>JAEEGJ010005220.1_pt1 | contig 41557 bp, 39 predicted proteins | sample 8958761 | NCBI WGS metagenome assembly JAEEGJ01 (sample SAMN16246546, study PRJNA631951) | gut metagenome | biome: gut microbiome; feature: rumen; material: RS-attached | host: Bos | place: Iran: Karaj | collected 2018-10 | reverse complement strand
AGAACCGAAAAATAAGTGGGACGAGAAGAAAGTACACCACAATAAGTTTTGAAGACATGAATATTGCTAATTGCACATTCCACCACATAGGATACACGGTGGATGACATAGAGGCTTCTGCCAAGGAGTTTGAACAGTGGGGATACACGGTGGCAGAAACCGTTTACGATGAAGCACTCACCGTCGACCTCTGCTACCTGAGAAAAGCCGGTGCACCAGACATCGAACTGGTGCACCAGCACAACCCTGCATCACTTGAGACCCATCTGCTCCGGCAGAACGGCGTCTGTCCCTATCACTTAGGATTCGAGACCGCCGACATCGATGCTGCCACCGCCCAGCTGGAGGCTATGGGGTATAAGCGCCTGTTCGACCCCGTGCCCGTCGCAGTACTCGGCGGCACCCGCATCTGCTATTACCGCCATCCGGAGATAGGGTATATCGAATTGCTGGAACCTAAACACTAAAGTCTTTTGTGATACCATTGTAAAGCGACGCTTGATATATGCAAAGGTTTACGGTTTTTTTCGGAAGATTTCCGTAAAAAATATAGTTCTATCATCCACAATGTTTGTACCTTTGCAGCTGTATGCCTCGCTGTATGTCTGTATGCGGGGCGGGTCACTGAACTGAAGTGAAAGATATGAAAAAAAGTTTAATATTGGTAGCAGCCGCCATGATGGCTGCCATGAGCCTGCAGGCTCAGACGGAGCGCTCTGATGACTTCAGGGCGAAGTAAGAACTGAAAGAGGTGGTGGTGACGAGCCGAAGATGACAGGCGGTTTCAAGCTGGCCTACAGCGTGTCGGATGCCCTCGTGCTGCAGTGCTATGAGAGTGAGGATATGGCTGCCTTCGGTCATGAGCTGACCGAGGAACAGTGGCGTGCCATCTGCCGAGTGAAGGAGGTGCACGAACGGTCTGCTCTACGCCACGCACAGTGCTGCCGTCAACCTGGCCTATCCGTTAGTGAGTCGCATCCGTGAGGAACTCGCCCATGTAAGCCGCAAGTTCACCTTTCTTTGTGGCCACGATGTCAACCTCACTTCTATCGGAGCGGCCTTGCGCCTGAACCTTCCTGAGACAGAGCAGGCATTGGAGGTGCGCACGCCCATCGGCTCGAAGCTCGTCTTCGAGAAATGGAGCGATGGCAGCGAAGACTATGTCGCCATCAATCTGGTCTATCCGAAATACACCCAGATGCATGCCCGCACACTGCTCTCGCTTGAAGAGCCGCCGATGGTGCAGACAGTCACCGTCGAGGGACTGACAGCCAACAGCGACGGTCTCTACCCTCTGGCCGACCTCGATGCCCGAATGGCTACTGCGATGGCCGAGTACGATGCCATCGAGGACGCACCGACCGACGTGTCGCCAGCCACTCGCACCGCCACCACCACCAATGAAGGGCGTTCCTATACGTTGACTGGAACACCAGCTAATGCTTCTACTCGTGGTGTTGTCATCAGAGACGGTAAAAAGATCATCAATCAATAAAGGCAAACCGTCCTCAGACACGAAGGGTTCTTTCAGTGTTCCATTGTTGGTAGCCCTTTTGTTGTACCCTGAAGGGCAAAAGAGTTAAAAATGGGGGTGAGAATGAAAAAAGTTGGAAAATTATTCAGCCATTTGAAGGGAATTTTGTATCTTTGCGGCTGAATAATTTTTGGGATTATGAAGAATCTAATCGTTGCAAGAGAAAATGTTTGGCTCTGACTCACACGGGGACTTACCCTTGTGAGGTTCGTCTTATAATCACGTTCCCTAAGAGTTTTGAAACCTGCTTTATTATGGCGGTCAGATGTAATTTTCCGCCAAAAAGTTTGGCGGTTTCAGATAATATTCTTACCTTTGCAGCGTTCAACTTATTGTATAACTCTTAAACTTTACTACGTATGAGCACAAATGACAAGAATTCCAAGAAAGGAGAAAACAAAATGAGTGGCCGTTACATCAACCCCTACACCGATTTCGGTTTCAAGTACCTCTTCGGAACGGAACCCAACAAGGAGAACACCCTGGAGTTGGTCAATGCCTTGTTGCAGGGGCGTGAGCACATCCGCTCGCTTACCCTCATTCCCACCGAACAGCTCGGCGACACACAGGACGACCGCCGTTCCGTATTCGACGTCTACTGCGAGAACGAACAGGGCGACAAGATCATCATCGAGATGCAGAAAGCCGACCAGCCCTGGTTCAAGGACCGTAGCGTGTACTACTCATCTTTCCCCATCCGTTCGCAAGGAGAAAAGGGAAAGTGGCTGTTCGGGCTGAAGGCTGTCTATACCATCGGTATCCTGAACTTCGTGTTCGACGATGACAAGGATGACGAGGAATACTATCATCATGTGGTACAGCTGATGGATGTTGAGAAGAAAACCGTCTTTTATGACAAACTCACCTACATCTATTTAGAGATGCCCAAGTTCCGCAAGACGGAAGACGAACTGGTCACGATGACCGACAAGTGGCTCTATGCCCTGAAGCACCTGCCTGACCTGCTGGAGCGTCCCAAGGCTCTTCAGGAACGCATCTTCAGAAAATTCTTCGACGTGGCTGAAATTGCAGCCCTGTCGAAGGAAGAGTACGCGAAATACTGGGAGAGCGAGAAAATCTTCTATGACAACGTCGGTGCCTTTATGGCAGCAAGGGCCAAAGGCATCGCAGAAGGTGAGGCAAAAGGCGAGGCAAAAGGTCGTGCAAAAGGTCGTGCAGAAGGTAGGGCTGAAGGTATAGAAGAAAACAAACGTGAGAATGCCCGCAAGATGAAGGCCAAAGGCTACAAGACTGATGACATTGCAGAAATCACAGGACTTCCTGTATCCGAAATAGAAGCGCTTTAGTGAGACGAACTCTCCATCAATCTGGTCTGTCCTAAATACACCCAGATGCAATTTTCCGCCAAAAAGTTTGGCGGTTTCAGATAATATTCTTCCCTTTGCAGCGTTATGAGTGGCCGTTACATCATCCTTTTTGTCAAAATTTAGAATGACATGATAGTATCATCCAACACTGAGACAATGCGACACTCCCTATATTATATAATAGGTATAATGGCCGTTGCTCTTATGGCGATCACGGCCTGTAGCGGGAAGGGTAGCCAGACAGAGGGCGACATTCCCAACGGGATGGTGCGCACCCGTGGCGACAGTCTCGCCCTCGCTGCGAGGTTTACTGGCGACTTTCAGTATTTCCTCGCCGTCACCGACAGTCTGGCCGATGACCCAAGAGGAAGGACGATAACGGTTGCTTATCTGGCCATCATCGATGAACCTGTTGCTGTCACTGGTCAGGATGATGCTGCCAAATCTGAGTGGTGGCCACTGTCGGACTTTGCAGGATGCGATAGCTGCTTATACCCAGATAAACAGCGGGGATAGTCCCTGTTGTGAGATTTTTTTGAAAAATGATGGTTTTTAGATAGAAAAAGTGTATCTTTGCACGCAGAATCAAAAACAATTGTACCAACATGAAATAGAAACCATATAAGGGATAATCACAATGAAAAGGAATGGGTCGCTAATAGCGACAAACGAGACGAGATGAAGGGGAAGAATAGAGAGAAAAACAAAAGGAAGGCGATAGTTGAGGCAATTGAAAGGAATGCCTTGACGACAGGGCATACGGACTCGATGATAAGACGTATAACACTGCGGGACGTGGCGACCTACGGACATAAGGGGGTGAAGTTGGAGAACCTGCAGCGGGTTAACTTTATATATGGGGGGAATGGCGCGGGCAAAACGACTCTGAGTCGTTTGCTCGCAGGAAGATTAACGACCACGAATTCTTGCGTCCCTGAAAAGTGTGGGGAATGCCTACGGGGAACAGGAAAATTTAAGAATTGTGAGGTTGAGTGGACAGAGATGCCGCTGAAGGTGTTGGTGTATAACAGGGACTTTAGGGAGCGGAACCTGATGGAGAACATCCCAGGTGTGTTTACGTTGGGTGAGGACAGCGTGGAAGCGGAGAAGAAACTGGAGGCTCTGCAAAAGGAACTGGATTTGGAGAATATGAACCTGACATCGAAAAACAAGCGTATAGAAGCCAGGGAAAAACAGATAAGGCAGGACGTGAAGCGGCTTAAAGAAACGCTGTGGAACGAGGTGCTGATGCCACAGAATGACTATTTTGGTGAATGCCTGAAGGATGCCGTGACCAGCAAAGATCAGTTTGCCAAACAGATGCAGGCCATGGTGGACGACGGGCGATACAAGATGGCATTGGGGCGTGCGAGTCTGCAAGAACGATACAGGACTCTGTACAGAGGTGAGCAGTTGATGGTTATACCCCCCATGAGAAAGCCTGAGGAAGAGTATAATGCCATGGCAGATGTGATGGCCAATGAGATATGGCAGAAGAGCATAGTGGCAAATGCTGACAAGGCGACGGAAGCGTGCAGGCGATGCGAAAAGCGGCCCGTAGGAAAGGACTTTCTGAAGGTGTTGGCAGACTATTTGGATGATGACTATAAAAAAGATGTGGAGGAGATACGCAGGCTGATGCATGCGTATGAGGAGAATGCCAGTAGGGTGAAAGAGAGCATATACGGGCAGATGTCATATTGTCAGGGATATGAGGGTGGCGTGGGAAAGCACCTGCCAGTGATGCAGATGCTGATGGAGGTGCTGGACGAACGTATGGACACGAACTACCGCATTATGCTGAACAAACTGGAGAACCCAACCATGGTGGCACCGTTTAAGGACATCGGCGGACAGGTGGGTTCGCTTTGGCAGATTATAGCAGAAACGAACAAGGAAATAGAGGAATATAACGAGATGGTGCGGAACCGCGAGCCGGAACGTGCGCGGTTGAAACACGACCTGATGGTATATCTGGCAGGAAGGAGTGCAAGTACAGTGAAGTACTGTAATCAGACTGTGGCACAAAAGAATGCAGACCTGGTGGTGCTGCGTGACGAGGCAGGAACCATCATGAAAAAGACGCGCGCACTGGTGGAAGAGATAAAAGGGCTGGAGAAGAAACTAGCCAGCACGAAGCCTACGGTGGATAGAATTAACAACGAACTGAGGCGGTACGGGTTTACTGGGTTCAGCATACAGCAGACTAAGAAGGGAAATACGTACCAGATACAAAGGGAGGACGGAAGTCTAGTGAAGGACACGCTAAGCGAGGGTGAGACTACGTTTATCACATTCCTTTATTACCTGCAACTGGTTAAGGGCGGTGAGACGACCAGCAACGTGCAGGAGAAGAAGGTGCTGGTGATAGATGACCCGATAAGCAGTCTGGACGATAAGGTGATGGGTGCTGTGAGTGATATGGTGAGGCAGGTAATCAGCAAAGTGGACAGTACGGAGTTTAAGGGAGAGAGTTTTAGTGACATCAATCAGGTGTTTGTGCTGACGCATAATACGGATTTCTATAAGAAAGTGACGTGGGTGAATCCACGTAGTAACAAACGTCGGGGCCACCATCACTGGATGCTGACGAAATTGGGAGATGAGACCTGTGTGAATGCATTCGGAATGGAGAACCCCGTGAAGATGGGGTATGAACAGACATGGCGCGAACTGAAGGAGGGCGTAGCGTCCGGAAGGCAGATACACAGCCTGATGAGGAATATCATAGAGACGTACTTTGTGGAGTATGGTGGATTTGAGAAGAACAAGCTGATAGCCGACCACTTTACCGAGGATGATGCTGAGCGGACCAAGATGACGGCGCTGATGGAATGGATAGACACAGGTTGTCATACGGGGGAAGAGGCGCTGTATGCCGAGGCTCCGATTGTGGCGAACAGGAGAAGGATGGAAGAGTTCAGAAGGTTGTTTGAGAAACTGGGGCAGCTGGAGCACTTTAGGATGATGATGGGGGAAAAAGGCCGTGATGGCATTACGGTAAATAGAACAAATATAGGGTATGGCAACAGAGGATAAGAAAAAGAAAAGCAGGGAAGTTCAGCCGACGGTGCTGGAGTGGAGTAGGTATCTGGTGCTGGATAAGTGCTTGAGAGACCAACATAAGTTTTACTATAAGGATGACTTGGTAAAAGCTGTGAACAGGATGTTGGAACGGTATGGTTTTACGCCGGTGAGCCAAAGGACGGTAGAAGATGACCTGAAGTTCATGCAGAGCGGAGAGGGCTTTGGAGCTATGTTGGCAAAGCGCTACGACGGTCATACGAAGATTTATACCTATGAAGACCCACACTACAGCATTATGAAGATGCCGATGACTGACAGGGAGAGTGACCTGCTGAGTGCGACGATTATGATGCTGAGCAGGTTCAGGGGTATGCCCAATTATGCGTGGTTGGAAAATACGCTGAGGATGCTGAGGGTGAAGTTTAATGTTGGTGCTAAAACTGCGAGTGTGGCGATGGATCAGAACAAAGGGCTGAAAGGTCTGGATGACTGGTTTGAACCGTTGTTTGAGGCGTGCAGGAAGAGGCTGATAGTGACTATGAAGTATAGCCGTTTTGACAGACTGGATAAGGAGCCTGCTACGCGCGTGGTGAAGCCCTACCAGATGAGGCAGCATAATAATAGGTGGTACTTGGTAGGACATGAGGATGCTAAAGATGTGCATGGTTTAGAGATGGTGGTAGTGCCAATAGACAGGATACAGGCGTTGGATATTGAGAGCGTAGAGGATAGGGATATTAGGGAAAGTAAGGATGGTAGATTTGTGGTGCCATCGGAGACGAAGATAGAGGAGTGGTTTAAGGATGTGGTTGGCGTAAGCCGTGCCCCTCGCGGTAAAGTGACCACCGTAAAGGTTAAAGCCTGGGGACTGACGTCGCACTACATTGATACCAAGCCCATACATCCGTCGCAGGAAGTGATAGAAGAAGGCACGATGACGGTGCATTATAATAATAGGAAAGGTAAGGCCTCGGACACGGTAGAAGTGAACTACAAGGTGTTTGAGTGGCATGTAATCCCTAACGAACCTTTTCAGCAAGCGATGCTGATCTTTGGCAACGAAGGTGAGATACTGGAGCCTGCGTGGTTCAGGAAGAAAGTTTGTGAGAGGGCAAAGGATATCGTAAGGAATAACGAAAACGATAACCAACACGAAAACGATATTTGAACACGGATTTACCATGTCAAACGAATTAAAAAATGTTAATTCCTAAAACTTATTTTGCCATTATGAAAGAATGAAGTTCGTCTGCATTCTTGACCTATACTTTTGCAGCGTGATTGATAACGAGCTTGATAGTTTTGCCGCTTGAAAAGCTTATAAGTTTTACCTTTTAAAGTATAGGAGATTTTTTACTATGGCAAAAGTTACAGGACAGAGCTCAGATTTGAGCGGAAAAGTAGGTCACATCACCTACATGCAAACAAAGTACGGCACGGTGGCATTCCCCAGCAAGAAGAAGGCCAAGATACCCCGCCGCAGTGAACGTCAGATGGAGATCCGCACCCAGTGGGTGAACCTCGGAGCCGTCTACCGCCAGTTCCACGAGACCTTGAAGAAGTCGTTTGAGGATGTGGGCCAGATGAGTGCTTACAACGCATTTGTTCAGGCGAACATCAACGTGGTGAAGGTGTACATCTCGAAGCATGAAAGGCTGAACGGCGGAAGCGTGCTTGCTCCTTACCTTATCACCCGTGGCTCTCTGGACAGTATCTACTGGGAGACCGACAGCAACAATGTGTTGGTGACTAACATCAGCGTGGGCAGTCTGGAGATTGACGCCAACACCACTGTAGGCCAGTTAAGTCAGGCTATCATTGCCAGCAACATGGACTACAAGAACGGCGACCAGATCAGTTTCTTCTACGGTATCCAGACCATCGATGCCGTGACTTCTGTACCTCGTGCTCGTATTCAGGGTTACAAACTGGTGTTGAACGTGACAAGCACCAATAAGGTGTGGGAAGTCGTGAGTGCCTTGGGCTTCAGCTCGGTGGACGGTTTCTTAGGTATGAATTCGGCTATCACCAACGGCGCGGCCGGATGGGTCCATAGTCGCGAGAACGGCAGTAACCTGCAGGTGAGCTCTCAGTATCTCTACGTGGACAGCACCATCTTGGATGCCTATATGGATGGGAGCGCATTCGATGCCAGTGTGGCCAGTTATGGCGGTATTAATACTGCTGCGGTGTTCTTGGATCCGAACATCGGAAGTAACGGAAATTCCGGAGGTAACGGAAATTCCGGAGGTAACGGAGATTCCGGAGGGGACGGAGATTCCGGAGGTAATACTGGGGGCTCTTCAACGGGCTCAGAGACCACGACGGTGGCGGCTCCGACGTTTAGTGGTGAGACGCAGTTCACAGAGAGTACTCAGGTGACGATGACCGCTGAGGGTGGGGCTGAGATTCACTACACTACCGACGGCAGTATACCGACAGCAGAGAGCACCTTGTATAGTGCCCCCATCACCCTGAGTGATACCACCACAGTGAAGGCTATCGCCATCAAGGATGGTGTGAGTAGCTCGGTTACAGAGCGCACGTACACCAAGGGTAGCAACGGCGGCGACGGCGACGACATGGATCAGAACTAAGGCAAAGCCGAGCGGAAAATTGATAATTGGGGGCGGCAAGCCCGCCCCTGATTTTTAAATCAAGAATTAGAGAATTTAAAGGAGAAGCATTATGAAATGGTTTACAATTAGCGAGATGATTCACAGCGCGACGGCTGTGGCTCTCAAGATATGGAACGGTGCGGACCTGGAGAGTGAACGCAACCTGATGTCACTGATAGACTGTGTGCTTGATCCTGCGAGGGAACGCTATGGCAAGGCCGTACACGTGAGCAGCGGTTTCCGCAACAAAGAACTGAACACCGTGATACACGGTGCCTCGCAGAGCCAGCACATGCGTGGCGAAGCGGCCGACCTGACGACTGATGGTGGCCCTTACGGTAACCTGGAACTGGCGAAGATTATCATCGCGCTGGGTCATTATGATCAGGTTATTCTCGAGAACGTTTCCAACACGAATTTGTTGCCACAGTGGATACACGTCAGCTGGCGCAGAAACGGTCAGAACCGGAAGGAGATACGCAAGAAGATTGTTGGTAGCAACCAGTATCCTCTGGTGACGAGAAAGGAGGTGTTTGGCGTATGATGACGATAGAATGGACAAGCATCATCCTGGCGATGATAGGGATGGTAAGTTGCTGGTGGACTTGGTTCCTTGACCGTCGCAAGCACAAGCAGGAGGTAGAGGGTCTGAAGAAGGACAACCGTCAGAAGGATATGGAACTGAGTAAGGATTACGTGACGGAGTTTCGTACTTATATCGCTGAGCCCTTGCAGCGGGAGGTCGGGGAGCTTCGGACAGAGGTAGCACAGTTGCGCCATGCGATACAGGCTATTGACGTGTGTCCTCATAGGGTTGGTTGCCCTGTGGCTGACGTCATGCAGCACGACACGAAGCCTGAAGTCTGACGTAAGAAGTCAGATGTCGGTCACAACAAGGGATACTGTCCGTGAACAAGTGGTGGTCGCCGTACACGATACTGTTGTGGAAACGAAAACCATAACGATAACCAAGAACGAGGATGGCGACACCACTTTCACCAGCATAGTGACGGAAAGAGACCGATTCAGAGACCGCGCTGCGGTGAGGGATATGGAAGAGAAGCTGGTAGTACAGAGAGACACTGTATATATCGAAAAAAGGGATTCTGTTTCGACCACGAATTGCACTAATTTCACGAATGGGAAGAAGTCTTTTGTGAGTTCGCTGAAATGGATTTTTGCGATAATATGCGCAATGATTGGTTTGGTAATAACGGTTAAGGTTTGTAAACGTTAGGAGAGCGCAGGGAATTTAAGAACACGGATTTTATGGATTTTACGGATAATGCTTTAACACGAATGACCGTGAATGACCATGAATTGACCACGAATTGCACGAATTACACGAACTGGAGAGCTGGGATGCGGATGGCAGCCCGGCTCTCGGTGTATATGGGGGGAAAATGTGAAAATGTGACAACGAAATGACGTTTTTTTGTGAAAGGGTTGTTTTTTTCGTATAAAATAACTATCTTTGCAGACGCATAATAACGTAACCATAACTTTGGTCAAAAATGAACCTATTTCCCATCATTGATGCGCACAGCCATCTGTGGCTTTGGCAAGACACCCAGTGGGACGGAAAACCGATCCGTACCCTTACCAACGGACGCTCTCTCTTCCTCGGCGAAGAGGTGCAGATGCTGCCTCCTTTTATGATCGACGGGCAGAATACTGCCGAGGTGTTCCTTTCGAACATGGACTACGCCCAGGTGTCGGCAGCCGTCGTCGTACAGGAGTTTATCGACGGCATCCAGAACGACTACCTTTCGGAGGTCATGCAGAAGTATTCGGACCGTTTCTTCGTCTTCGGTATGGCCGACTATCTGCACGACGGTTTCTATGCTCAGGCGCAGTCGTTGCTGGGGCAGGGCTTCCGTGGTCTCGCCATCCCAGGTCACAGGCTCTTGGGACGGTCGCTCACAGATGACGAGATGATGCGGATGTTCCGGCTTATGGAGTCGCGTGGGGCACTGCTCTCTATCACTCTGGCCGACGGCGACCGTCAGGTGGAGGAATTGCAGGAGGTCATCACTGAGTGTCCGAAGCTGAAGATCGCCATAGGACATTTAGGTATGGCCAATCCGCCCGTCACTCCTCCGTGGGAAAACGAGAGTTGGCGACGGCAGATTCTCTTGGCATGCCATGAGAACGTCTATGTCGAGACGGGTGGCATCACGTGGCTCTACAACTCGGAGTTCTATCCCTTCCCGTCTGCCGTGCGTGCCATCCGTGAGGCGGCAGAACTCGTGGGTATGGAGAAACTGATGTGGGGCAGTGACTATCCCCGCACAATCACTGCCATAACCTACCGCATGTCGTACGACTTCCTCGTGAAGTCCAGCGAACTCTCTGAAGATGAGAAACGTCAACTCTTGGGTCTCAATGCCCAGCGTCTCTATGGCTTCGAGGATCTTAAGCCTCTTCCATACATTAAAAATATGAGCGAATGAAGAATAGAGCCACAGATTACACAGATTCACACAGATGAAGAGATTCACACAGATTCTGTGATAATCATTTCTTCTGTGACCATCTGTGTAATCTGTGGCTAAAAACATAAAATTAGATAAACGTGAAAGCAATTCAGATTTTAGAGCCGTCGGTGATGAAGGTCATCGAGCTGGCAGCGCCCCAGGCGGGCGACGATGAGGTACTCCTGAAGTTGGAGTACGTGGGTTTTTGTGGTAGTGACCTGAGCACCTTCCGAGGTGGTAACCCGATGGTGCGCATGCCAGTGGTGCCTGGTCATGAGGTAGGTGCTACGATCGTCAGCGTCGGCAAGAACGTGCCCGAGGGTCTGAAGCCCGGCATGACCGTGACCGTCAACCCCTACACGAACTGTGGCAAGTGTGCCTCATGCCGTAACGGCCGTGTGAACGCCTGTCAGCATAACGAGACCTTGGGCGTGCAGCGCAGGGGAGCCATGTGCGAGTATATCGCCATGCCGTGGGAGAAAGTGATTCCTGCAGGACTGCTCACACCTCGTACCTGTGCCCTCATCGAACCCATGAGCGTGGGCTTCCACGCCGTCAGCCGTGCACAGGTGACGGACATCGACGTGGTGATGGTCATCGGTTGTGGTATGGTGGGTATGGGTGCTATCGTGCGCAGTGCCTCACGTGGCGCTACGGTGATAGCTGCCGATATCGACGACGAGAAACTCGCCATCGCCCGTGAAATGGGTGCCAGCTATACCGTCAATACTTTGAAGGATGATGTGCATGCCCGTCTGTTGGAGATGACCTCCGGCTTTGGCCCTGATGTGGTCATCGAGGCGGTGGGCAGTGCTGCGACTTATCAGATGGCTGTCGACGAAGTGGCCTTCACAGGACGTGTCATCTGCATCGGCTATGCGAAGACGGAGGTGTCGTTCCAGACAAAGTACTTCGTGCAGAAGGAACTCGACATCCGTGGTTCGCGCAATGCCCAGCCATCAGATTTCCGTGCCGTCATCCACTACCTCGAGCGTGGCACGTGTCCCGTAGACCGTCTCATCACCCGTGAGGTCAGTCCAGAGGAGGCTCCGGAGACCATGCAGTGGTGGCATGAGAACCCTGGTAAGGTGTTCCGTATCTTGGTAAAATTTTAAAATTAAAGAATTAAAACAAATAAGCCAAATAAACCAACACTTATGAAGAGGTATCTGTTCCTATTCGCCGCCTGCCTCACGACCGTCGCAGCGCTGGCACAACCAGACGTGAAGATAGAGTTCTTCACCCCGAGTATCGTACACATCGTGAAGGGCCAGCCCACGAAGAGCCTGGTCGTCACCGCCAAGCCTGAACAGGTGGAGGTCATACACCAGGGCAACACTTGGAAAACCAGTGAACTCATCGTGAAGTATGATCCTGACATGAAGAGCTTTACGTTCTGCACCGCCAAAGGCCGTGTGCTTCTGCGCGAACAGGGGTGGAGCACCATCCGTCAGAACCTGGAAGACTTCAAGGTGAGCCAGACATTCCTCCTCGACAAGGATGAGGCCATCTACGGCCTCGGCACCATCCAGAACGGTAAGATGAACCGTCGTGGGGAGCATAAGCGTATGGAACAGTCGAACCTCGAGGACTTTCAGAATGTCCTCCAGTCTGTGAAGGGTTGGGGCCTCTATTGGGAGAACTATTCCCCCACGCAGTTCGACGACGATGCCAACGGCATGACCTTCACTTCTGAGGCAGGCAAAGGCATCGACTATTACTTCATGTATGGAGGTTCTGCCGATGGTGTCATCGCCCAGATGCGCCACCTCTCTGGCGACGTACCGATGTTCCCTCTCTGGACCTACGGCTTCTGGCAGTCGAAGGAACGCTATAAGAGTGCAGCGGAGACGGAGAGCATCGTCGATCAGTACCGTGCCTTACAGGTGCCCCTCGACGGCATCATCCAGGACTGGCAGTACTGGGGCTCCAACTACTTGTGGAACGCAATGGACTTCCTCTCTGAGGACTTTTCTAATGGCCCGCAGCTCATTAAGAACGTCCACGAAAAGCACGCTCATTTCATGATTTCCATCTGGGCAAGTTTCGGACCGCAGACACAGCAGTTCCGTGAACTGAATGAAAAGGGGCTCTTGCTGCCCATCGAGACATGGCCACAGAGCGGTATCTCACATATATGGCCCCCTGTGATGGACTATCCCTCTGGCGTGAAGGTCTACGATGCTTTCAGTCCAGTGGCTCGTGAGATTTATTGGAAGTATCTGAAGAAACTATACGACTATGGCACCGATGCCTGGTGGATGGATTCCACCGATCCTGATTTCTTTAATCCCCGTGAGTCAGATTATACCCATCAGGTCACTGGCGGTACCTGGCGCCAACTGCGCAATGCCTTCCCCCTCGAAACCGTCCGTGGTGTCTATCAGGCACAGCGTAAAGTTCAAAGTTCAAAGTTCAAAGTTCAAAGTGACAAGCGAGTCTTCATCATGACGCGATCGGCTTTTGCTGGCCAGCAGCACTACGGCTCGAACATGTGGAGTGGTGACGTGAACTCCTCGTGGGACATGCTCCGCAAGCAGGTGCCCGCAGGACTGAGTTTCTCATTGACGGGCGATCCTAACTTCAACACCGACATCGGGGGCTTCTTCTGCAACGCCTATAATACCCGTGGTCCTGGCTCTGCCCCCAAGAATCCGCAGTTCCAGGAACTTTACGTACGCTGGATGCAGTACGGTCTCTTCTGTCCTGTGTTCCGCAGTCATGGTGCTGATGCACCTCGTGAGATCTGGCAGTTTGGCAAGAAGGGTGAGCCCATCTATGATGCTATCGAACAGCAGATTCGTCTGCGCTATCGCCTTATTCCTTATTTATATAGTACTGCCTGGCAGGTGACCTCCAACAATGAGAGTTACCTCCGTCCTTTGTTCAGCGACTTCGCCCAAGACCGTAAGGTGTGGGACATCGCTGACGAATTCATGTTTGGACGTAGCATCCTCGCTGCTCCCATCCTCGACCCTCAGTACACGGAGGAGAAAATCGTCCGTACGGATGCTATGACAGGGTGGGATAGGAAAAAGGAGTCAGGAGACAGTAGTCAGGAAACAGTAGTGGATTGGAAAGAAACGAAGACGGCCTCGAAGTATTTGCCGAAGGGTGCTACTTGGTATGACTTCTGGACAGGTAAGGCGTATAAGGGTGGACAGACCGTCACACTTACGACTACGCTTAATCGTGTGCCGATGTTCGTGCGTGCAGGTAGCATCCTGCCCCTCGGCCCTGAGATGCAGTATGTGGGTGAGAAAGCTTGGGATGACCTTGAGATCCGCGTCTATCCTGGAGCTGACGGTTCGTTCACTCTCTATGAGGACGAAGGCGACGGCTACAATTATGAAAAAGGCTACTATGCCACCATCACCTTCCGCTGGAACGATAAGGCCCGCCAACTCACCATCGGCACACGCCAGGGTGGTTATAAAGGCATGATACTCGATCGTAAGTTCACTATAGTACTCCCTGATGGCACTTCGCGCACCGTCTCCCACGATGGAAATGAACATGTCATATCCCTTTCCCCTCCTGAGTAGGAGGGGCTAGGGGTGGTCTGATCCGCCTCCTTTGGATCCACCTTCCCCTGCTCAGACCCCCTCTAACTCCCCCTACTCAGGGGGAGAAACAAATACTCAAATTCTCAAATTCTCAAATTCTTGATATAAAAAACAATCGTTATGAACAAAAAATCATTCCTGAGGATTTTGGTATTCTCTTTCCTCTTTCCTCTTTCCTCTTTCCTCTCTTCGGCTTTCGCTGAGGACTACGAGACCATCAACACCCCGCCCATTAAGAATCCCATGCTGTGGGCAGACGTTCCCGATCCCGACGTGATCCGCGTGGGCGACACCTTCTATCTCGTAAGCACCACCATGCACCTGATGCCTGGCGCACCCGTGATGGCCTCGAAGGACCTGAAGAGCTGGGAGACCGTCGGCTATATCTTTGACCGTCTCACCGATTCTCCGAAGTACGACCTGCAGCAGGGTACTGTCTACGGTCGCGGACAGTGGGCCACCTCGCTGAAGTATCACAACGGCAAGTTCTATGCCCTCCTGGCTCCCAACGAACAGGGTGCCATGGGCGACACCTATATCTTCTCCGCAGAAAAGGCCGAAGGCCCGTGGGAACTCGTCTCCCGCATGCGCCACTTCCACGACTGTTCGCTGTTCTTCGACGATGATGGCCGTGTGTTCGTCATCTATGGTACGGGCGAACTGATGGAACTCAAACCCGACCTCTCCGATGTCATCGAGGGTACCTATATGAAGATCTTCGAGCGTGAGGAAGACGAGAAAGGCCTCCTCGAAGGTTCTCGTGTCATCAAGAAAGACGGCAAATACTACCTCCTCATGATTTCCCACACCTATGCTCCTGGCCGTCACCGTCGTGAGGTTTGCTATCGTGCCGACGACATCCACGGTCCCTATGAGAAGCAGGTCATCCTCGAGAGTGAGTTCGGTGGCTTCTCTTACGAGGCCCAAGGCACCATCGTCGACAGTCCCTCTGGCGACTGGTACGGCATCATCTTCCAAGACCGTGGCGGTGTAGGCCGTGTGCTCACCGTGATGCCCTGTCGCTGGATCAACGGCTGGCCGATGCTTGGCGATGAGAACGGTAAGGTGCCTGATACCGTACGTCCCTTCGTCAGCGGACAGCCCGAGGCCGCCATCGTCAAGGCCGATGACTTCTCCGAGCAGAAACTCGGTCTTCACTGGCAGTGGAACCACAATCCCATCGATGCCGCATGGAGTCTCACGGAACGTCCGGGATTCCTCCGTCTGAAGACCAACCGCGTGGTCAATACCCTCTACCTCGCTCCTAATACGCTCACCCAGCGCATGGAGGGTCCGCAGTGCTCTGGCTCCATCGTCATCGACTGTGCGAAGATGAAGGATGGCGACTGTGCAGGTCTTGCCGCTTTCAACAGTGATACAGGTGCCCTCGTCATCAAGAAGAAGGGCAAGAAGCTCACCCTCCAGATGGTGGAGATGACCTGCCAGCTCTCTGACCGTGAGAAGGCCGTGACCAGTTTCGAGGAGAAGGTCATCGAAGAAATCCCTCTCACCTCGTCGAAGATTTACCTCCGCATCGATGCTGACTTCCGTCCAGGCACCGGCACGCGTCGTTTTGGTGGAGCAGACTGCGCTAACTTCTCATATAGCCTCGACGGCAACGAGTGGACGAAGATAGGCACCGAGAACTATCGCCTCGGTTTCGACTGGCGTCGCTTCTTCATGGGTACTAAATTCGGTATCTTCAACTACGCCACGAAAAAGGCCGGCGGATATGTTGATATCGACGAGTTCTGCTACGAAAAAGCCAAGAAATAGCCCGCAAATAGTTAAACTTTCGTAAAAGATGGCGCTTTTTGAGCGCGATACGTGCAACTTACAAAAGAATTTTGTACCTTTGCGCACTTTTTCAGAGTAACGAAACAAATATGAGGCAATTAAAGATTCAAAAAAGCATTACCAACCGTTCGAGTGAGGCCCTTGACAAGTACCTCGTAGAGATCGGTCGTCAGCCCCTCGTGACCATCGAGGAGGAAATCGAACTGGCGCAGGCTATCCGCAAGGGTGGTCCTGAGGGCGAAAAAGCCAAGGAGCGTCTGGTCACAGCCAACCTCCGCTTCGTCGTCTCAGTGGCCAAGCAGTACCAGCACCAGGGTTTGACGCTTACCGACCTTATCGACGAGGGCAACATCGGACTGGTGAAAGCTGCTGAGAAATTTGACGAGACGCGTGGATTCAAATTCATCTCCTACGCCGTCTGGTGGATCCGTCAAAGCATCCTCCAGGCCATCGCTGAGCAGAGCCGCATCGTGCGACTCCCCCTTAACCAGAGTGGTGCACTGAGCAAGATCAATCAGGAGATCAACCGTTTCGAACAGATTCACCAGCGTCGCCCCTCAGTGACTGAGTTGGCGGAACTGACACAGATTGATGAAGCAAAGATTGAACAGACGGCGAAAGCCGACAGTCACCACATGAGCATCGACGCCCCCTTCGGTGAGGACGACGATAACTCGATGGCAGACCTCTTGAGCTCCGGCGATGACAGCCGTACTGACAAGCATGTCGATTACGAGTCACTCACCAGTGACCTGGAGAACGTGCTTCGCAGTGTGCTCAAAGACCGTGAGTTGAAAATCGTGCGTGAGTGCTTCGGCATTGGTTGCCAGGAGCGCGGACTTGAAGAGATAGGCGCAGAGATGGGTCTTACCCGTGAGCGCGTCCGTCAGATTCGCGAGAAGAGCATCACCAAGCTCCACGACTCCGGTCACGCCCGTATCCTGATGAAATATCTTGGTTAAAAACGATTAGAATTATGAAAAAGAGTGTTATTATGATGGCTGTGGCCTTCGGTCTGCTGATGACCAGCTGCGCCAGTAAGAAAGATCTGGCAAACTGCCAGACAGAGAACAAGTCGCTCACCGAGAGCCTGCAGGCCGCCAAGGAAGACCTGGCTGCTAAGAACGCCCGCATCAGCGCCCTGGAGGAACAGCAGCGTGGCATGCAGCAGTTGCTGAAGAACGCTGAGGACAAGTATGCGAAACTGCAGGAGTCACTCGACAAGAGCCTGACGAATGCCTCTCAGAACAATATCTCAATCGAGAAGCTCGTGGATCAGATCAACGAGTCTAACCAGTACATCCGTCACTTGGTGGAGGTGAAGTCGAAGAGCGACTCACTGAACATGGTGCTGACGAACAACCTTACCCGCTCACTCTCCAAGGAGGAGCTGAAAGAGGTGGACGTGCAGGTGCTGAAGGGTGTGGTCTACATCTCGCTGGCTGACAATATGCTCTACAAAAGCGGTTCATACGAGATCAATGCCCGTGCCGCTGAGACCCTGTCGAAGATTGCCAAGATCATCAAGGACTACAAGGACTACGACGTGCTGATCGAGGGTAACACGGACAATGTGCCCATCACGAAGACGAACATCCGCAACAACTGGGATCTCTCTGCTCTCCGTGCTTCCAGCGTGGTACAGGCCCTGCAGAACGACTACGGTGTGGATCCGAAGCGCCTGACAGCCGGTGGACGTGGTGAGTACAACCCCATCGCTCCCAACACAACGGAGGCTGGCAAACAGCGTAACCGTCGTACGCAGATTATCATCACACCGAAGCTTGATGAGTTTATGGATCTGATCGGGCAAGCTCCCGAGAGTAATTAAAAGATTATCGGGGTTCGCAATTGCGAACCCCGATTTTTTTATTTGTAGTTACGGATGCGGACGTCTATGCCGCTACCGGCGAGCGCCATGGAAATCTTATGTACGGGCGTGTCGTTGTAGTGGTATGGGAAAAGCACCTTGGGTTTGATGATCTTTGCGGCGTTGACACACTGTTCAACGGTCATCGTGTAAGGCTGGTTGCAAGGCAGGAAGGCCACGTCGATATCCTTGATGTCTGCCATCTCGGGGATGTCCTCGGTGTCGCCTGCGATGTAGATGCGGAAGCCGTCGAGGGTGAGGATGTAGCCGTTGTCACGTCCTTTGGGGTGGAACTCCTTGTGTTCGGGTGTGGTGTTGTAGGCAGGCACAGCCTCGATGATGATGTCGGAAGCATATTTGCGCACGTCACCGTTCTTCATCACGAGTCCGTTGCGAAAGTGTCCGAATACGGCCTGGTTCACGTAAATACTCGTGGCCGGCGTACGGATCTCGTGGATGGCAGCACGGTCGAAGTGGTCTTTATGCTCATGGGTGACGAGGATGATGTTGGCCTTGGGGAAGGTGGCGTAGTCGGTTTCGGGTTTGAGCCACATGCCTACGGGGTCTACTTCGATCTCGACGCCGTTGTAGTTGATCTCCATGCTGGCGTGCTTGATACAGGTGATGGTGACTTTCTTACCGCTCTTCGTGGTGAATTCGTCGGTCTTCAGCTGGGCTGAAGCGAGGAGAGTGGAAAGTGGAAGGAGGAAAGAGAATACCAGGATTCTCAAGGAAACAAATTTTTTCATAACGTTAATCTTTATAATGTTCTTTTCATTTTTCGATGGGTTCGAAGGGGAGGGTGACGACGAAGCGGGCACCGGAGGTGTAGCTGGTGTCGAGGGTGACGAGACCGCCTAACTGTTCGGCGAGCTTACGGCTCAGGGGTAGTCCGAGGCCGATGCCCTGCTTGAAGGAGTCGAGTTTGACGAAGCGCTCGAAGATGTGCTCCGCCTGATCTGCGGGGATGCCACAGCCCGTATCTTCGACGGTGAGGAGGAGTGTCTGTGCGACGGTCTTGGCCTTGAGGGTAATATTACCTTTCTCTGTGTTTTTGATGGCGTTGTCGGTGATGGCACTCATGATGCGGTAGAGCATGTTCTTGTTGGTTGCGATGCTGAAATCGGGTTCCAGCTCGCTGTCCACGCGAAGTGCCACCTGCGACGGTACGGCGTCTTCATAATCGGCGACGACGTTTTCGAGCAGTTGGTTCACCTTGACGATGTCGTCTTTGACCACAGTGGTGGAACTCTCGATGAGCGAGAGGCCGATGATCTCGTCGATGAGGTTCGTGATCTGCTGGGCACTTTTCTGCATCATCGCGGCCATGTTCTGACGCTCCTCGTCGCTCTCTGTGAGGGATGGGTCGGCGATGACCTGCGAGAAGCCACTGATGATGTTCAAGGGTGTACGCACCTCGTGGCTGACGTTCTGGATGAAGCGTGTCTTCATCTTGTCCGACTCGAGGGCATGCTGATAGGCAGTGTTGAGCTGTGCCAGATGACGACGGCGGGTGTTGAAGAGGTAGGCGAGCAATCCCACCAGGGCACCCAGCAGACAGACGATGATGCTGAGGGCGATAAGATGGTTGCGGGCGGCTTCGCGTTCTGCGTCGTAGACGAGCAATTCATCACGGATGCCCTGCATATTGTTGGAGAGCACAACGTTGTGCACAGAGTCGGTGGCCTCAAAGGCTTTCCGCTGGGCGTTGAACGCCTCTTCCCATCGGCCTGCCTTCTGGTATATCTGCGTGATGGCGTCGTAGCCGTCTTCGTTGAACTCTTCCTGTGCCATTTTGACGGCCTCGTCGGTCTTGCCTTGGGAGGCGAGGAAATAGACTTCGAGCATACGGCCGTGGACAGAAGTCTTACCCTCCTGCTCACCTTCCTTATAGGCCTTGTAGCCTTTGAGGAACTCGGGCATGTCGCCATCGTTGTAGTAGGCGATGGTGCGACGGGTATCTATGTCGAACACACGTTCCGGGGCGTATTTCTCTGCAATCTCCTTGGCCCTTGCGAGCATTTCAAGAGCCTCCTGCGGATTGTCGCCCATCTCCACGTTGACGATGTTCATGTAGATGGGTGGCATGTTCTCCCAGTAGCCCTCCTGTTCCATCAGCTGGATCACCTTCTGGAAACTCTCCTTGGCGGCATCGCGATTTCCGCAGATGCGGTTGATGTGGCCCTGCATGTTATAGGCCATATACATCTCCTTGTCGAGCTTCTTCTCTCGGAGCTCGACAGAGAGCCGGCGGGCCAGTTTGTAAGCTTCGTATATCTTCTGGCGGTTCATGAGGAACACGATCTCGTTGCAGCGCTGGTTGTAATAGCCGTGGACGTCTTGCCTGGCGAGCAGATAGTCTTCCAGAGCCTTGACGGCAGGGAAGAACTTGGCGGAGTCGCCCTCGTTGAAAGTGCGGTTCATTGTTTCACGCAGGGCCTTGTATTCAGGCTCATCCTTATAGTCTTGCGCCAGAGCGGTGGTGTGCAAGAAGACCGTCAGCGTCAGGGTCAATAGTAGAACTCTTGTCATAACCGTTGATTTCAGTTCAAATCGTTGGTGCAAAAATACAAAAAAAAACTGAAAAGGAAAACTTTTTATGGAAAAAATTGGTGTTAATATAAAAATTCCGTATCTTTGCCGCATGGATATACAGCCAATTGCGCATTTTGGGTCACCATTGAAGTCGAAATTCGGCATTCCGCGACAGAGCGGGCTGGTGGATGAACTGACGGGCAGGATCGTGTTTGAGAAGCCTTTCCGTCAGCCCGAAGCCGTCAGAGGCCTTGAGGATTTTGATTATCTCTGGTTGATTTGGGAGTTTTCTGCAAACCGCCAGAACATATCTCTTACCTCTCACCTCTCACCTCTTACCTCTAAATTGACCGTCCGTCCTCCGAGGTTGGGAGGCAATCGTCGCATCGGTGTGTTTGCCTCGCGCTCGCCCTTCCGTCCGAATCCTTTGGGACTCTCGTGCGTCAGGATAGACCGTGTGGAGGAGGATGCGAAGTTAGGACCTGTGATCTACGTGCGTGGGGCAGACCTCATGGACGGCACACCCATCTACGACATCAAACCCTACGTGACCTATGCCGATGCCCACCCTGAGGCGAGAAGCGGATTTGTGGACGAAAAGCAGTGGGAACCGTTGCACGTAGAGATCCCTGACAAACTGGCTGTGAAGATTCCCGCTCAGCATCTTGAGGCCCTGAAGGCGACGTTGGCGCAGGATCCGCGACCAGCCTTCCACGACGATCCGGAACGTACGTATGGAATGCCTTATTTAAATATGGACGTGCGCTTCCGCGTGAAAGACGGTGTGCTAACGGTTGCTGATCTTGTGGGCGCGCCAAAGGTATCTCCGCGTCTCGTGGACGATGACCCCGTTGAGACACAACAGTGACACGAGGTTCGGAATGGCCATCAGTGCGTTCATACAGTCGGCAAGGTTCCACACCACGGCGAGGTTCATCACCGCACCTAGGAAGACTGCGACGATATAAAGCACCCGATAACCTAATACCCAGCGTTTTCCTTTCAGATATTCCACGGCCCGCTCGCCATAGTAGCACCATCCGAGGATAGTGGAGAAGGCGAAGGTGAGCAGTCCGAAGGTGAGCAACGGACGTCCGATGACGGGGATCTTCGAGAAGGCATCCTTCGTCAGCGTGGCTCCGTTGGAGAAGTCGATGTCGGGGTAGGCGAGCACACTGCTCACGATTACCAGTCCCGTGAGGGCACAGATGACCACCGTGTCCCAGAATGTACCACTCGACGAGACGAGTGCCTGGCGCACGGGATTGCGCGTCTGTGCCGCTGCTGCCACGATGGGTGCCGAACCCATACCGCTCTCGTTGGAGAACAGGCCTCGGGCGATACCGAAACGTGCTGCCATCATCACCGTCGAACCGATGAATCCGCCACCTGCTGCCTCTGGCGAGAAAGCGGCCTTCACGATCAGACAGAGGGCAGGCCAGACGTAGGTCGCATTGACGGCGAGGATATAGAGACAGCCTAAGACGTAAAACGCTGCCATCAGGGGCACGAGCATCGAACAGACACGGGCGATGCTCTTCACACCGCCAAGCACTACGGCTGCTGTCATTGCGCAGATAAAGGCTCCTGAGACGTATGGTGAGATGCCGTAAGAATCGCTGGCGACGGTGGCGATGGCGTTGGCCTGCACCGTGTTGCCGATGCCGAAGGCAGCAATGGCGGTAAAGATCGCGAAGAGCACGGCGAGCCACTTCCATCCCAGACCTTTTTCAAGGGCGTACATAGGACCACCGAGCATCTTACCGCTCTTCGTCTTCTCGCGGTACTTGATGGCGAGCAGTCCCTCCGCATATTTCGTTGAAATGCCGAACACACCGGTGAGCCAGCACCACAGCACGGCTCCTGGGCCTCCCAAGGCGATGGCTGTCGCCACACCGATGATGTTACCCGTACCGATGGTAGCGGCCAGGGCCGTGGCGAGCGAGGCGAACTGTGACACGTCGCCTTCGGCATTGCGGTCATGCTTCAATGAGAGTCTCACGGCCTCGAAGATATGTCGTTGCGGGAATCGCAGACGGATGGTCAGGAACACGTGTGTTCCCAGTAGCAGGATGATCATCGGCCATCCCCATAGGAAGTCACTGACAGCAGAGAGTATTTCGTTCATTTCTTAAATGTGATTCTTACCTTTTTGAACCCCATGGCCTTCATGAGGCTGGTGATTTGTTCGCGGGCATTGTCCTCAGCAGCGACGAGGTTCTCCTTCGTCAGTCCGTGCTGGAGCATCCGATTGTGCGCTTGACGGTACAGCGCCTCACGGTCTTCGGGCTTCCACGAGCCTGTCTCGAAGAACGGTTTCGTGCGGGCCTCGTCGATGAAATCACGGTCGAGTAGCGCCACCTGTGGCAACGAGAGGCTCACGCTGTCGCCTTCTGCCGTCAGCCATCCCGGCTCCACTTGGTGCATATTGATGCCTAAGCGCAGGGTGCCGTAGTAGATGCGCGACAGTTCATCGTCAGAGAAGATTCCCTTGCGCACGGTGTCCGCCAATTCTTCGAGACTCACGCTCAGGAATTCCCACTCACCGATGGCCTTGATGCTTTGTATCTGTGTGGGTGAGGCGTCGATGGCGTCGTCGGCACCTATTTCTATATGGTCGCCCTTCGTGCAACTGCGTAGCCAGAAGAAGGCTATGATCACCAGCGAGACACCCAACAGTATGATTCCAAGTTTGAATGATTTTCCCATAATTCACCTTTTCACTTTTTCACCTTTTCACTCTTCCATCCTGATGAGATTCGGAATATCTGTCGCGTCGTAGTGCTTGCGGAAAGCGACGGTCACCTGGTGCTCCTCGTAGCCCATCGCCGTCAGCATCGGTACGAGCACCTTCGCCGCATTGGCCTGGGCCGTCTCGAGGATGCCGAGGTTGGGGATGTCGTTGATGATCGCGGCACGCCCCTGCTGTTCGTAGGCAGACATCTCTGCATCGCTGAAGTTCGAACGCGCTAGGGCGACGTACTGCTTCACGTGCTTCTGGTCGATCTTCGAACTCGTCATCGTCACCTGCGGGTCTGGCAGGATGATCGTGATGTGGTCACCCCGTCGCTCGATGTTGCGCTCGGTGATCTGGCTGAAGTCGATCCACGCCTTCAGCTTCGCGTCGATGGGGATGGCAATCTTACGGTCGCCCAAGGGCAGCTTGATGTTGAACTGTCGTTGCAACAGCGTTCCCTTCAGACGCAACACATCGTCGTGGGTCACAATCTTATGCACTCGATACTCCGCCGTGTAGAGTTTCGAGCACTTCTGTATCTGGGTGATGAGCATCGGCAGACTGTCCACGCTACGGTAGTCTCCTGAACTCTGACTCCCGTCTCCAGACTCCTGCACGACCGTCCCCTGACACATCAGCACGCCAATGACAACGACGAATGCTACCAGCAGAAAGATAAAGAATTTCTTCATGTTTAAACAATGCTCTTTTATTTGTTTGCAAAGGTACAAAAAAATAAGGAAAACACCAAATAAATTTGGATTTTTGTTTTCAGGAAAAGACACCCCAACCTATCACCTAACAACCTAACAAAAGTCTTTTAAGTTTTAACGAAATAGTCTTATTAAATTATATATATTATATTATATATTAAATATATAATATAATATATATAATTATCAAATAGATTTCTTTGTTATGTTCCCAATTCCATTCCCAGATTATCCACCCATCGATTTTGCTTTTTGTTAGGTTGTTAGGTGATAGGCGTAAGACATGTGTAAGTCTATTGTTTAGTTATGTAAATATTATTTACTTTTGTCTAAGATGCTCTTGGACTGTCTTTTTAAGCCGTTTTCCACGCTTTTGACTTTACTTAGACTAAACTCTGACTTTAATTACTTTAAACTCAGACTTTACAAGCACTAAACTCCGAGTTTAAAGGGCGTCCTTTTCGTAGAACTCTTCCGATTTTCTATGTGTAAATAAATTTCACAAAATAGATTCGTTATGTGTAGACAAGTAGACAAATAGTTTTTTTTGATTGACTACCTGTCTACTTGTCTACAGTTAATGCTTAGGGCCCGCATCCCTGCGAGCCCTAAACAAACTACTAACTAATCAAATAACCCAATAACAAAACCAAACTTATGAAAAAACTAAAATGATAAACTTATGTGTGAATCTCTATTCACGTTGCAAAGTTACGCCATATTTCGTCTCATTGCAAGCATTCTCGCAATTATCTCTCCAACTTGTAGCGACAATCGTCCCCATAGGCGACAAATCGCCCCATCTCCCTCAAAACTTGTCCTATTAAGACGATTATTTCATCTTTTTCTTTAAATATTTGGTAGATTGAAATAAAGTTCGTATCTTTGCACAAACTAAAAACAGTATGAACGATGACATTTTTAAATCAGTTTCACAAGGAAGCAATGGAGCGTACGATGAGGAAAATCGCAGAATCCAAGAAATCTCCGATGAGCTCCAAAGACTTTGCAGACTATATGAGGAAGAACCTCGAGAAGGCAAAGGTAATGGAGGCCGCTTCGAAATAGAGCAACGAGTTACTGAGCAATACGCTAAGTCTGAGGGAATGTGGATTCCTATGGATAATGTGTTTGATCTTGGCGAACCTGGTCCAAGCGGGAATGAGAACGACACTTATGTTGCCAAAGATACCATCTTCAAGGTGAACAACCTGCTAAATAATGGCAGTATTCATAGTTTGCTGGACAAAATCATTCTTCATAATCTGGTATTTCCCAACACAGCTTATAAACTGATAGGTTTTGCTGGCTATGATGGTCGGAGCGTGATGCCTGTTTTGGAACAAGAGCGCATTTGTAATGCTCAGCCCGCCACTCAAATCATGATTGACACATATATGTCTGCCCTCGGCTTTACCAAAGAGAACGACGAAGGCCGATACTCCAATGGAACATACGTCGTTTGGGATGTCGTTCCTCGCAATGTCCTTGTGGATGCTGACGGCGATATGTACGTAGTAGATGCGGAAATAAAAAGATTATGCCAGGATTCAGTCTGACATATATTCACAAATTAATGTGTATGGAAAATGCTTAGGGCCCGCATCCCTGCGAGCCCTAAGCAATCACTAACTAATCAATAACCAAAATAACAAAACCAAACTTATGAAAAAACTAACTCTAACTAAATGATGTATGAATCTTAAATCTGATGCAAGGACAGTGCAAACCGAATGCAGAGAGCTCGCTCTATGCTGAGGTGCAGCCTGTTCTCGCTTATCGAAGGCAAAGTTACGCCATATTTCTTCTCATTGCAAACTTTCTCGCTTTAATTTCTCCAACTTGTAGCGACAATCGTCCCCTAAGGCGACAAATCGAACAAACTCCATCAAAATTTGTCACATCATTGTTTTGTAGTTTGAGAAATTCTTATTAAATTTGCAGCATGAAGTACAAAGTGATTATTACATTACTAATGGTTTTGTTCGTGGGGAGTGTTGGCAATGCCCAGTCTTTCCGCGATAATAACAACAAACTGCTTGGCAAAGTAGAGTCAGACGGCACAGTACGCAATGCCAATAATATGAAGCTTGGCAAGATATTCGATGATGGCGCCATCAGAGATAATAACAACATGAGAGTTGGCACTATCGATAAAGATGGTACTATCAGGGATCGGAACAACAGACGCCTGGGGACTGTTAGTTCTGAAGGAACAGTACGCGACAATAATAACATGCGTCTTGGCACTATCAGCTCTGATGGCGCTGTGCGAAACAATAACAATATGAGGATAGGCACAGCCAGTGGCATCAATGTAAAATATGCTGCTGTGTTGTTCTTCTTCGACCTTTTATGAATCTTATAATTTGGACTTAAAAACTTCGCATATATTTGCATATACTGATGAGAAAACTGCTTACCATCCTATTCCTCATAATAACGCTGGTTGCCCTGGCGCAACGCCAGCAGATATCGTACATTGAAGAGACGAAGAACTGGTATTACGTCTATGACGAGAAGGGCAAGAAGATCGGTGGGCTCTCACGAATCAGCGTGGGAGAAATCAAAGGCTGGGGTAGTGATTTCTTTGTGGCGAAGCGTTATTCCTACTACCACATCTGCGATGCAAAGGGAAGGACGCTGAAGACGATGAACGTCTCTGATGTTGGCGAGATCGTTGCTGTTACCAACAGCACCATCACCAGTCGTAAAGGCAGCTGGATCTTCATATGGAGTAAAGAGGGAAAGAAGATCAGTGCGAGAACGAAGAATTGATAGTCCGCATCACAAAAAGGGCAAGAAACGAAGGATAGACTATGAAGAAATTAATGTTTGGAGTCATCATTGTGATGGCATTACTGATTCTGGTAGGCGTGTCATGGGGTAATCCTATCAAGAAAGAGAATGTCCTGGATGAGAATGATACGTCATGGAGCTGGCATGTTGATGGCGGCTTTAAATATCCCAGCGCCTATAAACGATCAAAATTGTTTGTTGATGATGTTCCTGCATACGTAGAGGTATTCTCGGATGGTAAAATCCAATTATGCTATTGGCCATTACTTGGGATGTGGTCAACACAGATCGATTTCCCGGAAGAAGGGGTATGGCTTAGTCCAACAGAGAAAGTGAAGAATATCACATACAGATCAGATTCAATGGGAATCGCTTCTGGATATACTCAGAATGGCAATATCTATTATCTGAAACAGAAGATGATGCCAGGTACTGATGTTGTCCATAGTAAAGTTTTGGTATTGATATATCCACCATCAGAGCAGAAAAAGGTTTCGTCATTAATAAATGTTGTCAAAGACTGGTGATGAATTAAGAGGAACCTTTCTTTTTCATAACACCTAATTCCACTTTGTACTTTCCGACGTGATCGGCGGTCTCAATGTTTGACGGGCTGACTTCTTTTACCTTCACAGGAGCATCGACACTCACCCATTTAAAGATTGAAACAGGCTTCTTGCGGTTCGACATGCCACCATATAGATTGTCTTTAGTGAGCGGGATGCCTGCACCGCGTATGTCATTGACGAGATTGTCATAAAACTGATCGGCCTCGTTTTTCGTTTCAAAAAAGAAGTCATACCATGTTCTTTTGTCATACCAGTCATAATAACAAATGCCAATGGGAGTACCTTGATAGGTGAAATCAAAAGTTACGCCAGCATGGAGCCCTGGGTAGAGATTAACGCTTTCGCAGTTGCCAAAGATGTCTGTCACCACCTGCCAGGCCTGTTCTCTAGTGGGCATGGGGTCTTCTATACACGAGAAGGGGAAATAGAGCAAATCGCTAATCGTACGTTCTCTAACCTCGATTTGCGTAGGACAGGATGGCGCATTAAGATTACCTGCACGATTCTGTGCATTAGCATTTGTCGGCATACAAAGCATGAATATGCCTAGTAGCGATGCAAATAGAGTATCTGTTTTCTTTTCCATCATCATCTTTTGTTTTGGATATTCCTCACTTTTGCTGTTGAGACTGCAAAGTTACGCTCTTTTTCCGAAACCGCCAAGACTTTAACTGCTTTTTTCTTAAATATAAATAATGTGTAGGAAAAGAGACTGTACAACTAGTCTAACAAGATTAAGAATCAGCCTCGATGGCGCTGTGCGAAACAACAACAATATGAGGATAGGTACAGCCAGTGGCATCAATGTAAAATATGCTGCTGTGTTGTTCTTTTTCTACTTGTTATAAATTTGATAGTAACTTATTCTTTAGCCTTGAATTGTTAAAAATACCTTGTAAATCGAATAATTTTATTGATAACCTAACATAAAATAGAGAAAAAGTATTAATTTTGCACTCGTAATACATAGTTATGTCCCTATATGAGTAAAACAACTATGGGCAATAAATTGCCCCGAAAACTGGAACAGAAGATGCAGACGGTTGGTGAGCAAATCAGACTTGCCAGATTGCGTCGTGATCTTAGTGTTGCACAGGTGGCTGAACGTGCAACCTGTTCACCTATGACCATTGCCAGGATAGAGAAAGGTACGCCGACTGTTGCTATCGGTATCTATTTGCGTGTGCTCTATGCTTTGCAGCTCGATGATGACATCCTGCTGTTGGCGCAGAAGGATGAGATGGGGCGGGCCTTGCAGGATCTTGCCCTCAAACACCGTGAACGGGCATCAAAAAAAGTATAGCCTATGCGTACATTATTTGTATATGCAGATTTCGACTGGCTTGAAGCCCCAATGCTGGTAGGCAAACTTGGCTATGAATCCCTTCGTGGCTCGGATTCCTATTCGTTCACGTATGATAACAAATGGCTCCGTCAGTATGGTGGTTTATTCCTGAGTGCCGACATCAACAACTATCCAGGTCAGCAATACACTCAGCCGGACAGGGACATCTTCGGCTGCTTTAGCGACGCATTGCCCGACCGTTGGGGAAGGTTGTTGCTGAACAGACGCGAACAGATTCTTGCCACCGAAGAGAAACGTCCCATCCGTAAGCTATCATCCTTCGATTACCTGATGGGTATCGATGATTTCTCCCGGATGGGTGGTTTCCGCTTCAAGGAGGACAAAGATGGGGAATTCATCAACCGATGGAACAGCGAGAGCCATCAAGCTCACTTGAATGGCCGAGTCGTGACAGAGGAAGACAAAGTCAACTGCGAGAAATCGCTTCGTATCCCTCCCTTAGCCGATATAAGGGCTTTGGTCGCAGCCAGTATGGAGATTGAAAAAAGCGAAGAGCTGAATCGGCTTCCAGAAAAGAAGTGGCTGTTACAACTCGTTCATCCTGGCACTTCGTTGGGCGGTGCCCGTCCGAAGGCTGGTGTGATGGATGAAACGGGCAAACTCTGTATTGCCAAATTCCCGTCGAGGAACGATGACTATGATGTCGGTCTCTGGGAGCATCACAGTCATCTGTTGGCGAAGGAAGCAGGAGTCGTGGCGGCAGAGACGAACACCATAGAGACGGGCGTGAAATACCATGCCCTGCTCTCAAAGCGTTTCGACAGAACAGACGATGGAAAGAGAAAGCATTTCGCTTCAGCCATGACCCTGCTGGGCTTGACTGACGGTTGCGATGTAAAGACTGGCAATGGCTATCTTGACATCGTGGACTTTATCCTCCAGAACTGCTGTGACGTGGAAGACAACCTGCGTCAGCTCTATCGCCGAGTGGCATTCAATATCGCCATAGGCAATAGCGATGATCATTTCCGCAATCACGGTTTCCTGCTCACTCCTCGTGGCTGGACGTTATCTCCAGCATACGACTTGAATCCGACATTGAATGAATACCAGGCATTGCTTATAAACTCCACAACCAATCATGCAGACCTGAATGTCCTGCTTAACTCTTCAGAAGAATACATGATAGGCAAGGAAGAAGCAAAGCGAATAATCGATGAGGTGAAAGTTGGTGTGAAGCAATGGAAGTCGATTGCAGTTCGTCTTGGTATAGCCAAGCGAGAAATGGATGTGTATGAACAGGTTTATCAGCGTGCGCTTAAGTGAGCATAAAACAGTGGAATCCGTCCGCGAGATTGATGAACTCGCTAAAGATGATTTAAAATAATAAGGTGGAAGCGCAGAAGAAGCGCAGAATATATAGATTTTGATGAAAAAGTTCTGTCAAAATTGTGGAATCTGCGGTAAATTGATTACTTTTGCATCCGATAAACGATAAATCAAGAATAATGAAGACTTTTATCAAGCGAGAAATAGCATGTCGTATGGCGCTGGTCGTTACGATGGCAGTAGCTCTTGGAACCACGCTTACAGGTTGTAAGCAGAAGAAACAGACGGAGGATATCATCGTCCGCAAGACGGAAACACCGAAGCCGCAGGCACCTATCCGGATGCAGGATTACAATCAGGTGAAGGACGTGCAGTGGCTGGATCGCAGCTATCAGGTGGACATCCGCCGTATGGCCGATGACAGCCTGAGGATGGTGAAGGACGAGACGGGCCAGAAGTTTGTCGATAACCGCATCCAGCTGAAGGTGATCCGTCAGGATGGCAGTGTGTTTTTCAGTAGGACGTTCACGAAGGCCGATTTCAATGATTATCTTGACGACGACTATCGCGCGACGGGTATTCTGGAGGGACTGGTCTTCGACCGTGTCGAAGGTCTTCACCTTATCTTCGCTGGTAGTGTGAGCCATCCGCAGACGGATGAGTATATCCCGCTGGTGATCACGCTGAGTAACTTCGGGGATGTGACCATCAGCCGTGATACGCAGATGGACACCAGTGGCAGCGAGGAATTAAACGACAATAAGAGTGTCGTTGACGAGAACCTGGTGGAGAATAACGACAATCAGGCGGAGAATGATAACGACAACCTGGACAACTAAAACAACATTTTAAACGGCAAGCCGTTTGTGGGCGGCAGTTAGCCGTCAGAAAAGAGTTGTTTTTGTTCTTCGCAGAGCGAAGCGGCAAAGCCGAGCGGTCAATGTTGTCGTTAAAAGAAACGCCAGTTGTTGCAGAATTCTGCAACGGAGGGGAATAGGAGGTCTGCGCCGGCGTCGAGGAGCGTCTGGTCTGGTAAGGGGCCAGTGTTCACGGCAACGGTGAAGATCTTGGCGGCAACACCTGCACGAACGCCAAGAGGCGCATTCTCCACGACGATGGCTTCCCAAGGTTTTATGTTTCCAGCTTTGCTGAGTCCCATGAGATAGGGATCTGGCGCGGGCTTGCCGCGACGGACGTCGTAGGCGGTGGTGATGTGGTCTTCGGTGACGAAGGCGCCAAAGTCGCTGAGGATACGGTTGATGAGGGGACGCTGGCCACTACCCGTGACGACACAGCACAGGAGTCCGTCAGCCGTGATTTTCTGCATGAGTTCGAGCATACCCGGCATGACGGGAGCCTCGGGCAGTGAGTGGAAAATCTGCGTCTTCACATCATACATACGCTGGGCCTCGGCCTCGTCGATCTCACGGCCTTGTTGCTGGAGCACCATTTTCTTGATTGTGTCCACGCCACGGGCTCCTTCTGTGGCGTAGGCATCATCGGCGGTCATCTGGATGCCGAACTGCGCCATGGACTGTTGCCAGGCAATGGCGTGGTTGGGCATGGAGTTGTAGAGCACGCCGTCCATGTCAAAGAGCACGGCCTTGGGGCGCAATGCCTCAAAGCCGTGTTTTTCGAGATAATTCTTAACGGAGATCTTGTACATCATTCTTGAGCCAATCTTTCCTTGATGGCTTTGCTCTCAGCCTCGTAGCCGGGCTTGTCGAGCAGGGCGAACATGTTCTTCTTGTAAGCCTCGACACCAGGCTGGTTGAAAGGATTCACACCGAGCACGTTGCCACTGATGCCACAAGCAATCTCGAAGAAGTAGATGATCTGTCCGAGATAACGCTCATTGAGGCGGGGCACGGTGATGCGGATGTTGGGCACGCCACCGTCGACATGTGCCAGACGGGTGCCGAGCTCTGCCATCTTGTTCACCTCGTCGACGCGCTTGCCAGCGAGGAAGTTCAGGCCGTCGAGGTTCTCCTCATCGTTGGGGAAGAGCAGTTTCTTCTCAGGCTCCTCGATGCTGATGACAGTCTCGAAGATGGTGCGCTCGCCGTCCTGAATCCACTGTCCCATGGAGTGGAGGTCGGTGGTGAAGTCGACGCTTGCAGGGAAGATACCCTTCTTGTCCTTACCCTCTGACTCGCCGTAGAGCTGCTTCCACCACTCGCTCATGAAATGGAGCTTCGGCTGGAAGTTGACCATGATCTCAATCTTCTTGCCCTTCTGGTAGAGCCCGTTGCGCACGGCTGCATACTGGGCAGCAGGGTTCTCTGCGAAAGGTACGTCCTTGCCACAGGCCTTCTCCATGTCCTGGGCACCAGCGACGAGCTCGCGGATGTCGAAACCTGCACAGGCGATGGGCAGGAGTCCCACGGGAGTGAGCACAGAGAAACGGCCACCGACATTGTCGGGGATGATGAATGAGGTGTAACCCTCCTTGTCGGCACAGGTACGAGCTGCACCGCGCTTGGCATCGGTGACGGCTACGATAACCTTCTTGGCCTCGGCCTTGCCACGCTGAGCCTCACACTGCTTCTTCAGCAGACGGAAGGTGAGGGCGGTCTCGGTGGTGGTACCAGACTTCGAGATGTTGATCACACCGAACTTCTTGTCCTTCAGGTACTCGGTGAGCTCGAAGAGATAGTCCTCGCCGATGTTGTTGCCTGCAAAGAGGATTGTGGGATTCTTCTTGTCGGCCACGAGCCATGAGAACGAGTTGCTGAGGGCCTCGATGACGGCACGGGCACCGAGATAGCTACCACCGATACCAGCTACGACGATGGCCTCGCAGTTCTCGCGAAGCACGTTGGCACAAGCCTGCAGTTCGTCGAGGAATGCAGGGGTGATGCTCGACGGCAGATGGAGCCATCCGAGGAAATCATTACCAGGACACGTGCCGTCTTCCAGAGCCTGCTGGGCGGCCTTCACTTTGGGCTCAAAAGCCTCTACTGCGCCAGCTTCGAGGAAGCAGGCAGCCTTTGTGATGTCTAATTTGATGTTGCTCATAATTGTTGTTTGTTATTATTGTTATCTGAATGAATCCGTTAATAGCTTGATTTCAATCTGTGGGGATATACGCTCGTACAGTATATTATATACGGCATCGAGGATGGGCATGTTCACATGACAGTGACGGTTGATCTCCTTCATACACTTCGTGCCGAAATAGCCCTCGGCAATCATCTCCATCTCGATCTGTGCCGACTTCACGCTGTAGCCCTTGCCGATCATCGTACCGAAGGTGCGGTTGCGCGAGAAGTTGCTGTAGCCAGTCACGAGCAGGTCGCCCAGATAGACGGAGTCGTAGGCGTTGCGGTCCAGGGGATGGACGGCAGTGAGGAAACGGTTCATCTCCTGCACGGCGTTGGCCATGAGCACCGCCTGGAAGTTGTCGCCGTATTTCAGTCCAGAGCAGATGCCTGCCGCGATGGCGTAGACATTCTTCAGCACGGAGGAGTATTCGATACCCACCACGTCGGTGGAGGTCTTCGTCTTGATGAATTCACTGGTGAGCACCTCACAGAAGGCCTGGGCCTTCTCACGGTCGGCACAGCCCACGGTGAGATAACTCAGACGTTCGAGTGCCACCTCTTCGGCATGGGAGGGACCTCCGATGCAGGCGAGGTTCTCATAGGGCACGTCATAGACCTGATGGAAATATTCGGAGCAGACGAGGTTCTCATCGGGCACGATACCCTTGATAGCGGTGATGACGAACTTGTCGTGCAGACGGGTCTTGAGTTTCTTGAGGTGACTCTTGAGATAGGGTGAGGGGGTGACGAAGACCAGCGTGTTATACTGCTGGGCGATACGGTTCAGATCGCTGTCGAAGTTGATCTCGTCGATGTTGAAGTGGACGCTGGTGAGATAGGCAGGGTTGTGTCCCAGGCGCCGGAAGTCCTCGATACGGTCGTCACGACGCATATACCAGCCGATGTGGTGGGTGTGACTCACCACAATCTTCGCGATCGCTGTTGCCCAACTACCGCCGCCGATAATCGCTATCTTACCACAGTCAAACATTATTCTGCTGCTTTTTCGATCCACTTGGCAATGTCATCGACAGAAGGCTTCTGCATGTCGAGCTTGAATTTCTTGACGATGTCGCCAATCTTCTGCTGGAGGCCCTGAGCCTTCTCGGAAGCGATGTTCTGCACGAGGTTGAAGCCAGCCTTGCGGAGGATGGGAACCCACTCTTCGGCTACGCCAATCTCGGCCCACTCAGCGGGTGTGCTCTGAGGAATCTTCTTCTCAGGCTTCATCTGGGGGAAGAAGAGCACTTCCTGGATGAAGGTCTTGCCCGTCATGAGCATCACCAGACGGTCGATACCAATGCCAATACCGGAGGTGGGAGGCATGCCGTACTGAAGGGCACGCAGGAAATCCTGATCGATAATCATCGCCTCGTCGTCGCCCTTGTCTGCGAGTTTCATCTGCTCTACGAAACGCTCCTCCTGATCGATGGGATCGTTGAGCTCAGAGTAGGCGTTGGCCAGCTCCTTACCATTCACCATCAGCTCGAAACGCTCAGTGAGGCCGGGCTTAGAACGGTGCATCTTGGTGAGGGGAGACATCTCGACGGGATAGTCGGTGATGAAAGTAGGCTGGATGAAGGTGCCCTCGCAGAACTCACCAAAGAGCTCGTCGATCAGTTTGCCCTTACCCATGGTTTCATCGACATCCATACCCTTCGAGAGACAGAAGGCACGGATTTCTTCTTCCGTTTTGCCGTTGCATTCGAAGCCTGTCTTCTCCAGAATGGCCTCGAGGATGGGCAGACGGCGATAGGGAGCCTTGAAGCTCACGATATTACCGTCGATTTCACGCTCAGGCTTGCCATTGACGGCAATACAGATGGTCTCGAGCAGCTTCTCGGTGAACGACATCATCCAGTTGTAGTCCTTATACTGCACATAGAGCTCCATGCAGGTGAACTCGGGGTTGTGGTTGCGGTCCATACCCTCGTTGCGGAAGTTCTTGCCAATCTCGTAAACACCCTCGAAACCACCCACGATGAGGCGCTTCAGATAGAGCTCGGTAGCGATACGCATGTACATATCCTGATCCAAGGCATTGAAGTGGGTGATGAACGGACGGGCTGAAGCACCACCGGCAATCATCTGCAAGGTTGGTGTTTCGACTTCCGTATATCCGGCATCATCCAGTACCTTGCGAAGCGTCCGGATGACCGTAGCCCTCTGAAGGAATGTATCCTTGACACCCTCGTTCACCACGAGGTCGACATAACGCTGACGATAGCGGAGTTCAGGATCATCGAACTTATCGTAGGCCACACCGTCCTTGTATTTCACGATAGGCAGCGGTTTCAGAGCCTTCGACAGCAGGGTGAGCTCCTGGGCATGCACACTGATCTCACCCGTCTGCGTACGGAACACGAAGCCCTTCACGCCGATGAAGTCGCCGATGTCGAGCAGACGCTTGAACACATTATTATATAAATCCTTGTTCTCGCCCGGGCAGAGGTCGTCGCGGGTGATATACACCTGAATACGGCCCTTGGAGTCCTGTATCTCTGCAAACGAGGCCTTTCCCATCACACGACGGCTCATCATACGGCCGGCAATAGACACTTGGCGGGGCTCGTCTTCATCACGGAAATTGTCACGTATGTCGGTGGAAAATGCGTTAGTGGGGTATTCGGCTGCGGGATAGGGATCTATGCCCATGTTACGCAGCTCTTGCAGACTCTCACGTCTGCCGATTTCTTGTTCACTTAATTCTAAAATGTTCATCTCAAATATTCGAATTTTTTACTTTTATGGGTGCAAAGATACGAAAATATCCCGAAAAATGCAAGATTAGGGTAAATATTTGCAAAAAAAAATGTAAAAGATTTGGTTGTTTATCAAATTGTTACTATTTTTGTGGCAGAATAACTAAAGAAGTAGCTATGGATCAAAAAACAGTTAAGAAAAGGGTTATTGGAGTTGATATTAGTCTCGAGACCACATCTTATGCTATTGTAGATGTCAGAGGAAACATCATAGTCAAAGATAGTTTCCCCACAGAAGACTACCCGGAGATAGGGGCATTTGTGACGAAGTTGAGTGAAGGCATCGTCCAGATGATTGATGCCAATGGCGGTTACGATACCATCCGTTCGGTGGGTATCAGCGCACCGAGTTCAAACTATAAGCAGGGCTGTATCGTGAACTCTCCCAATTTCCCGTGGAAAGGTGTCATTCCCCTGTCTGCATTGTTGCGCGACAGGCTGGGACTGGCTGTGGCCGTAGCTAACAACTCGCATGTGGTGGCTCTTAGTGAGCATGCTTTCGGTTGTGCTCGTGGCATGAAGGACTTTATCGTGATCACCCTCGGTTCGGGCTTGGGCAGTTGCCTCTTCTCCGACGGCACCGTGAAGTTGGGTTCTGACGGTTATGCCGGTGAGATAGGACATACCTGCGTGCATCACGACGGTCGTCAGTGTGGTTGTGGAAACAAAGGCTGTCTGGAGGCCTATACAGCCGCGAAAGGTATCGTCCGAACTGCCCGTGAGATCATGACAGAGTCGGGTGAGCCTACGAAACTGCGTCGTGTGCCGAAATTGTCGCCGAGAGTGATTGCAGAGCTGTGCGACGAGGGTGATGCGATGGCCATTGAGACGTTCCGCCGGACGGGTGAGGCTCTTGGAATTGGTCTTGCCAACTATGCCTCCGTCATCGATCCTGAGGCCATCATCTTCACTGGTGGTATCATCGGGGCCGGCAAGTGGCTGATGGAACCTGCCAAGAAAGCTTTCGAGGAACATGTGTTCCATAATATCAAAGGTAAGGTGAAATTCTTGACCTCTGAATTGGATGAAGGTGAACGTAATATCCTCGGAGCGAGTGTGTTGGCCTGGGATGTGAAGGAGTATTCTTTGTTCGTGTAATGAGGGATGTGTAATGTTGAATGAGTAAAGCATAACTATATGGAAGAAGTTGATCAGATCAAAACGCGAGTCATTGGTGTTGATATCCGTGAAGTAAAGACCACCTATGCTCTGGTGGATATCCGTGGAGAGATTATCTCGATGGACTATTTTATGACGATGGACTATCCTGATGTGTCGGATTATGTCACTGCCCTGAGTGAGAAGATCATCACGCTCGTCGAGGAGAATGGTGGCTATGAGAAGGTACGCTCCGTAGGTTTGAGCGCGCCCAGCGGCAACTTCAGGACAGGCTGTATCGAGAATGCCGCCAATATGCCGTGGAAGGGTGTCATTCCCTTGGCTGCCATGTTGCGCGACCGTCTCGGACTGGCAGTGGCGCTGGCAAACGACGCACATGTTACGGCCTTGGGTGAGAAGGCTTTCGGCAGTGCCCACGGTTTGAAGGACTTCGTGGTGGTGTCTATCAGTCACGGCGGTCTCGGCAGCTGTATCTTCATGGACGGAAATCCTCACCTGGGCGTGAATGGCTTTGCCGGAGAAGTGGGACACTCCTGTGTGGTGGTCGATGGTCGCGAGTGTGGCTGTGGGCGCAAGGGTTGTCTGGAGACCTACTGTTCTGATAAGGGACTTATGAAGACCGTAGAAGAATTGCTGGCAGAGGGTATGCCCTCGGCCTTGAAGGGAATGAAGAATATCAGTATCCAGACGGTTACCTATTATTGCGATCAAGGCGACCAGGTGGCCATTGAGGCCTTGCGGCGCGTGGGATTCATGCTTGGACTAGGTCTGGCCAACTATGCCTCAGTCCTGAATCCTGAGGCCATCATCCTGACGGGTGATATGATGCTGGCGGGTAAGTGGCTGCTGAAGCCCATGCGGAAGTCGTTCGAGGAACATGTCTTCCATAATATCCAGGGTGAGACACGACTGCTGGTTTCTATTCTGAAGGAAGGTGAGCGCGATGTGCTGGGTGCCAGTGCCCTCGCCTGGGACGTGAAGGAGTATTCCCTGTTTAAGTAGATTTGGATTAGAAGAATATATAAAATAAGAACAATATATTAACTAAACGTTATGATTGAACAGAACATCAAGTCGAAAGTGGTTGGCGTTGATATCAGTAACGAGCTGACCACCTATGCTATTGTAGATGTTAGAGGTAATATACTGGCGGAAGACTCCTTCCCCACGATCGATTATCCTGACGTGAACAATTTCGTATCCGTACTCAGCGAGAAGATTGTCATGCTGGTGGAGAACAATGGTGGCTACGAGAATATCCGCTCCATCGGTCTGAGCAGTCCCAGTGCCAGCTCTGTATCAGGGTGTATCGAGAATGCGGCAAATCTGCCTTGGAAGGGGATAGTCCCCATGGCAGCCATGCTCCGCGACCGTTTGGGACTGGCTGTTGCCCTTTCCAACGATGCCCATGTGTCAGCGCTGGGTGAATACACCTTCGGCTGTGCCCATGGTATGAAGAACTTCATCATCATCAGTCTGGGCGTCGGTCTGGGTAGTTGTTTCTTCACCGAAGGCGAAGATCATAAGGGGCACCTTGGCTATGCTGGTGAGTTCGGACATACCTGCGTGGTGGACGGCGGTCGTGAGTGCGGCTGCGGTCATAAGGGTTGTCTCGAGGCCTATGCAGGTGCTGCAGGCATCGTCCGGACGGCCAAGGAAATGTTGGCAGAGTCTGACGCACCGTCACTGTTGCGTGATCTGGAACGTGTCACGCCACGTACCATCAATGAGTGCTGTGAGAAGGGCGACGAGCTGGCCCGGGAGGTGTACCGTCGTACTGGTTATATGTTGGGCCTCGGCCTCGCCAACTACGCCTCGATCATCGATCCGGAGGCCATCATCCTTACGGGTGGCATCTCCCATGCAGGCGAGTGGCTCTATGAACCGCTGAGAGAATCGTTTGAGAAGCATGTCTTCGGAAATATGCAGGGCAAGGTGAAGATCCTCGTGTCTGAACTCAACGACCGCGAGCGTGACGTGCTGGGTGCCAGTGCCCTGGCCTGGAGCGTGCCTGAATACTCATTGTTTAAGTAGTAAAGAGTAAAGGAGGGAAGGAGTAAGTGAACGTAGAGAAGATCAACGAGATCATCAACGCCAAACCAAATCTGAGTACCGCCCTCGGGATGGAGTTCATCTCTACGCCCGAGGACGATACCTGTATGGCACGTATGCAGGTTGACGAGCGCAATCGTCAGCCCTTCGGATTCCTTAGCGGTGGGGCGTCATTGGCGTTGGCGGAGAATGTGGCAGGTGTGGGATCGTCAGCCCTCTGTCCTGGCTGTGCCTGTGTGGGCATCGAAGTCAGTGGAAGCCATGTGAAAGCAGTGGCTGAGGGTGACACCGTGACGGCTTATGCCCGTCTGCTGCATAGTGGTACGACGCTCCATGTGTGGAATGTGGATATCAAGGACACGGCGGGTGACCTGATCTCGAATGTCCGAGTCACTAATTACATCATCAAACAGAAGAAGTAATGTCCGCCTATGCCATCTATCGTTTGCCGCATGAAGATCACGCGACACTTGTTCAGCAGACGGAAGGTGAGCCTGCGGAATTTCTTTCTTGCACAGAACTCAACGGCAAGCACGGCTTTGTCGTTGCTCCCTTTGAGGTAACAGCGCAACAGCCCATTCTCTTGATTCGTCCTGATCGTGTGGAAACGATAAGACTCTCGTGGAGTGAGGAGGGAGGAGCGTGGAGTGAGAAATGTTTAAGTGCAGAGTGTAATCTCACTCCACACTCCACACTCCTCCCTTCTCGAACTTATCAAATAGACTTCGCGAACTATCACGCCCAGCTTGAGGCAGGAATCTTCCGTAAAATCGTTTTGGCCCGTTGTGCAGAAGAGGCCTCGGAAGTAGCGATAGATCCCATGGCACTCTTCCGTCGAGCCTGTGGGTTATACCCCCGGATGTTCATCTCGCTGGTGTCCACCTCCAAGAGTGGGGTGTGGCTGATTGCTACGCCGGAGATTCTGTTGGAAGGGAAGGCGCACGATTGGCATACCATTGCCTTGGCAGGTACGATGAGGCTGGAAGGGGATTCCCTGATAGGCGAAGGTGAGAAGGTCACTTGGGCCACCAAGGACATCCAGGAACAGCGCATCGTCACCACCTATATCGCAGAGTGTCTGGAACAGTTTACGGGTGATTTCCGTGAGGAGGGTCCCCGTACGGTCCGTGCTGCTAATCTGGTTCATCTGCGGAGTGACTTTACCTTTACGTTGCCTGATGGTCAGCATCTGGGTGATTTGCTTCATGCACTCCATCCCACGCCTGCCGTCTGCGGTCTGCCGAAACGAGAGACGTTCAACTTCATCATACAGAATGAACACACTCCCCGCCGTTACTACAGTGGTTTTATGGGGATGCTCGATCCTGACGCAGGAACCCATCTCTATGTGTCTCTCCGTTGCATGAATATCGAGGGAAGCCATTATCATCTCTATGCCGGTGGCGGACTGTTGACAGATAGCACCGTCTCGCAGGAATGGCTCGAAACGGAGGCGAAACTTGAAACCATGCGAAGGGTGATAAGACAAAATAACGTGTAAAGACATAGTAACAGAATAACAAGTTAATGTATTGTAGTAAGGAGAACGTAAATATCTTGACAGCTCTGCTCGTGGCACATGGGGTGAGGCATGCGGTCTGTTGTCCTGGAAGTCGCAATGCCCCTATCGTACATAATCTCAACGAGTGTCCTGACATCCAGTGCTATCCTGTGACGGATGAGCGCAGTGCCGGTTTCTATGCCTTGGGTATGTCGCAGGCTTTGACGAAGCCTGTCTGTGTCAAAGAGCCAGTTGTGGTCTGTGTGACTTCAGGGACAGCGTTGCTAAATTTGGCTCCAGCTATTGCTGAGGCATATTATCAGAGATGGCCCTTAGTGGTCATCTCTGCAGACCGTCCACCGCAGTGGATAGACCAGCTTGATGGTCAGACGCTCCCACAGCCTGATGCCTTAGGGCGGTTTATTGCCAAGGCGGTATCTCTGCCCGAGCCTCGTGACGATGAGGAACGATGGTATTGTAACCGTCTGGTCAATGAGGTACTGTTGAAGAGCCGTGAGGGTTTCCCTGTGCATATCAATGTCCCCATTGCAGAACCGTTGTTCAGTTTCACAACCCAGACATTGCCTGTCCAAAGAAAGATAGAACTGATAGGTTCACTCATGAACAACAGACTGCTTCATGAGACTTTCCTATCGGCTTTCTTTCAGGCTCGGAAGCCTATGGTTATCGTTGGTCAGACCTATTTCGATGATTTCTGTATGGCTGCTGACCTCTATGAGATTGGAACGTATGCTGTCGTGTTGTCTGAGTCGTTGACGAATACGGTAGAGCGTTGTCATTTCGATGAGGTACTCCCTTTGCTTGAAGGAGATGACAGCTATAAGCCCGATTTCATCCTTTATCTTGGAGGAAC
>JAEEGJ010005219.1_pt1 | contig 41560 bp, 37 predicted proteins | sample 8958761 | NCBI WGS metagenome assembly JAEEGJ01 (sample SAMN16246546, study PRJNA631951) | gut metagenome | biome: gut microbiome; feature: rumen; material: RS-attached | host: Bos | place: Iran: Karaj | collected 2018-10 | reverse complement strand
CTCAACAAGCACATCGCATGTGGGATCGGGATACTTCTTGAAAGCTTCCGTGCCCATGTTCTTAAGCGCTTCGTGAACCGCAGGTGCCGGCGGATAAGGATTTTCATTTGTATTAAGCTTGATTATATTCTTAACTTTGGGCTGCTCACCCGGTGTATACGGAACAACCTTCCTGACGTTATCTTCCCAGCTCATTGTATTCTCCTCGCTGCCTTGTACACTTAATTCTCGTACACAGCAACGCTATTATAACATAAAACCACAAAACTGTGCGTATACATTGAAAAAGCCAATCCGCACAAAAACATATTATCTATTACTCCGCGGCAGTAGGATTTACAAACATTGCTACATTGCTAAGGTTACCTTCTGAATTGTTGAAATCTGACTTCATGCTGCCCTTGGCTGATTTTCCGCTGCTTGTGTTGTTATCTGTCATGCAATCAAGTACATAGCCCTGATCATCAAGAAGTAACACTGTAACTTCGCCGGGAACCATATCTTTTTCTCCGGTTAACTCATAAGAAAATTCCATATTATTACCAAGAGCCCACGTTCCGTCCCAAAGAACATACTCCGCAGAAGTATCGGGAATTTCTATATTAGTCCAGCTGATCTCTCCGGAAGGGAAATCTTTGCAGACCACATCATGAATGACGGTGTTTCCGGCGCCAACGCCTTTATCCTCGAATTTGAGATCCGCTGTATTGTTTCCGGAAGTGTCCTTGGCAAATCCTTCTGACTTGATCGTAAGATCCTGATCATACAAGTTGGTAATACCGATGACAAGATGGCTTTCCGTACCTTTCATGTAAGGCGTAACCGAAATAATAACACCTTCCATTCCTGTTACGGGATAAACCACACCCCATTTAATCTTTGTAAAATCTGTCTCCAAAGAATTCAAAAAATCTACAACTTCAGCAGGACAATACGGACTTTCCACCTTCACTCTGTTGTCCAGATTTAAAGCTGCACTTCCTGCCTGTGCCTGAGTGGTAGCAGCTGCTTCATCTTCTGTGCTTGTCTCTTTTGCCACATCATCGGATGCGGTACTTGCATTCTCAGTTGCTTCAACGCTTGCCTCGATTGTTGCAGAACTATTGCCCGCCGCACTGTTGTCTTTTTTACCTGCCGCTCCCACACATCCTGTCAACATAGACATTGTAAGTGCTGTTGCCATTACTATTACACAAAATTTTTTCATACTTGTTCTTCCTTTCCGCATTAAAAAAATATCGGACGAAAGAAATCGTCCGATATTTCCATCATCTATTATATATACAATTATCAATCTCAATGTGTTGCAGTTGCAACCGCCGCAACTCTTACAAAAGCGAGAGGTCCGTGCTGTGTAAGGTTTACGGTTACGTGGTTATCTGTAATGGATGTAACCATTACCTGAACCCAATTCTTGCCCTGAAGCTGATATACTGCAATTGAGTCGTTTGCACTTACGCCGGTAACAGTGAAATTTACTACCGCTGTCTTAAATGAAACTCCGGGTGAGCTTGTTGTTACGCAGTGAAGAAGTGTTCCGCCAACACTGTTTGCATACTTGTTTGCAGAACTCAGAACACCTGCTGTGGGAGCTGAAAGTGTAAATGTAACATTGCTCTTTCCGCCGTTGATCTGAACATGTCCGCCCTGAGCGACGTATCCGCCGTTTCCGTCACCGACTGCGTTATTTTTGCTAAGCACCTGCTCTCTTGAAGGAGTCTCTCTTCTCTTGGGAGCGGCTGTCGCATTATTATATTTTTCTTCGTATTTATTCTTTGCTTTAACAGCAACGTCGAGACTCTTATTTGTTGATTCAAGCTGCTGTGTCAGTTGTGCTTTCTTCTGTTCGAGTTCTTTATTATCATTTGCGAGAGTGGTAAGTTTCTTACTAAGTTCCTCTTGCACTGATTTAAGCTCACCTATCTTCTGATTAAGTTCAGCTTTGTCTTTTTCTGCTTTCACTCTATCCGCCTGAGCCTGCTCTTCTTGCTTTTTGAGCTTTTCTTGTAACCCCTCTATAGTCGGGCTGGGATCTACGTCAGAATTAGCCTCCTCCGTAACTGTATTCTCACCGGTAGTATCCTCCGCAGCAAAAACACATACGGAACTCGTCACCCAAAGTGTACCTGCAACTGTAAGAGCCAGAATCTTTTTCATATTTTTTTGCCTCCGTTCTTTTATCTAAACAACATTATCCTTGTGTTACTATTCAGCCTGAATATTAATGTCGTCTTCATCTCCGTAATCAACATCTCTGTCAATTTTCCCGGCTACGTCCCCCATCAGACATCCGATAACCACCATCTGCTTTCCCGGTTCATCGGTGCTGTCCGTAGTAAGCGTAATAAGGAAATTTTCGGGTTTAAGCCCCGTCTCGCAGCCATCCCTGATAATCTTAGAGTCATCTCCTTTTCTGTAGATTTCATTGATAAACTCCATACATCCGGAAGCATATGTGAAATCATACTGTGCAAGAAGCTTTGTATCATCACGGGTATAAGCGGCAATTATATAATATATAAGGGAGTTATCCTCCATATATACATGTACATACTCGTGCTCATCAAAATATTCTTTATCCAAAAAATTATTGAGCTGCGCAAATCCGGTTCCATCCTTAGGCGATGATCCGTAAATGACTTCATTAAAATCACACATGTCATTAAGATTTGCAGCCTCGATATGGATCGCCCCGTTTTCATCAGGCTCTTTGTACTCGTTATGACTTTTGTAAAAAGAATCATCACCTTCAGAATCCTGAAGAATGGGACAATTTATATCCGTCCCCGGAATGTACAGCCATGCAAAAGCATCCTCATTTAAGCTCTTGATGTCTTCAAATCCGGTTTTCTGCTCCGTCGGAAGAGTACTTTTTTCATAAGCGGTGTTACGTCCGGCATCTGTATCCTTCCGTGAACATCCGATAAGAAAAACTATCATCAGCGGTAAAAAGAGTCCTTTTACGGCTATCATCTCTATTATTCTATATCGTCTTTTCGTATACATTTCATTAGCCTGCTTGATCAATTTTTTCATAAAAAACATCTATTATAGTCTCATAGAGGCCGGCGTCATCAACTCTAAACTCCTCATACTTGCCATCCCTGGAAGTTTCACCGTCAATTGATATGATGTCATCCGCATTAAACGTATACGATACGAGATACGGAGCAAGATATGAGATCTCATCGGCAGATATATTAGTTACCATCTTACTTCCGATTGCCGTAAAAAGCTCCACTGCAGCGTTATTATTTTCACTGCACTTATTTCTGGCAGCATTTATAAAAGCATTTATATACTGTTTCTGCCTTTCAAGCCTTGAGCTGTTTGAGCCCGATATGTGTATATCTCTGCTCTTTATGTAATGATATGCCGTCTTTCCCTCAAGATGAACTTCAGCGCCCTTTTTCAGTGTCTTATCAAACTTTGTGAGGTCCTCGAGAACAACTACATCAACTCCTCCGACCTGATCGTTTATCGTAGGAATCGCGCTCATATTTATAGCAGCATAGCCGTGAATCGGGAGCTGGTAAAAAAGACCGGACACCGCCTTCACCTGATATTCACAGGATTCTTCCATTCCGTCACCGAAACCGTGTTGCAGACAAATCTGCGCTTCTACCGTAGTCTGATATCTTCCGTATTCATCATAAACATCCACATCGGTCATTGTATTTCTGTTGATGCCTATAATGCTTATCTTCTGAGTATGCGGGTTGAGAACAAGAAGAAACAGCGCATCCGCCTGTCCTCCTTCGCCTCCCTCAGATACCTTCGAGACAACTTCATCATCTTTGTCTATTCCCATTATTAAAAAAGTAATTATATCTTCATTGTAATCATATACATCACCGTTATATGTGATCCAGTCATCCTGCCATTCCGCGCTTGCGTTCGAAACCGCATATGAATCCTGCTGTCCCATCATCGGCGCCGATGTGGCCGATTTGGAACCCAGATTTGCTTTTCCCATTACTCTCATTATCTCAAATCCGACAAGTCCACCCGCAACAAACGTCATGAACACTGCCCAGATAATGAGAAAGACTTTTCCTTTTCCCCTCATTTACTGCTCCTGATCATCTGTAGAGGCGCCCTCTGCACTCGCGCCTTCAACAGCTCCTTCTCCTTGTGTTCCGTCCGGGACCATATTGGGAAAAAGAGGATCCTCCATAGTCTCAGATGAATCTCCGTTAAAATCTATATCTCTGATATCTGCGGGAAAAACACGTGACTGTTTGGCAACATTGCCGCTAAAGTCCGCTACCGCATAGTAAACAACCGCTGTCTCCGCGTCTCTGTTAAGAACAACCTTTTCAACAACGATCCTGTTAGTCATATCTCCGTCCTTGGAATCATAGGCGTTGACACCCTGTATCAGATCCTTGTCTGTTGTCTTGGAATCATAAACAAAACCAACCGCGGAAAATCTAAACTCAGGCGCAATTCTGTCGCTTCTTCCGTAAGCGATAACGATAAGCGCCGCAAGAACCCCGCTTAATATTGTAAAAAATATTCCGAGAATATTTCCTCTCACTTGTCTCCTCCAAATCAGTCTTTCCTCGTAACTCCTGCGAGGTAATTAAGCTCATCAAGATCATCATCGTCAAGTCCGATATCGGGTTCCGGTGCCTTGGGTCTTGTCATTGAACTACTGTCACTGTCACCGCCGTTGCCATAATACTTGCCGTAATATTTACCATAGTACTTGCCGTAATAATGCCCGTAGTGACCGTAATAACCCTTACCGTTAAGATCGACCTTATTAAGCACAACGCCCAGCATCTTGGCTCCCGCTTTATCAAGCTGATCCTTGACTCTCTGAGCAAATCTGTAGCTGATAGCATTGTTCTCAACGACCATGATCGTGCCGTCGCACTGCTTGGCAACAACGGCCGCGTCAATAACGCTTCCGAGAGGAGGCGTATCTATGATCACATAATCAAATACCTGCTTCATATTCTCAAGGACCTTACTGAAGATCCTGCCACCCAAAAGCTCACTGGGGTTGGGAGGAACAGGTCCGCTGAATATCACATAAAGATTGGGTGTGTCGGTCTCGCAGATAACGCTGGAGAGTCTCTCTCTTCCAACAAGACAATGTGTAAGTCCAAGCCTTACGGAGCCTGTCTTGTAACGTCCGACAAGAACTGACTTACGCATATCGGCGTCGACAAGTATCGTCTTTTTGCCGGCCTCTGCAAAAGCTCTCGCAAGAGCCATGGCAACCGTAGTCTTTCCTTCACCCGGAGTACAGCTGGTGACCGAGATAACCCGCACGTTCTGTCCGCTGAACTCAACGTTACTTCTAAGGGTCTTATATGCTTCTTTTACCTGATAATTGTTTTCCGCCTGACTGAAATGAAGCTTCGCACTCTGCATAGAATCTCCGTTTCTGTTTACCCAACAAATTTACTTTTTCTTAGATTTCTTTTTTCCCTGCTCTTCAAGAGAAAGCGGGATAAGGCCTATCGTGCTGAGTCCCAAGTATCTCTCGACATCATCGGAACTCTTGATCGTATCGTCGAGAAGGTATCCGAGCACAACAAAGAACGCAACTATAACTGCGCCTAAAAATCCCGAGATAACAGTCCATCTTCCGACTCTGGGACTTGCCTTCTTGGTCGGAACGTTAGCGGTCTCCGCAACATTGATGGCATCGATATCCATAACGTTGGTGATGTGCTCACTCGCAACTTCTCTGATACAGTTCGCAATCTTCATCGCCATCAAAGGATCCTCGTCCCTTGCGGTGATCGAAACGATACGCGTATCCGAAGGTGTATCGACTTTAAGAACGTCCGCGAGATCTTCATAGGTTATGTCCACGAGATTGAGTCTCTGCGCAACCTCTTCAAGCACGTATCTGCTCTTTATAAGCTCTGCGTAGTCCTGTGTGAGCTGCGTGGAAATCTGCACGTCCGAATAAGTAACGGTCTGATTTTCCTCTTTATTCAATATGTAAATCTTGGTGGTCGATTCATATATGGGGTGAAGAACAAACTTACTGACAAAAAGACCTGCCAGCGCAAAAAACAGTCCGGCGCTGATGATCAAAAAAGCTCTTCCCAATATGACAGACAAAAGCTCTCCAAGATTAATTTCAATTATGTCTTCTTTTCTGTCCATGCTCCTCCATGCTTGCCGCGCACCGGGCCTGCGCAGTGCCGCTCTAAGCTATATTATCCGGCCTCGGATGACACTCATAGGGTTCTCATAAAAAATCCTGTCCGCATAATCCTTGCCGTATTTTCTCTGAATATATGATCTGCAATCGGCCATGTACGGTGCTCTTCTCTTGGTATCATGAGCATCCGTAGCGACAAAATGCACCAGCGTGTTCTTGAGAAGTTTTTTTACAAAAAGCTTTATTCCAAAACCGTACTTACCCATAACGGATAAGGCGTTCACCTGAATATAACAGCCTTTGTTTATAAGCTCTTCCACATAAGCAGGGTGTGACACTATATCGCTGTATCTCTCAACATGCGCTATTATCGGAATAAAACCGGCGCCCTGGATCTGATAGACCGCATTGCTTATAGCTCTGTATGGATTGGTGGGATGAAACTCTACAAGAACATACTCTGAATCTGCGAGTGTACATATCATTCCTTCTTCGAGTTGTCTCTGTGTCTCATCGCTGTAATATATTTCATTTCCGGAATACAATCTGATGTCGATGCCGGCGCTCCTTACCGCTTCATTAAGCCTCTTGGTATAGATCTTGTTGCGCTCGACACTCACGTTGTGATGCAGTGGCTTATGGTGAGGCGTAAGAATAACGTCCGTGATGCCTTCCCTTGCTGCTATCTCCAGCATCTTTAAACTTGTATCCATATCCCGAGAGCCATCGTCAACTCCCGGCATTATGTGACAGTGTATATCGACAGATGCTTGCATTTCATTCTCTCTTTGCTATTTTTAGGCAATAACTCACATTTATTATACACCTTAAAAATGAGCCGTTTCAATATGATGTGGTAATAAAAAAACATTCCCAACATCTTGGGTTTTGGGGTATAATGATTTTATGATTTAAAAAAAGAGGCGGAGAGGTTCGCTTATCACACTCCCGGAGGTGGAAAGATGCCGGAAGATCCGATCATGTTATTCAGTTTTCTGAACATGAAGCTAAGAGACATGTATAGCAGCCTGGATGCGCTTGCCGACGATATGGACATAAGCGCACAGGAGCTTGAGAATATTATAAAAAAGTTGTCAGACGCAGGTTTTACATATGACGAGAAAAGAAATCAATTCGTTTGAGAATTCTTTTCACCTAAACACGAAGCACTTTAAACCAACATAAACCCAAAAACGGGAAATCCCAAGAGCATTTAAGCTTACCCTCTATAAGCTGCCCTTGGGATTTTTCGTTTTTCCGGTATTTCGCGAGCGTTTTTCTTTATGCTCTGCTGCTCTTTGCTACGAGTTCTCCGTTCTCCACGCCGAACTCTATCGTATCGTGCGGCTGAACCTTATCTTCAAGAATAAGTCTCGCCGACAATGTCTCTACATACTTCTGAATATATCTCTTAAGCGGTCTAGCGCCGTAGATCGGATCGTACGCGTTGTCTATAACGTAGTCCTTTGCTTCCTGTGAAAGCTTTATCGAGATCTCTCTGTCCGCAAGTCTCTTGTTAAGGTCATCTATGATAAGCTCGATGATTCCGCCGATGTTATTTTTTGTAAGAGGCTTGAACATGATGATCTCATCAAGTCTGTTGAGGAACTCGGGTCTAAAGTGTGCTCTAAGATCCTCCATTGTCTCTTTCTCAGCTTCCTCGCTGATACTTCCGTCACTACTTATTCCGTCGAGCAGGTACTGCGCGCCGATATTGGAAGTCATGATAAGGATCGTGTTCTTAAAGTCTACGGTTCTTCCCTGAGAATCCGTGATACGTCCGTCGTCAAGCACCTGTAACAGGATGTTGAAGACATCGGGATGTGCCTTTTCAATCTCATCAAAAAGAACTACCGCATAAGGTTTTCTTCTTACGGCTTCCGTAAGCTGTCCGCCCTCCTCATAGCCCACGTATCCGGGAGGTGCTCCGATAAGACGGGACACACTGTACTTCTCCATGTACTCACTCATATCGATACGTACAATATTGTTCTCATCGTCAAAAAGAGACTGTGCAAGGCTCTTTGCAAGCTCTGTCTTTCCGACACCTGTGGGTCCGAGGAACAGGAATGAACCTATAGGTTTTCTCGGATCCTTGATTCCCGCTTTCGATCTCATGATCGCTTCGGATACTTTTGTAACCGCATCGTCCTGACCCACAACTCTTCCGTGGAGCTCGTCTGCAAGGTGAAGTGTCTTGTTTCTCTCGCTCTCAGTAAGCTTATTTACGGGAATTCCGGTCCATCTGCTGATGATACCCGCGATCTCTTCATCTGAAACTCGCTCATGAACAAGAGTTGTGTCGGCTTCTTTCTTGTGAGCAGCTTCCTCGGCTTCCTCAAGCTCTTTTTTAAGAGCAGGGAGTTTGCCGTACTGAAGCTCTCCGGCCTTCTCATAATCACCGTTTCTCTGCGCGATGGCGATCTCCGAATTTATCGTATCGATCTGCTCACGCATTGCCGCAAGCTTATCAACCGCCTGCTTCTCGTTCTCCCACTGAGCTTTTCTTGTATCAAAGTCTTCCTTGAGATTGGCAAGCTCTTTTTGCAGGTTGGATAATCTCTCTTTACTGAGGCTGTCGTCCTCTTTCTTAAGAGCTGCCTCCTCGATCTGCATCTGCATGATCTTACGATTGAGCTCATCGAGCTCCGCCGGCATTGAATCCATCTCGGTCTTTATAAGCGCGCACGCCTCATCAACAAGGTCAATCGCTTTATCGGGAAGGAAACGATCGGAAATGTATCTGTTAGACAAAACTGCAGCACTTACAAGCGCACTGTCCATGATCTTAACGCCGTGGAAAACTTCGTATCTTTCTTTTAAGCCTCTAAGGATACTGATGGTATCTTCAACCGTAGGCTCATCAACCATTACGGGCTGGAAACGTCTCTCTAGCGCTGCGTCTTTTTCAATGTACTGTCTGTACTCGTTGAGCGTTGTTGCGCCGATGCAGTGGAGCTCTCCTCTTGCGAGCATGGGCTTAAGCATATTGCCCGCATCCATTGCGCCGTCTGTCTTTCCGGCACCGACTATCAGATGAAGCTCATCGATGAAAAGAATTATCTCACCGTCCGAACCTTTTACGTCTTCAAGAACGGCTTTTAGTCTTTCTTCAAACTCGCCTCTGTACTTGGCTCCCGCTACGAGAGCGCCCATGTCGAGTGAAAATATCTTTTTATCCTTAAGAGCAGAAGGCACGTCTCCACTTGCAATTCTCTGCGCAAGTGCCTCAACAACCGCGGTCTTACCGACACCGGGCTCACCGATGAGCACAGGATTGTTCTTGCTCTTTCTGGAAAGAATCCTTATAACGTTTCTGATCTCGGTATCACGTCCGATAACGGGATCAAGCTTCTGGTTCTTGGCCTTCTCGACAAGCTCTGTTCCGTATTTGCTCAAAGTATCGTAAGTAGCCTCGGGGTTATCCGTCGTCACGTTCCTGTTACCTCTTACCTCCGAAAGCACCTGAAGGAATCTGTTCCTGTCGATACCGAACTGAGCAAAGATCTCTTTTACCTCTTTATTGGCATGCTTAATAAGCGCAAGGAAGAGGTGCTCCACGGAAACGTACGCATCGCCGAGTGCCTTGGCCTCATCCTCCGCAGACAAAAGAGCTTTATTAAGCTGCGCTCCGATGTAAGGCTGGCCGCCCTGAACCTTGGTTCTCTTGCCGATTCCTTGCTCGATTCTTGTTAAAAAAGAACCTGTATCAACGCCCATTTTCTCTACAAGCTTAGAGATAAGGCTATCTTCTATTGTCATAAGAGCGTAGAGCAGGTGCTCTTGTTCAATCTCCTGATTGCCGTATTCAACGGCGATCTTCTCGCATCCGCTCACAGCCTCTATGGACTTTTGTGTGAACTTCTGTATATTCATAATTTCCTCCTCAAAAGATGAATATGCGCTTGTTCCGCCTTTTTTACGCGCAGACGGAACTTAATTCTATTTGTTCTACTACAACTATAACACGATTATTTTAAATGTCAACACATAAAAAAGCAGACCGAATTGCCGTTATACAGCAATCGGTCCGCAAAAGCATCTTCAATATTCAATTCCGCGCCTTGCATCAATTCCCTTATCATACGGATGACGGATTTTTTCCATGTAGGTAATGTAGTCCGCCTTTTCTGAAAGGAGCTCGTCGGCGTTTCTGCCGGTCATGACAATTTCCATGTCATCCGGCTTGTTGTCGATCAATTCTTCAAGCTTCTTTTTATCTATAACACCGTAGTTAAACGGATATGTGATCTCATCCATGATGAGCACATCGCACTCGCCGTTTTGGATTAGCTCCGCGATCTTATCAAGTATCTCGTTATGAACCACGCGGAACATCTCGCACTGCGCTTCATCGTCCCGTTTAAGCCAGCCGAGCTCCTTCTCGCTTCTTACAACAGTAATTCCCGGTATAAGTTCAAGCGAAACAAGCTCGGAAGTTTTTCTGCCCTTCATAAACTGAGAAAAGACAACCTTCTTTCCGGCGCCTGCTGCCCTGACGGCAAGACCGATCGCTGCCGTGGTCTTTCCTTTTCCCTCTCCGGTATAGAGATGGATAAGGCCTTTTCCGCTCTTGTCATCATCCTTGGAAACCGCTCTTTTCGCAGCGGGTTCCTTTCTCATGGGGCAGCTGACCGCGCTGCAATTCTCGCAGTCTGAATGCTTCCTGCTTCTCTTTTTATGAAGCTTTGCGGAAAAGACAACGCTCTTTTTCGGAACAAGCACGAAAGATTCGTTGCACTTTACAATCTTCTGTCCAAGCTTTTTCATTACTGCGGCAAGCTCTTCAAGCGGCATCTTATCGCTGCCCGCAAAGACATAGCTTCCCACGTAAAGTCCGGTCTTTTCAAATATCTTTTTATCAACCTCTTCATAAGCAAGCGAGAGCATCTCCGTTCCGAGACAGTCGACGATAAATGCCTTTTGGATCTCGCCTTTTTGCAAAAGAGAATCCTGAAAGCTGTCGAAGGCATCTCCGAGCGTAACGACAACATAGACAGTCTCGCCCTCGATCACATGATGGAAACTCGCATGCACTCTCGGGTGAAGCTGTCTATATAGCATCACAATATCTTTTTTCTCACTTGTCTTAAAATGGTAACGCTTGATAAAACCTGAGATTCCGTTCTCATCAAGCTCAACCGCCAGAGGTTCAAAGGTCATAACCGTTCAATCTCCATTACATCTTTTTACAGGTTCAAAATAAAATTACAACTATTTTCGCCTTTTTACAACTACTTACCGGTTTTTACAGATTTGGATTTATTAACTTTTTATAACTAATATTTCGCACGTCTTTCACCGATATATAATAGAGGTATCCACTGATTAGATTTGAGGGTTATGTATGGTAATACAGCACAATATGGCGTCGATGTTTGCGCATCGCCAGCTGGGAATTACAACAAATACAAAAGCAAAATCCGCCGAGAAGCTATCGTCGGGTTATCGTATAAACCGTGCTGCGGATGATGCGGCAGGGCTTGCTATCAGCGAGAAAATGAGAAGGCAGATTCGCGGACTGGGTCAGAACATGCTGAACATCCAGGACGGAATCAGCTTTATTCAGGTTGCGGACGGATATCTCAACGAAGTTCACGACATGCTTCAGAGAATCAATGAGCTATCGGTAAAAGGAGCCAACGGCACTCTTACCGACAAGGACAGAGAATTTGTCAATGAAGAAGTTCAGCAGATAAAGAATGAGATTGAAAGAGTCTTCGGTTCCGCTACTTTTAATGAAATGAAGATCTTTAAGGTGCCCTATGCACCTTCTGTTACTCCCAACGAAGAACCATATGATATCCAGGTCTTTTACAGTGCGCCCGGCACTATCGGAGGTCTGGACTTTAATAATGTCAGATACAATCTTGATGAGCTAGCCGCAAAAGGTCTTGAGCTGGACGGAAACGGCAACTCGACCAAGGATCAGACTGTGGAATTCGATCTTTGGGACGGTGAAAAGGTTCATATAAGCCTTAAAGAGGGAGAATCTCTTGATAAAGTCATAAGAAAATACGAGTGGAAAGCCGATGAGACAGGTATAAAAGTCAACAATGTAGACGTTGCCACATGGGCAGGACTTGGAATAAGCGGAAACGGAGCAGACGCAGGCACCTACTCTTTTGATTATCACGGAACCACAGTATGCTTTGACGTTGAAGAAGGTGACGATCTTTCTTCAATAATTGAAGGCATCAACGGTAACAGCATCACCGAGCCTTCATACTGGAACATATCGGCTTCTTCTGCGACATCAAAAAGAATCTTTACACTTCCGAATGGTGTTAATAGCGTTACTGTTACCAACGTCAACAAAAATGTTGCGGATGACAAATATGAGATACTTGCCACTACCGAAGGTCTTTCTGTCAAAAGGACCGATAGGAATGATTCGACCGAAACATCAACAACAGGAGTTACCTCATGGGGCAGCTTTAAAAACATTTCAAGCAACCCTGTTCCGAGGACTCCTGCAGAGAGTACAGATTATCCGATTTCCAACTGGGGTCTTGAAAATGATTCCAACGACTCAAGCAGCATAACTTTTGATTCCGATGCAAAATACAACTATAACAAGACACTCGATAACGTAAGTATCAACTATAACTTTAAGCTTGCCGATGTTTCGAGCAGAGATGAAGTTATAAGCGCCATAAACGAGACCAATCTTGGCGGAAGTGTTACTCCGGGAAATTCATCGCTTACAAACGAAAACAAATTGGGATTCAGTATCAGTAACAATAATAAAAACATCTCGGCAAACAACTACAACGCTTTTGTTTTGCAAAGAGCATACGGTCGTAACTTCGATCAAAACGGTTCAAGTATTACCGGTGAGATCAGTTGGGCCAGCACCAAGACTAATGAAACCGAACATGAACTGCGTACGGGAACTCCAAGATCCATAAGCAGTAACACAACTTATTCGGATCCGACAAGCTATTATTACCAAACAGATGACGGAAAAGTTTATCTTAGATCAAATGAAATGACTGTAACCAGAACCGACAATATGCAAAGGGTTGATACTTATACCTGGCGTGAAGATTATAATGTTGCTTTCAGCGGTTCTCTGGGAGACAGCACAATGGATGGCGAAACTCGTAATATCAGCTCTAACTATACTCAGACCAAAACATATAACTACACTGTAAAAAGCTATACATTTTCATATTCAAGTGACCGCTTGATCACAGGTGCCGAGCTAGACGAACTTAGGCAACGAGCTGACGAGGGTAACGCCATAATTGAAAACGGTGCTCACCAGATCCCTGCAGGAGAATCAACCACTCCAACCCTTGCAAGTGACACCACTTCTCATACAAGCGGCACATTGAGTTTAAGCTCAAGCTATGTTGACAACAGCAAGTCCAATCTCAGTGCTTTTGATTACAGATATGATGTTTCTTACAACGAAATAATAAATAAAGCCGGTGCGGCTAAAGGCGACAGCGTAAGCCTTAACCTTACATTTAACCAAAACGCCACAAGAAGTTTCAATCCTTCGCTCAGAGGAAATAGTGTCAATGAATACGACTTCATGAACATTGTGATCGTTCCTCCGAGAAAAGAAATGATCATACAGGCAACCCCCGACGGTGTATTGGGAGAGCAGATTCCTATAAATTGGAGTGCACTCAGTCTTTCCATTATCGGTATGACCGGCGCAAATACTCTTACACAGGAAGCTTCGCAGGGTTCGATCGATCTCACCAAGGCGGCGCTTGATAAAATCTCACTTGAAAGATCCGGCTTTGGTGCGGCGCAGAACAGACTTGAGCATGCGTACAATTACACCGCAAATGCTCAGGAAAACACTCAGCATTCGGAATCTATAATCCGCGACACGGATATGAACGCCGAGATAACAAGACTGCGTAATCATGAAGTCCTTCAGCAGGCAGGCGAAGCAATGCTTGCTCAGGCCAACCAATCCAAGCAGGGTGTCTTATCATTATTACAATAAAAAGGAAGTTCAATGTATGAATTACATTGAACTTCTTTTTTCTTTCCTTTTATAGCACTTTTTCTTAGATATTACTTACCGCTTTCCTTGTAAGCCGTAGATATGTAATTAACATTGCTGACCTTGTCGCTTTCGTCTATTACAAATCCAAGCTCATAATCATCATATTCATATGCGAGTATCGGTTTGCCACTTTCCTTTGGTTCACCGTATGCAGCAATGACATCGTCCTTACTGTCTCCAACACTAATTCCCTTTGCTGTTTCCGGGCCCTGAATATTGAAGTCAATCTGTGCGGCAGACTCTTTTCCATTGTCCGTATATGTAACAAAAAGGATGCCTTCGTCCACCGTATCTGTGTGGGTACCGTAATCATAATAATTCATATCACCGGCACCTGAATTCTTTTGCTCAGGTTCTCCTAGTGCAGCAAGGGTTGTAGCTACATCATCAAGAATTGATATCTTCTTGCCGTTATATGCAAAAGCATCATCGGTCATAGAAGATAAATCCACGGATGTCTCTGTAGCTGCTCCCTCCGTAACTTCAGAGTCTGCGGAATCCGCCGCATCGGTCTTGTCTGCATTGTCGGCATTATCTGCATCACTTTCCGAAGCATCGATAACAGCTTCAACAGAAAACTCTGTCGCAGAAGTATCCGATGTCCCGGAACCACACCCCCATAGCCCGCACATCATTACAGATGCCGTCATGATCGCCAATACATTCTTTGTTTTCATTGTGCCTCTCTCCTTTTAAATGTTTTCATTTCTGATCGTTTCAATTGTATTTTGCTTACTTATTTTCGCGATCGAATAATTCATGATCAGTGAGATAAGTAGAAATACCGCCAATATAGCTATTACCACGGGAATGATGGGGAAGCTGTACGAAGCTCCCGCGCCTTTGACTCCCGCATCATAGAGCAGATAAGAAGCTGCCACTCCTAATATTGTTCCAAAGAACAGTGATCTGGTACCCATAAATACAGTTTCCAATCGGATCATCCTATTAAACTCTTTTGATGTCATACCAACAGATCTGAGCATAGCGAATTCAGGTTTCCTGAGCTCCATGTTGGTAGTTATGGTATTAAATATGTTGGTAACACCGATCAGAGAAAGTACTATTATGAACCCATAAAGGAAGACACCCATTAACGTAACCAAATTTCTGTGTTGTCTTGCACTTTCCTCCAGATTCCTCATAAAATAATGTGTTTCGGTTATTAAGATCTGATCTATTTCATCCTGCAACTTATCTGCATCGGAAGCGTGATAATAGATCGTAAGCGATGCTGCCGCTTCATCAGTAAGCAAGCTTTCAAACAATTCATCACTGATAACATGGTATTCTCCGCCGGGATAATCCAGTCCAAAAGGTCTTTCATCTGTTACATATCCGATCTCCAATGTTCCATCGAAGTTCTCGCTTTTTACGACATCTCCTACCTGTCCGCAATTTACCGCAATTATCTTATCTTTAATGTCTTCATAGTTTAGACCGAGTTTTTTTATGTACTTCCTATATTGCTCATCTCCGATCGCACAAACATTATCACCGTAACCTATTGTCCTGTAGACTGTATAATCATCCACTCCGTCCAACTTAGTAGTTTTGAGGAACTTGTTGTATCTGTTCTCATCACCGTAAACAGAAGACGATAAATACACATTGTAATCAGATCCCTTAAGTTCATCGCCGGTGGATGCCAACATACTACCCATAAAACTTGACAATGCTATGAAAATGAACACCGACATAACGATTGAAATTACCGTAGTTCTGTATTTCTTTTTATTTCTCTTTAAATTCTTATAAGATATTTCTCCGCCGATACCAAATAGCTTTTTAATGATCTTCGGAGATCTGACCTTCTTGGATTTGATCTTAATCTCAGCACTGTTTCTTATGGAATCGATGGGCGATACCTTAGAGGCTTTTACTGCCGACCGAAGCGCCGATAAATAAATAGTTACAATACCAAACATGATAGCTATCAGGATAGCGACCGGTGAGACTGAAAACATCAGTTTTACCGACCCTAAGGCATCTCCATCTTCGTTCATAAAATAATTTATTCCGACAACCAAGATGACTGTAGCCAACCATCCGGATAATACTCCCAAAGGAATACCGATCGCTCCCAATACAGTAGCTTCATAGAATACATTTCTCCTGATCTGTTTCTTGGTAGCTCCGATACTTCTTATCATTCCGTACTGCTTAATTCTCTCTGTGATTGAAATATCAAAACTGTTCTTTATACAAAATACGGAAGTTATCACTATGATCCCCATGATCAGAAGTATTACTACCACATAATCTCCAAATTCCTGAAACGGATTCGCTTCCAACATCATGAGATATTCATTGAAGCCATATTCATACTTGGAGTTCTCTACCTGCGCGGCCAATCCTTTGGCTGCTTTCTTGTTATATCTAAGATACACATCAACATTGCCCGTCAGCTTATTTTCATCGACGTAAGTTACAAATGTATATCCGGGAACATCATAAGGCTCAATATTCGGTGAAGGTCTTTCAACAACACCTACAACCGTATAAGTCTTGCCTGTTGTGCTTGTTATTTTTTCCGAGTTATTTGCATCGTACGGATCACTCTGGGTAAAAACCTCACCGGCGTCATTGACTCTTTCACCCACATTCAGAGTGACAGTATCTCCGACTTTTAAGAAATTTCTACCGTTAGTCTTAAGATGGGTGGGAATGACTATCTCATTCTCGTTCTCAGGTAGTCTACCTTCCACCAATCTGCTTGTTATATTATTCAGTGCATCCGGAGTATATGCCTTCACAAACGCATAAGGCTTGTACTCATTTTTGGTTTCTATTTCCGCATATCCCAAGTCCTGAGTCAGGCTCATTTCGGTAATATCACCGTCGCTTCTGAATGTATCCAGATCACTTAAGGGAACATCATAATATGCCACATGATAATTTCCTCTTAATTCAATCTCGTAATTGATCGTAGATTGCAGGATGCTTGAAAACATCGAAGCCACTGCTGTCAAAAGAGCTACCGACAGGATAATTCCTATGATGGTAACTACGGTTCTTTTCTTATTCAACTTGAGATTCTTGGTGGTCAATCTGTTAAGTAAGTTCATGTTCATACCTCCTCAACAATTTTTCCATCTTCGATCTTGATTATTCTGTCAGCAGCCTTGGCAATCTCCATGTTGTGTGTGATCATGATGATCGTCTGATTCAATTCTTTATTGGATTTCTTCAAAAGAGCTACGATCTCATCGCTTGACTTGGAATCCAAGTTTCCTGTAGGCTCGTCTGCTAGAACAATTGTAGGTTCGGTGATCAGTGCTCTTCCGATACTTGTTCTCTGCTGCTGTCCTCCGGATAATTCGTTGGGAAGATGATTCCTTCTGTGCTCGATTCCCAGAAGCTCAAGCATATTATTCAAAGTATCTTTATCTACTTCCCGATCGTCTAATGACAAGGGAAGTGATATATTCTCTTCTACGTTCAAGATCGGGATCAGGTTGTAAAACTGATAGACCAGACCTATCTGCTGTCTTCTGAATACAGCAAGTTCATCATCGCTTAATTCAAAAATATCTTTTCCGTCGATAAAGACTTTACCTGATGTCGGTCTGTCAACACCTCCAAGCAAATGCAAAAGTGTTGACTTACCGGATCCGGATGCTCCGACTATTGCTACAAATTCTCCTTTCCCAACAGAGAATGATGCATTGTCCAGAGCAACAACTTCAGTTGTGTCCTTACCATACACTTTGGTTAAGTTTTCCACCTTTAAAATTTCCATAAAGCCCTATTTCTCTCCTTTTATTTGCGTGTATTAGTTGTACTAGTACAGTTGTACCACATGAATTTACGCCTGTCAACCCGCGTTTTTGCCTCAAAGGCTTTAATAGTGTAGAATAGACGGGAACCGATAATTAAATTGTAATGGAGAAAAAAATGGTAATTAAGAATGTAAACCTTGAAACGGTTTGTGGAATAACCAGTACTCTTCCCGATAACATACATCCCGAATTTGCTTTTGCGGGAAAAAGTAATGTCGGCAAGAGCTCACTTATAAACGGTCTTATGAATCGTAAGAACTATGCAAGGACCTCACAGGAGCCCGGTAAGACTCAGACAATCAACTATTACAATATCAATGATGAGTTTTATCTTGTGGATCTTCCGGGATACGGCTTTGCAAGAGTTCCGGAGAAGGTTAAGCAGCAGTGGGGAAAAATGATCGAGAATTACCTCCACACATCAAGGCAGCTTGTAAGAGTCTTTCTGCTTATAGATATAAGACATGAGCCTTCCGCCAATGATGTTCAGATGTATAAGTGGGTTGTTCATCAGGGCTTCCAGCCTGTCATCATAGCGACCAAGGCTGATAAGATCAAGAATTCACAGAGAGAAAAGCATCTCAACATGCTAAGAAACGGTCTGGGACTTCCCGAAGATGTAAGAATCTTCCCTTATTCAGCCCTAAGTAAAGAAGGCAGACAGGAAATCTATGATTTCATGGATGAGCTTCTTGCTGAAGTTAACGGAGCAGGCGAAGAAAACTAAACAAATATAATAAGCATAAAAAAGCCGCGGAAACTTTAGGTGTTTAAACACCTAAACCTCCGCGGTTTTCTTTATCTCTTTTTATCTATCAGACAAATATCAATATTCTTTTTCTACAAACACAGCGTCATACACTCCGCCGTCCATCACTACAACTCTTATATAATTGGCATCCTTAAGTTCAGGAGCAAAGTCTTTATCTCTTTCCGCTATAACTCCCTTGGGATAAATCTCATAATAGCACTGTGATATTTCATCAACGTAATATAACTGGACATGGTATGAACCATCGGCATTTTTAGTTATCTTTTCCGGAATTCCATAAGGAATAAGGTTATTATCAGGTGATGTGTACAGTGGCATTCCGCCTTCTATCATTCCTGCAGCGTCAAGCTCAAGATCACCGACTATTTCACCGCCGCCATAGTTACTGTTTGTATTATCTGTGGCTCTGTATTCTCCTGCATAATCCCAGAAATCACCGTTAAGCACAAAATCATCACCGGGCAGTCTGTCAAATTCTCCGCCACCGTATGGAAGCTCTATTCTTAAATGATCTCCGGTAAGAGTATAACCATAAGTATCGCCTTTGAAGGTAGTCATTGTTTTATCGTTGAAATTAAATCCGCCAACTTCTCCATCAAAATATGCTCCGGTTCCGTCTTTATGGAAAGCATAATAATATGTGTATTGTATTTCTTTTCCTTTATAAAGTTCCGTAATGGTTCTTGCATATACTCCGCAAGGTGTTGAAGCATTGCTCTGTACACCGGCTTCCGCAGAAGTGTTCGCTGTATTCTGCATAACACCGTTATCATTTACTTTTTCTTCACTGTAATCATCTGATTTCGCTGCATCGGCTTCAATTTGATCCGCATCCGCTTCTGAAGTTGATTTAGATTCCGAAGCCTCTGATGTTACGGAAGCTTCTGTTGTCGAAGCCTCTGATGTTACAAAGTTTTCATCTGTATCCGATATTTCTTTACTGCATCCGCATAAAACAAGTGTTAATGCTACCGCCCCTACTATAAGTCTTTTCATATTTATCTCTTCCTTTCGTTGCATTTCAATTGTTATCTTAGCACGAAAAGAATTGTAACATATGTTTTATTATTTGTAAAGTTTCGTAACAAATACTTTTACAAATAAAAAAGCTGCCTCTCATAAGAAAGGCAGCCTAATATATATCTGATGAAGTTCCGCTCTCGCAGGGTGATTACTTTTATTTAGCCTGTTTAAGTCTCTTGGAATCATTGTGTACGATAAGCGGCTGACTGTCGCCATCCACACACGCCTCGGTAATAACGCACTCGGTGATCGTATCATCTGAAGGAATCTGATACATAACATCCATCATAGATTTTTCCATAATGGATCTGAGTCCTCTCGCTCCTGTCTCTCTTTCGTAGGCCATCTTGGCAATCTTGTGAACCGCCTCATCCTCGAATGAAAGCTTAACATTATCAAAATCAAAGAGCTTCTGATACTGCTTAACAAGAGCATTCTTGGGCTCTGTCAGAATTCTTACAAGAGCTTCCTCTGAAAGTCCCTCGAGAGTTACAGTGATAGGCACACGTCCTACGAACTCAGGGATAAGTCCAAACTTAACAAGATCCTGAGGAGTAACCTCTTTGAGAACTTCTCCGATCTCTCTTTCAGACTTATCTGCTATCTCTGCGTTAAATCCGATGGAATTGCGGTCAAGTCTTGCCTCAACAATCTTCTCAAGTCCGTCAAACGCACCGCCGCAGATAAACAGGATATTGCTTGTATCGATCTGAATAAGTTCCTGATGAGGATGCTTTCTTCCGCCCTGAGGGGGAACGCTGGCAATAGTTCCTTCCACGATCTTAAGAAGTGCCTGCTGAACGCCTTCACCGGAAACATCTCTTGTTATGGATACATTCTCGCTCTTCTTGGTAATCTTATCGATCTCGTCGATATAAACGATACCGTACTGAGCTCTCTCAATATCATAATCCGCGTTCTGAATGAGCTTAAGAAGAATATTCTCAACGTCCTCACCTACGTAGCCTGCCTCTGTAAGAGTTGTGGCATCCGCAATAGCGAAAGGCACATTGATGATCTTGGCAAGTGTCTGTGCAAGATAGGTCTTACCTGAACCTGTAGGTCCAACCATGATGATGTTACTCTTCTGAAGTTCAACCTCGTTCTTATCTTCGGACTTGGGTGCCATAACACGCTTATAGTGATTATAAACGGAAACGGCGAGAACCTTCTTGGCCTCTTCCTGTCCGATTACATAATCATCAAGGAAGTTCCTGATCTCTGCGGGCTTAAGCAGGTTAATCTGCTGATTACCTGTCTGGACAGGCTCATCCTCGAACTCTTCATCGATAATATCTGAGCAGATCTCTACACATTCGTCGCAGATATATACACCCGCGGGACCTGCTATCAATTTTCTTACCTGATCCTGTGTCTTGTTACAAAAAGAGCACCTGATCTCTGCCGGGTTCTTTGCCATTATTTTTTATCCTCTTTCTTGGGACGATTCTCAACAATTGAATCGATAAGGCCATAATCAAGAGCTTCCTGTGCTGACATCCAGTTATCTCGTTCTGTATCAGCGCATACCTGCTCATAAGGCTTACCTGTGTTCTCAGCGAGCATTCTGTTAAGTTTTTCCTTAGTCTTAAGGATATGCTTAGCAGCGATCTCAATCTCTGTTGCCTGTCCCTGTGTTCCGCCAAGGGGCTGGTGAATCATGATCTCAGCATTGGGAAGAGCCATACGCTTGCCCTTTGCTCCGCCTGCAAGAAGGAATGCTCCCATGCTTGCTGCCATACCGATGCAGATAGTACTTACATCGCATTTGATATAGTGCATTGTATCGTAGATTGCCATTCCGGATGTAATCTCTCCTCCGGGGCTGTTGATGTACATATGTATATCCTTATTGGGATCCTCAGCCTCAAGGAACAAAAGCTGAGCCACAACTATACTGGCACTCTGTGCATTGACCTCCTCGCCCAAAAAAACGATTCTTTCTTTTAAAAGTCTGGAGTAAATATCATAAGATCTCTCTCCGCGGCTTGTCTGTTCAATGACGTAAGGTATTAAACTCATAATTTCTCCTTCTCTAGCCTTGATAATAATAATCCAATATCCATTATATCAGTTAATAATAAAAAAAACATCCCGCAAACTATTTGTTTACGGGATGTTTATAATTACAAGCCAAAAGAAACCTCATTTTTACTTGATCAAGTTTCAAATATATATTCTTTCATGCTGTCATCGATGCTGAGTATACCTTCAACAGTGACATCCTCAGTCTCTCTTAGAACAACCTCCGGAAGCTTTCCGATAACCCTGCCTCTTTCGGAAGGTCTCTCGTCAAGCGCCATTTCTTTTCTATTGCTCTGATCTGTAAAAAGGATCCTGATATCCTTGATCTCAACGTTAGTAACCGGAGAAAATTTCTCTCCTGCTATTATAATAGGTGCTTCGCTCTTCATGACCATGTGATCTATATAGACATCGTGTACTTTACCCGGGAGTCTGTCAACATTCGCACGCTTTGCCACGGAAATAAAAATAGGTTCACCTTCGCCCCACCAGGTACAGACGCCGTCGATCCTCTCTGCGCAGCTTGCAAAGTTTCTTGTATTTCCGCTGATATGATGTGCGATGATATTATATATCTCTCCTCCGTCACGAGACCATATTCCTATACCTCTTATACAGTCCCTGATGACGCAATCGGATACGATCACATCATGTATGTCACCGTATGTTTCCGTTCCCACTTTGATCGCAGTGCAATTTGTTTTAAGAATACAGCCGGAAACGACGACATTTTCGCTCTCACCGTATTTTTTGTACATAGGAGCCGTAGACTTTATTACAATGCAATCATCACCGCTAACTATGTTGCAACCTCTGATTATCACATTCTTACAGCAGTCCGGATCTATTCCGTCGGTATTTGGGCCGCGCTTATTATTCATAATCCTGATATTCTCTATCCTGACCCCGTTACAGCCCGCCATATGAAGTGTCCAGAAAGCCGAATCTTTGAACGTAACATCCATTATCGTAAGATTTTCTATATCTTCAAGGAAGCTCATCCTGGGCCTGAAGCCTTTGACATTGAGAGGGCATTCCTTCAATGCCCCTTCGGGCTCATCATCAAAAAAGACTTCTCTACCCTGACCGTCAATGATTCCCGTTCCGGAGATTGTAATATTTCTCTCATGGCACGCATAAAGAAAGCATCCGCCTTCCCAACCCGTATCATCGTTGTCATCGTCAAAATCCTTGGAAAAATCTATCATATCCGCTTCATTAAGGCTTGATATCAGCGTGGCACCGCTTTCAAGATGAAGCTCAACATTCGATCTGAGCCTTAATGTGCCTGAAAGGTACTTGCCGGGCGGAAATATGACCCTTCCCCCATTTTCGCTACATCTGTCAATCGCAGCCTGGATAGCGTCTGTACACTTCGTGACACCATCAGGAATAGCATAATAATCCAAAACATTAAAATCCATTATATCTTACCAATACCTTTCCGCTAAGGTCAGTTTCTACTCTACTGCCTCTTTCACAGGAAAAGACTTCTTTTCCGTCTATATAAGCAACGCTCTTATCACTACAATTCTCAAGCCTGAAGGAGCGATCAAGCCAGTGATATTCATAATAGGTTTCCGGCCCTTTGGCTGCGCCCCATATAAGTCTGTCTCTACACAATTCGACGCCGTACATTCTGCCTATATACTCAAGCACCGAAAGCATAGCGGGACCGTATGCATCCTGCTCTCCGATTACGCCTGTCAGTGAAGGCTCCATGGTAAAAGGGTCATACTGCTGAACAAACACGCAGTTTTCTCCGATAGCTTCAAAAAGCTTATTTCCAAGCCTTGGTATGAGATCATATAATCCGTAGTTTTCAAGCGCCCTTATTGCTCTTTGATATGTAAGTGCCTGTGACTGTCCGCTCCAGCTGTTGACCTTTTCATTTCTAAAAAGAGGATCACTGGCGGCAACAGAAGGAAGAGGCATATTAGTCCAAAACTCTTTTTCATTCAGAAGATGTTCGTTGACAAAGCGTTTCGCATCATAATCCGATATGCACTTCCAATACATGAGCCTTAAGGTGTTGTGCAAAAGCGTGGGCATAAAATCATGATTTTTATCTCTGTCAAAAAAAGCACCTCTCTCATCGTTCCACAGATAGTCTCTTAGACTTTTTTTTATCTTTTCGGCGTCCTTTAAATGCTTCTGTGCAATTTCTTTTTCACCGAGTATTTCCGCTATATCCGCCATGGTTTTTCTTGAACTGTAAGAATAACCCATAAAATCCATTGACGCGATAGGAACCACTCTGTATCCGGTAGGCGCCGTCTCTCCCTCCCAGTAATTGGGAGCATCTGCGTATCTTTTGCCATTATCCTCACCGGTATCATAAACGCACCAGCTTTCAAGACATCCGTCATTATCGGAATCTCTGTACTTCCATAAGTATCCGTCAAACCTCAGCAGCGTCTCATATAATTGTTCCAGGTATTCCTTATCTTTACCCGCCAGATAATATACATCCAGTGCAGGCTCCGCAAAACAGAATCCCTGAAACTTATCAAATTGCGGTATTATCTTACCGTTTATATTCTCTATGCTTCCGGGAAGCCTTCCGTCCAAGCTTTGATAGTCCATAAAGATTCTTTGGTTATTGATGGCAGCCTCAAGATCTCTTTTGGCATACATAGCTCCTCCCATAGGTTGAGTTTCAAGCCATACCTTCTCGTAACCGCCTCCTTCTATCAAAACCTTTACATCTCCAAATTTTTTTAGATTAAGTTTGCTTTTTTCATCCGCGGAATCACATAGTTTTTTTAGTAATCTGTCATTAGTGTCGAACTTAACATATGTTTTTCCCATAGATGTCATCCCTTCAATCCACTGGTTCCGATTCCTTCAACAAGATACTTGTTAAAGAACAGGAATATCAAAAATACAGGCATAAGTGAAAGAGTTGACATGGCAAACATCGCACCAAAATCCGTCACGGACGCAGAATCCGCAAACAGCTTGATCGCGATGGATGCTGTGTAAGACTGCGGTCTTGATAAATAAAGCAGCGGTCCCATATAGTCATCCCACTTCCAGTAAAACTGTATAATAACTGTTGTAACGATCGCAGGTTTTAAAAGCGGCAGAATTATTCTTGCATAAATGCTGTATTTGCTGCATCCGTCAATCTTGGCTGCCTCGTCAAGTTCTCTGGGAATTCCCTGCATAAACTGCATCATCTGATATATGAAAAATGCCTGTCCGCAAAAATACGGAAGTATGAGCGGAACATAGCCGGGTACCAGATGTAATCTGTAGTAGATCAAATACTGAGGGATCATGATAACCTGCGCAGGGAGCATCATAGTTGCAAGCATACAGGTAAACCACAGATTTCTTCCTCTGAATTTGATCCTTGAAAGAGCATAAGCTACAAGTGAAGACGAAATAACCGTTCCAAAGGTAGCAACCGATGTAACAACAAAAGAATTTAAAAAGAATGTCGCGAAAGTGGTTCCTCCAAAGCCCTTCCAGCCGTTTGGATAATTTGAAAGAACAAGCTCTTTTGGAATCAGACTAAGAGTTCCCCTCAGTATCTCCGCGTTGTTTTTAAACGAACCGCTTATCATCCACAAAACGGGATATATCATTATAAAACCGAAAAGCAATACCAAAGCATGATACAGTACTTTTCTGATAGTTTTCCTTTCTCTCATGATGTCCTCCTTATGATTCCGACTCGGAAAATACCCAGAACTTGGAACTCTTAAATATTGCCAGAGTGATCAAACTCATAACCACAAGCATTACCCAGCTCATTGCGCAGGCATAGCCCATCTTGTTGTACTTAAATGCCTGATTGTAGACATTGAGCGCATAGAGCATAGTTCCGTTGTTGGGGCCTCCCGCCGTGATAACAAAGGCCTGAGTGAAAGTCATAAACGCCGATATTGTCTGCATTACGAGGTTATACAAAATAATAGGTGACAGACACGGGAGCGTTATCTTAAAGAATCGTTCAAATCCGTTTGCACCGTCAATCTCTGCCGCTTCATAATATGTACTCGGTATCTCTTTTAATCCCGCGGCAAAGATGATCATCGAAGAACCAAACTGCCATACTGCCATAAGCATCAGCGGATATATCGCAAGCTTTTCATCACCGAACCAATTGACCCTTCCAAGACCTATGCTTGTAAAGAGGGTATTGAAAAGACCTTTTCTTGCAAAAAGCTGTTTCCATACAAGTGCAACGGCAACAGAACCTCCGACAAGCGAAGGTACATAATACAATGATCTGTATAATGTGACCATCTTACTCTTTCTTGTAAGTACAAAAGCAACCAAAAGAGCAAAGGCAAGCTTCATCGGAACTGACATAAGCACATACTTAAGTGTTATCATAATGGATTTGGCAAAAACCTCATCCTTAAAAAGTGTTGCAAAATTCTTGAGTCCTACAAATACTGCCTGCTTATTTCCAAGAGAATAATCCGTAAAGGAATAATAAAGCGACATACATATAGGAATCAGTGAAAAGCATACAAAACCAAAGATAAACGGCGCTGCGAAAACATGTCCCACCACCGTGTCACTGTTAAAGCCGGTTCTGAGTTTTTCCTTCGAACTATTACTCTTGTTATTCAAAGCTCATTCCTCCTGATCACTGCACAAAGCTTACATAAAAAAGCTTTTGATATAAATTCTCTAATAATAAATCCCGCCTTTACGTTAAAATTAAAGGCGGGATTTTAATGAATTACTTGAAGATTGCTTCTGCGTCAGCGTAAGTCTTTTCAGCCGCTTCCGCAGCGGTAATCTCGCCGCTTGCTACCTGCTGAATATAATTCAGGTAATTGTCAACGACCTGATCGTGTCCGTCAGGCGAAAGTACGTTGATTTCCTTTGGTGTAGGGAAATTACTTACTTTATCAACATAGTCATACATTATCTGCTGACCTTCGCCGGCATTAGCTGAAAGCGCAGCTCTTACATCTTCATTTGCAGGAATTCCTCTTTCTGCCTGAAGGATATTGTTACATGCGATATTGGTCTCAAACCATGCTATGAACTCTGCTGCCGCCTTCTTATTCTCGGAATCCTGAGATACACAGAACATCTGAGATGACTGTATATGAGCTCCGGAGTTACCGTCCTTCTTTACTCTCGGAATTGTGGCAAGTGCAAGTGTTCTTCCCTGCTCTTTGCACGCATCATATATTGTAGGGAACTGATTAACCGCAACCCATGTCATTGCAGCCTCACCTGTCACAAGGAAATCGTTCTCAATATTTGTAACCTCTGCTGAAGCTCCCGCATCGGGATATGAGCCCTTCTTGATCATATCTGCTCTCATCTGAATGAAAGGCTCAAGCATCTTGGGATCGTCAAATCCCATTCCTGTAAGATCAAGATTATAGAAGCTGTACTGTCCAAGCTCACCCTGCTGTCCTATATAAGTTGAAAGACCTGCGATAGCATCGGAAGTTACGAATGTTGATGATCCGAAGATTCCAAGCTTATCTGTTATAAGGTCAGCAGCCTCTTTATAGTCATCCCAAGTCCAATCATCTGTGGGAAGCTTGGCACCTGCCTCTTCAAACATTGCAGGATCATAAGCAATACCATATGTATTGATACCGTTTGTAATACCAAGCTGTACTCCGTCCTTGGTCTGAGTTGTCTTGAGATTAGCTTCTGAAATACCGGAAAGATCTATAACCCCGGAAGAAATATACTCATCAAGCGGATAGATCTTATCCATATACTGCGGGAAGTTTCCGCCAAGCTGGAACACATCCCAAACTTCATCTGAAGCTACCAAAGTCTTAAGCTTGGTAAAATAATCATCAAATGAATAATACTCATATTCGAAATGAATATTGGGGTTAATGCTCTCATAGAGTTCGATAGCCGCGATAGTCTTATCATGTCTGTCCTGTGATCCCCACCAAGCCATTCTGAGAGTAATGTCCTCATTACCGCTTGTGTTTTTTAGCTCATCGCTCGCTGCGTTTTCTGTTTTATTATCTATCTGAGTTTGAGCTGCAGGCTGTTCTGCCGCTGTTCCGGCGCTGTTACCGCATCCCATTAAAGAAACCGCAAGCATTGCTGCTGCAAGAATAGAACTTAATACCTTCTTCATGTTCCCTCCTAAGTTCTTTACCAAATGATTGTTATTTGTTTTTCGTTAAGACGTCTTCCGTTGTACAAATTGTATAGACTACAATAGATTTATTCAATATTTTTGGTTGTTTGTGACATCGGAGTGAAAATAGGGGTATTTTTCAAACTATATTTACCTGTGTCTTGTTATCCTTTTTCTATATTGAAAAGGCGTAACCTCCATTTGCTTCTTAAAAACTCTTTCAAAGTAAGTCAGGCTGTCATACCCAAGGATATTAGCTATTTCAGTCATACTGTATTTCTCGTTCATAAGATACATCTTACTGGCCGCTATCCTGCAAAGATTGATGTACTCAGATATAGTGAAGTTAGTCACTTCTTTGAATATTCTGCTCAAATAAGAATTGCTCATATAAAACTGCTTGGAAAGAGACTCCACGGAATCAATATGAGCATAGTTTTCGGCAATATAATCAGCGACCTGATGGACTCTCTTTTGCTTCTCTGCATGTGTCTTCATTCCGTCTTCGCTAAGCTTTGCCGCCTTGCGTTTTTCCCACTTGTTATGCTCCGAAAAGAATTCAAGGATCGCAAGCTTTATCTTGGTTTCCCGAAGATCAGACTTATCCTCTGTCTCGACATTTCGGATAACTTCAATAACCTTTTTAAAGCTGTCAGTATCTCCGACGCGATATACTCCGTGGTGAACAGTAAAAAAAGTTTGCAGATCGATACCAAGGAGCTCGCAAAGCGGTTCAAAAATACTCTCTTCCAGCTCAACAAGAAGCCTGTCGTGATATTTCCCTCCAATAATACAGGTCTTAGCGATCATCTTTTTGTCAATTATCGCCAAACATCCTTTTGTCATCCTATAGCAGACACCATCTACAAAAAAATATCTCTCTCCGTCAAAGATGTATTGGAGCTGATATTCATTGTGATAAAAACCCAGCTTGGATGTGAAATCTCTGTCACGCGCCACACGTCCGACAGCAATACCGTTAAATTTTTCTCTGTAAAACGAACTATACATTTTACTCCTTTGATGCTAATGTATTTGTCATGATGAATCACATATTTGTTTTTTGATCTGCGTCTTCCACAATATCATTTCAATATGTGAGGTGTATTTACATGTTATTACAAGAAATAAATATTCGCGACCCTTTTATTTTACCCGATAACGAAACCTATTATCTATTTGGAACCAGAGCTAAAACCTGTTGGGGTAAAGCAGATGGTTTTGACGGTTACAAAAGTAAGGATCTGGTAAACTGGGACGGGCCGTATGAAGTATTTAAGCGTCCCGAGGGCTTCTGGGCAGATAAGAACTATTGGGCTCCCGAAGTTCATAAATACAACGGCTCTTTCTACATGTTTGCGACCTTCAATTCCGAATCCCTGGATAAAAAAGGTACCATGATATTAAAGGCCGACACTCCGCTTGGACCTTACAGACTCCACAGTGACGGTAAGATCACCCCTGACGAATGGAACTGCCTTGACGGGACCTTTTATGTCTCCGGATCCGGAAAGCCTTATATGGTGTTCAGCCATGAATGGGTGGATATCGGAGACGGAGAAATCTGTTATGTCGAACTTTCAAGCGATCTTAAGACCGCAGTATCCGCGCCCAAAACTTTATTCTCCGCATCAGAAGCAAAGCCTTGGGTTTCATCCATAACACACAGAAGCCGGAACGAGCCGGTTTATGTTACTGACGGTCCCTTCATGTACCGAACAAATAACGGCGAACTTATTATGCTATGGGCAACTTTTTCAGGCGGTAATTATGCCGAAGGAATTGCAAGGTCTGACAACGGTGAAATAGACGGAAACTGGTCAATTGATAAAGTGCCGCTCTTTGATAAAGACGGCGGACACGGAATGCTTTTTAGAACCTTTGAAGGAAATCTCAATCTAGTCCTTCATCAGCCAAACGAAACTCCACTCGAGCACCCTGTTCTTATTCCAATTGACGAAAAAAGCCTGAAAGCATAATTATTTATATTTCTGTTTTTACTACGTGACAGGCTTTTCCGTTTTCTTTAGCGTCATACAGAGCACTGTCTGCAATCCTGTACATTTCTTCAAAAGACCGTGCTCTTGTATCCTCGCATATTCCGATACTGCAGGAGAACCCTGCTGCTTCACCGACCTTGGCAACTCTAAGCTCATGTTGAATCTTTCGACATCTGTTGTCCAAAAAATCTTTGGGCATTTCTCCCATTACAAGTACCATAAATTCATCACCCCCGACTCGCCCTATAATGTCGGTTGTATGAAAATAATCTTTCAACACGCTTGCAAACATTTTCAGCACCTCATCGCCGGTCTGATGTCCGTAATTATCATTTACATGTTTAAAGTTATCAAAGTCAAATATAAATAAAGTCGCCTTCGCACCTAATATTCTTCCCGAAAGATACTCTTTGCATTTTTCCTCAAAAGCAAGCTTATTGTAGAGACCGGTGAGCATATCCGATACGCTCTTCTTTTCAACAATTCTTGCATCCTGATTTTGCATGGAATCCTTTAACATAATTACATAGAATACAAATATCGCCAGAATAAATGTCATGATGACGGTAATCATATCAACATCCGCCACATCTTTCGGCTTCATATACCGGCTAAAAACTATGCCGGCAGCACACATAAGCACTTTAAGTATCGTTGAAAAAAAGAAATAATCGGTATATATCGCTGCTACAACAAAAACTCCTGCCGGGAGTATAAACGATCTCACGTTGGGATTTCTGTAGGTCTCGATGTAGGCCAAAGAAATAGTAAGACATAAATAAAAGCAGAATGCAAAAGTTCTGACTTTCTGCATGGAATCGATAATAGACATATGTATCTTTTGATATAAAAAGCTAAAAATAAGTATTTCAGCAACAAACGGAATAAAGATAACTTCAAATTTTGTAGTTATCCTAAGTGCCCAAGAAACAAAAAGATATACAAACCCTCCAAAGACAGAAAAAAAAATGACAGATCTGATCGCAAATAGGTTTTCTTTTGCAATCCTATTTTCGTTCTTGGATACAAAGAGATAATATTCAGCAAATCTTTCCAGCAGATTTTCAATCATATTACCGCGTGCCTCCGTGTATTTTGCTTCACGAAATTACGTATCAAAATGCATGCTATAGTCTATATATGATTTTATTACAAACCCAACTTCCAGACAAGTCAAATCCCTCGTGCCTTCATGTAAATATGAAAAAGCTACCATATGGATTCCTCCACATGGTAGCTTCGTATACACTGTTATTTTATTACTATTAAGCCTCTTCTGTCTTTTTCTTTCTTGTTGTCTTCTTGGGCTTCTCCTCAGCCTCAGCAGCTTCGGTTGTCTTAGCAGTCTTTGTTGTCTTCTTAGTAGTAGTCTTTGTTGCTGTAGTCTTCTTGGCAGCTGTCTTCTTAGCAGGCTTCTCTTCCTTAGCTGCGTCGTCTTTCTTAGCAGCAGCCTTCTTAGTAGCCTTCTTAGCGCTCTCCTTGACGTTCTCTACAAGGAAATCAGCAGCCTTCTGAACTGCAAGGTCGCTCTTCATCATCTTCTTCTCAGCATCTGACATGAGCTCCTTAAGCTTATCAAGCTCCATTCTGTACTGAGTAGCCATCTTCTCAAGCTCTTTCTCGAAGTCTTCCTCAGTAACCTCGATCTTCTCCTTAGCAGCAACAGCCTCAAGAACAAGTCTTGACTTGATTCTCTCGATAGCCTGAGGCTTAACCTGCTCAAGCATCTTGTCTACAGTGTTACCTGTGTACTGAAGATACTGATCCATGTTCATGCCCTGCATCTGAAGTCTCTGAGCGAAGTCATTAACGATCTGTCTTGACTGTGTCTCAACCATAGCCTCGGGAAGCTCCATCTCGGAATCCTCAACAACGGCTCTTACAACAGCATCTTCTCTCTTAGCCTTCTCCTCGCCTGTCTTCTTTTCAACGAGCTTGTTCTTAACGTCCTCTTTGTACTCAGCAAGTGTATCGAAATCAGAAACGTCGCTTGCGAACTCATCGTTAAGCTCAGGAAGCTCCTTAGCCTTGATAGCCTTGATAGTGCACTTGAAAGTAGCATCCTTACCTGCAAGCTCTTCTGCCTGATAATCCTTAGGGAATGTAACGTTTACATCGCCCTCTTTACCGATCTCAAATCCGATGAGCTGATCCTCGAATCCGGGAATGAATGAACCCGAACCGATTGTAAGAGGATAATCTGTTCCCTTTCCACCCTGGAAAGCAACACCGTCAACGAATCCCTCGAAATCAAGAGTTACGATATCATCCTTCTGTACTGCTCTGTCTGTAACTTCAACAGTTCTGGCGTTGGTGTTTCTCTGCTTGTCGATCTCGGCATCAACGTCAGCGTCTGTAACGTCGATATCCATCTTCTCAACTTCAACACCCTTATATTTTCCAAGCTTAACCGGAGGCTTAAGAGCAACTTCTGCTGTAAAGATGAAGTCCTTGCCAGCCTCGAGCTGTTCAACATCGATCTTGGGTGAAGATACAACATCCTCTCCGCACTCCTCTACAGCCTTGGGATATTCTGTCTCGATAAGCTCATTGGCTGCATCCTCATAGAATACTCCCTTGCCGTACATCTGCTCGATCATCTTACGGGGTGCCTTACCCTTACGGAATCCGGGAAGCTGGATCTTGTTCTTATTCTTCTCATAGGCTTTCTGAATGGCTTTCTCAAGCTGCTCTGCAGATACTTCGATCTTGAGCTTAGCCATGCTCTTCTCAAGCTTCTCAACTGTTACGCTCATTTTTGTCTGTTTCCTCCTAAAAAATATTTATGTAAAGAGGCGGCTTCATGGTATCCGCGCTCTTTTTGCCTGTTTATAGGCACAATCGCTTTCAGATTATAACACACCTTAATACTAATTTCCATATTTTTTTCATTCTTGGACCTGTATAAAAAACAAACAGCCGAATGTTGTGATTTTACACAGTTTCGGAGCTGTTTATATGTCTAAAATGACGATTTTTCATTTTTTCAAAAATTTATTTCACTTTTCAAAAAAATGGACGAAATAAAAATATATTCAATTCGGCAAAACATAAAATATTTATTAAAAATCCCTATTTTACGCCTAAAAACGCATGAAAAGAGTATAATTTTTATATCAGGTTAAACGTTAAATGCGTTAAGTTAACACATTTTATTTTACTTATGATGGAGGCATTAAAATGGCAAAGGATTCCAAACCCAAAAAGAAAAGCAACATTCAATTTGCAAACAGCATCAAGACCAGACTGATAGCCGTCATGCTATTGGTTGCAGCTGTCCCGCTTATCACATCCGTGCTGGTAAGCTACTTATCATCCGCCAAAAAGGCTGTATCCGACGCAGAACAAGGATTGGTATGGCAATCATCATACCTTCAGTCTGAATTCGAAGGTGTCATAAACCAAAACTTTATGAGTATTCAGGCTGTTGCCAAATCACCGGCAACAACAAGATTCATGGAGAACCAAGGAAACCTTGCTTATATGGAAGACGCGGCTAAATACCTGGCTGAGATCGATACTATGCTTGACGACGGCAACATCACCGTTCTGACAGGCGCAGACGGAATGCAGGTACTTCGTAACTCCGGCAAGCTGGTTGATGTAGGTAAAAGAGAATATTTCCAGGAAGCTATGAAGGGACAGACCTACGCTTCCGACGTTATAGTATCTGCATCTACCGGAGTTCGTCAGATGACAATGGCATCTCCGATATACGGATCAACAGGAAATGTCATCGGTGTCGTACAGCGTAACTACGATATGAATGATTTCCACAAGCTCCTTGAAGCTGAAGCAGAAGATGCTTTTATATGTGACAGAACAGGTCTTGTTGCTGCACATTCTCAATATGAAATAACAGCAGATAACGAAGACGACAGAAGTAAATCCACTTTTATGACTTCAGGTCTCGAAAACGGAGTATATCAGGTAGATACGAAAAAAGGATATAACGCGATCGTAGCGTATGTAAAATCCCCTCTTACCGGATATACGATCTGTGCCGCATCCGACACAAAGAATGTAACATCAAATGCCAGATCCGCAGCAGGTGCAGTAATAATTGTAGGATTTATCCTTCTTATCATCGCTGCGATCATCTCCGTAAGGATGGCTATTTCTTTCACCGCTCCTGTCAATGAAGTTAACGACTCACTTGCAAAGCTTGCGGACGGAAGATTTGCCAAAGTGGATAAATTCACTAAGAGAAAAGACGAGTTCGGAGCCATCATAAACAATACAAACAGTGTTATCGAAACTCTCAATGATATAGTTGATAATATTAAAAATTCGGCCTCAAAGCTCGGCGACTCCTCTGAGGAGCTCTCTGATATGGCCAATCAGATCTCGAACACAGCCGATGATGTATCAAATGCAGTTCAGGAAATCGCATCCGGTGCCACACAGCAGGCTGACGAGATTCAGAAGGCATCAGAGAACGTTGTTCAGATCGGAGAAGCAGTTTCAGACGTTCAGGATTCAACGGGAACACTTGAATCTCTTGCTTCAAGAATGAAGGATGCTTCCGAGGCTTCTTCACAGTCACTTGCAGCTCTTCAGGATTCAAGCAACAGCATGACCGAAAAGATTGACGACATTTCAAGAACCATTTCCGCTACTCAGGAAGCGGTATCAAATATCAACGAAAAGGTTGAAGGCATTTCTTCAATTGCAACACAGACCAACCTCCTTTCACTCAACGCTTCAATCGAGGCTGCAAGAGCAGGCGAAGCAGGAAAAGGATTTGCGGTTGTTGCGGAAGAGATCGGAAAGCTTGCTGATGATTCCAAGCAGATGGCTGATGAGATCCGTCAGCAGATGGATGTCCTCCTCGATCAGAGTAAGGCAGCCGTTGAGGCTTCCGAAGAAGTAAGAAAAGGAAATCTCGACCAGCAGAGTGCTCTTGGTGAAACTCTTGTATCAGTCAAGGGAATGCTCGCAGATATCAGTGAAACGGTTACCGGAGTTCAGACAATCTCCTCAGGTGCCGAGAGCTGCGTATCCTCCAAGAACGTTGTATCGGATTCGATGTCTTCGCTTTCAGCTATCTCCCAGCAGAACGCTGCATCATCGGAGCAGACCGGTGCTTCCATGGAAGAGCTGTCAGCTACGGTTACAACCCTTGCAAGCTCTGCAGGAAACTTAAAAGAAATTGCAGAAAAGCTCAACGAAGATATGAAATTCTTCAAGTAAAAATAACGTGTTAAACATACAAAAAACACCGAGGCGGTTTTTCCGCTTCGGTGTTTCTGTTTGCTCCTATTTATATCAGCTGTTAAACACAATTCCCTTCGCCATTTGATCAGCCGCCTCTTTTCCCTTGAAATGCTCAAGGATGGCAAGTGCAAAAGGTATCGCTGTTCCCATTCCTCTTGATGTTATGAAGTTTCCGTCTTTGATAACGGCATCGGTTGTCGTTGTTGCACCCAAAAGATCCCCTTCACATCCGGGATAGCAGCAAGCTCTTTTGCCGTTTAAAAGTCCCATCTTACCGTAAACGGTAGGTGCTGCGCAGATTGCCGCAAGCATCTTGCCGGCATCGTTAAACTCTTTTATCTTAGCCTTAAGAGGTTCGCACGCATCAAGATTCTTGGTTCCGGGCATTCCGCCGGGAAGAATGATCATATCAACATCGCCAAAGTCAAAGCTTTCGATCGTAGCATCCGCTTCAAGCTTAATTCCGTGTGATCCCTCAACCGCCTTGGTTCCCGTGATCGAAACCATTGTAATGTCTATCTGCGCTCTTCTGAGAATATCAACTACTGTAAGTCCCTCTATTTCTTCAAAACCGTTTGCAAGAAAAATCGCTGTCTTTGCCATTTCTTTCCTCCATAATTTTTACTTCGAATAAATTGTCATAACTGATTATAACAGATTTACCGAAGTTCTTCTGAATGATATGATTATAAAAAAACCGAAAGGCGTTCACTATGGGAATTGAAATAGAAAAGAAATTCACGGTAAAAGAGCTTCCTAAGGATCTGGATAAATATCCTTATCACATAATCGAGCAGGGCTATATGTGCGTTAATCCCGCGGTCCGCGTAAGACGTGAAGACGATAAATACTATATGACCTACAAGTGCTCTTTACCTGAAGATGAAGGCGGCATCGGAAAAACAGAATATAATATGCCTCTTACTGCAGAGAGCTACGCTCATCTGGTAGAAAAATGCGATGGCAACATAATAAGAAAAACCCGCTATCTGCTGCCCCTTAACGAGGATGCTTTTGATACCGGGTATTTAACAGAAAATCCTATGATAAAAAACGCCATGGAATCAGGCAACATCAAGATTGAACTCGATGTATTCAAAGCTCCGTTCGACGGTCGCCTCCTTGCGGAGGTCGAATTCCCAACCGAAGAAGCCGCAAGCGCCTACCGGCCGGCGTCATGGTTTCTTGATGATGTCACAGGCGATTACAGATACAGCAACTCATCTATGAGCGAAGAAAAAATTTGAACAACAAACGGCGATGAATCCACAGATTCACCGCCGTATTATTATCTCTTTTTTCCGAGTTTACTCGTCGACTCCCCTTCAACAAGCTTTCCGGGAAGTACTATATGTTTATGTGCGCTCTCTTTATCGATGATGTTAAACAATAGCTTCATCGTCTCTTTTGAGATCTTATCAAGCGGCTGTTTGATCGTCGTAAGCCTCGGAACACAGTACTGCGAAAGTTCCTGGCCGTCAAAGCCCGCAACACTGACATCCTCGGGAACTCGAAGTCCCGCATCTTTAAGCGCCCTTAGCGCGCCGAATGCAAGCACATCAGAAATACAATAAATTGCAGTGAACTTTGCTCCGGATTCTATCAAAGCCTTTGTTGTATCGTATCCGTTGTGTATCGCATAAATCTGTCTGTCGACATATCTGATAAGATTCTTATCCTCTTTTATCCCATGCTCTTTAAGCGCAGCTTTGTAGCCTTCAAGTCTTAAACTTACAACGGAAGGCACATCATTTCCTTCGGTAAGGATAGCGATTTTCTTATGTCCGAGCCCGATCAGGTACTCCGTCATCTTCTTACTCTCAAGCGCATCGTCAACGGAAACCGTTGAATACGCACTCTTACTAAGTTCATCCGAAATATCGGAGCCGACGGTAGAAAAAATCACCGGCACATTCAGCTGCTTCATCTTTTCGGCAGAGTGTTTGTTACTTCCACCCATGAAGATGATACCGCGAAGTCTCTTTTCTTTTTCCAGCTCAAGTGCAACGTCAACCTCGTTCTCATAAGCCTCGACGTGCCTAAGCACAAGTGCATATCCGCGCTTTTTCACCTCGTTCTCAACCACCTCGATCACAGGTGTAAAAAAGGGATTGGTGATACCCTTAACAAGAACGGCAATGCACTTGGCATCCGTCCTTTTAAGGTTACGCGCGCTGTTGTTGGGAATATATCCCGTCTCTTTTATAACATCCAGAATCTTCTGCTTGGTCGCAGGATTAATATCGGAGTGATCGTTAAGCGCTCTCGAAACCGTGCTGACTCCCACTCCGCATCTTTTTGCAATTTCTTTTATAGTGATATCCGACATATCTCTCCGCCCATCATCTTAATCTTCCATAGATCTCGGCATAATCATACATTTTCTTGCAAAGCTCGTCTGTAAGTGCATCCTTCTTCATGCGCCACTCCCAGTTCCCCCCAAGAGTCGACGGAATGTTGATCCTCGCTGTCTTATCGAGTTCAAGATAATCCTGCATCGGAATTATTACCGTGTCGGATACACTGGCATGCGCCGTACGTATCATTGCCGGAACTATGTCCTTAACATATCTTACACCGAGATATCGCTTTGCAAAAGATTTATCTGTTCTGCTGATGGCTTCGTACCAGCCTCTGGTCGTATCGTTGTCGTGCGTTCCGGTGTAAACAACGCAGTTGCTGTCGTAATTGTGAGGAAGATAATCACTCTCTTCCCTTGCGTCAAAAGCAAACTGCAATATCTTCATGCCGGGATAACCTGTCTTTTTAACAAGCTTCCTGACCGAATCCGTGAGATATCCAAGATCCTCGGCAATGACTCTCTTGGAACCCAGTTTCTTTTTCATCGTATCGAAAAGATCGTATCCGGGCCCCTTTCTCCACTCTCCGAACTCAGCAGTTGGATCTCCGTACGGGATCGCATAATACTCGTCAAAACCGCGGAAATGATCGATCCTTACAACATCGTACAGTTCATAGCAATGCGCTATTCTCTTCATCCACCACTCGTAGCCTGTCTTCTTGTGATAATCCCATCTGTACAAGGGATTGCCCCAAAGCTGGCCTGTAGCGCTGAACGCATCGGGCGGACATCCCGCAACATCGATAGGCATGTTCTCCTTATCAAGTAAAAAGAGCTCCGGGCTTGCCCAAGTGTCTGCGCTGTCAAAAGCAACATAGATCGGAATATCTCCGACTATCAGGATGCCCTTTTCATTCGCATATTTTTTAAGTTTCTTCCACTGCTCGCTGAAAAGAAACTGCAAAAAGCAGTAGAAATCGACTTCCTTTTTATATTTGATAAGCGCGTTGTTGATCGCAACGGGCTTTCTGAATCTAATATCATCTTCCCAGGTACTCCAGGCTCTTCCGCCGTTTTCATCTTTGAGCACCATAAAAAGAGCGTAATCGATAAGCCAGTCGTTCTCAGATGCCTTTTTAAAAGCTTCAAACGCCTGTCTGATATCTTTTGTCTTGGGAGAATTATCGATTCCCTCATATGCCTTCATAAGAAGCGCAAATCTCTCTCTGTATAGTCTCTCGTAATCGACTTTTTCTTCATTTTCTCCGAAGTTGCACTTATCTGCATCCTCAGCCGTAAGCAGTCCGTCGGCAATAAGTACCTCGATATCTATAAAATACGGGTTGCCCGCAAACGTCGAAAAAGACTGATACGGAGAATCCCCGTAACTTGTAGGCCCAAGCGGAAGTATCTGCCAGTATGTCTGTCCCGCCTTTTCCAAGAAGTCTACAAATTTATAAGCTTCTTTTGAAAAAGTTCCTATTCCGTATTTTGATGGAAGTGAAAAAACAGGAAGCAGAACGCCACATGTTCTCTTTGAATTCTTCTTGGAGCCTCTTTTTATCTCAGCCATATACCCTCCTATCACCGGCTTTAAGCCGTCACCCCTTAACTTCTCACTTACATTAAAAAGAAAAGTTACGGAAATGCTCCCTGTTTCCGGTAACGTTTCCGTAACTTCATTTTAGTCGTTTTTTTATACCATTTCAAGTTAAAAAATACTTGTTATTTTATCTATTTGTTCACTTAATTCCCCATATCAGATTTCTCCACTGAGCCAGCTGATCGGTCGTCATGAAGCCATTTGAAGTTCCCATGTATCCGATCTTGTAGGAAGCAAACAAAAGCGCATTCTTGATAGCATTGACACTGTCGCCGTTTTCCATATAGTAGTGAAGGAAACATGCAAAGAGCGCATTTCCTGCTCCGATCGTATTAACAACCTCATTGGTCTTAACGGTCTTATAGTGTACGCGGAGGTTTTTGCTTCTGTCAAACAGTATCAGGCCTTCACTTCCCTGACCCAGAATAATGATCTCTGTTCCGTAAGTCTCAGCCATTCTGTCGATAAATGCATATGGATCTTCTGTAAGGGTATCGTCACTAAAGTAAAGAACACGAGCGGGCTTAAGGAAGTCCTCGTTATAAACTTCCTTTTCCGGATCGTAATTCCTTATATTGACGGCAACGGGCTTTCCGTGCTCAAGTGCAACCTTGGAAAAAGGTCTGCAGAAATTCGCATTGGCAAGCACCATCATGTCACATGAACTCACGATGGGCGTTACCATAGACATATCGTAAACAACATCTCGAAGATCCTTAATATCTTCAAAGATCTGCTGCTTTCTGTCTTTATCATACAAAACAACCTCAGTCGGTGTTTCATTCATCTGAGGAATAATGTATTCCGTAGAAAGAGTTATCTTCCTATCGGGCGGATTGATGATACTTAGGTCCTGATTCCTTCCCACAACGGACATGAACGTAACTTCATCTCCAAGCCACTCAAGCGCGAGAGATTCGTTGTACGCATCTCCTCCGACCTCGGTAAAAATGGAATCGTTCACGCTCGTTATCGGCGCATACTGAACGGGAATCTTATCAACTCGGACAATAGTTTCAATCTGTGTTACACCAGCCACTAAAAATTTACTCATTTTTTAGCCTCCTTGTTATGTAATCACTGCTTGCTGTATCATCTCTATATATTCCAAAGCTTCTTCCAAAAAAAGTTCCGCTCTGAAAGTATCGTTTTTGATATTCCTTTCAAGTATTCCTTCCACGGTAAAATCAAGTATATCCCACACCTTGTTGTAGTCCGTTCCGGGCTTAAACACGGTGACATCGGCTCTTGCTCTGAGTGCCTCCATTATCCTTCTGTATTTGTCTCTTCTGTCAAAGATCTCGCCGACAGCCTCAACATTGGTCTCTTCATCGGCATTTTTAAGGAACTTAAATATATAAGGATACTGCGACAGGGAATCGGCCTTGGCCGCCAGTATATTTTTGTACAGTTCAAAAAAACCGTTCTCATCCTTTGAAACGTTTTGCGTAAGCTCAAGAGTTACAAATCTGGTAGCGTAATCATATAAAAAAGAATACAAACCAAGCTTACTTATGAAGTAGTGAAACAGCAGGCCTTTACTGATCTGCGCTGTCTTTACTATCTCGTCCGTGCTGGAATGATAATAGCCGTGCTTGGAAAAAACCTCAAGTGCAGCATTGATCATCCTGTCTTGTTTTTCCTTTTTCAGTTCAAAAAATCTCTCGTTCATCGTATCTTCTCCGGCCGGTAATTGACTGTGTTGGTCTGTTTTTAATATATCATTTCCGATAATCTCATTCAAACGTTTTTACGTTACTTTATCAAATTTTAATACAACGTACTTTCAATTATGCGCAATTTGTATTAGAATTAATCTAGTGTTTGGATAGGAGGGAGTAATATTATGTCCAAAGGAAGTGGATTTGGTAAATTCATATTATTCTGCGCCACAGTCGGTGCAGCCGCAGCAGGAGTCTACTACTATCTCACAAAAAGAGAAGCTGAAATAGCTGACAGCTTTGATGATGACGACTTTGAGGAGTTTGATGATTTTGATGATGACGATCTTACAGATTCATCCGAAACAAAATTCGGCTCCAGAAAATATGTTGATATCAGTTCGAAAGAGGCAGATGAGCCTTTAGACAGCGGCGAGCCTTCAAGTGACGATAAGACTTCATCTGAGGAATTCTTCGACGACGAAGATGAACAGTAATAATGAATAAAGAATTCGCCCTAAGCATTAAGCTTAGGGCGTTTTTTTACGTTTTATGAATCTTACTGCTGACCTTTTTTCTCGGCCATAAGTTCTTTTAACATACGAGCCTTATCTTTGATACGGCTGTTAGCTGTTCTCGAAGTAAGAAGCTCTGAGATCATCTTACTTGCGATGTCAAACTGATTGGTCTCATAAGCAAGTGCAGCGATAAGATAATCAAGAGTTGTGGAATCCATGCCTGCGATAGGGAAATCTTCCGACTGTCTTGCCATAACAAAACCGTTAAGTGCATTTGTAAGAAGCTCTTTTTCCTGAGCATCGTTCTCTTTTTTCTTGTTCTCATAATCTGCTGCCGAAGGATCGAGACGCTGCGTCTCTCCTCTTACGACCCAAGCAGTCTTAAGGCAGATATAAGCCTTCTC
>JAEEGJ010005218.1_pt1 | contig 41562 bp, 35 predicted proteins | sample 8958761 | NCBI WGS metagenome assembly JAEEGJ01 (sample SAMN16246546, study PRJNA631951) | gut metagenome | biome: gut microbiome; feature: rumen; material: RS-attached | host: Bos | place: Iran: Karaj | collected 2018-10 | reverse complement strand
AGAGCTCGGGTGCTGCGGCCCTCGCGGCCGATGATGCGTCCCTTGATCTCGTCGTTCTCGATGGGGAAGGTGGTGACGGCGTTCTCGATGGCCGTTTCGGTAGCGGTACGCTGTATGGTATTGATTACGATGCGCTTGGCTTCCTTGGCGGCGTTCAGGCGCGCCTCGTCCATCGTATCGTTGATGTAGGCCTGGGCCTCGGTGCGGGCCTCCGCCTTCATGTTCTCCATGAGGACGTTCTTGGCTTCGGCGGCGCTCATGCCGGCGATGGCCTCGAGCTGGCGGTTGACCTGTGAGATGAGCTTGTCATACTCCTCGCCTTTCTTCTCGACGTTTTCGGTGCGGGCCTGGAGGCTCTGCTTGAGGGAATCGTTCTCCTTGATCTTGCGGGCGAGGTCCTCGTTCTTCTGGTTCAGGGAGTTCTCCTTCTGCTTCAGGCGGTTCTCGGCGTCCCTGAGCTGGTTGTTCTTCTCGCTGACGTACTGGTCATGCTCGCTCTTCAGCTGGAGGAAACGCTCCTTGGCCTGGTAGATCTTGTCTTTCTTGATGTTCTCGGCGTCGTTCTTGATCTTTTCGGCCTCGAGACGCGCCTGCTCGAGGATTTCCTCACGCTTGCCCTTGAGGGCCTGACGGCGGATGAATATGGAGACGGCCAGGGCGATTGCGGCGCCCAGTATTGCGGCCAATATGCAGTATACCAACATATATATGTGAATTTATATGGTTAATAAAATGTCTTTCCGTTCCGGCAAATACATGAGCCGGCGCATGTGTTGGAAGCATGCGCCGGCTGTGCGTGTATTGAAAAAAAGCCGTTAGTCAGGTGTCAGAAAATCTTAATGATAAGATTTGAGCTCCGAACAAGTTCCGGCGTCCATCGTCCCGCTCGCGCGGAATCCCCGTAGGTCACCTTGGCCTGCCATCCCCCATTCGAGTTACCCGGTTCCGAGGAACTTGTTGTTTTCAGCACGGGGGACTAACGGCTACTTTTTATCAATGCTGTCGAGATAGGCACTAGTCTGGCTGAGGAGCGTGCGGGCCTCCTCGCTGAGCGAGGCTAGCCGTTTCTGCGACGACATACGGTTGACCGTTTCGTTGAGCGCGACGAAGGATAGCTTGTCCACAAGTGTCTTGTCCGGGAACCTCGCATCGTAGGCGGAGAGCTTCTGGTTGATGGATTCGGCAGCGAGTCTCATGAGCTGCTCCATCTCCGGGGAAGTCGCCTTCAGGGGATAGTCCTTACCGGCTATCTTGAGAGTAATGCTTTGTTCCATATCACTTTTCAAGCAAGGAGATGCATTTATTGATCTCCTTTATGAGTTTATCTATCCGTTCCTTCGCACTGTCGGAACTGCCTGTCGGTGTCAGAAACGCCTCAGCGAGCTTGAGATTCTCTATCTGTCTCTCCAACTCGGTTATTTGCTTCCTGCAGGTATCATTGGAGGCTTCGCTCGCTGCGAGTCTGGCGCGGAGGTCGGTATTGGCTTCGCGCTCGCTCTCGTAAAGTGCTATGACCCGTTCGAAATTCTTTTGTATATCTTCAAGCATTTCTATCCAATTTACCCATACCTTGCAAATTTAGTAAAAATGTATAAAAAATGAACCGCTTCAGAGGACATTTTTTGGCCGAATCACCCTATATTTGTGTTGTTATGCGCAAGAATCCAGTTTTGAAAGTCACCGCCGTCACTCCCAGGGTCTGGCTGGCGGATCCCGTCAAGAATTCCGAAGAGATCATCCGCCGCGTCCGTGAAGCCGCGGCATCCGGATCGGACATCGTAGTTTTCCCTGAAATGTGCCTGACCGGAGCCACCTGCGGAGACCTTTTCCGCCAGGAACTCCTGCTCGAAGCCGCACGCCGTGCGGCGCTCGAGGTGGCGAAGGCCACGGCCGGGCTCGACATCACCATAGTCCTCGGCCTGCCGGTAGGGTCCGACGGAGGATATTCATCCGGCGCTGCGGTCCTCAAGGGAGGGAAGTTCCTCGAGGAGGACCCCCGTTTCCTGGTCGTTACCGGAGAGACGATCCCTGGCGGCCTTCCTGAAGGGACGCAGCTGGTGCTGCATCTTGCTGCCAGCCCGGAGCTGGTGACGCGGCATGCGGCGCGCAAGCGCAGCCTGGCCGCGCTCACATACCGGACCGGCGCATCTTACGTCTATTGCGCCGCCGGGTATGGCGAGTCCACGGGCGACGCCGTCTATGCCGGTCCGTCCCTGATCTATCAGAAAGGCCGGCTCCTCGCGGAGAACGCGCGTTTCAGCAGGGAGACGGGAATCATCTGCGCGGAGCTCGACCCAGACGCTCCCGCAGAGGAGCCTGAGGAGGCTCCCGCCGCTCCTGCGCTCCGCGCCAATCCTTTCGTCCCGGACGACACTGCTGAACTCGCGTCCAGATGCGACGACATCTTGTCGATACAGTCCCTCGGCCTGATGACACGCCTGGAGCATGTCGGCTGCAAGACCGCTGTCCTGGGCATCTCCGGCGGCCTCGACTCCACCCTTGCCCTGCTGGTGACGGTCAAGGCCTTCGACAGCCTCGGCCGCGACAGGAAGGACATCATAGCGGTGACGATGCCCGGCTTCGGCACGTCCGACCGTACGCACGGCAACGCCTCCGGGCTGATGGCCGCCCTCGGCGTCACCGCCCGCGAGATCCCCATCGGCCCCGCCGTGTCGCAGCATTTCTCCGACATCGGCCATGATCCCGCGGACCACAACGTCACTTTCGAAAACGCCCAGGCCAGGGAGCGCACCCAGATACTGATGGATATCGCCAACGATACAAACGGCCTGGTGGTCGGTACGGGAGACCTCTCCGAGATCGCGCTTGGCTGGTGCACCTACAACGGCGACCATATGGCCATGTACAGCGTCAACGCCGACGTTCCCAAGACCTTGATGCAGGCCATGGTGCGCTGGGCGGCCGAGAACCGCTTCCCGGAGGCGCGCGGCATCCTGCTCGACATCGTGGATACCCCGATCAGTCCCGAGCTTACTCCCGTCGACGAGAACGGCCGCATCAAGCAGAAGACGGAGGATATAGTCGGTCCTTACGAACTTCACGATTTTTTCCTGTATCACCTTGTCCGTCACGCCCGCCGGCCGCGCGAGATCCGCGCCCTGGCCGTCGAGGCCTTTGCCGGCAGATACGACGAAGCCACCGTCGACCGGTGGCTCCGTAAATTCCTCTGGCGCTTCTTCTCGCAGCAGTTCAAGCGCTCCTGCTCGCCCGAAGGGCCCCGCGTCGGCTCAGTCTGCCTGTCGCCCCGCGGCGCCTGGTCGGCTCCCTCCGACGTCTCCGCCGCCCTCTGGGTCTCTGACCTGGATTGACTAAAGTGAAGATATCAGCCGGGTGAAGAGCCCGCACATACGGTCGGCGGCAGCGTCGGCCGCACGTACCACGTCGTCTCCGTCATTGAAGTTCCTGGGGATGTTGTCGGTGTTGCATTTGTTGGTGATGACCGACATTCCGAACACCCTGATGCCGCAGTGGCGGGCAACGATGACCTCCGGGATGGTGGACATGCCCAGGACGTCGGCGCCGGCCATCCTGTAGAACCGTACTTCCGCCGGAGTCTCATAAGTGGGGCCGGGACCGCCGAAATACACTCCCTTGTGATACCTCACGCCCATCTCCACAGCGATCTGCTGCGCCTTTTCGATAAGCTCGAGGTCGTATGCGCAGGTCATGTCGGGGAAGCGGGGACCGAAATCCTCGAAGTTGGGCCCGATGAGGGGGTTGGGGAAGAGGCTGATGTGGTCCTTGATGATCATCAGGTCTCCGACCTCGAAGTCGGGGTTGCATCCGCCCGCGGCATTGGAAACGAAAAGGTATTCGATGCCGAGGACTTTCATGACCCTGACGGGAAGCGTGACCAGTTCCATGGGATAGCCTTCGTAATAGTGGAAGCGTCCCTGCATGGCGATGACGAACTTTCCTCCGAAATCGCCGGCGATGAAGTTGCCTTTGTGTCCGATGGCCGTCGATACCGGGAAACCCGGGATGGTCCGGTAGGGGATGACGACGGGATTCTCTATGCGGTCGGCGAGCTTGCCGAGCCCGCTGCCGAGGACGATGCCGGCCACGGGGGCGCGGCCTCCCAGCTGCTCGCGTACGAACGCGGCTGCGGCATTGATCTTTTCAACTCTGGGGTCCATGGTTATTCGTTTTAGGGGTAAAAAAAGCCGGCTTGTGCACAGGCCGGCGTGATATGGTACTAAAGCTCGTCGAAATCGACATCGCCCTCCCCGGCGCGGGGAGATGGGGATTCGGAGAGGCAGTTCTGCTTGATGTATCCAATGACTTCGGCGAGGCCTTCCTGGAACTTGTCGAAATCCTCCTTGTAGAGGAATATCTTGTGCTTGTCGAAAGTGAACGACCCGTCACGCTCTTGCTTGCGCTTGCTTTCGGTAATGGTCAGATAGAAGTCGTTGTTGCCCTTCGTGGCCTTCACATCGAAGAAATAGGTGCGCTTTCCTGCCCTGACCGGCTTGGAGAATACATCCTCGCCGCTGCGCTCCCGGTCACCCATCCTGTCGAAATCGTCTCTGTACATGGTCTTGATTTTAATGCTTTTCTACGCAAAAATATAACTTTTTCCCGATTCTCGTGTTATCTTTGCAGAAATTTATGCGAATTGTTTGAAATAGTATGCTGAACAGAAGAATTCTCAGGATAAAGGTCTTCAAGGTGCTCTACGGCTATGCGGAGAACCCTTCGATGACTCTCAAGGAGGCCCAGGCCCAGCTCGAGATCTCCTGCAGGGCCACCCGCAGCCTGTACCTCTTTATGCTCGCCATCATCCCGGCCATTACCGAGGAGGCGAGGGCGCGCATCGAGGCCGCCCGTTCCAAGTTCAATCCCACCGAAGAGGAAAAGCATCCCAATCTCAAGTTCGCGGAGAACGCCCTCGCGCGCCTTCTGTCGGAGGACCCCGATTTCCAGAAAGCCATAACCCGTGAGAAACTGTCCTGGGAGCAGTATGACGTGCTCCTCCGCAAGCTCTACGACAGCATCTGCGGCAAGCAGTACTTTTCCAGGTACATGTCCGCTCCCGGCCGCTCCCTCGCCGAGGACGTGAAGCTCTTCATCAGGATATTCGAGGAGGAATTCGTGGACAATGCCGACCTCGAGGACATCCTCGAGGACCTCTCCATCTATTGGATAGATGACCTCGCCTATGCGCTGACCTGCTGCTGCAGGACGCTCGACGGACTTGCCGCGGGCGAGCGCTGGTCGCTCCCTCCTCTCTATCAGAGCGAGATGGCCGGCCGCGAGGGCCTCGACAGCGACAAGGTCTTCGTGACGGAGCTCCTTCGCGCCGCGTACAGGGGATATGACGGCTTCTTCGAGAAGATAGCCGCCGCCGTCCCCAAGTGGGACAAGGACAGGCTTTTCACCGTCGATATCGTACTGATCGTTTGCGGGCTCGCCGAGGCCAAGGCCTTCCCCGAGATCCCGGTCAAGGTCACCATCAACGAATATGTCGATATCTCCAAGTATTACAGTACTCCCAAGAGCCGTTCGTTCGTCAACGGCATCCTCGACGGCATCATCCAGCAGATGCTGGCGGACGGAGAGATCGTCAAGTCCGGCCGCGGCCTGCTTTAGTCTTGACTTTTAGAAGTTTTAAGTTTATATTTGTACAAATAAACCACAATAGTTATGAACATGCTTTTCATCCCCCTTCAGGCTCAGGCTGCCCAGCCCGCCGCCGGCGGACAGGCCGGATTCTGGGTAATGATACTTCTCCTCTTCGGCGTCATGTACCTGTTCATGATCAGGCCCCAGCGCAAGCAGCAGAAGGAGCTCGAGGCTTTCCGCGCAGGTCTCAAGAAGGGTGACAAGGTCGTCACCACCGGAGGTATCTTCGGCATCGTCGACGAGGTCACCGATAAGACCGTCCTTATCAAGGTCGACGGAGACGTCAAGCTCAGGATGGACAAGAATTCCATCATCAGGGACTACACCGCCCAGTAGGAAGGCTCTTTCGATGCTGAAGGACGCGTTCCATAGGCTTTTACGGAAGTTCAACGTCAACGGGAGGGACCTGGCAGTTTTTCTGCTGTCCCTCCTTTTGGCATTCAGCATCTGGATCTCCCACAATCTCTCGCTCCAGTACTCTTCGGTCGTCAGCGTCCCGGTCATCGCCAGGAGCAACATCGAAGGCCATCAGGCCGAGTCGTCCAACACCAGCCCGGTGGTGGCCAGGTGCCGCACGACCGGTTACCGCCTCCTCAGGAAGAACCGCATGTCGCGCCGCGGCCAGTTGTACGTTTACTTCTCCCCGGACGACCTGCACCACGACGAGGGTGACATGTATTCCATCTCCAGCAACGAGCTCAGCGGGTATTTCAGCGAGATATTCGGCGACAACGTCCAGCTGGAGTCCTTCGTTTCCTCCCGTGTGCAATTCCGTTTCCCTGAGGAGAATCACAAGACCGTACCGGTCCAGGCCGTGAGCGTGGTCAGCTTCAAGCCCCAGTACATGGCCCTCGGGCCCATGAAGATAGTTCCCGATTCGGTGATCGTCTATGGCGAGCCCCTTCACCTGCAGAACATCGACCGTATCGTCACCGAGACCATCACCTTGCAGAACCTGTCGTCCGGCGCCCACGGAATGGCGCGCCTGGAAGTCCCCAAGGGAGGCATACGCCTGTCCGACCAGGAAGTCAGCTACGCCCTTGACGTCACCCGTTACGTCGAGGTGCGGCGCGAGGTCAAGGTCGGCACGCGCAACGTGCCTGCGGGCAGGGACCTCACAGTCTATCCTTCCGTCGTGGAAGTCGTGTTCCGCTGCGTCTTCCCGCTGGCATCGGATCCCACGGAGAACATCTCTTTCTTCGTGGACTACAATGATTTCTCACATTCCATCAACGGGCGCTGCGTGCCCCGTGACAGCGGCCTTCCGGCAAGCGTGATCGACTATGTCGTCGAGCCCGGGGTCCTGGAGTGCATCGAAAACATCCTGCGATGAGAACCATCCTGGTCACCGGCGGCATCGGGAGCGGCAAGTCCGAAGTCTGCCGGCATTTCGCTTCCCGCGGCATCCCCGTATATGACTCTGACAGCAGGGCCAAGGGCCTCTATGACGAGGTCCCCGGCCTGGCGGCGCGCATCGACGCCGACCTCGGCGGCGGGATGCTCGACGCCTCCGGGCGCTTGGACCGCAAGGCGCTGGCCGCCGCGGTGTTCGCCGACCCGGGCGCGCTCCGCCGCCTCGAAGCCATCATCCATCCCGAAGTCCTGAGGGACTTTCTCAGCTGGCGCGACGCCCAGGATGCGCCGGCTGTCGTCATGGAGTCGGCGATTGCCGCCGGCCTCCCGCTTTTCGAAGGCGTCTTCGATGCCGTCGTGCTGGTTGACGCTCCCGAGGAAGTCCGCCTGGAGCGGGCATGCCGTCGCGACGGGGCCTCGCGCGAGGCCGCGCTCGCCCGCATCCGCGCCCAGCATTTCGACCCCGCGGCGGCCGATGCCGTCATTGAGAACCGCGGCACTCTCGAAGAACTGACCGCCAGTGCGGACAGTACGCTGGAAAAATTAGTATATTTGCACCGTCAAAACATAAATGAAAAAGCAATGAAAACCGATCTTACGAAAATCCTTTCAGTTTCCGGCCATCACGGCCTGTACCGATATATAGCCCAGGCACGCAACGGCGTCATCGCCGAGTCTCTCGCCGACGGCAAGCGCACCGTCTTCGACATCCGCAGCCGTATCACCACCCTTGCCGACATCGCCATCTTCACTTCCGAAGGCGAGCTCAAGCTCAAGGATGTCTTCGGAGCCCTTCACGAGGCCCTCGGAGAGGCCGACGCCCCCGGCTCCAAGTCTTCCGCCGACGAGCTCAAGGCTCTCTTCGCCAAGGCTGTGCCCGACTATGACGAGGACCGCTTCTATGTCTCGCACATGAAGAAGGTGGCCGAGTGGTACAACGACCTCAAGGCCAACGCCTCCCTCGAGTTCGTCGAGGAGGAAGAGGATGAGGCCGCCGAGGAGCCTTCCCAGGATCCTGCCAATGACTAGGAAACTCCAGGTCGTCACGCTCGGATGCTCCAAGAATACAGTGGACACCGAGCATCTCCTCGCGCAGGTCGGCAGGCACTATGAAATAGTCCCCGAAGGCGCCGAGGAGGATGTCGACGTCCTGCTCCTCAATACCTGCGGTTTCATCGGCGACGCAAAGGAAGAGTCCATCCAGGCCATCCTCGAAGCTGCAAAACGCAAACAATCCGGCCACGTCGGCCGCCTGATGGTGTTCGGCTGCCTCTCGCAGAGATATGCGGCCGAGCTCCCGGAACTCATCCCCGAAGTGGATGCATGGTTCGGCGCCCGCGACCTGTCGCCCGTGATCCGGGCGCTCGGCGTTGAGCCTTCCGCTGCCGCTTCCAACGACCGTTACCTGACCGGCAAGGTCAGGTCCTACGCCTTCCTGAAGATATCGGAAGGCTGCGACCGTCGCTGTTCTTACTGTGCCATCCCCTTCATCCGCGGAGCGCATCGCTCGGTACCTATGGAGGACCTTGTCGATGAAGCCCGCCGCCTGGCGGCCCAGGGCGTCAGGGAGCTGGTCATCATAGCCCAGGATACTACCTATTACGGGCTGGACCTGTACCGCCGCCGCGCCCTCGCGGAGCTGCTTCGCAGGCTCTCGGCCGTGGACGGCATAGAATGGCTCCGCATACATTATTCATATCCGGCGGATTTCCCCGAGGACGTCCTGGAGGAGATGGCGCACAACCCCAAGGTCTGCCCCTATCTCGACATACCACTCCAGCATGTCTCGGACAGGATGCTTGATATGATGCACCGTCACGTGGACGGAGCCTGGACGCGGGAACTCATCCGCAGGATGCGGGAGAGGGTCCCCGGCGTCGTGCTCCGCACCACCATGATTGTAGGCCATCCCGGCGAGACGGAAGAGGATTTCGCCGAGCTTCTGGACTTCGTCCGCGAAGCGCGTTTCGAGCGCCTGGGCGCCTTCACCTATTCCGAGGAGGAGGGGACATACGGCGCCGAGCACTTCGAGGACTCCGTCCCCGCGGAGGTCAAGCAGGCGCGTCTCGACGCGCTCATGTCCCTCCAGAAGGAAATCTCGCTGGACTTCAACCGCTCACGTGTCGGAAGCGTCGAGCGCGTGCTTGTCGATGATTGGGTGGACGGCATCCTCGTATGCCGCAGCCGCTATGAGAGCCCCGACGTCGATGGCGAGATTCTTGTAAGGTATCCCTCCGGGTCCCTCGTCGGCAGCTTCGTGGACGTCCGTATCATCGGGGCGGACGAGTACGACCTGATAGCAGAAATAGTCGAATGATTGTGATATGAAAAGATTATCATCCTTCAGCCTTACGGTGGCGGTGCTTCTCGGTGCCGTCATGGTGTCTTGCGCACCTTCCGCATACGTGATGCAGCTGCAGTCGCGCAAGCCTTCGGAGTCCGGACTCGACCTGTCCGGAAAGAGCCTGTCCGTCGTGTACCTCGAGTCGCCCGACGGACGCGACTCCCTCTTCAACAACCGCGCTGCCGACGCCCTTGCTTACGGTCTGGAGTCCGAGTACTTCGACGGCAAGGAGGCGGTCAAAGTATATAACCTCACCAAGGACTCCAAGGGCGATTACGCATCCAAAGATACGCTGTCGCAGTACATCATGCTGCTCGACAGCGATGTCGTGATGATCCTGGACACTCCTGTCGCCGGAGAGAGCACCACGGGCCGCAGCCTGCCGGTCTCCAGCAAACTCTATATCTACGACTCGATGGCGGGGGAGGAAGACGGAGTGGTCACTGTCAGCTGCTCGTCGAGCACTTCGACGCTGACGGATGCCAGCCGTGCGATGAACATGGGCAACGCCTTGCTCAAGCCCATTGTCAGCCAGTGGGAGGATGACCAGTTCACCGTGCTTTATTTCGACGGGCTGAACAGCAAATGGATAGACGCGGTTCTTCTTGCCGACGACATGAAATGGGACGAGGCCATCACGATATGGATGGACTTCGCCAAGTCCAAGAATCCTACTCAGTCGAGCTGCGCCCGCTACAACGTCGCTCTCGGCTGCTTCATGCTCGGCCAGTACGACCTGGCGCTGGAGTGGCTGGATTCATCCGACGCCACCCAGCCCCTGTCGCTCAGCAAGGGCCTGCGCAAGCGTATCCTTGAAAAGAAGGGCGGATCCGCTACTTCTTCCGACTGATCTTCTCCTTGACTTTTTCCTGGGCCTTTTTCCGCTTGCTCTCCCAGCGGGAAGTGACCTTTTCGAGATTCTTTTCGCTCAGATGCGGGAAACGTGCCCGGATCTGGGCGATTTTCTGTCGGATGTACGATTCGACGTGACGGGCGCGTTTCTCGTGGTACATCTCGTCGAAACCCACGAGGATGCCGGTATCCTCGACGTAACCGAACTCGTCGTTGATGGACGTGCCGAAGAACTTCAACTCCGGTGAAGTATTCATGTAGGCGTTCACCAGGGGAGGGATGGTGGTGCCGAGCGAATGGATGGCTTCCTTGAGGAGCTTGTAATCCTCCTTGAAATCGTCCGACTTGAGGATGAGGTCCATCATCCTCGGGTCGTGCTCGATTTCGATAGGATTGTACGGACGCATAAGCCCCTCGTCGTCAGGGAAATGCTTGGCAAGGAAATGAAGGATGAGGTCGCGTCCGCAACGGTCGTACGCAGGATACATGGTCATCTTGCCGAAGAAATAGGTCATATGAGGGTGCAGGATCATCAGAGTGGTCAGGCCGTCCCAGAGATTGTCCAAGGCGAAGAGGGCCTTGGCTCCTGCCTTGGAGCTCTGGTATTCGGGCGTCACGAACGAACGTCCGAGCTCGATGACGTGCGGAAGGTAATCCTTAAGGAATTTATCCGAGAAATGGAACAGATGGGAAGTGGCCAGACGGGGCTGTCCGTTCTCCATAAAGGTAATGTCCGGCCCGAGTATGAAACGGTATCCGCCGAGGATGGTCTCGGCGTCCGGGTCCCAGACAATGAGTTGCTTGCAGGGATTGTCCATAAGGTCGAACTCGTCGATGTCCACGGCCTTCCCGGTGCCGCCTCCGGATGCCCGGAAAGTGATCTCTCTCAGACGCCCGATCTCGCGCAGAGTGTTGGGGGAGTCTTTCCAGTCGATTACATAGATTTCGTTTCCACCCTTGTTGGTGTCCCGGAGCTTCTTTTCCGGAGTGAGTTCAGCCTTGACCAGCTCGATGTCCACGGGCTCGATGATAGGTTCCATGATAGGTTCCATGGTTGTTGTCATGTATTAAATGCTATAGACTTTTTCCCTTACCCACTGCGCCCACTCCTGGGCGCTCTTCTCCTTGCCGAATGTGGCGGGGGCGATGGGCTCTCCCACCTTTACTGTGAAGGTGCTGTTCCTGGCCTTGTACATTTCGTCCGGAAGGAACAGCATGGCGAAGTTGAACTTGATGCCGAGCTTCTTGTTGAGGTTGGCCACCCGGTAGAAGCGCTTGGAGTTCTGGCCGATGAAATGGACCGGTACGACGTAGCGGCCGGTTTGGACGCTTTTGTTTATGAAAGCCTTGCCCCAGGGCAGGTCCTGGATCTTCCCGTCAATCTTTCGCGAGCAGGTCTTGCCCGGGAACATTATTATTTGGTTCTCGGAATTGAACGCCGCGTCGATGAGGGAGGGGAGGTCGCGGGACTGCCCGCCGATGACGTTCACGGGAACGCACATGGGGGCCAGGCCCTTGATGTTCATAAGGATGTCGTTGACCAGATACTTGATCTTTCTGTCGAAGCGGCGGCCGAACACCATTCCGAGTGTGACGCCGTCGATGCCGCCCAGGGGATGGTTGGACACAATGGTGAAACGGGTGCCCTCCGGAAAGCCGTCGAGGTGTTCCATACCTTCGACTTTGAGATTGACGCCGAGGTAGCGGATCGTGCCCTCGCAGAAGTCCACGCCGGTGTAACCCTTTGAAAGGTATCCGTTTATGTAGTCTTGGTGGATGAACTTCTTACCCCAGTTGATAAGGAATCTGGGGACCCGGCCCTTTCCTGCCTTGGATTCAACGACCTTCTCAAGGTCGATTGTCATTGAAGCGTCCTCGGTCATTATAGTTCGGTTTTAGTACTCACAAATATATAAAAAAACCGTGTGTTTGTCAATCAACACACGGAAAAAGTAATCTTGCCGAAGCCCCGCCCTTTCAAGGCATTTCGCAGTGATAGGCTTCCACGGCGCTAAGCACGGCTTTGTCCCTTGAGGACGTTATCCTGACGCGTATGGCATCGGTGGTGACGTCGGAGAAGCGTAGGATGCGCCGGAAGCCGACGTTGGTCCCGGTTACGATCACTTTCCATTGCCCGTCCACCTTGGCATCGACGGAGAGGGATTCTATCCTTTCACCTATGGCGCCTACCGGTTCCCGGAGGACGATGCGGTTGACGGTAACGGGCTTGCGTGTGCGGACTTTCAGTCCGTCCGCCTTGGCCCAGGTGGCCATGTTCCCGTCAAGGGCGTGCGCCGGGCCTTTGGCGCCGGCGAGGAGATCCTTGCCTTCGCCATAGGTCGCTTCGATGAGCCGTCCGACTCCGCGGAGCGTTTCCTTGTCGCGCTCCGAGAAGCGTCCGTCACGGTTCGGGGGGACGTTCAGGAGAAGGATGGAGTTGCCTCCTGCGGCCCTCTCGTAAATGTCGAACACTTCGTCCGCTGTCCGGACCCTCTGTTCGTCGTCGTTCCTGAAGAACCATCCGTCGCGGATGGAAGTGTCAGTCTCGGAAGGGAGGTAATGCAGGTAGAACGGCCTGTCGTGGGAAAGATAGACCTCTCGTGTGCCGAGCACTCCGAGCATGTCCTCGAAAGAAGTCATGACGGCAGGGTCCTCGTCGAAGGTCACCACGTTGAATTCGGCATCGCGCGTGTCGCCGGCTTCGTTGCCGCACCAGCGGATGTCCTCGCGGCCGAAGACTGCCGCATCCGGAGCGAGGGTTCGGATGACTTCGCGCCATGCGGTATAGTCATAGGTCTGTCCGCCCTTGCGCTTAGGGTGCGCTCCGTCCAGCCAGACCTCCGATATGGGACCGTACTCCGTCAGCAGTTCGAACAACTGGTTGAGGTAGTATTCGTTGTAGTCGTCCACCGTGAAAGTGAACGTAGTCTTGTTCGCGAACGGACGTCCTTCCACGGGGCGGGGGATGGTGCGAGGGGTCTTGGCGCTGAGGTTGCCGTAGAGGCCGTCGGGCGACTCGATCTGGTAGAGGTCGGCGGGGGAGAGGTAGATGCCCAGTTTTAGTCCGTATTCGCGGCAGGACTCGGAGAGCTCGCGCAGGATGTCGCCCTTGCCGTCCTTGTAGCCCGTGGACATGATGCCGTGCGTCGTGTACCTTGTCTGCCAGAGGCAGAATCCGTCGTGATGCTTGACGGTGAGGATGACCATCTTCATCCCCGCCGCCTTCATCTCGCGGCACCACTCGTCCGTGTGGAGCTCTTTCAGGTCGAAGACCGCCGGGTCCTCGAAGCCCGTGCCCCATTCGCGCCCGGTAAAGGTGTTGGGTCCGAAATGCAGGAAGCCTATGAAGCCGTTTTCCATCGCATCCAGCTGGCGCCGGGTGGGAACTAGACTGGCCGCCTTGCGGATGACCTCTTTATCGGTATCGGCCGCTTCGACGCGGACGGTTCCGACGTATCCGCGGCCTTCCCGCACGGGACTGCCGCATGCTGCCGCAAGGGCGGCTAGCCCGAGCAGCAGGATGTTGGCTTTCAAGCGTTTCATTTGCTGAGAGGTGGGTACTGCCTAGATGGTGTCGAAGGCGAACTTCTCCCAGGGGAGGTCGGCGTCCTTGCCCTCGAAGAGCACCTGGTAGAGATGGTGTATGAGGGGGAACTCCTTCATATCGACTTTGCCGTTCGGAGTCTCCACGCCTTTCTCCGCAAGGACGGAGATGCCCTCGTACAGGCTCTTGACGGCGCTGATGGACTCGAGCGTGATGCCTTTGAGCTTGAGCTGGGCTTCCTCGCGGGAATAGCCTTCGCCAAGAAGTATGCCGAAGGCCCTGGTGCGGCCGCCTTCAACGGTCACGAAGAGGTCGCCGAGACCCATCGAGATGCAGTCGGTCTCGGCCTTGACGGTGCGCAGGATCCTGCGCATCTCGCGGGCCGCCTGGAAGAAGACGGCGGCCTGCGCGTTCACGCTTGCGGGCTTGTCGGGATCCTCCCTGCGGCCGAGGCCGATGGCGATCGCTGGGCCGAGGGCGTAGGCGTTCTTTATGGCCACCGCATACTCGAGGCCGGTGACGTCATGGGTCATGGACACGTGCAGGAAACCGGTCTGCAGGCACTCCTTCATCATCCTGAGCACGTCGGCGTCTTCGCCGCTGACGGTCGTGGCCGTGTGCTCGCCGTCGATGATGTCCTGGGCTATGCCGGGGCCTCCGAGCATATAGACCTTTCTGTCGATGCCTTCTGCGGAAAGTTGCCTCTCCCAGTACTGCGGCCAGGTGGAGAGGGATCCGTCTTCATTGACTCTCAAGCCTTTGACAACAGTGATGACGGGAATCTCGACGGGGATGAACTTGAGTACCTCCTCGAGGAACCACTCCGCACCGTAGGAAGAGATGCCTCCAATTACGAAGTCGGAGCCGGGAACGGCTTTCCGCCAGTCCTCGAACTGATAGTATGATATGCCGGCGGGGAAGGGACGGGTGAGTTTGGGATTCCGGCCGGTGCGGATGCATTCGTCGATGACATCCCTGTCATAAGGGGTGCCGACGACCTTGAGGGAAACGCCGTTCTCCGAAAGGGGGAATACGAGTGCGGATCCCATCACTCCGAGTCCTATAATGGTTACTGTCCTTGACATACAATCTGGTTAAGGCTTAGGCTTCTTTACGGAAGAGGCCACAAAGTTAGTGTTTTGAAAGGGATTTTTCAATTCTTTCGTATCTTTGCAGTCAGAAAGGTGGAGCGATCTGCCGCGGCTTATGCTGAGGAAAGTCCGGACAGGACAGGGCACCCCGCTGCGGAAAGCGCAGGTGGGAGCGATCTTACGCCGGCCGTAACAGAGAACAACCGCCGCCTTCGCTGAGAGGCTTTGCCTCTGACGGAAGACGGCAAGGGTGAAAACGCGAGGCAAGAGCTCACGACGGCGTGCAGCGATGCGCGCCGGGTACGGCACCGGGGCCTGCAAGACCAAATATACCGGCAGACGAGGGCGGCCCGCCCGATGCCGGGGGGTAGGTTGCGAAGATAAATGGCAGATTCAAAAACAGAAACCGGCTTACGGCTCCGCCTTTTTTTATGATTGCTATGAGAAAGTCGTTCATGCTGCTCTCACTCCTGCTTGCCGTGCTGCTGTGCAGCGGCTGCGAGGCCAAGGTCAAGGAGTACAAGGTCAAGGTCGTGAAGGAGTATCCCCACGACACGGGGTCCTATACCCAGGGTCTGTTCTTCCATAACGGTGACCTGTACGAGAGCACCGGACAATATGGCTCTTCGACCTTCCGCAAGGTCGAGCTCGCCACCGGCAAGGCCCTCGAGAAGCTCGACTTCAACCGCAAGTATTTCGTCGAGGGATCAGTTGTGCTGGGCGACAATCTCTATATACTTACCTGGGAGAGCAAGGTCGCGTTCATCTACGATGCGAAGACCCTCGAATATAAGTCCACCTATTCCTATCCCCGCGAAGGCTGGGGCCTCACTACCGACGGCAAGCAGCTGATCGCCTCCGACGGCAGTTCGCGCCTGTATTTCCTGGACGGGGAGTACAAACTCCAGAAGGCCGTGGACGTCAAGCTCGACGGCCGGCCGATCCGCTATCTCAACGAGCTGGAGTACATCGACGGCAAGGTCTGGGCCAACGTCTATACCACCGACCTCATCGTCATCATCAATCCTTCCACGGGCGTCGTCGAGTCCACGGTCGACTGCACCGGCCTGTTGCCTGAGCAGCTGCGCGACCGCCGCACCGACGTCCTCAACGGCATAGCTCTCGACCCGGCTTCCGGAAAGATCTACCTCACCGGAAAGTACTGGAAGCGTCTCTACGAGATCGAACTCGTCGAAAAGAAATAGTTCCATCCCTTGGCATCCTTCTACCGCCGGTTGAAGGATGGGGGCCATATAACGAATTAATCCCGCATCACTGCGGGATTAATCGGTTAGTTAGTAGTGTATTTACCTCTGAAAAAGGTTAATTATTGTTGGTTAGATCTCTTTTGCAAGAGTAGAGTGTGTTCTAAATTGTAACGTTTTAATTACAATGCAAAGGTAGTGAACTTTTGGGATTCTGCAAACTTTTTCAAGAGAAAATGTCCCCTTCCGATATTTTTTTAAGAATTAGTATCTTTGTAAATATGAGACGACTCTTATTGTCAGCCATCGCCGTTTTCCTGGCATTCTGCGCTCTGGGCGCTGATATTCCGGGACTTGGCGCGCATCCGCGGCTCCTGCTTCCGGCAGGGGAGGAGCCGCGCATCGGCGCCGGCAGCCCGCTCGCCAGGCCCGACAGCGTCATCCTCGCTTTCAGCGACGCCGTCCTCGACATCCCTCCGGTGGAGAGGGTGATGACAGGCAGGCGCCTGCTGCATACCTCGCGCGAGGCTTTGAAGCGCATATTCTGGCTGTCGTGGACGTATCGTGTCCACGGCGGAGAGGCATATGCCCGCAGGGCGGTGGAGGAGATGCTCGCAGTCAGTGGGTTCTCCGACTGGAATCCTTCCCATTTCCTGGATGTGGGAGAGATGACGATGGCCGTGGCCATAGGATATGACTGGCTGTATGGCGAAATGACTCCTGCGGAGCGGGAGAAGGTAGCCGGAGCCATCCTGGACAAGGGGCTGAACGCCGCTCTGGATGAGGGTGCCGCATGGTTCTATACCAGTGAGATCAACTGGAACTCCGTCTGCAACGCCGGTATGGTTTACGGGGCTCTCGCCGTCTGGGAGGAGGCTCCGGAGTTCTGTTCGGCGATGCTGGCCAAGTCCTTGGAATCCAATAAACTGGCATATAATGGATATTCCGGCGGAGGCTATGCCGAAGGATATAATTACTGGGGCTACGGATCCTCGTTCCAGGTCATGCTGGAAGCGGCCGTCGAGACGGCTTTGCCCGCATTGTTCCGGGACCCGAAGCCCGACGGATACGGCGACTTCCTGGCCTCGGCGGATTTCGTCCGCTTCACCAGTACGCCGGCCGGGAACTGCTTCAGTTTCTCGGACTGCAGACGCAAGGCCGTAGGGCAGTATATGCAGGCATGGATGGCCGGGCACGGCGGTTCCGGTTCCTTGCTTTATCCCGAGATACACATAATGGAGGATACCGGATACTCGAGCCTTTGCGAAGAGAGACTGTTTCCGATGTACCTCATCAGCATGGCCTCTTCAGGGATGCAGCCGGATGTCGAACCGCCTTCCGACCACTATTACACCTGCGGAGGGACTACGCCCGTTTTCGTATACAGGGAAGGGTGGAGGTCACGGGATGACGATTACCTCGGCATCAAGGGCGGGCTGACCATGTCCAGCCATTCCCATTGTGACCAGGGCTCCTTCTACTACGAGTCCGATGGAGTGGCCTGGGCTACTGACCTCGGAATGCAGGACTACAATTCTCTGGAATCGGCCGGGGTGGACTTGTGGGACATGACCTGGGACAGCGAGCGCTGGCAGGTGTTCCGTATAGGTCCCTTCTCGCACAATATCCTGACAGTGAACGGCCATGTCCCGAATGTCAGGCACCCCGTGGATTTCCGTACGGTCTGGATGCCGGAAAGGCCTTTGGCGGGGGACCGTATCGGGGCGGCACTCGACCTGACCGAACTGTACACCGAGGATCTGGAATCCTGTTCGCGGGAAGTATGGTTGCAGGGAGACGACCTGCACGTGGTCGATCTTGTACAGGCCGGGGACTCGGCCTGCACCGTCCGCTGGGCCATGTGTACCGAAGCGGAGACCGTCGGCCTTCAGCCGGACGGAGTCTCCTTCGAGCTGGGGGCGGGCGGGCACCTGAGAGTGCTGTCGGCGGAAATACTGGACGGGGAACGACCGGCGGCCGGGACCTGGCCGGTGACTTATGATCCCGCCCGTCCGGACCTTGACGGCATGGAGTATCTTCATCCCACTGATGAACCCAATCCCGGCTCTTCTCTTGTCGGGTACACCTTCACCTTGCAGGCGCATCGGAAAGCTGCCCTGCATGTGATTCTCAGGAAGTTGAATTAGCTTTTATTTCTTCAGGAGCTCCGGGCGGAGGGCCTTGGTGCGGGCGAGCGCCTGCTCGTCCTGCCATGCCCGTATCAGCTTGGGATTGCCGCTCAGGAGAACGTCGGGGACCTTCCAGCCATTGAATTCGGCGGGACGGGTATAGACGGGAGGGGAGAGGAGGTCGTCCTGGAAGGAATCGCTCAGAGCGGAGGTCTCGTCGGTCAGGGCCCCGGGGATGAGGCGGATGATGCTGTCGGCCAGCAGGGCCGCAGGGATCTCCCCGCCGCTGACGACATAGTCGCCCACGGAGATCTCACGGGTGACGAGATGCTCGCGGATGCGGTGGTCGACTCCCTTGTAGTGGCCGCAGAGGATGATGATGTTCTCCTTGAGGGAGAGTTCGTTGGCTATGCCCTGGTTCAGGACCTCGCCGTCGGGGGACATGTAGATGACCTCGTCGTAGTCTCTCTCGGCTTTCAGCTCCTCGATCATCCTGAAGACCGGCTCCACCATCATGACCATCCCGGCGTCTCCGCCGTAGCTGTAGTCATCGACGTTCTTGCGCGGGCCGATGCCGTATTTGCGGAGATGATGGACGTGGATTTCGACCAGGCCTTTCTTGATGGCGCGGCCGACGATGGAGTGCGCCAGAGGGCTCTCCAGAAGCTCCGGAACTACGGTCAGGATATCGATTCTCATGGGCGTTCGTACATTTTGAATTATGTTCTGCAAAAATAGCGTTTTTATCCAACTTTTTGGTATATTTGCGTTCTACTACCTATTTATTTACTGATACTCTATTATTTTATGAGCGAAATTATCCTTCCTGAAGAGAACCTTTCTTCAGATGTACTTGAGAACAAGGACGCCGTCGTCGCCGAGCCTGTCACCCCCGAAGTCGAAAACGTAGTCGAAGAAGCCGCTGCTCCCGCAGAAGAGGCTCCGGCCGAGGAGCCCGCCGCCGAGCCTGCAGAGGCTCCCGCAGCTGAAGCTCCCGCAGAGGAGCCTGCCGCCGAGGCCGCTCCCGCCCAGGAGCCCGTCAACTTCGCGGAGAAGACCCTGGCCGAGCTTTCCGAGCTCTTCGAGAAGCTTGGTACGGGACTCGAGCGCGTAAAGCGGTCCAAGGAAGCGGAAGCCATCAAGTCCGCCTTCTACAAGCGCCTCTCCAAGGAGAAGGCCGAGGCCGGACTGGGCACCGTCGACGAGCCGTCTGCCGACGCCCCCGTCGAGGAGACCGCGGCCGCCGAGAGCGACGATACCGTGAAGAACAATCCCTTCGAGGTCATCGAAGCCGGCTTCAAGTCCTTGTACAATGATTACAAGAAAGAACGCGCCGAGTTCAACCGCCAGCTGGAAAAGGAGCGCGAGGACAACCTCGCCGCCAAGCAGGGCCTCATCGAGGAGCTCAAGACCCTCGTCGAGAAGCAGGAGGACGTGGGTTCCTCCTTCCCCGCCTTCCGTGAGATCCAGAACCGCTGGAGGGCCACCGGCCCCGTCCCTGCCCAGAACTACAGGGACATCAACGATACATACCAGTACTATGTCGAGAAGTTCTACGACATGGTGAAGATCAACCGCGACCTCCGCGACCTCGACTTCAAGAAGAATCTCGAGGCCAAGGAAGCCTTCTGTGCCGCAGCCGAGAAGCTCTCCGAGAACGAGAACGTCGTCGAGGCTTTCCGCGAGCTCCAGAAGCTCCACGAGCAGTGGAAGGAGTTCGGCCCTGTGGCCAAGGAGTACCGCGACTCCATCTGGGAGCGCTTCAAGGCCGCCACTGCGGTCATCAACAAGCGTTACCAGGGTTATTTCGAGGACCAGAAGTCCAAGCAGGCCGACAACCTCGCCGCCAAGACCAAGCTCTGCGAGCAGGTCGAGGAGATAGCGGAGAAGGAAGTCAATTCCTCCAACGAGTGGAATTCCCTGTCCAAGGAGATCGAGGACATCCAGAAGCAGTGGCGCGGCATCGGTTTCGCCTCCAAGAAGGAGAACCAGAAGATCTACGACCGCTTCCGCGCGGCCTGTGACAAGTTCTTCGAGAAGAAACGCGTGTTCTATACCCAGTATAAGGACAACATGAACGAGAACCTCGACAAGAAGATGTCGCTCATCGAGCAGGCCGAGGCCCTCAAGTCCAGCACTGAGTGGAAGAAAGCCACGGACCAGTTCATCAACCTCCAGAAGCAGTGGAAGGAGATCGGTGCCGTGCCGCGCAAGAAGAGCGAGCAGCTCTGGAAGCGCTTCCGCGCCGCCTGCGACGAGTTCTTCGAGGCCCGTGACAAGCAGTCCAAGCCCGAGAACGACTTCTACGGCAACCTCAAGGCCAAGCGCAAGCTCATCGAGGAGATCGAGGCCTATGTCCCCGGAGCGGACGACGATGCCGCTATGCAGGACTTCACCGCCAGGTGGCAGGAGATCGGCTTCGTGCCGTTCAAGGAGAAGGACGCCGTGAACCAGGCCTATCGCGAGGCGATGCAGGCCAAGTTCCCCGGCTTCGGCTCCCGCGCCCCGAGGGGCGGCGCCGGCCGCGGCCCCGCCAAGCCGCGCAGCGAGAAGGACATCCTCATCCAGCGTTACAATACTCTCCAGTCGGAGATCGATACATACGAGAACAACATCGGTTTCTTCGCTATGTCCAAGAACGCCGAATCCCTGATCAAGCAGATGCAGAAGAGGATAGAGGATGCCAAGGGTGAGCTCAAGGAGCTCGAAGCAAAGATCAGGCAGGCAGAGGAGACGGCAGCGGAGGAGTAGTATGGACAAGAATTCAATTACCGGTCTCGTCCTCATAGGACTGATCCTCTTCGGCTTCACCTGGTACCAGTCCAGGCAGTTCAACAAACAGATGGAGATCCAGGCCCAGCTGGACTCCGTAGCCCGCGTGGAGGCGCTCGAGCGCGCCGCCATGGATTCGGTGGCGGCCTTGTCCGCCCTGCCGGACAGTGTAGCGGCCGACGGATTGGCGGCCCAGCCCGCCTCCATCTACAAGGACTCTCTCCTGGAGCTTTCGCACAATGCTTCCGCCGAGTTCCTGACCCTCGAGAACGACAAGATCGCCGTCACCTTCACGACGCAGGGCGCCCAGCCCTATTCCGTTCAGGTCAAGGATTACAAGACCTACGAGCAGGAAGACCTCTTCCTCATCAAGCCCGGAGCGGGGGATTATTCCATCCGGCTGTATGCGGGGGAGTACATCAATACCTCCGATTTCGTATTTTCCGTAGCGGAGCGTACGGACTCTTCCGTCGTGATGCGCCTCCCCTTCGCACAGGGAGGATACATCGAGCAGAAGTACGTCCTTCGCAAGGATTCCTATTCCGTGGACAACCTCCTGTCCTTCACGGGAATGCAGGGAGTTATCCCGCGCAACGTGTCGTCCTTCGACCTTGATTTCTCCATCACTGTCCCCAGGATGGAGAAAGGCTACCGCAACGAATCGCAGTACTCCAAGATCGACTATTACTTCGAAGGCGAGAAGAAGCCCGAGGAGATCGGCCGCGGCCGCAACGGCAGCCGCAGGATCGACTCCAAACTCTCCTGGTTCGCTTTCCAGCAGCAGTTCTTCTCGGCCATCATGCGCGCACCGGCGCAGTTCGCCTCCGGTCAGCTTTCCGTCGCCTTCGTGCCGGAGACTGACGAGAGCCATGACCTGATGACATGCGCTGCGGATATGCGCTGCGAGTTCCAGCCGGGACAGAATGTCGCGGTTCCCTTCGAGTTCTATTTCGGACCGAACCACTTCCAGACCCTCAAGGCCTATGACCTTAAGTACGAGAAGATCATCCCCCTGGGAGGCTGGCTTGTCGGCTGGTTCACCCGTTTCGTGATCATCCCGCTGTTCAACTTCCTGCACCGCTTCATCGGCAACTTCGGACTCATCATCCTCCTGATGACCATCATCATCAAGATCGTCGTGATGCCTCTGACCAACAAGTCGTACATGTCATCGGCCAAGATGTCGGCGCTCAAGCCCGAGATGGAGAAGCTCAACGAGAAGTATCCCAAGCAGGAGGACGCGCTGAAGAAACAGCAGGCTACCATGGACCTGTACAAGAAGGCCGGGATCAGCCCGGCGGGAGGATGCCTCCCGACCTTGCTGACTTTCCCGATCCTGTGGGCCATGTTCCGCTTTTTCCCTGCGTCCATCGAGCTGCGCCAGCAGCCTTTCCTGTGGTGCAAGGACCTGTCGGCGTATGATTCCATAATCGACTATGGGACCAAGATTCCCATCCTCGGAGACCACCTGTCGCTCTTCGCCCTGCTCATGGCGGTGACCATGTGGTTCTACTCCAAGATGACCATCGGCAACCAGCCGACCGGCAATGACCCCAATGCCCAGAGCATGCGGTTCATGAGCCTGTGGATGATGCCGATCATGATGTTCTTCATCTGTAACAATCTTTCCGCCGCCCTCAGCTACTATTACCTGCTCAGCAACCTCTTCATGATGCTGCAGAACTGGATCCTCCGCAAGTTCTTCGTCAAGCCCGAGGAGATCCGCGCCAAGATCAAGGCGGCAGAGAACAAGCCTGCGCCCAAGAGCAAGTGGCAGCAGCGCCTCGAAGAGGCCCAGCGCATGCAGCAGGCCCAGCTCAGGGAGCAGCAGAAGAAACAGCGTAGATAATGATAGAAGAGAATCTCAATCGTATAAAGTCGGAACTGCCATCAGGGGTCAAACTGGTGGCAGTTTCCAAATTCCATCCGATGGAAGCCATCCTGGAGGCCTACCAGGCCGGTCAGACCGTCTTCGGCGAGAACCGCCCGCAAGAGCTGGCCGGCAAAGCTGTCCAGCTGCCACAGGATATCGAGTGGCATTTTCTGGGGCATTTACAGACCAACAAACTCAAGATGGTGCTTCCGTACGCGACGCTGGTGCAGTCGGTGGATTCGGTCCATCTTCTGCAGGCGATAGACAACTGGGGCTTCAACAATGACAAGATCATCAGCGTACTTCTCGAGCTCCACATCGGGGCGGAGGAGACCAAGCAGGGATTCCATGAGGAAGAGATCCTCGACATCCTGTTCCATGCCGATGACTATAAGAACATCCGTTTCTGCGGCCTGATGGGCATGGCGTCGCATACTGATGACCAGGAAGTGATCAACGCCGATTTCGAGCGCATAGACACCTTCATGGCCTACCTCGTGGACCTTTTCCCCGAGCTGACGGACTTCAACCAGCTCTCCATCGGCATGTCCGATGACTGGCCGATAGCGGTGAGGCACGGCTCCACGATGGTCCGCATCGGTACCGCCATTTTCGGTGCCAGGGAATACTAAAAAAAAGCGGCTGCTTTCGCAGTCGCTTTTTTATGAGCTTTGTCGTGAATTACTTCATGATGCTTTGCATTTTGAAATAAGCAGGCTTATTTCATAATAACCTTGGCCATTTCGCAGACCTTGTTGGAGTAACCCCACTCGTTGTCATACCAGGCGCAGAGCTTGACGAAGGTCTTGTCGAGCTGGATACCGGCCTTGACATCGAAGATGGAGGTACGGGGATCGTTGCGGAAGTCGGTGGAGACCACAGCCTCGTCGGTATAGCCAAGGACACCCTTGAGCTCGCCCTCGGAAGCCTCCTTCATGGCGGCGCAGATCTCATCGTAGGTAGCCTCTTTTGCGAGCTCCACGGTCAGGTCGACGAAGCTGACGTCGGAGGTGGGGACGCGGAGGGACATACCGGTGAGCTTGCCATTGAGCTCGGGGAGAACCTTACCAACGGCCTTTGCAGCGCCGGTGGACGAAGGGATGATGTTCTCGAGGATACCGCGGCCGCCTCTCCAGTCCTTCTTGGAAGGACCGTCAACGGTCTTCTGGGTGGCGGTAGCAGCGTGGACGGTGGTCATGAGGCCACGGACGACACCGAACTTGTCATTGATGACCTTGGTCATAGGAGCAAGACAGTTGGTGGTGCAGGAAGCGTTGGAGATGATCTTCTGGCCGGCGTAGGTCTTGTCGTTGACGCCGTAGACGAACATCGGGGTAGCGTCCTTGGAAGGGGCGGACATGATAACCTTCTTGGCGCCAGCCTTGAGGTGTGCGGAAGCAAGCTCCTCAGTGAGGAAGAAACCGGTGGACTCGACGACTACGTCGACACCGAGCTCGCCCCAGGTGATGTTGGAAGGATCCTTCTCTGCGAAGACCTGGATCTTCTTGCCGTCGACGACAAGATAGTTGCCCTCAGCCTTGACGTCGCCACTGAAGTGACCGTGGACGGAGTCATACTTGAGCATGTAAGCGAGATAATCGGCATCGAGGAGGTCATTGATACCCACGACCTCGATCTCACCTGCGAAATTCTCATAAGCTGCACGGAATACCATACGGCCGATACGGCCAAATCCGTTAATACCAAGTTTTACCATTGTGTGATAGTTTATAATTAAAAGTTAAACGAATAATCGGGACAATGTACCTTCTTCTAAATCAATGCAAATTTAGCAATTTTTTGATGATTTTACATATCTTTGTGTCATAAAACGATTTGTGGATGAAGATTCTTGTTACGAACGACGACGGGTACCGTTCAAAGGGTATCAAGTCCCTCGCAAGCATCATGAAAAAATACGGTGAGGTCACCGTCGTGGCCCCAAAATATCACCAGTCCGGCACCTCCATGGCCGTCACCCTGGGCTTCCGCCCGATCGCGGTCAGGGACTTCGGGATGGATGACGGAGTGCGATGGATGTACGTCGACGCTACGCCCGCCAGCTGCGTCAAATTTGCCATTGACAATGTGTTTACGGACGGCAAACCTGACCTGGTGGTCAGCGGCATCAATCACGGGGCCAATACCGCCACGGCGGCGTGCTATTCCGGTACGCTCGGCGCCGTGGAGGAAGCGTCGTTGAACGGTATTCCCTCTATCGGCGTGTCACTGGACAGCCTCAGCGCCGATGCGGATTTCTCGGCCGTCGAGGCCTTGTTCCCCGCCCTTCTGGATCGCATCATGGCTTCCGGGTGTTTCGAAAGGGGGACTTTCCTGAACGTCAACTATCCCGACATTCCGGCTGCTCGGATCAAGGGAGTGAGGCTTGCCCATATGGGCCTTGGCCACTGGGAGAAAGAGTTCCAGGAGTGGGATCCGGAGTTCTTCACGCGCCGTGGCATCGACCTGACTGTTTACGGATACCGCTGGGTGGATTTCGTGCCCGAACAAGGTGAGGAACTGTATTTCATGGTAGGCACCTTCGTGGACGATCCTGCCAATACTCCGACTGCCGACCATCGCATGATGAAGGAAGGCTATGTCACGGTGACCGTTCACAATCTGGACAATACTGACCGCGGCTTGGCTTCCCGTCTGAAGGACGCCGGCTTCGAGTACGATTTCTGATATGAAATACTATATAGTCGCTGGGGAGGCCTCGGGCGACCTTCACGGGTCCAACCTCATGAAGGGGCTCTATGCCGAGGACCCGGAAGCGGAGATCCGCTTCTGGGGAGGCGACCTTATGCTCGCCGTCGCAGACGGGGAGGGGAAGGGGCGCGGCGCGCTCGTGCGCCATTACCGCGAGGGCGCGGTAATGGGCATCAGCGACGTGCTAGGCAAGGCCGGGCGCCTGCTGGGCAATGTCCGGGCCTGCAAGGCCGACATTGCCGCCTGGCGGCCGGACGCCGTCATCCTGATCGACTATCCCGGTTTCAATTTCAAGATTGCGAAGTTCGCGCACGGGGCCGGTTTCAAGGTGTTTTACTACATTGCGCCCAAGACATGGGCTTCTCGCGAGGGACGCAACCGCAAGCTCCGGAAGTACGTGGACCGACTGTTCATAGTATTCCCGTTCGAGGTTCCGTATTTTGAGAAGAGGGGTATCCCGTTCGTTTACAAAGGCAATCCACTGGTGGATGCGGTGGATTCGCATGTTTACAGCCGCCCCGTCGAGGGCAGTTACATTGCACTGCTGGCAGGTTCGCGCAAAGGAGAGATTTCCCGCATGATGCCCGTATGCATGGAGGCTGCAGACCGTCTCGGCTGTAAGGTCGTCGTCGCCGGCGCTCCGGCGCGCAGCGAAGCGGACTACGCGCCCTTCATCGCCGGCAGGAAGAATGTCGAGCTGGTTTTCGGCCGCACTTATGACATCCTGAGATACGCTGATGCCGCCGTCATCAATTCCGGCACGGCATCACTGGAGGCGGCGCTCATCGGCACGCCGCAGGTCGTGTGCTGGAGCGGATCCGCCTTGACCGTTTTCGTCGCCAGGCACATATTCCGTGTCGGCAGCCATATCGGTTTCATAAGCCTGGGCAATCTCGCTATCGGGAGAGAGGCTTTCCGGGAATTGATCCAGGAGGATTTCACTGCCGATGCCGTGGTGGCCGAAGTGAAACGGCTGACCGGCGACGGCGCGTATCGCGCGCGCATGATGTCCGACTATGCGGACATCCGCAGCGCACTTGGCGGCACCGGCGCCTCCCGCGCCGTCGCTAGCGAAATGATAAAACTCTTATAGACAATGGACTGCAAGGATCTGGACTTCTATGTCATCGACGCTCACAGCCATCTTTGGCTGCGTCAGGATACCGTCGTGGACGGCAAACCTATACGTACTCTCCGTAACGGACGGTCGATTTTTTTCGGAGAGGAGGTCCAGATGATACCTCCCTTCATGGTCGACGGCCGCAATACGGCTGACGTTTTCCTGTCCAACATGGACTACGCCCGCGTATCGGCGGCGGTCGTGGTCCAGGAGTTCATCGACGGCCTACAGAACGAATATCTTGTCGAGGTGAAGCGCGGATGGCCGGACCGCTTCAAGGTCTGCGCCATGCTGGATTTCCGCCGGCCGGGCTTCCTGGCCGATGCCGGTTGCCTGACCGGCTGCGGCGCCTACGACGGCGTCGCCATCCCCGGGCATCGTCTCGCCCGGCCGCTGAACGACCCCGAGATGATGGCCATGTACGCGATGCTGGAACGCAGCGGGATGTTCCTCTCGCTCTGCCTTCATGAAGACAACCATCAGCTCGCGGAGGTGGAGGATATCGTCAGCTCTTTCCCCGGGCTCAAGATAGCCATCGGCCATTTCGGGATGGTTACTACTCCCGGATGGATGGACCAGGTACGCCTCGCCAGGCATCCGAACGTCTATATAGAGTCCGGAGGCATCACATGGCTCTTCAACAGCGAGTTCTATCCTTTCGAAGGCGCCGTTGAGGCCATACGCCAGGCGGCGGACGAAGTCGGTATCGACAAGCTGATGTGGGGCTCCGACTACCCTCGTACCATCACTGCCATCACCTATCGCATGTCCTTCGATTTCGTCCTGAAGTCGGAACTCCTCTCTTATGAGGACAAACGCCTTTTCCTCGGCGGGAACGCCTGCCGTTTCTACGGTTTTGACAACCTTGTCCTTCCTCCGTACGTCAAGAACATGTCGGAGTAATCCGTCAAGCAATATGAAAATACTGAAACTTATCGCCGTGGCGGCTCTCCTGGTCGCATCCTCCTCCCAGGCGAGGGAGGTCGTCAGTATCAACCAAGGCTGGAGCTTCTCCAAGAACATTTCTACCGGCGGCTCCGTCGATCAGTTCGCCCGTTTTGCAGGCAGGGGAGAGAAGGTGGATCTGCCGCATACGTGGAATCAGTCCGACTTCATGAACCCGGACGGCTATTACCGTGGATACGGCTCGTATTCCCGCAAGCTGGCGGTTCCGGCATCCTATGCAGGCAAGCGCTTGTTCCTCAAGTTCGAAGGAGCCGGCACCGAAGCGACGGTTTTCGTCAACGGGCAGGGAGTGGGAAACCATAAGGGAGCTTACAATACCTTCGTCTTCGAGATCACTCCTTATGTCCATCCGGGAGACACTTGCGCTGTGGCGGTGGTATGCAACAATTCCCAAAGATTGGATATCGCGCCTCAAGGCGGCGACTTCAACCAGTACGGGGGTCTCTACCGTGATGCCTGGCTGGTCGTCACCGACGATGCATGCATCTCCCCGATGTATTTCGGATCGAGCGGTGTACTTGTCAGCCAGCCCCGCGTGGATGAACGCCTTGCATCGATCCGCGCCGACATCCACCTTTCCAGTCTCTCAGGATACGATGGCTGCGAGATCGATTTCTCTGTCCTGGATGCTTCCGGCAACAAGGTGGTGGACAAGTCCTGCGTACTCGTTCATGGTGACCGGGTCACCGTGTCCGCCGAGATCGGAAATCCCCATCTCTGGAACGGCAGGCAGGATCCCTATCTCTACAAGACGGTCACCGTCCTGAAAAGGAACGGCAAGGAGATCGACCGTGTCGAGGAAAACATCGGTCTGCGCTATTTCAGCGTCGATCCCGAGAAGGGCTTCTTCTTGAACGGCAAGCATTTGAAGCTCCACGGCGTGTGCCGCCACCAGGACTGGGCGGACATAGCCGTTGCGCTGAAGGAGGAGAATCATCTAGCCGACTTCGACTTCTTCGACGAGATGGGCGTCGATGCGCTTAGGCTGGCGCACTATCCGCAGGCGAAGCGAATGTTCCAGGAGGCGGACAAGCGCGGTTATATTGTCTGGGAAGAAATCCCTTTCGTCGGCGGCTATGTCAATGATGAAGGCTTCCACGAAAACCTCAGGCAGCAGCTTCGTGAGATGATCATCCAAAACTACAACCATCCTTCCATCTGCTTCTGGGGGATATTCAACGAGATCCACGGCAGCTTCGACGCCATCGTCAGCGAGCTTGACGCTATTGCGCACGAAGTGGATCCGTTCCGCCTTACCGTCTCGGCAACCGACCAGGAAGGGAGTTACAATCTTATCACAGACGGCATCGGCTGGAACAAGTATTACGGATGGTATACCGATTCCGTGGCGGATTTCGGCCCGTTCATGGATGAGTGGCACGCGCGTCATCCGCAGACGCTGCTCGCGATCAGCGAGTACGGAGGCGGTGCCAGCGTGCATCACCATGTGGCTAAGTACGACCATGACGAGAAGGCGGCGGGTTTCGCCGATCCCTTCCATCCCGAAGAACGGCAGGTCTGGATCCACCGCAATGACTGGAAGGCTATCGCCGAGCGAGACTTCGTCTGGGGTTCGTTCGTATGGAACATGTTCGACTTCGCTTCGTCGATCCGCCGCGAGGGCGACACCCGCGGTCAGAACGACAAGGGACTCGTGACCCGCGACCGCAAGGAGCGCAAGGATGCGTTCTATTTCTACAAGGCAAACTGGAACAAGTCCGTGAATACCGTTCACCTCTGTTCCAAGAGATATACGGAACGTGAGGATAAGCTCACCGACGTCATCGTATTTACTACGGCTCCTTCCGCGAAGCTCTATGTGAACGGCAAACTTGTCGGCAACCAGAAGACGGACGCCTATGCGACCATCATCTGGAAGGATGTGGCGTTGGCGGACGGAGCGAATGAAGTGGTGGTCAAGACCGCACACGGCGACGATTCCGCCGTGTGGAACGTCAGATAATCATTTCCTGACACTCATGTCCACCGGTTCAGGCATGCCGTACACGTATGCCCGGTCGGTGAACTGCCAGTATGTCCACCCCATGAAAAAGGGGAGAGGAGTATCGTAGTGGGCTATCCAGATGGGGTAGCCTTTCTTTATTTCGTCGCTGATGATGTCGCGGGCGAAAGAATCCGATGTATAGACTATGGGTTTGCGGCCATAGTGTTTCTCGACCGTCTGCAGCCATTGCAACGCCCTTTCATTCAGCAGCTTATATGTGCATCCGCGGTGGATGGTCTCTAGATCCAGTACGGGCGGCAGGTCCGAATGACGCAGCTGGCCGACCGTCTCGATGAAGTGCCGCGCCTGGGCTGCGCCGTCGCGCGACGTGCGGAAGAAATGGTAGGCGCCGCGCTGGATGTCGCGCTTCCCGGCCTCCGTCCAGTTGGATTTGAACTGCGGATCCTTCATCGATACGCCTTCAGTCGCCTTGATGAATACGAACTTGACAGGGTAAACCTTACGGGCCTGTTCGATGTCCTTGACCGTGCGCCCGGAGCGGTCCACCATCACGCGGAGCGAATCCCACAGGATCGGACCGGCATTGTTGTGGGAGATGTCGATGCCGAGGGCGGAGAAGGTCACCGGCGGCAGGGGAGCGCCGCCCTCGCCGGAGTGGCGGGAGTGCCGCAGCAGCGGCAGTCCCACCGCTATCGCGAGGGCCAGCACCGCCGCCGCCACTGCCGCCGCGGCCGGCACTTTCACCTTCCGCTTCCTTTTGCGCGCCTGCGCCCTGTGCTTCCGCACAGAAGTGTGCGCTTTCTTTCTGACGATGTTTCCTTGCTCCATCATTATGCTGCAAATATACGAATCCTTTTTTTTTATATATTTGCAGCCGCATATGGGAATTCGGAGGAATATAGCGGCGCTTCTGCTGTCGGCAGTTTTTCTGCCGACGCTGCTTCTGGCGCCTCTGCACCGCCACACGTCCGTGGCGGACGGCGTCGCCGCTACTGCCAAAGTCGCTTGCGCCGGTTGTGAATCCCACATACCCCATAGCCATCTGAACGATGTAGCCCATTCACACGAGTGCCTGGTCTGCCAGTTCCTGACCGTTGTATGGGTGCCTTCGGATGGGGAAGCGCCAGTCATCCATGCCGGTGATTTCACCGGCTTGTGCGCTGTTCCTTCCTGCCCTCTTGTCTCCGTCTCAGTCTCCGTCCCGTCAGGGAGGGCCCCTCCCACCGTTTTCTGCTGATCCCAAGCCTTCACGGCTGCAAACGGTCATCCGTTGCGATGCTCTAAACGAGCGTCCTACGATGCTCCGTATTATGATGATTACAGAAAACGAACTGAAACCCGATGATAAAAATACTTTTTGTCGCGGGCATGCTGGGTATAGGTGTGTCCGCAATTGCCCAGGAAGACACGACTGACGTGTTCTTCCGCCACCTGAAACTGAACGAAGCAGTTGTCACCGGAGTGACCGGTGAAAGCAAACTGGGTGAAACCCCGTCACCCATAACGGTCCTTGACGTCACCGCATTGCGCGGCAAGGCTTCTTCCAATATCATAGATGCTCTGGCTTCCGAGCCGGGCGTGAGCCAAGTGACCACCGGAGCCGGCATATCGAAGCCCGTGATCAGGGGGCTTGGATACAACCGCGTTGTGGTCATATCGGACGGTCTCCGCCAGGAGGGACAGCAATGGGGTGACGAACACGGCGTGGAGATTGACGCCAACGAAGTGCATTCGGTGGAGATCATAAAGGGTCCCGCCAGCCTGATGTATGGCTCGGACGCCCTGGCCGGCGTCCTCATCTTCCATGCGGACCCCAATCCCGCTCCCGATTCATTCTCCGCCAGACTCAGCACCGAGTATCAAAGCAACAGCGGCCTTGCCGCATATAGTCTATACCACGGCGGCAACCGTAACGGCGTGGTCTGGAACCTTCGTTTCAGCGACAAATACGCTCATGCATACAGCAACGCCGCGGATGGTCCGGTCCCCGGCTCACAGTTCCGCGAACGGGCGTTTACAGGAATGACCGGTTTTAACCGCAAGTGGGGCTTCTCCCGTTTGACTCTCGGATACTATCACCTCACTCCGGGGATGATCGAAGGCTATGAGGATGGTGTTCTCGAAGGCCCTTCCGGCTATGGCATGGAACTCCCTTTCCAGCAGGTCAACCATTATAAGATTTTGTCTGACAATACTTTCCTTATTGGTGAGGGTCGTGTCAAGATGCTTCTCGGCTTTCAACAGAACCGTCGCCGGGAGTACGAGGAAGAGATGGATGAGGCCGAACTTGACTTCAGACTTAATACCGTCAACTACGACCTGAAGTATATTTCCGGTGAGACTGACGGATGGAAAGTCTCGACCGGAGTAAACGGAATGTGGCAGGAAAGCGACAACCTTGGCGAGGAGGTCCTGATTCCCGCCTACAGGCTGCTGGATGCCGGCCTCTTTGTCACCGCGTCCAAGTCGCTTGAGAAACTTCACTTCTCCGGTGGTATCAGAGGTGATATCCGCCGCCTGCACAGTCTGCCTCTGGCCGGCATCTTTGAGGACTTCAGCCGAAACTTCCATGGCCTGACAGGCAGTGCCGGAATCGTTTATTCTCCGATTCCGGCGCTGAACCTGCGGGCCAACGTGGCCCGCGGCTTCCGCGCTCCCAACCTGAGCGAACTCGCTTCGAACGGCGTGCACGAGGGTACCGTCCGCTATGAACGCGGCAACAGCTCCCTTATGCCCGAGTTCAGTTTCCAGGGGGACATGGGATTGGATTTCTCCTCGGAGCACTTCTCCCTGGTTGCCGCCGTTTTCTGCAACCGTATCGACAATTATATCTATGCCGCCCGCACTGGTGAAGTCGCTGACGGATACCAGGTATATCGCTACGAGGCGGCCGACGCCCTTCTGTACGGTACAGAAGTCTCCATCGACTGCCATCCAGTCCATCGCCTTCACCTGGGCGCGGACTGGTCGTACGTCCGCGGAACATCAGACGGACGCGACCTGCCGCTTATGCCTGCTCCGAGACTCGCAGGCGAAGTCAAATGGGAGATAACGCATAGCGGACGCGTCCTGAACAACTGCTACGTCGCCCTGCGTGCTGAACACCGTTTCGCGCAGGAGCATTTCCTCCCCGGCACTGAAACGGCTACGGAGGCATACTCCCTTCTTGGCGCTTCGGCGGTAACGGACCTGCTCATCAACGGCCGCCGTGCCGCTACGTTGAGCCTCATCGCCGACAACCTTACCGATGTCGTCTATTTCGACCATCTAAGCCGCTTGAAGTATGTGGGTGTTCACAACCCGGGGCGGAATGTGACGGTCAAGTTGGAAATACCCATCCTGTAGCGTCGGAATTCGATCGGGCAATAATATGGATATTGAATAATAATTCTTAAATTTGTTGAGTTCGACAAATATCAAAACCATATACGTTATGAAGAAAACCATCCTTGCCGCCATGGCACTCCTTTCCGGAGCATTCGTGGCTTCCGCACAGCAGCCGGCTGCGCAGGCTGCGCCCGAGCTTCAGTTCACGACCGTTAAGGAACTCCCCATCACTTCAGTGAAGAACCAAGCAAGCAGCGGTACCTGCTGGGCATTCTCGACCATCAGCTTCCTTGAGTCCGAGGCCATCCGCATCAATAACATAAAGGACCCCGCCAAGTACCCGGATTTCTCCGTGTTCTTCGTGGTCAGCCACTCTTATGCAGAAAGGGCCGACAAGTATGTCCGTCTTGACGGCAACCTCACTTTCGGCGCCGGTTCCGAGGCTGACGATGTTCTCCACGTCGTCAGGGACCACGGCCTCGTTCCTCTCAACGAGATGACCGGAATGAACTACGGCACGGCGCTTCCGGCTCAGTCCGAGCTCGACGCCGTCCTCAAGGCCTATGTCCAGGCTGTCGCCAAGGTGCCCAACCGCACTCTTACCACTGCCTGGAAGAACGGTTTCCAGGGTATCCTCGACGCCTATCTCGGCAAGTGTCCCGAGACCTTCGTCGTGGACGGAAAGCAGTACACCCCCGCTTCCTACCGTGACGCCATGAAGATCAATCCTGACGACTACGTGACCATCACTTCGTTCACGCATCATCCGTTCTACACCAAGTTCGCCATCGAGGTCTGTGACAACTGGCGCTGGGACGAAGCATACAATGTCCCTATCGAGGAGTTCATGCAGGTGCTTGACTATGCCCTCGATCATGGCTACACCGCCGCCTGGGGCACCGACGTCAGCGAGGCCGGCTTCAACCGCCAGGGTCTCGGCCTCCTGCTCGAGACTGCCGCCAATCCCGCCCCCGGCTCCGATCAGGAACGTTGGGTTGGCCGTGCGACCTCTTCCCAGCCTGTTCCGGACAACCTCAAGGAGATTAACCCCACCCAGGAGTACCGTCAGCTCGAGTTCGACAAGAAAAGCACGACCGACGATCACGGAATGCACATCTACGGCACCGCCAAGGACCAGTACGGCCGCAAGTTCTACCTCGTGAAGAATTCCTGGGGAGAGACCGGCGCCTATAAGGGTATCTGGTATGCTTCCGAGGCCTTCGTCGCCGGCAAGAGCATCGACCTTGTCGTCCACAAGGACGCCGTCCCCGCTGCCATCAAGGCAAAGCTTGGCATCAAGTAATGACTCTGCGCAAGTACATACCCAATACCATCACCTCCTTGAACCTCCTATGCGGGGTCTTGGGGGTGATGTTCACTTTCAACGGACGCCCGGACATCGCTTTCTACATGATGCTAGCGGCGGCCGTTTTCGACTTTCTGGACGGCCTGGCCGCCAGGGCATTGAATGCATACTCGGACATAGGGAAGGAGCTTGACTCGCTGTGCGACGTCGTGAGTTTCGGCGTACTTCCGGCGCTGATGCTGTACCGGACCATGGCCGACCTGTCGGACGCCGGCATATTCTGCTGCCTGCCCTTGATCCTTGCGGTGTTCTCTGCTCTCAGGCTCGCCAAGTTCAATGTAGATGAACGCCAGCACGGCAGCTTCCTCGGGCTGCCTACTCCGGCAGCCGCGATGATCTGCGGTGCGCTGTGCTGCTTCGTGTTCTGCGAACCCTCGTCAGCGCCGGCGCGCTGGTGCTCCACCGTATGGGTGCTTCCTCTCCTCGCGTGCGTCCTTTCGACGCTCCTGGTGAGTGAAGTGCCGATGTTCGCGATGAAGTTCGGAAAGGGGATGGAAGTCAGCCGCGCCACGCGCGTGCGACGCATCGCTTTCTTCTGCGTCGCACTGGCCGGCGCGGCCGTCACCGCTATCTTCGGCCTTCACTGGTCGCTTGCGGTGCTGGTCGCGTTCGTGGGGTATGTGCTGATAAACCTTATTTGAAGAATTCGCAGGATTCCTTCTCTCCTGCAATCCATACCGAATCACCTGCCCGGAAGCGGAAATCCGCTTTCGGGTTTGTTATGAACTCGTTGTCCCTCAATACGCTCAGCACCATGCAGCCGCTTTCGCGCATGGAGAGGTCCTTCAGGACCTTGTCCGACAAGTAGGACGACTCAGTGACCCGGATGATCTCCACTACGAAATCCTTGTCGTCTCCCGAAGAACTCAGGCGTACGGAGCGGGGATCCACCACTTCGTGCTCCATCATTTGGGCGAAGTCCCTGATCTGCGCGCTCGTGCCTACGGCGATGAGGCGGTCGTATGGATAGACGTATTCGTCGCCGCTGGGGATAAGGATGGAGCGTGAACCTCGGACGATCTTGACTATGTTCACTCCCGTAGTACTGCGGAAAGGCATGTCGCGGAGCTTGCGCCCGACATACTCAGAGTTGGGAGAGACATAGAATGAATCGAGATGCACGTCGTATCCGGAGAGTTTGTCCTTGATGGTGGTCGTGACCGGGGCGTTGCGCCGCACTTCCATCTCCCTGGCGTTGAGGTTCGAGATGAAACGGTCTTCCAGTCCTGACATCTTGATATAGCGCGGCAACACCCGCAGGAGTGTAAGCGTCGCCGCCACGATCAGAAGGACGGCCCACCAGGTGAGATCGAACTTGCTGGAGATGAATACGAGGATGAAACTCACTGCGATCAGCAGTCTCAGTATCATCAGCGAGAGCAGGGGCCATTTGTTGCTGTCCTTCTGCTGCAGGAGTTTATGGACGTGTCCCTGCAGTTCACGCCTCTGGACGGCGAGCCCATACAGGAAAGGCGCCATGGCCACGAGGGTGATCACCACTCCGGTCCATTTGACCAGCGTGGGATCCAGCCCGTTCATGACTTTCTGCAGGAATCCGTCCAGGAAGGAATGGGAACCTATGAGGACGGCTATCAGGATGATGCTGTAGAGGACTATGCGGGTGGCGTATGAGGTGAGGAACTTCTTCCATTCGCTCTTCTCGGCCTTGGAACCGCCCTCGGACTCCTCGTCGGAAGTATTGATCCTGGAAAGGATCTTTGCGGGAAGCTTGCGGTGCAGCCAGAGGCTGGCCGGGTCGGCGGCCTTGATCATGAACGGCGTGCCGAAAGTGGTGAGGACCGATACGGAAATAATCACGGGATAGATGAAATCCCTCATAACTCCGAGCGAAACGCCCAGGCTCGCGAGGATGAATCCGAATTCGCCGAGCTGCGCGAGGCTGAATCCGGTATGGACCGCAGTGTCGAGGCTCTTGCCGGCGAGAAGGGCGCCGATGGTGATGAAAGTGAGGATGCCGGCGACAGCGAGGAGTGCGATTACGAGGATTGTGCCCCAGTGGGCGCCGATGACGGCGGGGTCTATCATCATGCCGACTGACACGAAGAAGATGGCTCCGAAGAGGTCCTTGATGCCGGATACGAGGTGTTCGATGTGCTCTCCTTCGATGGTCTCGGCGAGGATGGATCCCATCACGAAGGCGCCTAGGGCGGAGGAGAATCCTACGGCAGTAGCCAGCGACACCATTCCGAAGCAGAGGCCGATGGAAATGATGAGCAGGATCTCGTCATTCATATATTTGCCCGCTTTCTTCAGCAAAGTGGGGATGACGTAGATGCCGACCAGGAACCAGAGGATGATGAAGAACGCGAGCTTGGCGAGGTTCCACACCATTTCGCTGCCGGAGAACTGGTTGGACACCGCCAGGGTGGAGAGGAGAACCATCAGGACCACGGCGATGAGATCCTGGACGATGAGGCTTCCGAAGACCAGAGGGGCGAAAGGCTTCTTCTTCAGCCCCATGTCGTTGAAGGCCTTGATGATGACGCTCGACGAGGACATGGACATCATGCCTCCGAGGAAAAGACTCTCCATGGTAGTCCATCCCAGGGCGGAGCCGAGCATCAGGCCGACCATGAACATACCGATGCAGTTGGTCCCGGCCGTTATGAGGGCGGTGCTGCCGACCTTGAGCAACTTCTTGAAACTGAACTCGAGTCCCAACGCGAAGAGCAGGAAGATGATGCCGATCTCGGACCATTGTTCCACGGACTCTACGCTGGAGATGGCGGGAAGCAGGCCAAGGTGCGGACTCACGAGGAAGCCCGCGATGATGTATCCGAGGATGGGGGGCTGCTTGAGTGCCCTCGATATGACGGTGAAAATGCCGGCCGCGATCAGGATGACCGCGAGGTCGGCCACAAGATTGAGTTCAGATCCCATATTGGAAACAAATTTAAGAAATAAATCCTTATCTTCGTGCACCGATGAGAGCAAGGCCGACCATATTGTATATCCATGGCATGGGAGGGGGAGCGGACAGCCGCATTCCTTCAATCCTGTCCGAATGTCTGAGCCATTCCGCGCGTATCGTCGTCCGTACCTATGACTTCGATCCGGAGATTGCTGCGAAACAGATATCCTCATGGATAGAGGAGCTTCGGCCCGTCGCTCTGGCGGGTGAGTCGCTGGGCGCGAACCACGCCCTCGCGATGCATTACCGGTATGGTCTTCCGACCGTGCTTGTGTCTCCGGCGCTGAATGCGCCGGCCGTACTGGGCGCGCTGGCGCCCGTTACGCTCGTTCCCGGCGTCCCGGCCCTGCTGGGCCGCATCTACAGGCCGCGGCCCGGAGAGCGCCAGCCTCTCTCCTTCCGCTTTTCCCTGCTCCGCAAATGGAAACGGCTCCGGCGTGAGTTGTCCTTCTACCTCCAGTCGAAGGATGCTGCGGTTCCGGGCGCGGAACCGGTGTTCGCGTACTTCGGGACGCATGACCATTACCGCAGGAGCGGCATCGTGTCCCTCCGCAAATGGCGCAAGTTCTTCGGGGAGGGGACTTATGCCCTTTACGACGGCAGCCACTTCATGGAGGAGACATACGTCAGGACCCTTCTGGCAGACCGCCTGAGGGGCCTGGCAGAAGGGTCCTGCGAAAAGACGGATATCCTATCCTAGAAGCTGATCATCACGTGCAGGTCGGCACCCATGAAGAACAGGCTCTTGGTGTCGATCTTGGTATTCTCGTCGACGATAGTGACGGAAACGGGGCTGATATTCTTGAAATAGCGCTGGAAAGGAAGGCCGAAGCTGAAGGACAGCGTGCGGTTGGGGGCTATGCCGATCTGGGGCTCGAAGAAAAGTCCCTTGACATTGCATTTCTCGAAATTCTTGGCGATGTTCTTGGCGCCGCTCTGCTTGCCGGTATTGTATGCCGAGAGGCCGATGCGGTATCCGAGGTCGCACTGGACGAAGAACTGCGCTCCGCTGTCATAGTATCCTGTCCCTCCCAGGGCGTAGCGTCCCCTCATGAAGACGGGGAGAGTGAGCTCTCCGTGATAGTCATAGTCCTTCTGCTTGTTCTGTCCTCCCTGGAGGGCAAGGGCATGGACATAGTCCAATCCGGCTCCGACACCGAACTGGAACTCGGGGGAAAGACGGTAAAGGAAGGAGACGTTGGCTCCGCCGATGGCCCTGGCTCCGTGACCCACTCCTTCTCCGAGATGCAGGTCGAGATATGATGCGACGGTTCCTTCGCGGTCGTCGTAATAAGGTCTTTGGGCAAATGCGTTGGAAAGGGAAAGGCAGCAGACGGCTGCGGCCATAAGGAATTTCGCAAGATTTTTCATAACTCCCATTGTAAATTTGGTTCCTACAAAAATAATGATTTTTTTTCTTCCCGTCAAATCATTAACTTTGCATTTCAACGTGTTCAAGATGAAAGCATTCAGATACTCCATACCGGCCCTTGCCGCCGCCTTGCTGGCAGCCCTGCTGCCGACTGGCTGCCGCGAGACCGCCGAAACAGGCCGCAGGACAGTCCCTTACGTGGAGAAGATCCTCTCCGCGCACGGCCATGAATGGGGCCTGGTGGCCGGTTTCAACCCGGCTGACCCCAAGGGCACCATCGCCCTGGTCGGCCCTGAGGCGAGGAACCGAGTCCTTGCGGACCGTTTCCTGGCCGTGGATGATTTCGACAATATTTCCGGGCGGCATGCCGTCGACGAACTCCCCGATTTCGCGGGGGAGTGCATCGACATCCTTTCCGACAGGGCCAATACTCCTTACGAGTCTCTGATGGCTTCGGCGGGGGACAGCCTTAGGACCATCACCGTCCGCAATTTTATCTCCGCCCTCGACACTACCCTCAGCATCGGGGCTTTCGACAATGACAGACTGGAGCATAAGGAGAATGCCAAGATCGTGGTGTTTACTTCCCCTATGTCTGCCGCTTTCGGCGCCTTCGACGTCGATACCCTTGTCCGCTCCGCCGGAAAGCAGGTCCCGGTGATCTTCCCTTCCCGGCTTGTATTCTCCGGCCAGCTTGACCGCCATATCCCGCATATCCATGTCGCAGTGGTTACCGACAGCCTTTCCGCCGCATCCGGCGTGTATCCGCTCATCTTCGACGAGATGGCTGCCGAACGCGGACAGCTGGGTTGCGGCTGCGTGGCCTTTGCCTGCGACTCCGTCAGCTATGCCGGCACGCTTCTGGACGCCTACCGCCAAGCCGGTGGCAATATGCCGCTCTCGGCGGTCATCGTGGACGACCCTTCGGTCGATATCGGCGAGGTCCGCAATTCCTTCGACTGGATCCTGCGCGTACAGAGCGAAGCCAATCTCGGCTACCGCAAGCTCATGACCGAAGGCTTCACCGTCATCGATGCGAGGAAGGAAGTCACGGATTACTGCTACCGTCTCCTCCGCCGCACCAACAATTTCACGCACAACATCTCCTACCCATATTCGAGGGATTATGTCACGGTCCGAAACACTTCCGGCGGCGGATACAATCTCGTGGAGTTGTATTGATATATGTATAGGATCACCATACCCCCCGAGGAAATAGAGAAGCTGGAACTTGTCTCCTTCCCGGGTTCCATCATAGTCATAGAGGCTCAGGGCGAGGTTTTCGACAAGGCCGTCGCCTATCTCCGCAGGCAGAAGATCATCGGTTTCGACACCGAATCGAGACCCAGTTTCTCTTCGGACCAGCCGCATTACGGAGTGTCGCTCCTCCAGCTTTCAGGCGCCACCAAGGCGTTCCTTTTCCGCATCAAGAAATGCGGAATGCCGAAGAGCCTTTGCCGGCTGCTGGCCGACCCTCGCGTCGTCAAGGTCGGCGCTGCCGTGCACGACGACCTGCGCGGCCTCAAGAGGCTGCACGGCTTCGAGCCGGCCGGCTTCATCGACCTGCAGAAGATAGGATGGGAGTATGGCATCCGCGACAAGGCCGTGAAGAAGATGGCCGCCAATATCCTGGGCATCAGGATCTCCAAGACGCAGCAGCTTTCCAACTGGGAGGCCGACAGGCTCAGCGAACCGCAGCAGCGCTATGCCGCAACGGACGCATGGGTCTGCCGTGAAATGTACCTCAAGCTCCTTAAGTCCGAGAAGCATCCGCTGACTCCCGAAGAGCTGCTCCCCAATCCACCTAAAACCGAATCCAATGATCAAGGTCATACTGAAGAAAGGTAGGGAAGAGTCCCTGCTGAGGTTCCATCCCTGGGTATTCTCCGGCGCCATCGCCCAGATAGCCGGGCATCCGGCTGAAGGCGACATCGTCTCCGTCCACGCGGCGGACGGGGGATTCCTCGGCTGTGGACATTACCAGGTTGGCTCCATTGCAGTCCGTATCCTGAGTTTCGACGAGTCTGCGCTGTCACCGGATTTCTACGAGGTGATGCTCGGCCGGGCCTTGCAGGTCCGGCGGGCCGTCGGGCTGGCGTCCGCCACAGGCGGATCGCCGACGGCCTGCTACCGCCTCGCCCATGGCGAGGGGGACGGCCTGCCCGGCCTCATAGTCGATTATTATGACGGCGTGTGCGTGCTCCAGGCCCACTCCGTGGGCATGTTCCGCGCCAGACGCCAGATCTGCGAAGCGCTCAAGGCAATATATGGCGATACCCTCAAGGCGGTTTACGACAAGAGTTCCGGCACTGCGCCTTACAAGGCCGGGCTGGAGCTTGTCGACGGCTATCTTTACCGCTCCGAAGGATTCTCCGACGACGAACAGACGGTTCTGGAGAACGGCCATAAGTTCATAGTCAACTGGACGGAAGGGCAGAAGACCGGGTTCTTTCTCGACCAGAGGGAGAACCGCGCACTTGTCGGACGCTATTCCGCCGGACGCAACGTGCTGAACCTCTTCTGCTATACCGGAGGCTTCTCCATTTATGCCCTGGCCGCAGGCGCTCTGCATGTCGATTCCGTCGATAGCTCCGCCAAGGCCATGATGATGGTGGAACGCAACATCGCCCTCAACGGCTTCGACGCCTCGCGACATACCGGGTACTGCACGGATGCCATCGATTTCCTGAAGAATGTCCCCGAAGGGAAATACGATCTGATGATCGTCGATCCGCCGGCATTCGCCAAGCATCGCGGCGTGCTGAAGAACGCCCTCAGGGCGTATCAGCGCCTTAACGCCGCCGCGATAGCCAAGGTCGCTCCCGGCGGCCTGGTATTCACCTACAGCTGCTCCCAGGTGGTGGACAAGGAGACGTTCGCCCTGACCGTCTTCTCCGCCGCCGCGTCCGTCGGCCGTTCGGTCCGTATCCTGGACCGTCTGAACCAGCCCGCTGACCATCCTGTCAGCATCTATCATCCGGAAGAGGAGTACCTG
>JAEEGJ010005217.1_pt1 | contig 41568 bp, 38 predicted proteins | sample 8958761 | NCBI WGS metagenome assembly JAEEGJ01 (sample SAMN16246546, study PRJNA631951) | gut metagenome | biome: gut microbiome; feature: rumen; material: RS-attached | host: Bos | place: Iran: Karaj | collected 2018-10 | reverse complement strand
CATTAATAAACTCAGATAAGGCTTTTCTGCTTACACCAAGTATCTGTGCGGTCTTGGTTACAGAAAGATCCAAAGGCTTCATTACATCCTCATAGAACACTATTCCGGGATGTGTAGGTTTTCTTGTCATCTTGATCATATCTGTACCCCCTTAGTGATAATCCAGATAATCGACTAAATAAGCATCTTGACCTTCAAAATAGAATGTCATTCTCCAATTACCGCTTACAGATACAGACCACATATCCCGTTTGTCGCCCTTTAACAGATGTAAATCATAACCAGGCAAGTCCATATCTTTAGGAGAAACACTCGAATCTAACCTGTCGAGCATCCTACCTAACCGGTTTGAATGTTCAGGCTTTATCCCTTTCTTTGAGCCTGAATAGAAAAACTCTCTTAATCCTTTATGTTGAAATGATTTTATCATAGATGTGTGTAACCCGCAACGTAACAGTTATCAGCATAATCAAAAAGTATATACTGATAAGAAAACTATATTTCTATGCTTCTAAATATCACTATTTTTAATGGCTCTTTGTTATCAAAAGTATATATATCAAAAAACAACGCCATATCTCATATTAGTTACTAATCATATATATTATTATATCATTATCCCAAACAACGATCTGCATATATACAAATGCTTTCCTTATACAAGGAGTTAACACTTGCATAAATCGAAACAATAATTAAACAAGTGAATAAAACTTGCGTATTGTGCAACATTTTATTTATGGAGGATACCTTTAATGAGTTTTGCAAAATGCTTTACGTTTAATATAGGCAAAGGCCCAACTCTATATAAAGAACTGAACGAAAGAGATTACAACGTTTTTTCAACCGCTTTAAGCACAATTGAAATGGCAGAACTTGAAATGTATTATGCTGAGCTCTTAAGAACCGGATATCATATTCTAAGTTCCATTTCACCAGACGAATTGCAAAAAACAAAGGATAAATTCTATATAGCTGAATACAACTTTGCATCTTGGTTGAATTGTTTCCAAATTTGGAGAGCTTTTCACGAAAAGAACTATAAAGAGATATTTAACCCTTTAGCTCATTCATTTTACGATAACTATAACGAGTATAAATTAGCTTGTGTATTACGTACTACATTTACACATATGCCCTGTGGTCCGTTATCTTTTGTTTTCGATGTTTTACAGGAAACATCCTCTATAAATCTGAATATAAGTAATATTCTTAAAACAGACAAAGACCTCAAACGAAAAGAAATATACATTTTAGAAGAAACCTTAAACAAATACGGAGAGAGATTTGATATTTTGAAATTTTCTGCGGAAGCAAATAAAGTATTTGAATCATTTCAATCAGAAATATGGTCCAAGATGACTCCAGGAGTTAATAAGAGTTTTAAAATTATAGGAAAGCATATGCCATTAAACGGTTCAGATTGCTATAACTCATATATTGAGTTTGAAAATGGTTCCGAAGAAATTAATGTTGGACATATTGTTAATAGCTTTATAAAGAAGAGTCAATTGTATTGTCTTGGCTTTATTTTGTAAACCAGATGTTAGTACTATGTATGATGCAATGTATGTTTATCAGAACCTGTACTTCTTCACCCAAAATAGTGTTCAAGCAATTGACAGAAACTCGCAACCGTTGCAAATCCAAATATCTCTTCAGCTAACTTTTGACGTTGATAAGGTGTAAGTGATTGTATTGATTCTAAAGCTTTCATCAAATCAATTTTTTGCTTTTTTATATGCGTCTTCTGGTTCATTACCCATCGAAACTTTGTAATTACTCATAATATTTCTCCTTTTTTTAGATGATGATATCGTTATAAAAGCATACCCCCAATGATATTTTAGTGCGATTTTCATGCAATTTTTGTTCCTTGCTGCCAATCCTATAATACCAACCAGAAATAATAAGAACACAGCGACAGAGCTTCAAGCAGGCAACTGCGTATCTATGCGCCAGTCCTAATTCGGCATAATGGGAAACAGTTATTCAAGATAATCGTAAATATTTATTCAGAAGGACTTGACGCTCTCAAAAATCATTACCAACAACCGACAGTTTTACTCCCCTATGCAGTCATCGAAGATATTATTGTAGATTGAACAGCTGTAGGAGATTTATCCAAAGCAGGATCTAACAGTTTCATTGTGCTCTCCGTTCCTATTCCTTTCCGCGCTTTGCGCGTGTATCAGCCGTGGCGCGAGAGGGCGTGACCTCACGCGTCACGGCCGGCGCAGGGAATAATAAAGTGAACCCCCGAAGTTTATCTGAAGCCTCCCTAAGTTCATCCAACTTCTGGAGTTCACTTCATAATCCACCCCAATACAATTGTTATTCTTGAACAAAACCCCATTAAACCGTAATATATTTCAGATGGCATTAGAGATGAGGTTGGAGATGGATCCTTTAGTCAGTGTAATTGTTCCGGTATATAATGTGTTGCCTTATTTACACGAAGCACTTGATAGTTTGATCGGACAGACTTACCGGGAATTGGAGATTATTCTTATAGATGACGGATCCACTGACGGTTCTGGTGATGTGTGCGATGAATATGCTGAACGTGATCAGCGAATAAATGTCATTCATCAGGAGAATAAAGGCCTAAGTGCTGCGCGCAATGTCGGCCTTGATCGAGCGAACGGTGGTTTTATAGCATTTCTTGATCCAGATGATGCTTTTCACAGTGAATTTATTGAAATAATGCTTTCTTCCATGATTAGAGAAAATGTGGATATAGCATTATGTAAGTATTCCATTCAGTATACAACTGAGAAGATGACATGGTCTTCTACTGATAAGAAACAACCTTTGATCAATTCCGGCATCTATGATCGTCCTACAGTATTAGATGTACTTGTAAAAGGTAATATTAATGTATCTGTATGGAATAAAATATACAGAAAGGATCTTTGGAATTCAATCAGATTCTATGAAGGTCATGTTCATGAAGATATCGATAACGCTTACTCGATATTTAGCAACATTAATAAACTCTTTGTAGTTCAAGATTCGCTATACATTCACAGAAAAAGACCAGGAAGCATAACTATGGATTATTCCTATAGAAATATCGATGATGCTTTTCAATCTGTTATACGTACGGAATCGTTTATCAATGCAAATGTACCGTCTATATTTTCAGAGAAACAACAGTTATGTTTTCAACAGACTCTTATTATGAATATTCTAAATTGTTACTATAGATCAAAGAAAGTTACCGGGGTATCCAAACACGAGTACAGAACAAAACTCAGACAACAAATAATCAAAACTGGAGAAAAGTACGACTTAAGTGTGTTCTGTTTTAAAGTCAGACTGGCATATAGTATGATACGCAAATGTCCTTTATTTTTTGATTTGTGCTATCCTTGTTATAGGTTTTTGGTCAAAATTTTTAGAAAAGTAAAAATAACATAAAAAATGTTTTGGGATTGCTGCATATAACGGAGCGTAACAGTCGCGAATGCGGAGCTGAACGGTCGCGGAGCGGCATTAGCGGTCTGTTTTTAATCAATACATATCCCTGATAATTAGATAATCCGCCAACAATGGAACTCTTCTTACTTTATATCCATTGCTATGACCGTCGGTCCCAATACCGTAGAACTGATAAAAGCAGTTCTGACAAGTCGGAAATATGAAGTTCAGACATATCGGCTTTGTGTAGGTATTCTCAACTACAGAAAGAGCTACAGCACGTCCATACTGGAAGAATGCTGCCGTCAGGTTCTTGAAATGAACCATCCGACATATACCTTTGTTAAGAACACGATAGCTGCTATAGCATCTGAGCATTCTAAGAAGGATCTGATACAACAGAACAACGCCCGCAACAAGAACGCTTAAGATTATTTCTATAAAATGCACAATGGGTTATATAACTTGCCGTGCTTGTACTTCCGATATCAGCGGGCGCATGGGGTTTATTCCTTCCATCAGAAGGCGGTATTGTTCTGCGTTTAACTGTGCCGCTTCCTCGGAGTCCCTCGGCCAGCTGAACTTACCGGCTTCAAGCCGTTTAGCTTATATAACAGAAGGAAGCCTGTACCTTCCCATACGAGACCTTTTATCCTGTCGCTCCTTCTTCCGCAGAACAGGAACAGTACATTCTTTTGAAACGGATTGATATTGTATCTAAGAATGAACGGATTGCTTCTCACAGAAGGCTAGTCGGCCGTCCCGGGCAATATTCAACGCAGATCGAACATATGCCAAAAGAGCATCAGCAGTAACGGTGGCGGCCGCTTTCAGCGCAAAACGGCCATTCGCCAACGCATCTACGACCACCCGGCGCCGCAAATTGCAGGATTGTAAATTTTGATAAAAAGTCAAATACAATTAAATTACAACTTAATGATATTATATCCATATTTATGATAAAGGCATCTCATAATGAGATGCCTTTAAGCTTTATGTAGTAAATACAAATTTTAAGTTTATCACTCTTCAATCGGAACGATATGCTCTGCATCCTTGAAGATATGCTTTTCGGGGATAACGCCTCTTACTCTCGAGAGCGGATAGACTCTGGAGCCTCTGCCGATTACCGTACCGGGATTAAGAACGCTCTGGCATCCTACTTCGACGTTGTCTCCGACAATTGCAGCAAACTTCTTAAGCCCTGTCTCGATAACCTCGTCGCCATTCTTAACGCATACGAGGGTCTTGTCAGATTTAACGTTGGATGTGATGGCACCGGCACCGAGATGTGACTTGAAACCGAGGATCGAGTCACCAACATAATTGTAGTGAGGAACCTGAACGTTATCGCTGATGATCACGTTCTTAAGCTCGGTGGAATTTCCTATAACGCACTTGCTTCCGATAAGAGCGCTGCCTCTGATAAATGCGCACTGACGAACTTCCGTCTCCGGTCCGATGATGCAGGGGCCTGCGATATATGCTGAATCAAAAACCTTGGCGCTCTTAGCGATCCAGATGCCTTCGCCCTTGTTCTCATATACTTCAGGGTCAAGCGTGGGACCTAATTGCAGGATAAATTCCTTGATGAGCGGAAGCGCTTCCCAGGGGTACTTCTTGTCTTCCAAAATGGGAGCGGCAAGGGTATGCGTCAAATCGATAAGGTCTTTTGTTTCTAACATAAATAAATCCTTTCTGCCCTAAGGCAATAAAAATCTGTTAATTGACCGAGTAGACCGTAACGGATATGGTCTCCGGGAGCTGGCGCTCGACACGGAAATAAACATTTCCGTCTTTTCCGCTGACAGTAACGGGTAGTTCTACAACGCCGGTATCACCTGCAGTAAGCTGTGAATAATCGATAGTTGCGACAATGTCATCGGCGGTCATCGAGTTAACCGTCTCAGCCCGTCCTACGATCTCAAGGTCAACGGTCTTGATGGGATATGATACATCCATGTTCGCCGGAAGCTTCTCGGTCTGATCATATTGGATCGGAACTGTGATGTCTCTTGTAACAACAGGGTTGTTAATGATCTGTATGTAGACCCAGAGAGACAGCGATAACAATAACGATATTACGAAAAAGATTATCCTGGTGGCAGTACCGACTCTCTTTGAATTAGAAGTCTGGTCTGCGACCTTGGTCCTTATGGATATAGGCACTGAAGTCTCGCCTGCGACCTCGACCTGTGTCTCTGCAATAACAGGACCGGAAGCCTGAGATGTCTTGCCTTTAGCGGATTTTCCGACTTCTTCCTGGCTCAACACTTCATTTTCGGAATCGGTTTTACCGTGGAGTTTATCAAGGAACTTACCGATGAATGTCTTCTGTTCGCCGCCATACTCCTTAAGACCCAGGAGATATGAAAGATTTGCCTCAAGTTCCTTTGTTGATTTCATCTCGAAAAGTCTTCCGTTAACTGCGATGGAAGTCTTTCCTCTTTCCTCTGATACGACTACCGCAACGGTATCACCCATTTCACTGGCACCGACAGCTGCCCTGTGGCGCGTTCCGGCACGCTCTAGAGAATGCATGGTGACTGAAAGCGGAACGTGGCATCTTGCAGCGATGATCCTTCCGTCCCTGATAAGGAGGCCGCCGTCATGCATGGGCGAACCCTTGTAGAAAATGCTCTGAAGAACCGAACTGGTAACCTCGGAATCAAACGCAACTACGTTTTCCTGAGATAAGAGCTCATCAAGCCTTGTATGTCTCTCGATGAGGATCAAAGCTCCTGTATATGTTCTCGACATCTCTTTGCAGGCAGAACTTATTTCCTTGATAAAGGCATTAAGTTCTTCCTTTGTCATTACCGATTCACTGTGTCTGAAAGGACTCGTAGCGCTGGATGTACGAAGACCCACGGTCTCCAGCGCTCTTCTCAGTTCCGGCTGGAATAATACGACAAACAGTATGGCGACAATGTAAAGCAATCTGTTGAAGAGGAATCCGACCATGTCGAGTCCGACAATTCCGCAGAATGCAACGAAAACCAGGATCAGAACGATACCTTTGATAAGCTGCCATGCTCTTGTCTGTCTGATGAACATGAGAAGCGTGTAGAAAAGGAAAGTAACGAGAACGATATCTACCGCATATCTTATGAAATCCCAAACACTTCCAAAGAAAAGCGTGCCTTTATCAAGGCTGTTAAAAAGCTCTCCCAGGAATTCGAATATTTGGCTGATGAAAGATGTGTTAGACATCGACAATGTCCTTCTTCTTTATGCTTATCTTATTTAGTATAGCATAAGGAAGATAAATCAATGTCGGTTTTTTTGCATGAGAACGGGAAGGCCGTTAAATCCGCTTATACCAGATAGGACTCGGAAGTATACGTCTGTTTTGTCTGTTCCACCCTGTAAGCTTCATATTCTGAAGGTGTCATTCCCTTGTCTGAACCCTTGAGGAGCGATTCTATGATGATAAAAGCAACGCAGTTGATCCTTATCTGGAGCCTGTCTCCGGTGCAGTCGATCTCGCCGTCGCCATTACGGTCATAATCCTCTTCGACAAGAACCGAATCAAGGAAATATGAGCAGTCGGAAGGTGTTCTCCTGACGTTCCCGCCAAAATCCTGAAGGCTCAGGTTCTTAGTCTCCTTCATCTGGCTCAGGGCCGTAAAGTTGTATTCATAACTCTCAAAATAGACTATAGGGATCATCTTATCGTCAAACACGCTGAAATCGGATGTCGTATTAGGCATTTCCTTGAAAATGTCACTGAGGCCGTCTTCATCGATGTCAGTCTTGATACCGGACTCATTATAATAAAGATCGAACCCGTAATTTGTGAAAAGCGTATTTGCGAAGCAGACGTCATAAGCCTGGTAAAGCTTACGGCGCAGCTCATACTTCTTGCCGGAGACGATCGATTTAAATCCGGCGGAAGCATACACCTTATCACCCGCATAAAGGCTGTCGACATCATACATTACATCGATACTGTCTCTTTCTTCGGGACTGAGAGACGTGTAAAATGCTTTCGCACCTGAGAAATCATCAGTTCCGGCACCGAAAAAAACAAACCAGACGTCATAACCGACATTTTTATAATCCCTGTAAGCCATCAGCGCAGTAAGGATGCATGCCGTTCCGGAAGCGTTATCGGAAATGCCGTCGAAGACATATTTGATCTCAGAAGTCTCTTCTTCCTCATACTCATCGTCTTCGTCCTCATAATCCTCGTCGTCATAATCCTCATCTTCGTCATATGACTCTTCTTCAACAAATTCGGGCAGAAGCGCAGCATCGTAATGGGTTCCAATGATCGCGACCCTGTGTTCCAGTTCGAACGTTCCGTCATCCTTGGCGCAATAAAACCCTGTTCCTTCGATCCTGACTATGTAGTTATTCGAACTGCCGCCGTCAGAACCGTTGAAAGACTGTACTTCAGGCTGATAGCCGAGTTCTTTTATCTTTTCTTCAATATAAGCGCCTGTCTGGCTCTCACCAGTGGAATAAGGCCTTCTGTCAGGATATTTTTTCGCGATCTCACGGGCAATGTCCGATCCGAAAGAACCGTAATCGGCAGGCTTTTCAGCGTTCTTATTCTTGTTCTTGCATGATGACAGGAGCAAAGGCTGTGCCAGAACAGTGACACAGGCAGTTAACGCGATTATTTTCCTGAAGATATCTCTTTTCATAACCCGGTAATTATACACTAAGACTTCTCATCATTTGAGGCAATCGGAGAGGAGACTGCCGTAATTTTCTTAAGTCTGTTCTCAAGTATCTCCAAAGCCTCAACCGTCGAGGGATTTCTGATCTCCCAGCTTCCCCTGCCATCCTTTTCCTCATAGCAGACAAGGGGTTTATCCGCAGAAGATCCTTTACGGTAGGATTCCTTAAGCGAATTCATGATCGCATTAAAGCTGACCCCCTTAAGCTCCGTGGGAAGATTCAGCTTTATATATACAGCTGCGATGGCTGCCTTTGCCTTATCCGGAACAGTCGCATAAAGGCTTAAAGCCAGAGCCTCTCCTTCAGAATAGTTCATGAACCTGAAGTACCCTTCAATAGCTTCTGAAAGTTCGCTTCCCAACGTGAGGAGCGCGGGATTCTTTCTGTCTATTGCCGCCCTGGCGGCATAAACACGGTTAAGGAATACTCTTATGTCCGAAGGGCTGGAATCTGACAATTCGATAAGCGCCGTCAGAAGCCCGAAATCAGACAACAGAGCATATCTTATTATCTGGGCATACCCATTCGGTATATACTTTTTCGGAACTGTGGAAAGATACTTCGGATCGATAAAAACAGCCGTCTGTGCAACAGGTACGGAAGCAGTATTCTTACGGCTTCCCGAATTAAGAAATGCCCTGTCGGAACAGCTGGTTTCAGCCATAGATGAGAGCGTTGTCGGAACAGCGATATAACGCGATCTTCCCGTATAAAGCGAAGCCGCAAAAGCTGCGATATCGTGAACTGCGCCGCCTCCGAGCGCTATGATCCAGTCATTGCCGTTAAGACCGAAATCAGTAAGCTCTTTGATTACATTGTTCACCTGCGAAAGGTTCTTATTCTGCTCACCTTCATCTACGGTGATAAGACAGGGCTTTACGTTCCTAACGACGAACTGCTTCTCAAAAGCATTATAGTAATATGCGCTGACCTGTCTGTCAGAGATGATCGCGATCTTGATCTCCTGACCGCTGAGATCTTTGTTGTCGTATTGTTCGAGAATATATCCCGCAACAAATTCCTCGGCGATCCCGCTGCCCGTAAAGCAGTCATAACTCCTGTTGCAATCAAGTCTGTCCAAGCTTTAAAGCTCCTTTTCGTTCGCAAAGTCAATTTGTATATTATCACAAAAGTGTTAAAATGAACGCTCAGGTAAAACATTTAATAGAGGTTACATATGAAAATAAGAACGAGATTCGCACCCAGCCCTACGGGCTTTATGCATGTCGGTAATCTTCGCACCGCTCTTTACGAATACCTTACGGCTAAGCACGAAGGCGGCACTTTCGTTTTAAGGATCGAAGATACTGACCGCGAACGCTACGTAGAGGGCGCAACTCAGGTCATATATGACACCATGAAGCTTGCCGGTCTTTCCCACGATGAAGGCCCTGACATAGGCGGCGACTATGGTCCTTACGTCCAGAGCGAAAGACTTTCGATGTATAAGCCTTATGCCGAAAAGCTCGTGGAAGAAGGAAAAGCATACAGATGCTTCTGTTCCAAAGAGCGTCTTGAAGCGCTGAAAGAGAACGCTCCCGAAGGAACCGGTTACGACCGTCACTGCAGGAACCTTTCTCCCGAGGAGATACAAAAGAATCTTGACGAGGGACTTCCTTATGTCATCAGACAGAAGATGCCTCTTGAAGGTTCCACCTCTTACCATGACCTGGTTTACGGCGACATCACGTTCCCCAATGAGGACCTGGACGATCAGGTACTTATAAAAACAGATGGGTTCCCTACCTATAACTTTGCAAATGTCATCGACGACCACACGATGGGCATCACACATGTTGTAAGAGGCAGCGAATATCTCTCTTCAACCCCTAAATACAATCTCCTCTATGAGGCATTCGGCTGGGAGATCCCCACATACATCCACCTTCCGCTCATCATGGGCAAATCCGTTGACGAAGAAGGTAACGAAGTCATCTCCAAGCTTTCAAAGCGTCACGGTTCCACGGGATTCATGGATCTCGTCAATGAAGGCTATCTCCCTGAAGCGATCATCAATTACATTGCACTTCTCGGCTGGGCTCCAAAGGACACAAGAGAGATCTTCTCGCTTGATGAGCTTATCGAAGCATTTGACATCAACGGCATCTCCAAGTCACCTGCCGTCTTCGACTACGACAAGCTCTCCTGGGTAAATCAGGAACACATCAAGGCAATGTCCGATGAGGCTTTCCTTGAACACGCCAAGCCCTTCTATGACGAGGCCGGCGTTGATCCGTCATGCTATGAGCTTCTTGCAGAGCTTTTAAAGCCCAGGATCGCAAGATTCACCGAGATTACCGAAAAGCTCTCATTCATTAAGGAATACGGCGATTTCGATCTCGGACTTTTCGAACACAAGAAGAGCAAGTCCACCATAGAGTCTTCCAAAGAGATGCTCGAAAAGGCCATTCCGGTCCTTGAGGATCTTTCCTGGGACAGAGAGGCCATCACAGAGGCCATGAAGACTCTGGCCGAGAGCCTCGAAGTCAAGAACTCCGTTGTAATGTGGCCTGTAAGGATCGCTGCTGCCGGAGTCGCGGTTACTCCCGGCGGATGCGCAGAAGTAATGCTCCTTTTGGGAAAAGACGAATCACTCAGAAGAATTAAATACGCTTATTCAAGACTTTGATCAGGAGTACGGAATATGGCTGACAGCAAGAATTTTATTGAACAGATCATCGACGAAGAGCTTAAGGAAGGCGGCAGGGTCTACGGCAAGAAGATCCATACCAGATTTCCTCCCGAACCAAACGGTTACCTTCACATCGGTCATGCCAAGGCATTAGAGATCGATTTCGGCACCGCTGAAGAATACAACGGCCTCTGCAATCTCAGAATGGATGATACCAATCCTACTAAAGAGGATGAAGAATACGTCGAGGCCATCAAGGAAGACATCCATTGGTTAGGTCATGACTGGGATGACCGATTCTTCTATGCTTCAGAGTATTTTGAGCAGATGTATGAATTTGCCATCGAACTCATCAACAAGGGACTTGCTTATGTCTGTGAACTCACGCCTGATCAGATGCGTGACATGAGAGGCGACACAAAGACACCCGCCGTCTCCCCTTACCGTGACAGACCGATCGAAGAGAGCCTTGATCTTTTCAAGAGAATGAGAGCCGGAGAATTCGAAGACGGCAAGATGACGCTGCGAGCCAAGATCGATCTGGCTTCCGGCAACTTCAACATGAGAGATCCCGTCATCTACAGGATCAATCACCTCCCCCACCACAGAACAGGCACCGAGTGGTGCATCTATCCCATGTATGACTTCGCTCATCCGATCGAAGATGCTTTGGAAGGGATCACCCACTCCCTCTGCTCACTTGAATTCGAGGCACACAGACCTTTATATGATTGGGTAGTAAACAATATTTCCATAGAGTGCAAGCCGCGTCAGATCGAGTTCGCCAGACTCGGAATCACGCATACAGTACTTTCGAAAAGAAAGCTCCGCGCCATGATCGAGGCAGGCATCGTTTCCGGTTGGGATGACCCCAGAATGCCTACTCTCTGCGGCCTTCGCAGAAGAGGATACACGCCTGCTTCCATCCATAACTTCAGTGCCCGCAACGGCGTAGCAAAGGTCAACTCCGTTGTAGACTTTGCTTTCCTCGAATATTGTCTCCGCGAAGATCTTAACGATCATGCACAGAGAGCAATGGCAGTCCTTAAGCCCGTCAAGCTCATCATCGACAACTATCCGGAAGATGCATCCGAAGAGTTCGACGTAGAGAACAACCCTAAAGACGAGAATGCCGGAACCAGAAAGGTCTCCTTCTCCAGAGAGCTCTGGATAGAAGCCGATGACTTCATGGAAGTCCCTGCTTCCAAGTATTTCAGGCTTTTCCCGGGCAATGAAGTCCGCCTTAAGTCCGCTTACGTCGTTAAGTGCGTATCCTGTGATCACGATGCAGACGGCAACGTTACGGCAGTTCACTGCACATACGATCCTGATTCAAAAGGCGGAAACACGACTGACGGCAGAAAGATCAAATCAACCATTCACTGGGTAGATGCAAAGACTGCCGTTGACGGCGAGATCAGGCTTTACGACAGACTCTTTACCACAGAGCAGCCCGACCTTGCAGACTGCAATTACTTAGACTTCATCAATCCTAATTCTTTGGAGATCATCAAGGGCGCGAAGCTCGAGGCATTCCTTGCAGACACCAAGCCCGCCGACAGATTCCAATTCTTAAGGACCGGTTACTTCTGCGCGGATTCCAAGGACTCTTCACCCGAGCACCTTGTATTCAACAGAGCGGTATCTTTGAAGGACAGCTACAAACCGGAATAAGAAATAAGACAAAAGTCAGACCCTGTACTACGAACAATATTTGCTTCGCAAATAACTAGTACAGGGTCTGTTTTTGTCTTATATCGTAGGATACAAATTTTGTGTGAGGTAAATTTTTGTTTTATTTTCGAGGAGTTTGCATTTCATGAAACACCTTCCAAAAGCATCTTAAAGGCTTTCTTCAAGTATTCTTTCTTTGTCATGCTGAACCTTATTTTCAGATAATCTTCCTTATCCAATGCCATCGAAACTATCCCTGATATCGATGACCACAACATTATTACTGCCGGATAAACATCCAACTCTTTCTTAACAACGCCTTCCTCAATACCGCTTCTGATAAACGCAGCGATTGCTTCATCAGTCTGTTCTGCGACATCATAAATCTTCTTGTAGACCTCGTGTTCTGAATCCGTGAAGATCCTGTCGAACGCAGCATTAAAAAATAAAGGATGTTCCTCGAATTTGTCTGCAATATCAAAACAAAGCTGATAGTATCTTTTCTCAAAGCTGCCTTTGCCTTTTGAGGCTTTTTTTGCGACCTCCAAAAGCTGCTCCATATATCCGCAAATGATTGAATCCCAGATCAGTTTCTTGCTTTTAAAATACACATAAATCGTAGACTTGCTTATGCCGGCTTTTAATGCAATATCATCAACCGTTGTAGCTTCATATCCTTTATTCTCAAAAAGCATTTCAGCTGATGTCAGAATAACTACATTATTAAATTCTATCAGTTTCTTTTTTGGCATCTCTATTTCTCCTAAAATCGAACTATTAGTACGATTATTGTACTTGCAGTACGGTTTTACATCAAAAAAGGCGTATTCACCAAACTAAAAGTGTATCGTCAGTTAAATCTACATCAGATACACCTTACTGAAAAACAAAATGATTAATAGCCTGCCAGGAACGCTTTCGTTCTCTCCTGCTTCGGGTTCGTTACCAGATCGTACGCCGGACCTTCTTCGACGATAACGCCTCCGTCCATGAAGACGATACGGTCGGCAACGTCTCTTGCAAAGCTCATTTCGTGAGTTACGATGACCATCGTCATCTTTTCTTTTGCGAGTTCCTTGATAACCGTTAACACGCCTTTGGTAAGCTCTGGATCCAATGCCGATGTAGGCTCGTCAAAAAAGATGATCTCAGGGTTTGTCGCGAGGGCTCTTGCGATGGATACTCTCTGCTGCTGGCCGCCAGAAAGATTGCAGGGATATTCATCAGCCTTTTCCTTAAGGTCCATCTTGGCAAGCAGGCGCGAGCATATCTCATCAGCTTCTTCCCTGCTCTTCTTATGAACGTGGATCAATGCTTCGGTTATGTTTCTCTTTACGGAAAAGTGCGGGAAGAGATTGAAGTTCTGGAAGACAAGACCGAACTTGGAACGGATCTCTTTTTCGAGCTTTCTGTCACAATAAGAACCGTTCTCGCAAAGCACGTCACCGCCTATTACGATCTTTCCGGAATCAACCTTTTCCAATGTGGTAGCGCATCTTAAGAGTGTGGATTTGCCGCCGCCCGAAGGACCGATAACGGCAACGACTTCTCCTCTTTTGACCTGCATGTTTATGCCTTTAAGAACCTCCAGATCTCCGAAGGACTTATGAATGTCTTTTATCTCAAGAACGATGTCTTTATTTGCATCCGGCATTTAAGATACCTCTTTAAGAATAATAGGACATGGATTTCTCCACGCGGTTCAATATCGTCTCTATGATAAGATTCATCGCATAGTAGAAAGCACCGGCGACAATGAACGGAACGACTGATACCTGTGCCGATGCCGCAGCGGAAGCTTTTGTAAACATCTCGGTAACGGAGAGGACCTGCGCAAGCGATGTATCCTTAACGAGCGTGATTATCTCATTTGATACAGATGGCAGAACGCGCTTTACCACCTGCGGCAGGATTATCTTGAAATAAGTCTGCATCTTGGAGAATCCAAGAACAGTAGCAGCCTCGTACTGACCTTTTGACATCGACTGGATACCGCCTCTGAAGATCTCTGCAAAATATGCGGCATAGTTTAACGAGAACGCGATTATCGTTGCTATGAATCTGTAGTTAAAAGGTCCTACCTGAATGCTTCCGAGATTGACACCGAAAATATAATAAGGTCCGAAATAGACCAACAGTAACTGGAGCATGAGAGGCGTGCCCCTCAAGATGGAGATGTACAACTGAAAGACCAATGATACTATCTTGATCTTTGACATCCTTCCCCTGGAAACAAGAAGTCCCAAAGGGATCGAGAAGATCAGCGTAAAGAAGAAGATCCCGAACGTAAACTTGAAACCCTGGGCTAATTGTATAAATGTGGACTGTAAAGCCTGCATATCAATACTCCGGTATGCTGTCAGTCATGTTCTTGTATTTTCCGTATAAACATAAAAGTATTTTAGCACAAAATAATTTGATGGGGTCTGACCCCATCAAAAAGGGATCATCTCCTTATTCAGAGACAATCCCCTTGAGGTAAAACAATTATTCTATTCTTATTTGCCGAGGATCGTAACGTCAGCGCCAAACCACTTGTTGGAGATCTGAGCCATCGTTCCGTCAGCAGCCATTTCATCCATGACCTTCTGGACCTCGTCACGGAGAGCCGTGTTTCCCTTAAGGAATCCGACACCATACTCTTCGGAAGCTACAGCCTCATCAAGAACCACAAAAGGCTTGCCAGATGTCTGTATCTCATAACGTGCAACGATCTCGTCCATGACGATCGCATCGATACTGCCCATCTCAAGTTCCATCATGGCATTGAGGTATGTATCAAGCTCGATAAGTTCGCCGAACGTACCTGTAAGCGCCTGATTGTCATTAAGTGCGGCAAGACCGGAAGAATCCTTCTGGACTGCGACCTTTTTACCTGCCAGATCAGCAAGTGTCGTAATGCCCGAATCATTCTTTACGACAACTACCTGATCGTTGGACATGTAAGCTTTCGTCCAGGTATATCCGTCTTCTCTTCCGCTGATCGTAAAGCCGTTCCAGATGCAGTCGATGTTGCCTGTAGCAAGCTCCTGATCCTTGGAATCCCATGCGATAGGCTGTGCAACAAACTCACGGCCCATACGCTTTGCAGCTTCCTTCGCAAGATCCAGATCGAATCCGACATAAGAACCGTCATCAGCGACGAAGCCCATTGGCGGGAACTCCTGGTCAAAACCTACGACAAATTTCTTGTCGTCCTTCTTGCCGCATCCGGCAAAAGCAAGTGCCATTGTAGCAACTGCCAGAACAGATGCGACCAACTTCTTCATAACCATAAAACACTTTCCTCCAATTTCGTTTTTTATGATTTATTTGGTGCCGAAAATACGGTCACCCGCATCTCCCAATCCGGGGAGAATATACGCATTTTCATTGAGTTCCCTGTCAACGTTGCCGACATAGATCTCGATATCGGGATGGGCCTTGGCAAGTCTCTCGATACCTACGGGAGCAGCGATTATGCACATGAACTTGATGTGCGAGCCGCCGTGAGCCTTGATCGAATTGATCGCGTCAACAGCAGAACCGCCGGTAGCAAGCATAGGATCTACTACAACGATGAGACGCTGATCGATAGGATCCGGCAGCTTACAGTAGTAATCGTGAGGCTCATGAGTCTCAGGATCCCTATACAGACCGATATGTCCGACCTTGGCCAAAGGGGCAAGGGCCTGAACTCCCGGAACCATTCCCAGACCTGCGCGGAGAATGGGCACGATGGCAAGCTTCTTGCCGTCGATCTTGGGAGTCATGGTCTTTTCGAGAGGTGTCTCTACTTCAACATCCTTCAGCGGAAGATCTCTCAAAGCTTCATAGCCTTCAAGAGTAGCGATCTCCTCTACCAGTTTTCTGAACTCATAAGTACCTGTGCTGACATCTCTTAACAGAGAGATCTTGTGCTTGATGAGCGGATGGTCCATTACCTGAACATTCTTAAAATCCTTGTACTGCATGTTAGTCTCCTTTTGACCTAGTCGATCATTTCTTGCGGTGATTGCCCTTTTTGCTGTTGTTTCTCGGAGCCGGCTTGGACTGGGAACCATCCCCGGCATCGGCAGAATCAGCAACCAGCTTACCATTGTTGACAATAAGATTTGTAATGATACCGAAGATAAGAGCTACTGCCAAAGCGGTAACCGTAAGGATAGGGCCCTGTGTCATCTCGTTGAAACCGAACTCTAATGTAAGTCCGCCGATACCTGTAACAAGGATGCTCGAAACGATGAACAGGTTCTTACTGTTGTTAAGATCGACCTTACGGAGCATCTGAAGTCCTGATACTGCGATAAAGCCGTAGAGTGCAACACAGGCACCGCCCATGACGCACTTAGGAATAGAATTGATCAAAGCAACGAAAGGTGTAAAGAAAGACAGGATCATGCAGCCCAATGAAGCAAAGATTATGGTAATGATGGAAGCATTACCGGTGATGGCGACACAGCCGATCGACTCACCGTATGTTGTATTAGCGGCACCGCCGAAAAACGAACCTACGATGGAACCGACACCGTCACCAAAGAGAGTATTATCAAGACCCGGATCGGTAATGAGATCCTTATTGATGATATTACCGAGGTTCTTGTGGTCTGCGATATGCTGTGCAAGTTCTACTACTCCGATAGGAACATAGATCAGAGCAATGGAACCGATGTCTGCAGCTGACAATGTCTGCCAGCCCTTCTCCTGAATAGCCTTTATAAAGAAGAAATCAGGAAACTTGACGATCGATGAAACAGAGAACGGAACAAAAGCGGTTTTGAATGAATCAAAGCTCAGAATCTGAAGTTCCTGGCTACCTGCTTCAATCCCGATAAGAGTGATTATAAGAGCTAATACATATCCTGCACCGATGCCAACGATAAACGGTATCAGCTTAATGTTCTGTGAACCTTTAACAGATGCGATAACGATGGCAAAGAATGTAACTGCACCGACAAATATGGTAAGAAGGCTGTAATTGTCACCGCCGTTGGAAGCCATCCAGCCTGTAGCAGTTCCTGACAAAGAAAGACCGATGAGGGCAACGATGGGTCCGATGATTACGGCAGGCATGAGCTTATTGACCCATTCCGAACCTGACGCTTTGATAATGAGACCTATAACAACATAAACAAGGCCGGCGAACAAAACACCGATGATAATACCCAGGTATCCGAAGTTCTGTCCGATCGAAGCGCCATATGCTCCAAGGAACGTGAATGAGCTTCCGAGGAATACCGGGCTCTTCTTTTTCGTGAATAAAATATACACCAAAGTACCGATACCGGCGCCGAACAATGCAGCGGCAGGATCTGCCTCAAGACCGAACGATGTAACAAGCATCGGAACCAGGAGCGTAGCAGCCATGATGGCGATCATCTGCTGCAGCGCGAAAACGATAGTCTTACTCATCACAGGCTTATCGTTTACATCATAAACAAGTTTCATTTTTCACCCTCCTATAAAACTTATTGTGGTTTATAACTAACGGTTCCGCAGATCCTGTCACCTGCGTCACCGGCAGCATCAATGATGTAGCCTTTTTCATTCAAAGGATATGTTGAATGATAAGCGGCATAGATAGGCACATCCGGATGACGGGAATGAACGAATTCGATTCCCTGATCACATGAAAAAATGCACATGAACTTTATCCTTTTACAGCCTGCATCCTTAAGAAGCTTTATCGTCGCATCGGCGCTTACACCGGTCGCAAAAGCCGGATCCACGATGATCACTTCCCCATCTGCGGCATCGACCGGCAGCTTGAAATAATACTGGACAGGCTGCAACGTCTCTTCGTCTCTGTAAAGACCGACGTGACCTACCTTCGCAGTCGGAGAAAGGCGTCTTAAGCCATCGACCATTCCCAGTCCTGCCCTGAGGATTGGAACTATCGTAAAGTCCTCCGCCAGAACAGGAGATTCAAACTTAGAAAGAGGTGCCTGGATCTCTACCATCTTAGTCGGCAGATCTCTTAGCACCTCATATCCCATAAGCATTGTTATCTCGCTTACGATCTCACAGAATTCCTTTGAACCGGTATTAACATCACATAGGTGAGTAACTTTGTGCCTTATCAAAGGGTGATCGAAAACAGTTACATTCTCCATGTATTTACTGTCCATAATTCCACCTTAATTCAATAGATATTTGCCAAATGCACATTGAGGAAATTATAATAAAAAAACATGTTTTAATAAATAGCCAATGTAAACTAATTGTAATAATTTTCAGGAGATCTAAATGGCCAGGATACTCGTCAGCGCTTGTCTTTTAGGAGTCGAATGCAGATATAAAGGGGATTCATGCCCTTGTCAGAAGATATTAGAGCTGGGTAACAGCCATATTCTTATTCCCGTCTGTCCCGAACAGGCCGGCGGGCTCCCTACTCCCCGCACGCCTTCAGAGCGCGTCGGTGATAAAGTAATGATGAGGGACGGGACCGATGTCACGGCTGAGTACAGGAAAGGTGCCGAAACGGCGCTTTATCTGGCGAAAACCCTGAAAGCCGACTTTGCGATCCTCAAAGCAAACAGTCCGTCTTGCGGCAAAGGCACGATCTATGACGGAACCTTCTCCGGCGGTAAATGTGAAGGAAACGGAGTTTCCGCAGAGATGCTGATAAATAATGGAATTCCCGTTTATACGGAAGATGAGATCGATCTGATCGGTCAGTTATAAGATACCGGTTAAAGGATCGCCAACAAGGCTATTCCCGTAATCTCAAGGACGATCACAACACCAAGAAGAAGAGTATATATCTTGAGTTTCGCCAGGTCATCCGCGGGAAGCAGAGACTTGCCTGATTTTGGTTCTTCAGTCTCAACACCGCTGAAGGCATCGGCAATGTAATCCGATGATGCAGCCTGATCCTCTTCCGCAAAGTAAAAAGGCTGCTCCGGCTCAGCTTCAGGAACCGCTTTTTTGCTTTCTGCAGTTTCCGTCTCCGGAACGAAGATCTTACTCTCATATTTGGGAGCGCCTGTTCTGATACCGATTGTTTTCGGCTTTATCTCACCGTTAAGAAGCGCAGTATCCTCAAAAGGATCAAGCGCATTTACGGATTGTTCCGTAAATTCAGGTGAATCAGAATCCTTGATGAAAGTCTTCGGACCATCGTCATAATGAACATTAACATCAACCCTGTCCTGTCTCGTGATAGGAACATTACGTTCGGGATCAAGTCTTCCCGGACGTTCGAAAAGAGGCAACTGTTCCGGACTTCGCCTTACCAATCTGTTGTTTTCTTCATCCATGTCGAGAATTATAGCACGCCTTTTACAAAACCGTCATCATCCAGCATCAGGAGCTGCTGCCTTATGCAGTAATCGACGGCACGCCTGCCCAGCTTATAATTATCGGAATCTACAGGCACTCTGGTCAGTCCTAAAGCCTTCGCAGTCTCGACTATGAGACTTTCATAAGGCATTCCGTACTGGGATCTGGCAAGATAGTTTGCCGCGCAGGCCGCTTCCTGAACAGGTATGTCCGTTGCTTTCCTGGCCTTTTCGCCATCAGCCGGCCTCCTGTAGAATTCCATGACCTTTCCGATCTCCGAACCGTCTTTCCAAAGGAATATAACTTCGTCATCTTCTTCAGAAGACAGATCAAGTTTCTGAGTCGTATACCTGAGATTCACGCTCTTTTCGATGCTCTTTACCAGATAAGAACAACGGTCGCGCAGCTTCGGAGTCATCTTGCTGATCCCGGCCGAAGCGATCAATTCTTTCGCAAGGGCTTCGCTGCTGATGGGCGATTCCTGATCCACTATCGCAATGACGCCAGCCTGAAGGTTCTTTGTGTTCAGCGGATCGCAGAATTCAGCAGCCGTCATCTGCTTCATCTTAACAGTCGAAGCTTTATAAACGGTCTCAGGACAATCATCCGAAGGAATGCCTACATCATCCGTTTTTTTTTGAGCCTGATCGTCTGATTCTTCTGATGAAGGTTCTTCGCATCCTGAATCTTCCCCTGAATCCTGCCCGTAGATCACTATCTCAGGTCCGGATTTATCATCTGTATCAGCTTCACCGGATGTTCCTTCAACAACTGCATCAGTTTCAGATACGGAAGGTTCTTCATTATCCTTCTTTTCTGATTCTTTTATCAGCGCGACCAGCTTTTCGAAAACATTGTCGGGGTTCTCCCACCACTCAAGTGACCATACCCTTACGACGTTCCAGCCGAATCCCTTAAGCATCGACATCTGGGATACTTCTCTTGATGTAGTGGTTCCCGAAGATGCATAGACGGGGCCGTCAAGAAGGATACCGAGACAATATGTACCGTCCTGTTCAGGAGATACAACGCCAACATCTATCTTAAAGCCTGACCTGCCGACTCCCTTTTCAGTCGCATATCCGATGGCTGCAAATCTGGCACAGATGTCATCTGCAATGCCGGTAAACGCTGCATTACGGTCAATAAGAGGAGTTCCCGAATTATCGGAAGAACTGCCTGTAGAGGCAATGTCCTGATCCCATACTGTGCTTCCTGAGGCATACTGCAGGAATCTCTTAAATGCCTTTACGCCTTCTGAAGCAGTGTCGCTTATGCGTATCTCTTCAGGAGCGATCGACGAGAAAACTTTCATCTCTATCCTTGATCTCGTAACTGCTACGTTCAGTCTTCTCCAGCCGCCGTCTCTGTTAAGCGGACCAAAGTTCATTATGAGCTTTCCTGTCTCATCCTTACCGTAACCGACGGAGAACAGGATAACGTCACGTTCATCGCCCTGCACGTTCTCGAGATTCTTGATAAAGACGGGCTCTTCACTGCCGAATGCCCATTTCTCAAGAACAGGATCCTTGCTCGCAGCCTCATCCAGAAGATCTTCGATGAGCGTCTGCTGCTGGATGTTAAACGTAACTACACCGACGCTGTATTTCGAGAGGACGGGATCATGTGCCCTGCTGACGATCTCATTAATAACGGCCTCAGCCTCAACTCTGTTGGTCCTGGTCTTTCCGGAATCAAATGCGCCTTTACAGTCGACCATGGTGACCTTCGACTGTCTGTCATCAGGCGACGGGAAAGTATAAAGTCTTCCGTCATAGAACGATTTATTAGAGAACGTAATAAGGCTCTCATGTCTGCTCCTGTAATGCCATGCAAGGAACATCTCAGGCATCGTAATCGCAAGGCAGTCATCAAGGATACTCTCGAGATCGTCTGTCTCGAAATTATCGTCTCCATCGTCTATCTGTTCAGTAAAGAATGAGGTCGGCGGCATCTGCTTCGGATCGCCTACGATAACTGCCTCCTTGCCTCTTGCGATCACTCCTATCGCCTTACAGGTCGGAAGCTGGCTCGCCTCATCGAAAACAACGATGTCAAACATTCCGCATTTATCAGGATCGAGGAACTGGGCGCAGGACAAAGGGCTCATGAGAACACAGGGACAGAGCTTAAGGATAAGATCTCCGATCTGCGTAAACAGGGTTCTGATCGACACTCCTCTTCCTCCTGCCTTTATCGCATGCTGAAGGATTCCAAGTGCAGAAGACACATGAGCATCCTTAGTCATGTCAGGAAGATTCTTTGCGATCCTTAAGTAGATCTCCTGTCTGGTAAGTTTCTCGAAATCATCATTTACCTTGGAGAGCTCTTTGATCTTATTCTCGAAAACAAGACCGCTGAAAGTCCTTAATATCTCTGAGTTGTCGATTATCAGGGCAATAAGCAGTTTGCTGTATCCCTTGCGGAACGAACTTATGATGCCGTTTCCGTCGACCGTTCCGTTGTCATAAGCTTTAACAAGATTGGATATCTTATAATCTGCGCATCTTGAAGCCATAAGATTGAACTGCATCCTGTCTCTTAAGAAGTCACTGTCATCAGAAAGCGTCTGAACCATCTGTTTCTTTGTCTCAAGAAGATCTGCTGCAGGTTCGAATGCACCATTCTCAAAACCGCATATTGCGCCCAATGCATCAAATGCGTTCTTATAAGCAGCAGCTTTGCTGTTAAATGAATTAACTGCCTCGATCAATAAAGCGTCACCGTTGCCAACAAGCTTTCTGAGAGCTCCGGAAGGATCGTAAGCCGAGAATTCCGCGAATGCCGCATGCGCACTTTCGTTAAGAGCTTCAACCTGCGTGATGTTAAAGCCCGGGAATGCCGCGCCGGGATTATAAAGATCTCCGAGATAACCGCGGACGGAAGCCATATAACTCATAATGGTCTGAACGGCGTTCTTATAATCTGAAAGAAGCCTGAAGTCCTGCTCGAGAGACTCTTTCCGGTTACCCTTAAGATCATATGCCCTGACCTTCTTATAAACGTTGTTTTCAGCCATGCCGCGCATTAAAGAATTCTTAGCCTTGGCTGTCATAAGTTCATTAAGAAGAGAAGCTGCATCAAGATCCAGGAACGCGGGCTGCCAGGATGACAGCAATGATTCACGTTTCGCGAGCGCATCCTTGCAGCTTGCGATCATATCCTTTAATGAAAGATATGCGTTTTCCGTATCATCACAGCAGATAAGTCCTTTCGGAAGATTAAGATTTCTCAGCTTAGCAACGGAAGCACCGCAGGCGCTTAATCCCGCTATCCTGCCAATGGTTCCTGGCTCACCGGAAATCCTGCAGAAGTTAGCGGTAAGGAGCTTATCGAATCCTTCCACGCTTGCATTAAACTCATCGTAGGCTCTGTTAAATCCTTCGACCAGAGAAGGCAGTCTGTTCTTACTGTCCTGCGAATATGCGGACGATCTTACGAACGGAAGTTTTCCGTTAAGGTTGCCTGAAGATGCAACAAGTTCTCCGAGAGATGATTCGATCTCCCTTATCCTCTGCGCATTGATATCATTGATAAATCCTGCATCAAAATCACCGCAATCCGCTGCTGACTGATTAGACGCATAAACATTGATCAGCTCGTAAAGAGACATCCCGCATCCGCGCCTGACATGAAGCTCGTTTGCATATTTGTCGAGCTCTTTTCTCTTAGCCGCGATATCTTCCAATGACTTGTTATAGTCACCGTCGCCCTTGGCATTTATCCTGACTTCACTCGCTATCTTAAGCTGGTCGAGAACGTAACTCTTGCGCACCTTATTTGAATGAAGTTCAAGACAGAACGGCGCAATTCCTATCTTCTCAAGTCTCTTATATACGACATCGAGAGCAGCCTTTTTCTCTGCCGCGAAAAGGACTTTCTTTCCGCTCGCAAGGCAGTTGGCGATTATGGATGTGATGGTCTGTGATTTGCCCGTTCCCGGAGGACCGTGAAGGACAAAGCTTGCCCCTTCACCTGCACGCTTGATCGCAGCAAGCTGCGAAGCGTCGGCAACGATAGGAAGGAAAACGTCTTCTTCAGGAACCTTCCCTGTAGCAGACATATCCTCATAGTCCCACTCGAGCTGACCGTTAATAAGGCTCTTTACGATCTTGTTTTTCGCGATCGAATCCCTGTGGCTGTGCATGTCGTTCCACATAACGAACTGCGAGAATGAGAACAGTCCGAGGACGCAGGCTTCGATCACTTCCCAGCCCTTAAGAACACTGACTGCTTCTTTTACCTGACCGAAAACTTTTTCCACGTCGATTCCGTTGCTGTCCGTAGGAAGATCTTTGCTGAATTCATCAAATTCAATATTGAAATCCTGTCTCAGTTTCTCGGAAACAGTAACATTAAACTGAACGTCTTCATCCCTTCTTCTCATCGTGTATTTGATACCGAACTTCTTAACGAGTTCCACAGGTATCAGAAGGATCGGCGCAAAACAGGGTTCCTTCCTGTCCTTCTCATACCACTTCAGGAAACCGCACGCGAGGAACAGCGTATTGGCACCGTTCTCTTCCATGGATGTCTTGGCACCCCTATAGAGATTCTTGATATTTTTATCAAGAGCCGCCTCTGTCAGAGAAGAGATAAGAATACCTTTCTCATAGTTCTTGTCGATGTATTCTTTGAATTCGGTAATATCCGGAAGATCAACGATCGTGTAATCCTTCGCAGGAACACCCTTGATCTTTTTAGGTTCTACTTTTTTGTCCTGCTCAGGAGTGGCAGCCTCGTCCTTAGGCTGGTCTGACGTTTCTTCTTTTATCGGCTCTGTACTTTCAGGAACGGTCTCTTCAGCAGGCGTAGCCTCTTCCGTCGCATTACCGTCAGAACCTTCTTCTACTTCGGCAGGCTTTACGGCATCAGGGACCTGCTGCTCTTCTTCAGGTTCTTCGGTCTCATCATCTTTTCCGCGTGATTTGATAGTGAAATTCTTTTCCTGGGCTATCAGGTCTTCAATATTTGCGCATCCGGGAACAAAAAGCGGAACACATGAGCCCTTGATCCTCAGATTAAGAAGTGAATTACGGGTACTTAAGTCAAGGAGTTTACGCTCCCACAAGTCAAATTTGACCTTGCTTCGTTCAAGATTGAGTTCACCCATAACCGATGCCTCCTGACAACCTTTTATCAAATAATTATAACTTATTATGGGTCAACTTGCTTAAAAGGATAAGATGCTTTTTTCCTTATAACCTTTGTTTCCGGCTCAAATTTAACGTGAATTATAAATTTGCAAAATAAGGTTAAGATTTGAGGAGAAATCTTAACGCTAAATCATATTTTCGAAAAAGCGTTAACATGCTGACCGGGATCTAATGCACCCGCTACTTTGAATTCAGTCTTTTCCTCAGTTCCTTATAATCAGGCACGATCTCCGCCACCACAGCCCAGAAACGGCTCGAGTGATTGGGTACCAGGAAGTGTGCGAACTCATGGACTACGACATATCTGATCAGTTCCCTGTCCTTCTCGAAAAGACGGTAGCTGAACTTCAGTTCACCTCTTTTGGCGAAGCATTCGCCCCAGAATGACTTGTATTCGCCCAGGGTGATCTTCCTGGGAGGCTGGACGCCTTTTCGCGCGAACAGAGGAAACAACTCGTTGCAATAGTCAACGACCACGCTTCTTAAGCAGGCTCTTCTCCACTTCTCATATGTCATGTATTTTTTGCGGTAATCTGACGGATCGGTAACCGCGAGAGTAATGATCCCGTTCTCCGCATGGCAGATGTTTTTAGGTCCCTTATGGACCTTCAGGCTCATGGGGGTTCCGAGGACCATGAAAACCTCACCATCGATAAACTGTCGTGAAAGACTCTTTGTCTTCTCTTCACTGATCATCTTATCGAGAGCATTAAGAAGGTAATCCTGCTTGGAAATGATAAAAGCCTCTGCTTCTTTGACTGAAGCATAGTACGGCAGCGAACAGTACAAAGTGCCGTCGCGCCTGACGCGGACGTTGATGTTCTTTATTCTCTTGCGTTCGAATTCGATACCGATCTCACGGTTACCGAGGATCATTTTACGGAAGGAAGACATAGAGTTCCTTATTTATTCGATTTGATCAACTTATCGAAATTCTTGCCGTTGACGTCATACATGGTGTGGCCTAATTCGGCAAGGCGTGATTCGATATGTTCCTGCTCCTTGGGGCGCTTGATCTTAAGCGTCGTTGTCTTGATCATGTCTTCTTCAGAGAAAACGTAATTACGTACGATCTTATACTGAGGCATCGTGTGGTTAGCCTCGTGGATCTTATCATTGAGATAAGTCTCGATCTGGCCATCGTCTGCTTCGGTGGCAAGACCAAGTTCTGCGCCAATGACTTTTCTGTTGATCAGAAGCTTGGCACAGATATCAATTGCTTCACGGTCGTTCTTGTTACCCCAGACGAATGCCTCCGTGACACCTTTGATCTCGGTAAGGACTGCCTCGATCTCTTCCGGAAAAGCCTTCTTTCCGTTAGTAAGCACGATCATGGACTTAACACGGCCTGTGATGTGGATCGAGCCTGTCTTATCAATGTAACCCATGTCTCCTGTATGGAACCAGCCGTCTTCATCGATGGCTTCTTTGGTGGCTTCCTCGTTTTCGTAATAACCGAGCATGACGGATTCCGATTTGGTAAGGATCTCACCGATCGCCTTGGGACCCTTGCCTTCTGCATCGATGGCGACCGTAATGCCTGCCATCGGACGTCCTACGGAACCGTGAACGTCGCATACTTCCGTATTAACAGAGATAACCGGTGAAGTCTCGGTAAGACCGTAACCCATATAGAACTGGAGACCGAAGTCCGTGAAAGCATCTATGTATTTCTTGTCGATCCCGGCACCGCCTATGACGATCATTCGGAAATTGCCGCCGAGCTTATCTAAGATATCCTTGAAAACATTGCGTCTTACATCGATACCGCACTTCTTTAAGAAACGCGTGACCGGTCTGGCGATCGCTATGATCCTCTCTTTTCCGGAGGACTTGATTCCGTCCTCGATCTTTTCGTAAATATTCTCGAAAAGAAGCGGCACGGAAATGCAGACATCAGGTTTCCACTCTTCCATGTTCTTGACGATATATCTCAGGCCGTCACACATGCAGATGCATCCGCCGCTGGCAAGGATAAAGAAATCACAGGTATTTTCAAACGTGTGATGCAGGGGCAGGATGGAAAAAGCCCTGTCGCCTCTTCTTACGTCAAGCGTCTGTGAAATGGAATAAACATTGGAAACGATATTGTTATGCGAGAGCAGTACGCCCTTACTCATTGACGTCGTACCGGAAGTAAAGAGAATTATCTTTGCCTCATTGACATCGATCGGCGTGTCCAGGAACTTGTTATCGCCTGCCTCTATATAGACATTGCCCTCTTTGATGAGGTCATAGATATCGGCAAAACGGTCATCGTCTTCAGGCCACGTATCATCCTTTGTCTTTCCCGAAAGGCCTTCTTTATAGAAAATGACAAATTTGTCGAGCGGAATATCGAGCTCGCCGGACTTAATCTTCTTAGCTATCGAAAGCATCATCTTATGATGTCTGTGGTGATAGAAGATAAGACGGGATCTGGATCTTACCAGGAGCTGGATGAGCTCATCTTCAGGAAGCGCCCTGTCCAGAGGAACTCCGACACAGCCCGAAGACAAAGTGGCATTATACGAAACGAACCACTCATAAGCATTCTCGCCTACTACGGCAAGTCTCTGGCCGGCATATTCACTGTTGAGGAGATACGTTGCAAGGCCTTTGATGTCGTTCCCGAATTCAAAGAAGCTCCTGTGGATCTCCGAAAGCTTAGGTGAACGTCTGAAAATAAAAGCGTCCAGTTCAGAGTACTTTTCGCATGTACGGACCATAAGTTCTCTTAAGTCCGTATACTTCTCAGCTGTATATACAGGCGTACCCTGCACTGGATTCATACTATTACCTCCATCAGCCCATGCTTACGCACATCGCGAAAGCAAGCGCAACTTAAAAAATATATCATATTTGAGAAACATTTGACAATAATTCGCTAAAATACCATTTTTGAGTTATATTAGTTGCGTATTTATGCCAGAAACCTTTCAGGAGTATATATGTCTGAGGAAGAAAAGATTTTAAAACCCGACGAAAAGACGTCTCCGGACACGGAATCCAAGATGTCCCGCGCTGACCACCATAAACACCTTGACGAGAAGTATCCCACCAAACGTGGTTTTTGGGACATAGCAGCCAAAAACGGATTCCTTCTCCTTACGCATATCTTCTGCAACATGAAATGTATCGGCAGGGAGAATTTCCCCAAGCAAAATCCTTACGTCGTCGCCTCAAATCACCAGAGTTACCCGGACGGCGTACTCATCATAGATTATCTTCCGAAAGGACACTTCAAGTGGATGTGCTGTCTTGCAGCCTCCGATCTCGAGACTAACCACGGCAAACTCGGCCGCCTTATCATGAGAGTAGGCAGAGGCATCGCAGTGGACCGCTACGGCAATCCGATAAGAGGTCTCATCAAAGCCAAGAAGGAAGTCGAGAAAGGCAATATCTGCTTCGTATTCCCTGAAGGAACCAGAACACATACGGGCAAACTTGAAGAACTCAAGGACGGCGCTGCATATCTCGCCATCAAAGCCGGCGTTCCCATGGTCCCCGTTTATATCGCAGGTGCATACCAAATCTGGCCCAGAACGTCAAAGAAACCTCATCCGCTCAAGGGTCTTCACCGCCGTAAGATCAGGATCTACGTAGGCGAGCCGATGCACGGCGAAGATTATGACAATGATGCTCACAAGATGACAGAAGCCCTGTCCGAATGGATGCATAAGCAGGAAACCATGCACTGGGATCCTGAGATCAACTTCGAGGCCTGATCTACGAATAAAGACCGCCCAGGAACTCCGTCGCAAACTGGATCTTGGTCGGATTGAAAACATCTCTGCTCTCCTCCGTCGGATAGATGAAGAACGTATCATCATATGTCGACAGCGTAACGCACGGACCGAACTTTCCCCTGTAATCGTATTCAGTATGAAGCGATACCATTGATTTAGCCGGAAACCTGAGAGTTTCTCTTTGCGACGTTCTGTAATTATCGAACTCAAGAGCAAATCCGCTGTTATCCTGAACAAGTCTCCCCTTGCCGCAATCAATGAAATTGACTGCATTGGGAAGTGCCTCTACCCTTACCGGTATATCCAGTCTATAAGTGCCCTTTCTGATCTCATCATGAACGAATCCGCGCTGCCACTCATACCAGTCAGGGATGTGTATCTTTTCCCCTGAACCGGAATGAAGCACTCCAAGCTCATCCATCTCATACGAATCCCCGCAAAACTTGCAGAAGATCCTTGTTCCCTCAGATCTCATCGCGAAATCCCTGCCGCACTTTCTGCATTTGTACAGCGGATAATGAAGGCCTTCCGCTCTCCACTCATCAGCGATCCTGATGTTGTTTTCGAGCTGGTACTTATATTCATCGTAAGTGAGTTCAGCTGAGATCCTGGATAAGATCTCGTCAACGGAAAGCTTTTCGATCTCATCCTTCGTTACGACGCACTTAAGTTCTGCGTGAAGGCGCGCGCCTTTGCGCTCTTTCAGGTTCCAGATGGGCTGCTGAAGATAATTTCCATGCATATTGAGCGTAACGACAGGGACCTTGAGCATCTTAGCAAGCTTTGCGATGGAAGGCGTAAGATGTGAATTGGTTCCGACATTTGCATATCTTGCCTCGGGATAGATGACCATGATGTCACCGCGCTTTATTACCCTTGCGATGTTTCTTATAAGAGACTGGTCATTGATGAATTTTCTCGTGCCGAGGCACCCTGCCTGACGGTAGATCCATTCACCGAAATTCTCGAATCCTTCAAGTTCCGAGATATAGTTTGCCCTATAAGGCATCAAGGCAAGCGGCGTTACATAAAAATCCATAAATGAATTGTGAGAACCGTAAACGAGGAACGGAGGCTTAATGCCTTCCATATTGTGCTTATCGATCTTAAGCTTATACGGTGAGACGATCAGCTTGCATATAAGCCACATCATTGGCAGGAAAAACGCATTCTGTCTGGGCGGAACTTTCGCACGGTCAAACGGCTTCATATCCGGACTCGCATAAGTATCCCTTCTCACATACCGCCTGACCGGAGGAAGCTTGCAGAGCAGATAATAGAGGATCGCAGTAAAGATCAGTGATGCGCCCGTCGGCGTCAGCATAAACAGTATCCTGTTGTGGATGATGCCCTTTACCGGATCATAGATGATGAGCGAAAAAGCGAATCCCAAAGCAAGGCAGACTGCTCCAACTATATTAAATCCTTTGGTGTATACATATGCATCATGGCCTTTCTCTTCATAAGCGCTCTTAAGATCGATCTTCTGTTTCCTGACAGAGAAGAAATCAACGAACAGAAGTGCAGCCAACGGTGCATATACGCATGCACCTATCGTCAGGAAGCTTCCGAAATACTCCGTGATCCTTCCCCATACGCAGAGGAGCGCTACATAGATTCCAAGCACAAGGACAATGATCTTGTAGGATGATTTTTTGAATGTCGATTTGAGCATTACGCCATAGATATATGAACCGACCGCCTGCGTTCCGATATTGGCAAATGCAACAAGAAGAAGTGATGACAGACCCAATATAGGCGCGGATAAAGTAGCCATCATAAGTGTCGGATCATCAACCATCTTGCCGGTTACATACTGCATTGCGATAGCCATTACAGCTCCGACAACAACGAAAAACGAACCTGCCGCGCCCTGCCCGAGGACACCTGCATAATAGCCGGACTTCTCTGACTTGCAGAGTCTCGGAACTTCTGCCATTCCTCCGACAAGCGTTATGACGAATGCAAAATTGGCTTCGATATTAAGGACATAATTGACGGTCTTATCCGCATCGCCTGCAAGCTCAGGCTGATAATTCCAGATAACGTCCATCGGAACGGAAGTAAATCCGACGACAACGACAGCAGCGCCTACAAGAAGCAATAAAGGAACCAGCACTCTCGTGGTCCATGTAATCGTACCTACGCCCCTTAAGGCTATTATCGTTCCGATAACAACACAGGAAAGACTTAAGATAAGATGCGCCCCGTTGAAGAGTTCTATTCCGAACAGTCCCAGAAGATTTTCCATCGAATCTGCGAACAGTTCGCAACATACTGCATACCACGGAAAATTAACCACGATGATTATTATCGTTACAGCCTTAACACCCTTTGTTCCGAAAACGCTCCTCAGCCATATCCATATGTCGATTCCGTATCTTACCGATAATATGACCGGCAGCTGATAGACCATCAGCATGAATATCGCAGCAAGAAAAGCACCGATCAGAAGCTGCTTAAATCCTACGAGCGTAGCAAGATACGAGCCCTGTGTATAACTCCACGTCGCGATGCAGTATCCCGATAAGACAAGGAGCGCATCGATAAATCCGTATTTCCGTTCTTTGGGGAGCACCGGAAGAGTACCGCAGTAGACTTCCTTCTCTATCTCTTTATTTACGTCATTTTTGCGGCTCACAGAAAGAATCCTCCTATTATCCCTAACAAAGAGATCAAAGTTATCACCGCTGCGATGATGTAATCCTTCTTTGTCATTCGGGGGATCTTGTTTTCTTTTTCCGCCCTGAGGACTTCTTCTATCCTCGAATCAAGTTCTCTGTTGTCTTCCATATATAAGCCTCTTATGTTTCAAGTTTTTTCACATAAAAATGTTATCATTAAAATATCGATCTTAAGCAAACCGGGAGAACAAAATCATGATCTGGTCAGCACCCTTAGAGAATGAACACATCGCCATTCTTAAGTATATAAAGCGCCAGAGAAGGCACGATCTTTTGTGGTGTGTTATTTTCGCGCTTCCTGGACTTATTCTCCTTGCGGCTGGAATCTATGCCATCATCGATAAGTTTAAATTCGCATTCGGTTTTTTCATCGTTTCCGTTTTCCTGTTGCTAATAGCCGGAGGCTGCGCATTGACCAATGCCGATAAATTCAAACTGATCCGCAGACGCGAATACGAGGTCTGCCGCTGCCGGGTCATCAGCCGCAGTGTAACGCGCACAAAATACTCTACTGACCGTAAAGTCACAGTGCTGATCTTGTCCGACGGAAAACAGTCAACTCACAAGGTCACTTCCGATACATATAAGAAAGCAAAAGAAAATGCCTCAGCTATTCTTATCGATTACACGAAAGTACATGAAGGAAAACGTGAAATACCTTTCGATATGGTAATACCAGACCTAAATGAAGATTAAGATATCAGAGGCTGCCTCACAGTTCCGAGGCAGCCTCTTTCCATCCCCTATCCCAAAAACTTACGATTAAAATCTTAATTAATCCAACAGACCGTCAGTCTGTTCTGTTATCTGACTGAAAGTACCGCTCCAGTCATATTCCATTGCCTTGCCGCCAAGCTTGATGGCAAACAATGCAAGAGTGATTATTCCCAGAAAGCAAGCAAGGAAAAGCGCCACTGCACCGGTAATCAATACCTTAATATCTTTTTTATCCATATCAGTCCTCCCCCAAGCCGTAATTCCAGACGTTCTTGTTCCATCTGATGTATCCCTTGAGTCCCTTGATGTAGTACTTGATGCCGAGGATCAGTAAAACCACAAGGAAAACAGCAACACATACAAGTGTCAGTACGAGGAAAATGAAAGGAACAATGAACTCTGTTATCTTGCCCATGATCATTGCGGCAATAATGACTCCGATGATACCTGCATCACCTGCAAGGAACATGAATGCTGCAACGATCGCTGCCAAAAGAACAAGCCATAATTCGATTCCTACGAATGCGTTAAAGACTATTACGAAGATCCTTCCTCTTCCGTCAGGTCCCTTGAAATTATCGGACATCTTGCGCTTCTTAATGATCTGCTTGAACTTAGCGCCGTCCTTAAACTCAACTGCCAGTTCCTTGGGATCGCCAAGGCTCTCCGCAATCTCTTCTTCGCTTCTGCCTTCACTTATCCCCTCTTCAAAATGCTCTTCAATAGATTGGATGATGTCTTTTACATCACCGTAAGGCATATGCCCCAATTCATTGGTGAGCTTTGTAAGATATTCCGTTTTATTCATCGGCTTTTCCTCCAGTCTCCTTGCTGAGAATTTCATTCACTTCCCCGCAGAACTTGATCCACTCATCACGTTCAGCATTCAATTTGTTACGTCCTGCATCCGTGAGATGATAGTATTTGCGCGGCGGCCCGTTCTGAGACTCTTGCAGGTAAGTCGATACCACGCCTTCAGAAGCCAGCTTGCGCAATATCGGATAAACAGTTCCGTCTGCCACTTCGACTTTGCGTGCAAGACTACCAGCGAGGTCGTAGCCATAACTGTCACCTTTCTCAAGTAACGCCAGCACGCACAAATCGAGAATGCCCTTCTTGATTTGGCTGTTCATTGGCAATTCCCCTTTCATTCCGATTTGACGGGCTATGGGGCGCCCCCTATTCCTAAGCGCCCCGCCGTCACTACCATTTATAGCACACTACTGTTTATTGTTCAATACTAAATCATGAATAATTCCATCTCACTAAAATATGCCTCATTTTCATAGCTGAAAAACCTGTATCCGATTTGCATCATAACAGAGACTGATTATTGAATACAAAAATGCACATTTTAGTGAAATAGTCATTTTTGCATTCGAAACAATCAGATTTTCGAAGACAAATACAACACACTGAAAAAATTAAACCTTCTGCAACTAGTTTCGCGTAAGTTACCCTTCCGATAAATGAAAGATCACCTTCTGTAACTAGTTTCGCGAAGCATCAATTACCCTTCCGATAAATGAAAGATCATCTTCTGTAACTAGTTTCGCGTAAGTTACCCTTCCGATAAATGAAAAAACACCTTTTGTAACTAGTTTCGCGAAGCGAACTGTCCGTACGTTACAAAAGGTGTTTTTTCATGCCTGGTGGAGATGAGGGGAATCGAACCCCTGTCCGAAACCTCCTCCTCCGGGACAATCTCCGGGTGCAGTCAGTATTTGAATTATTCCAATTCCCGCGTCATCTGCTGACAGATTGCGGTTCCTGTAGCTTCATGAAATATTAAAGTCGCAGTCCGGAGCAAAGCTTAACCGGGAGGACTGCCTGCTTAACCTCTCTCAGGCGAGGTCTTCGGTGTACGTACACCCTCGTGAGAAGATACACAAGGGGACGGTAGCCTTAGGCTGCTACGAGCTCGTACTTGTCTGCAATTACTTGCAATTTCTCGTTTATTTAGGAGGCCAACGAGAATCCTCCACCCGCTTTCCCGACCTCAGAAGCCCCGTCGAAACCGGTACATCCCCATGTCTGGAAACAAATGCTTCGGTCACAAACCTGTGGCCGAAGCATATAGCTTACGCGTGATTATACATTCCCGTGTGATAAATTCAAGTCTCGTCGTCGAAATTCAGATCCTTGGTTACATCATAGGGTTCAAAACTCTGGCTGATGACATCAGCAGCTTCCTTGATCTCTTTCTCTTCTGCCTCATCATCAGAAATGTAAGGCTCGGGTTCTTCAGTTTCGCTCATGTAATCAACCTTATATGGATCAAGTCCGTCATATTTCTTGTACGGATTATCAAGGATCTCGATTCCGCAATAATAGCACTTGAATGTGAAAGGCTTATTCTCCATGGATTGGAGACCCTTTCCGCAGTTAGGACAAACAGCAGCATTTTTGTAATCAGTTCTTCTTCCGAGAAGGACTGCCTCATTTAAAGCCTTGTCTAAAGCTTCATTCGATGCACCGTTTTCTTTTAGCATTATCCAAAAAGCGTGAAGCAGATAAGACTGTTTCTCGACAAGACGCTTAAGTTCTTCAACTTCTTTTAAAGACTGATACTCACTCTTTATGTCGTTTTCCTTAGCTGTTTTAATATCATGAAGAAGCTCATCAGCTTCATTGACATTTTTGAGTTTAGCCATATCCTTCATTATCATGGGATCGATGTCTTTCACGGTTACCTACCTCCTCTAATGTGATTTGTTTGCTTCAATATATTTAATATATCAAACATTTTGGATTTTCAATCAGTGAAAATAAATATGTGTTATTCAGCAAGGAACTCGGAAACGGCCACAGCTACTTTATAAGCCGTATCTTCCTGGTTTATCAGTGCTTCATCATCGCTGTTCGAGAGATATCCTATAACAAGCTGATAAGATCTGACCGAATCGGCATGATTAAGGCCGGTATACATATTAGACTGAACGGATCCCAGAGATTCCGAACCGATGGCCTCTGCTACGATATCCGCAAGATCTTCCCCGCTTGAAGCTGCACTCGAGGAATACTTACCTGTAGAAGGAACGTATACTTTCACTCCGCTTATATCACCGTCCGGAGCGCTGTCAGCATGGATCCTGATAAAGTAATCGGCATTGTTATCTGTTGCTATTGCTGCTCTTTCGATATTGGAGATGTTAACGTCATTTTCAGTTCTAGTAAGGATGACCTCTGCACCGCATCCTTCCAAATATTCCTTTAAAACAAGCGAATACTTCAAAGTTATCTCGTATTCTTTCACATTGGTGTTAACACCGGTTGCTCCGGATGTCGCGCGTTCTTTTTCCGCAGTGGTCCCCGGAATGGATTCTTCAAGTTCGGTATCGGGTTCCTGCTGATGACCCGGATCGATAACGATTACAAGACCTGACAGATCAGGATGTTCAGAATCAAGCGGGACCGGTGTGGGTGTGGGCGTGGCATCAGTCGGAACGGGAGTCGGCATATCGGTAGGAAAATGCTTCGGCTCAGGTCCCATAATAGTGTCTGATTCAGGTGAGGTATTGATCGTTTCCTCCGGAGGCATGCCTAACATCTCATTGAATTTGCTGTCGATCCTGCTCTTGTTAAATACATATATGAAATACAGGGAACCGATGATAACAAATGCGGCAAGGATACCGATGATTACACTCTGGGCAACGTTCTTCTCGGCTGCGGGTTCTTTTTCCTTGCTGTAATACTTTTTTATGAAATCAGAGATGTAAGCTTCTCTTTCAGATTCCGGCATTGAGCGGAGGCGCTTATACAAGAGCTCCCTTTTGTCTTCCGGAAGCTTGGCGATTACCTGCTTGAATTTGGAAACATCGTCTTTCTTTTGCATAGATTCCTCCCAGCAGATAATACCATTCTTTATTATTTAGACAAAACCATTTCGATTATTCAGGCAAATCCGGTCTTTTCGGATATCATTTCACGGATAATCTTTCAACAAAAGCCCGAAAGATCTTCTTACTGTTCTCATCGGTCTTATATGAAAACTCCGGGTGCCATTGAACAGCCCACAAAAAACTGTAAAAAGGTTTATAAAGGGCTTCGACGATCCCGTCTTCTGATTCGGCCATTATCTCAAGTCCGGGAGCAACATCCTTAACAGCCTGATGGTGATAGCTGTTAACGCTGATCCTTTCAGATCCAAGGCAACCGTAAAGCGGAGAGTCTTTCCTTATGATCACGTCGTGGACCGGAACGTCATATGGCGGAGTCTGATGATGCTCAATCTGAGAAGGATGCTGTGATGGCAAATCCTGATATAATGTTCCTCCAAGCACTGCATTAATAAACTGTATTCCTCTGCATATGCCAAGAACAGGTTTATCCTTTTTCAAGACATCTTCGAGAACGATCTTCTCCATATTATCTCTGGCGGTACAGCATGCGACTTTACCTTCCAAAGGCACCTCTCCGTATATCGACGGAGTAACATCATGTCCTCCCGTCAAAAGGATCCCATCGCATATGTCAACAAGACGGTATATTTCTTCCGGATCTTCGGTCAAAGGAAAAATAACAGGTGTTGCGCCGGCTTCCTTAAGACCTTCAAGATATCCCGGGAGCATCCATAAACTGTCTTTTTCGTCATCCCACAACGGCATTACACCAATCAAAGGTTTCATTTAATATTCTCCTCACAGATACAGATAAAAAATCGGATATTTACACAAGATCATTCTGGAACCTGGACAGGTGTTCATACGGGAGAATGAGCCGTCCCCTGTATAATCCGCATCCGTCATTGATAAGGGCATTGTCGGAAGCTCCGAACATATTGACGTCAACATTGGTCAGGTCCAATTTCTGAAGCATCATCCCGCGCTCGAAAGCGTTATCAAAGAAAGCATTCTCGCCATACGGAATAACCTCACGGCATGCACGGTCTTTCTCCTGCCTCTTTTCATATCCAAGATGATTTGCAGGTCCGATCTCTGCATTATCATCCATCTCCTTGGTCCTGATCTGCATCTCGATATTGCTTCTGGACGTGTTGTCATAAAAAGCTATATGTAAAGAACGGTAATCAAAGCTTTTCGGTGTCAGGATATAGTCACGGTAGTATGGTCTGTATTGCTCATCTATCTTTTCGCTCTGACCGTCTAAGCCTGATAATTCAGGAGCGAAACCGCGTTCTTCAAGAAAACCCGGGAGAGCATTTGCGATCTCATAAAGATACTTCAGTTCCAGTTCTTCCCTGCTCTCACCCGGACCGAGATGACACTTCGGGAGCGAAATGACGATCCTGTATGCGATAAGGTCCTTGATGCGTCTTATCTGTTCCTTGATCTCATTTTCAGGCGGAAAATTTCCCGTACGGGAATAGTATTCATAAATGTACTCGACTATATTACCGTTGATCTTCTCTTCAAGACGTATCAGCGATTTGATCCTGCCCTTGAAAGTAAAAGCCAGGAACGGATACTTTTCGGTCATGTACTTATAGAATTCACGGATTGTCTGGGACTGCAACGTCAGGAACTCATTATGCTCAAGAAGTTCCATCATCTGGATCAGACAATTGCTGTGAGCAAGATCAACACCATTTCCAGAGCTGATCGCGCTTTCCTTAAGGTCATGCGAATAACAGTGCAGGATCTTAACAACAGTGTCCCCGTTATACAGGTAATCATTAAGCGATATCATGAGCACACCCCGCTTTAGATATCGGCAACCATGGCCTGGCCGACACTCTGAAGAACACCAAATTCATTCATTATCGGCTCATTTTTTCCAGGTGACACGTGAACGAAAGACGAATAAGAACCATCATCGTTTTTCCTGAGCAATCCCAGTCTGTAAAGGTTCTTATCAGATAATATATCGTCCCAGGTCTTATTTGTTTCTCCTGCCTTCATTCTTTCATTGATGTCCAACAAATATCCTGCACGGTTTTGAGCGCGTTCGAGTTCAGCAAGAGTCTCTTCGTCTGCAATCTGCGCACCCGTATGCCACGAACACGCAAAGGAAAAATATAATCCGGCCAGATTACAATAATCTATGTTTTTGGAGCCTTTAAATCTACTCTCATAAAAAGCTCCCCTCATTGCGATGAGATCATAAAGCAGGACCATGTCATTGTAATAAGAACAGGCTATTTGAGTTGCATTAACAAGTTTATTCGATAACTCAATGATCCTTTCTCTGTACTCATCCGGGTCATACTGCTCAGGATTTCTAAGAAGGCCGGCGATAGGACCTTCAAATTGCTCGAAACCCGTATAGAGAGACTGCAACATCATTCCCTTTTTTGCAGTATCGTTTTCACTGTCATTATCTAACACCTCTGTGAAACAACTCTCTGCATCTTTAAGTTCAAACCGCTTCAGATGATCTATCCCCTGTTTTAAAAGATCGTCATTAGACATATAAATGATCCTCCTTTTACATCAATTCATTTTCGAACTGAGAAATAAACTTCCATGCATTTTCTATGCTGTGCTGCCTGCATTCGTGGATCTGATTGCTGACACCGGCAAAAGCGGTCCTGCAGACTCCGTCCTCGCTGTCGAAATAATGTACCGTCAATACAGCATCTCTTGTAGGATCGCTGATCTTCTCTATTCGGTCGCCGGGATGGCCCCAGAACGGTTCTTCCCATTTATCCTTATCCTCAAAAGAGATATCTGCAAATGATCTCTTGAGCTTATTGACTTCAGCTACATATTTCAAACGTTCAAGACATCCTTCTCCCTGGGAAGGAAGTTCAGGCAGATGGGACATCTCTCCGCCCGAATAGAACACAGGAACAGAAACTGTCTTATTAAGCTTTTCAGTCGCGGGCTTGCCCCAAAAAGTCGTGTATACAGGAAACATTGCGCTGCACGGCATAATACCCGCAAGGATCTCCGGATATTCCTGATAAAGATCCCATGTCTTACCGCTTCCCATCGAGAAGCCGGTAGCATAGATGCGTGACGGATCGATCGGATAGCGCGTCTGAAGAACATCAATAACATCCTTTGCTTCAGTCGCTGTTACGAACTGATGATTCTCGACCGCCACATAGAGGAAGTCATATTTTCGGGCGACATCCCACCAGCCTGCTACATATGTAAGATACATGGAGGAGTCACCGCCGCCATGGAATCCGATCACGAGCGGTACAGGTCCTTTATCAAAGAGTCCGTTGTTATAGTATGCAAAATAACCTACCTTATGCTCAGGCGTCTTTACCGGAAGGAACTCGTTGTCAGGAGAGGTCTTTACGGTAACAAATCCTGTATCTTCTGTCATCCCCAATTCAGTGAAATCAGGTTCTAATTCTATGTGACCGCACCACATCTTGAACTTCTTAACGAAAGAAAAGAAGTCATTCTCATAGTCAGCTTTTTCCTTGATCAGAAGGTTCTCAAAGTCCTTAAACGCACTGTTGATCTCATCGCTGTTGCCTACACTTAATACCGCGATATCTTTTCTCTCAACATCGGGAATAACGCTTAAGTTTTCCATGGAACACATGGCGGGTGTGATCTCACCCGGACCCCAGAGATACTCGCCTTCCAGCTTTTTCAGAAGGTTCTTTGCCACATAGTCCGCAGACTTGCCGTAACTATATATGTCTGCACGGAATTTCGCGCCTCTGGCATAATAGCCTTCAAAAGTATTCGTGAAGAAATTGAAGTCCTCGACGATACCGTCTTTATAGACCTGTATCATCTTTATCTCCGCTATTACATCTGCGTAAAGGGAACTGTCTGCGTCTGCCCATCCGCCTTCTGCCGCCGGATAGATAAAGAGAACGCTCGAATCATATCGTGCGGCTATCCGGGAAAGACCTGTCTCGTGAGCAAATCTCACGCTGCTTTCCATATCCTGCTTTTCCTCTTCGAAAACGAGCAGCAGCGGAGCCCTGAATCCGTAATTATTCGTTTGTCCGTCCAGATCATTATCCGGAACGAAAACCTTCATCGTAAAAGACTGAAATCCATGCTCCCAGCACTTACCGCCATTACAATCTCTGACAAGCGGTCTTTCCATCATCGGCATATCCTTATCCTCCATATTCAGACTGCTACTATTCTATATCATAAAGAGGGTTTTTATGTCATCATCCGAGAATCTTTTTAGCTTTGGAACACCACTTCAAATAAGCTTCATATGTCTCTATTCCGAAAAGGACGGTAAGATAGTAATACATATGGTCTTCGTTATCCCGGCTGCCTTCGAGATTGTCTTTATAAGTTTTCAGGACCGCGAGATCGCTTCTCACATTCTCTTCAAATATCTCTATATTATGAAGCGTAACTTCTTTTCTCTCCGCACCGCCGAAATAGAGCTTAAGAAGAGTTTCATACTTAAGGTCATTACTTGTTTTCTCTTCATTAAGCCAGGTTTTAAGAGCTTCATGACCTCTATCCGTAATGTGATATAAGATCTTCTCACGGCTGCCGGAATTGCCGGCCTTTTTCCTTTTGACAAGACCTTCTTCTTCCATGATGCTTAACGCCGGATATATGCTGCCGAAGCTTCCTTTCCAGAAGAAACTGATCGCTCCGTCAATACGTTTTTTTATGTCATAACCGGTCAGATCTTCGTGGGATAAAAGCCCCAGGATAACCATGTCTATCTTTCTGTCTTTAGCCATAACTCATCTCCATGTCATCTTGTACCGCAAGACCTTCTTCGGACATTCATCCACACATGCACCGCACTGTATGCATTCAGTACACTTTGAATTACATCCTTCCGCCACCATCTTCTTAACATCCAGACCCATGGGACAGACCTTATTGCACTTGCCACATGAGATACAAGCGTTATTGTCCGCCTCGATGTGAAGCTGCGGCAAATGAAGCCACCTGCCGACAGTGCTCCCGATAACCATGAACGGCGCCATCCAGCAGATGTAATGGCATGCTGCCCTGCGCCCGTGTATGACCGAAGGCAGTACCAGGATCAGAAGGACTCCGTAGTAAATAATATAATCATATATCTCCGAAACTGAAATACCGTGGTCAGTCATATATAACGGATCTATGGTGACATGATTCTTACCAAGTACGAACGTAACGAATATCGCGATAATCCATATGATCCAGATAACATATTTGATCAGGTTCCGTTTACCCTGCTTTGCAGGCTTGTCATTGATGCGCGAAGCACATTCCTGAAGTCCGCCTGACGGACACAGGTATCCGCACCATGCCCTTCCGAAAAACATCGACAAAACGAACATCGATACAAACACTATAAAGCTACCGTTCATTATATGTTCCGATGCCGCCTGTATGATCAGATACGGTGAAAAATACCAGATGGTTATCGGGAAAAGCAAAAAGGAAATAAACAGCAGTAATCTTCTTATCTTTTGTTTCATATATGCGCCTCAATTTTATATCAATTTGATATATCATTTTGATATATTATGAGGTGAGGGATGAAATCTGTCAAGAGGTGGTGATTTGCCGCTCGGATGCATACCCCCACGGGGTATAAGCTTACATTATCTTTACGGAAATACCGACTAAAATGCAAAAATCGTAGTTTTAGATAATATGAAATGACCTCACATTTGTAGCAACGTGGATTTACCTATATGCTTAAAGTTGCAAACAAAAGCTATGGGATTTACCACATACAAAGGAGGTCACAATGAA
>JAEEGJ010005215.1_pt1 | contig 41578 bp, 34 predicted proteins | sample 8958761 | NCBI WGS metagenome assembly JAEEGJ01 (sample SAMN16246546, study PRJNA631951) | gut metagenome | biome: gut microbiome; feature: rumen; material: RS-attached | host: Bos | place: Iran: Karaj | collected 2018-10 | reverse complement strand
CTGATAAGTCAACCTTATACATCTTGGAAAGCTGGAAAATAGTATTGATGGGGATGTCTTTTCCTGTCTTCTCGTATTCTCTGTAAGTCTCGACATCTACACCCACTCGTGCTGCCACTTCTTCTTCAGTAAATTCGCAGATCTCACGAAGTTCCTTGATTCTCATGGCTATTTCTCTGATTTCATCCATAATGTACGCACCTTTCCTATAAAATGAGAGTACACGCCACAGAAAAATGAGGCGTGTGATAAGTCCAAAGCATGCGGGATTGCTCCCGCATACTTATGTGTTTTTAATTAAAATCTTAATTACGCATTAAGACCGATTTCGATAGCCTTTAAGTTGAGGTCAATCATAGCTGCCTTCTTAGCAGGGATAACCTTCTTAACTGCATCGTTAACTACGTCTTTGTTAAGGAATCCGATTTCCTTGAACATCTTACCGATGAGGATAATGATTGCACAGCTCTTCATATTGTTCTCATCTGCAATCTTAGTAGCATCGATGTAGAATACCTTAACATCATCTCTCTCTACCTTGATGTCAACCATTGAGCTGTCAACAAGAATCATACCTCCGGGTACAACTGCATTAACGAACTTCTCAAGTGAAGGACGGTTCATTGCAACAAGTACATCGGGCTGTGTAACAAGGGGAGAACCGATGGGGTCATCACTGATAACTACTGAACAGTTACATGTACCACCACGCATCTCAGGTCCGTATGAAGGGAGCCATGAGAGGTTCTTGCCGTCAAGAAGTCCTGAGTAAGCTAATGTTTTTCCACCGAACAAAATACCCTGTCCGCCGAATCCTGCAAGTAATACGTTAAGTGTAGCCATTACTTATCTCCTCCTTCCTCGGTAACATCCTTATATACTCCGAGAGGATAGTAAGGAAGCATATTGTCTCTAAGCCAGTTCATGGCTTCCTTGGGTGAAAGACCCCAGTTGGTAGGACAAGTAGATACTACTTCGATAATGGAGTAACCTCTCTTGTTAATCTGATTTTCAAAGCCCTTCTTAATAGCCTTCTTAGCTTCTCTAACGTGAGCAACTGAATCAACTGTAACACGCTGAGCAAGAGCTGTACCTGAAAGTGTGGATAAAAGCTCGCACACACGAATAGGATAACCTGCTGTCTTAACATCACGTCCGTAAGGAGAGGTCTGTGTAACCTGTCCGGGAAGAGATGTAGGAGCCATCTGGCCACCGGTCATACCGTAAATAGCATTATTAATGAAGATAACTGTGATGTTCTCGCCTCTTGTTGCAGCATGAACTGTCTCAGCCATACCGATAGCAGCGAGGTCACCATCACCCTGATATGTAAAGATTACATTGTCAGGAAGTGCTCTCTTAAGTCCTGTTGCAACTGCGGGTGCACGACCGTGTGCAGCCTGAACCATATCGCAGTCAAAATAATTGTAGCTGAATACTGAACAACCTACGGATGCAACACCTACTGTCTGTCCTTCAACACCGAGTTCATCGAGTACTTCAGCAACAAGACGATGTACGATACCATGAGTACATCCGGGGCAGTAATGAAAAGGCACATCAGCTAATGCCTTGGGTTTCTCAAAAACTACAGCCATGATTAGTTCTCCTTTCCTGCAAGCTTACGAATCTCGCCAAGTACTTCTGCGGGTGTGGGGATTACACCACCTGTACGTCCGAAGAAGGATACATCCTTACGTCCGTTAACAACAAGCTTGACATCATCAATCATCTGTCCCTTGTTCATCTCAACGCAAAGGAAGTTCTTAGCTTTCGCAACATTCTTCTCTATAGTCTTGTCAGGGAAAGGCCAGAGAGTGATAGGACGGATAAGACCTGCCTTGATTCCCTCTGCTCTTGCCTGCATAACAGCACTTCTTGATACACGTGAGCTAGCGCCGAATGCTACTACGAAAATCTCAGCATCGTCACACATGAACTCTTCAGCTCTCTGCTCGTTAGCCTTAATCTTCTCGTATCTCTCATATCTCTCATTGATGAGATTCTCGAGTTCTTCAGGCTGAATGTATAATGAGTTGATAATATTTTTCTTTCTCTTATTCTGATGTCCGTTGGTAGCCCAAGGCTTATCAGCTACGGGTTCGTCCTTCTTGGTAGGGAACTCAACGGGCTCCATCATCTGACCAAGCATACCATCGGAAAGAATCATAGCAGGAACTCTGTACTTCTCGCCTACTTCATATGCAAGTGATACGAAGTCAACCATCTCCTGGATTGTTGAAGGAGCAAGTACAAAAAGCTGGAAATCACCATGGCCAAGTGCCTTGGTTGCCTGCCAGTAATCTGACTGTGAAGGCTGAATACCACCGAGTCCGGGGCCGCCTCTTTGTACATTTATAATAAGTGCGGGAAGATCAGAACCACCGATGTAGGATACACCTTCTGACTTAAGTGAAATTCCCGGTGAAGATGAAGATGTCATTGCTCTGACACCGGCACTTGTTGCACCAAGAACCATGTTAATAGCTGCGATTTCTGATTCTGCCTGTAAAAAGCATCCGCCCTCTTTAGGAAGTCTCTTAGACATGTAAGCCGCAACTTCTGTCTGAGGAGTGATGGGATAACCGAAGTAATGTCTACAGCCACACTGGATAGCTGCTTCGGCAAGAGCTTCGTTACCTTTCATTAAAACTTTCTCTGCCATTTATATATCCTCCTATCTTTCTACCGTAATTGCCACATCAGGACACATAATTGCACAAGATGCACATCCTACGCACTGAGATTCGTCAGTCATTGTTGAGGGATGATAACCTTTTGCATTAATATGGTCTGTTGCAAGTACCAATAAATTCTTAGGACAAGCTTCAACACATAGACCGCAACCTTTACATAAGGTTTCGTTAATAGTAACTTTTGCCATAGTATTTTCCTCTCTTTCCCTTTGCCGTATTTACATATAATATGCCTTATTTACCTGTATGTAAACATAAAAAATAAACGAAAATAATGATTGATATCACTCCCAAGGAGCTTTTACATATATATCTATAGGAAAGAACACCTCTCTCGAGGCTTCAATTTCCTTCTTAACGTCTTCGTTCTCAAGTAAGAACTTGGGGATTGTACTGCCTGAAAAAGGAAGACCCAAATCTGCTGCCACCTGCTTGGCATAATCTATGGAATCCTTAATCGTATCGAAAGTCGTCTCCCACTTAAGATGTGAATTGTTGACTACATTGGTGGCCTTGCATCTTGATGCCGCCTCGATCTCTTTTATAATCTCTTCCGTATCTTCGGCGTTGGATGTAAGATTCCTGTACTTATTAACAATGTAAGTCATCTCATATTTTATATTGGAAAGGATGGATGCATATCTGCCAAGAACAACTGCTCCGGCATCGTCACCGCCAAGGTCCATAACAACATCTCTGTCCGTCTCGAATACGAGGTTAAGATCCGCAGGTAATGCAGGAGTCTCGACATTGGTGTTGGCAAAAAGCGGAGCGATAACTTTTATCCCATTTTCCTCAAGCAAGTCCTTATAAGCGGATGAAAGGAAATAAGGATTAACAAGGTCCAGATCGACAAGCATAACCTTGCGTCCCATCGCTGCCATCTCAAGCGCAAGATTGACAGAATAGTTGCTCTTGCCACATCCGTAATGACCACATATGATATTGAAAACTCTCTCGCTCATATGTCTTCCTCTCACAGTTAGATGCGCCTTCCTCTAACGTATTCTATCCTATTATCTATGCAATACTTGAAAAAAGGGCACCGCGTTTATGATATCACAGCAATTTTTATAAATCAAGACGCCCATTCCTTGCTATTTTGAATTATTTTTGTTAGAATTAGAGAGCAATTTTTTACGGAGGTTTAAACGATGCCAAATCTTTTACTTATAAATACTTTCTCCATCGTAATGCTCTCCATTACCGGAGTAATGCTCATCGCTGTAATAGTTCTTTTCTTCGTTGGTAAGAAATTGGACAAAAAGCAGAAAGAACAGCAGGATATGCTCGACTCCAATCGTCAGACAATATCCATGCTTGTAATAGATAAGAAAAAAGTTCGTTTCAAAGATGCGGGATTTCCTCAGTCAGTTGTTGACCAGGCTCCCAAGCTTTCTCGTTTTATGAAGGTTCCCGTAGTTAAGGCCAAGGTTGGTCCTCAGCTTGTAACCATGATTGCTGATGAAAAGATCTTTGATTCGATTCCCGTTAAGAAGGAAGTTAAGGCAGTAGTAAGCGGTATGTACATTACATCCGTTAAGGTTGCTCATGGTAAGAACGAACTTCCTCCTCAAAAGAAGAAAAGCGCCTTCAAGCGTACAGTTGAGAAACTGCAGGAAAAAGCAGGCGCTACTCCTATTGATAAGAAAAAAGGTAAACGTTAAATATTGTAATCTATTTCGATTCTCATGTCGCAATAACTCATCTTGTTGTTGCCTGACATAAGATCGTATTCAAGTTCCACCACTATTCTGTCAGCGATTTCGTTGAGTACGAATTCATGGCAGATGATATCAATATCGATATCTCCGTGGGGAGTTGAGTAAACTTGGCTTGTGGCTTCATCCGGTGTGATAATCATCTCAGTGTTTATCGCGCCGGTTTTTTTGTACACAAGTTTTCTGTCGCTTATAGTAATGGTAGTGATGATATCGGACTTGCTCTCAGGATCCTTCTCATAGTAGGATGCACTGATGACACCTCTTTTTTCAACAGCTACGCAGTCATGTACTTCATTGACATTGTCCGTATCATCCATTGCGGACTTGATGGTAATGCGGGCTTTTTTTCTGACTTCGTCACTGCTTAAATCTTCAAAGCAGGTAACTACCACATCGCCAACATCTTCCATCTCCCTTATTGTAACTGCTGCTCTCTCTGCGTTGGCCTTGCTGTCAAAGAGACCGAACACTGTAGGGCCTGAGCCACTCATAAGTGAGTTCATGGCACCGAACTCTATCATCTTTTTCTTGATCTCATCGATGATGGGATATTCTTTTACGGTTACATTCTCTAGGATATTCTCGAGATGGAATGCTACACCGCCTAAGTCTTTTCTGTTAACACAATCGATGATTGTATCCATATCAGGATGCTTCTCTATGGTCTCAACATGAAGATTCTCGTAAACATGCTTTGTCGATACATCGAACTTGGGCTTAACTACAAGTACGACACATGAAGGCATATCGGGAAGCTTGGTTAACTTCTCACCAATACCTTCTGCGAGGTATGTACCACCATACACACAGAAAGGAACATCCGCTCCTACCTTAACAGCCATCTTGCATAACTCTTCTTCAGTAAGTCCAAGTCCGAATAATCTGTTGATACCTCTGAATGTTGCAGCTGCGTCAGAGCTTCCGCCTGCCATACCTGCTGCCATCGGGATATTTTTTACAAGGTCGATTTTAACACCCTGCTTGATATTGTATTTTTCTGTGATAAGCTTAGCTGCCTTAACAATCAAATTGGAATCGTCGCAGGGAAGATTATCTATATCCGTAACAAGTTTTATGCCTTCGATATCTGCATCTGTTGAGAATGTCAATTCATCGCAGATTCCGATACTCTGCATAACCATCTTAACTTCATGATATCCGTCCTCGCGTCTTCTTAAAACATCGAGTCCGAGATTGATTTTTGCAAATGCTTTTTCTTTTATAGTCTTATTTATCGCCATTAATTTCTCCAGTTATTGAACACATCCGATTATTTCGTTGATGTCTTCTATGTTGTGTTTATTAAGGTAGGTCTCAATTCCATCTATAACATCTATCATCGCTGTAGGATTGATGAAGTTGGCAGCGCCCACACTTACAGCTGTAGCACCTGCCATCATGAATTCTATAGCATCTTCGGCTGTCATTATACCGCCCATTCCTATGATGGGAATCTTAACTGCCTGTGCGCACTGGTATACCATTCTAACAGCAACGGGCTTAATCGCAGGACCTGACATACCGCCTGTCTTATTGGCAAGCACGAACTTTCTACGCTCGATATCTATCTTCATACCTGTGATGGTATTGATTAAAGATATTGCATCACTGCCTGCTGCCTCTGCTGCCTTAGCCATCTCTGTGATATCAGTTACATTGGGGCTAAGCTTCATAATGATTGGCTTCTTGGAAGCCTTTTTAATCTTCTCTGTAATATTGAAAAGTGCATCTGCTTTCTGACCGAATGCGATAGCACCTTCCTTGACGTTGGGACATGATACGTTAATCTCATACATATCCGCATTGGTATCGTTGAGCTTTTCTACTGCATCGATATAATCTTCAACAGTCTTACCGCAGACATTAACGATAACTTTGGTGTCGTACTTGGATAAGAATGCAAGATCTCTTTCCTTGAACACTTCCACGCCGGGATTCTGAAGTCCGATTGCATTGAGCATACCACCATATACTTCTGCAACTCTGGGTGTGGGATTTCCGGGCCAAGGTACATTGCTGACACCCTTGGTTACTACTGCACCGAGTCTGTTAAGATCAACGAAGTTCACATACTCCATTCCCGAACCGAATGTACCTGATGCACTCATAACGGGATTCTTGAATTCTACGCCTGCTATACTAACTCTTGTATTCATCAGATATCTACCTCCGTAGCATCAAATACCGGTCCTTCGGTACATATTCTTGTATTGTTAACATGTGAATGCTCGTCCTTGTGAACGGTCTTGCATACGCATCCAAGACACGCGCCTACACCACATGCCATTCTCTCTTCGAGTGAGATGTATGCTTTGATATTATTCTCTTCAGCATACTTCTTTATGCCGCGAAGCATGGGCATGGGACCACATGCCATAATGACATCGGGCTTAAGGTTAGTACATGCTTTTATAGCATCGATTACATTGCCCTTAACTCCGACACTTCCGTCTTCACTTGCTATATAAACCTTCGAATACTTGAGGAACTCATCCGATAAAAATGTATCTGAATTTCTGTATCCGAGAACTGTATGCACATCTTCTCCTGCCAATGCTTTTGCAGTGCCGAGCATGGGAGGAATTCCGATACCACCGCCCATTAATACTATGCACTTGCCCTTAACTTCATCCACAGGAAATCCATTGCCAAGGTTAGCAAGTAATTTTACTGAATCTCCTTCTTTTAATGTTGAGAACTCTTTTGTACCCTTACCTGCGATTCTATATACAAGACGAGTTGTGCCCTTGTCTGTATCTGTCTCACATATACTTATGGGACGCATAAGAAGTGTGGACTTATCCTTGGGATACACTCCGACAAACTGTCCCGCGTTGGCATATTTTGCACCTTCATTTTTGATAATGAGGCTGAAAATATCTTTTGATATTTCTTCTTGGGAGATGACTTTTCCTTCGTCTATCTTTTTGTAAAACATTGTTCCTCCATGTTATCGATTATTTCATTATTCTTAATATCAATAATTCTTTTCAGTATTATCTATACTTAAAACTGTATTATGATTTGTAAACAACTCGTCCATCGCATATGGTCATCTTAACACGACCTGTTAATTCTTCTCCTATAAAAGGAGAGTTCTTCGACTTGGACTTAATGTCTTCTTCTCTTACTACCCACTTCTCATCGATATCTACAAGAGTGATGTCTGCTGCCTTACCGGCACTTAGTGTTCCTCTGTCAAAACCATAGAGCGTAGCAGGATTGATTGTAAACTTTTTAATAACATCCGAAAGACTCATTCCTGCTTCGTTAACAAGATGCGTAATCGCAAGCGCAAATGCTGTCTCGAGTCCTATCATTCCGCTCGGTGCTTCGGTGATACTCTTATCCTTTTCTTCCTTGGCATGAGGCGCATGATCTGTTGCGATGATATCTATTGTGTTATCTTTTAATCCTTCGATTATTGCCAGTCTGTCTTCCTCTGTTCTGAAGGGAGGATTGAGCTTGGCAAGCGTGCCTTTTTTTATAAGTGCATCTTCTGTAAGTGAAAAATGCTGGGGCGTCGACTCAGCGTGGATATGTCTTACGAAAGTCTGAGATGCGTTTGCCTCATCGACATTCTTAAGTCCCTGATTGGCAATATCCTTATTAAGAGCTTCTTTGACAAGTTCAACACCTTCTTTTGAAGAGATATGCTGCACATCTATCATGCCGTTTTCTTCGAGTGCAATCTGAAGGTCTCTTTTTATAAGACTAATCTCTGCTTCACGAGGTGAACCATATACGCCGTAATGCTCACTTGCTTTGCCATGATTGATTCCGTTATTCTTGATAAGATTCTTATCCTCTTCATGAAGGCTGATGGGGTATTTTCCTGCTTTCTTAAAAGCTGCCCTTAAGATGTCTTCATTCATAAGAGGGATGCCATCATCGGTGAATCCAACCGCACCTGCCTTGATAAGAGCATCGAAATCTGTAAGTTCTTCACCCTTAAGACCATATGTAACCGAGCCGCAGGATTCAACCTTTATATCTGTCTTCTTTCCTTTTTCAAGAACGTATGTAAGAGTTTCGACATTATCAACTGTCGGATTGGTATTGCACATCAAAACGACCGTAGTGTATCCACCGGCTGCTGCCGCCTTAGCACCCGTTAATATGTCTTCTTTATATTCGAATCCGGGATCTCTAAAGTGCGAATGCACATCTATAAGACCTGGCACGGCAATAAGACCTGTGGCGTCAATAATCTCAACATCCGAATCTGAAGCATCGGATAAATTAAGATTTCCATTTGTTCTGGCTTCATTAAAAACAATTGTCTTTATCTTGGTGCCATCCACATATATGTCGCCGTATTCATCTATGCCATTCGCGGGATCAATTATTCTCGCGCCTTTAATAATATACATTCTGTTTCCTTATCACTTCATTACTCTTCAACTTCTTATAACAAACATACTTATTTGAAGTTGATATTTGTATACACGCCGAACTATCTATATATTTCATTAGTGAGCATATATGAAATTATTGATATTCTCAACGTATGTTGATACCTTTTTTCCGTTATACAGTCTCACATCAAACATTGTATCTCCCTTAGACATGAAGTAAATTTTCTTCTTGCTTAAAGGTACATATTTAAGATCAACGCAACTACCAACATCTTTTATATTCTTGCCATCATATATAACAATCTTATAGAATCCTTCATCATCTTTGACCTGATATGCAAAAACAAAACCATCTCCATATACTGTCTTCTTGAGGCTGCCTTCCTGTACATTTCTTGCTACAAGTGCCTCATTCTCATAAAGATCATGTGTTCCATCACCAGATAATTTAGTAACGAATACATGCTTATTATCTGTATATTCAACGCTGGCTACATTAGTGCTTTCAACCTTTGTCTTACCTTTTTTGAAAGTACCCTTGTATGTCACAGAATATAGAGATGTATTGCCACTTCCAAAAGCGGAATCTGTATAATAAATCTTGCCTGCTTTTTTATCTACACCAAGGACAAATGCCCCCATCGAAGTATCAAGATCATATGTTTTTTTACCCGAAAGAAGTGCAAGAGAATTATCTTTTTTAAGCAGAACAAGTGCAGGTAGACTGTATTCTCTGGCCAAAATATCGACATACTCTTCCTTTATCTGATATGCAGTCTTATTGCCAGATTCATAATACCAGAGTTTATTATTTCCATCCTTAAAATATAACTTGATTTTCTTTTCTTCAGTACCTATAAAGAGTTCTCCTGCATCGGGGCTGACAAGCTTGCCTTCCTTGTTCTTTTTAGCAAAATATAGTCCGTCGTTTTTTCTGTAAAGTATCTCAGAAAAATTAGGCGTAGTATACTCAAGGATTGTAACATCTTTTTGTATGTTCTCTGCTACCTGTCCTTTTTTCAATCCTACTACGTTAACCTCGTTAGAGTACGTTCTGTACATAACTTTGGTCTTTTTCTTATTAAGGAAATATTCACTGACGCCCTCTGCTATCAGATTGGTCTCATTCTTCTTGCCCTTGGCTAGATACAGATTACCGTCTGCAAGATATAATACCTCGCCTTTCTTAATAACATCATATGAAGCTACGCAATCTGAAAGAACTTCACTCTTCTTTCCGTTCTTCTTGCAACGGACTAGTTCATTACCCTTGCCATCAACTCGTGTTATGTAGTATATGTAGGCACCATCATAATTAAATCCAAATTCATCTACATCTTCATCTGCCCATACAATTTTTCCAGGATCCCCATCTTTTCCAATTATGTTGTTTTCAAATGTTCCCTTAGTGCAATAACCATTACTTGCAGAAAATACGATATGTCCCTGCGTTGCTTCCTTATACTGATTATACTTGATGATTCCTATTGTTGATGCAATTGCTATGATTGCAACGAGCACTATGGATACAATAACGATAAGCTGAATCCTTGAATCAGATTTTTCTTTTTCGTCACTTGTTTTTGCTTTCTTTTCTTTTTTTGATTTTTTACTATCTGTTCCTGTGACTGCATTTGAAGTAACATCTGCAGAACTTGAAATGCTTGCTTCGCTCTGAGTTGTTCCTGCAAAAGAAGTTGCATCTGTTTTCACAGAACTGTCAGTTGTAACATCTGATTTTACGGTATCGGTATATGAAGAAGTTGAAGCCTGAGCACTGTTAGAAGCCGCCTGTTCTTCAGCTGTTCTTTCCTTGAACATATCCTTATTATCTTCACTGGTAAGAGCTTCGAGAATTTTCTTAAAGTTCATACCGTTAGAAGCCTTAAGAAGAACTGTGTCATCCTTCTTAATAAAGTCACCAAGAGCAGCAATAGCTTCGTCAACTGTTGCAAAGTATAAAACTTCTATATTCTCTTTTAATGATGCCTGCATCATAGCCTTGTCGTACATCTTCTTGGATCTTGTACCAACGCAGACAATTGTTCCTATATTCTTTTCTACAGCAAACTCGCCAACTTCTTCGTGGCTCTTGTCTTCATTCTCACCCTGCTCAAACATATCGCCAAGGATTGCGACCGTAGGAGTTACTGCTTCTGTTAAAAGTTCGAGCGACTGTTTCATCGACTCAGGACTTGCATTGTAGCAATCATCAATAATGGTGATTCCATTCTTTTGCATGATGTTATTACGTCCATCGAGTGCCTTAACGCATGAGATACCGAATCCAATCTGTTCGGGTGATACATCAAGAAGACGTCCTACTGCGGATGCGCAAAGTGCGTTAATAACCATATGCTTTCCGGGAAGGGGTACGCTTGCTGTAAACATACCTTCTCCGTTATCGATAGTACATTCGCTTCCCCAGAGACCTCTGTTAAGTACCTTAATAGCATGTACATCATTGTTCTCATCAAGACCGTATGTAACAGGCTTCTTGCCGTTAACATCATTAATATTCTTGAGTCTCTCATCATCGCCGCATACTACTACACTGCCTTCAGGATTCATATGTTCAAAGATCTCAGTCTTAGCCTTGAATACTCCATCAAGTGAACCAAGACTCTCTAAGTGGCATGCACTGATATTGGTAATAACACAGATATCGGGCTTAGCCATTGAAGAAAGTTCTCTCATCTCACCAAACTCGGAGATACCCATTTCGAGAACTGCTACTTCATTATTTTCACTTATATTTAATATGGATAAAGGAAGACCGATAAGATTGTTTTGATTCTTATCTGTACGGAATACATTGTATTTTTGTGAAAGAACACTTGCTATGAACTCTTTTGTTGTAGTCTTGCCAACACTTCCTGTAACACCTACAACCTTGATACCAAGCTGTTCTCTATATGAACGAGCAATATCTTTTAATGCCTTGATAGTGTCAGGAACAACTATACATGTGCCTGTGACACCCTCGGGAACTCTCTCGCAGACAACGATTGCAGCACCAAGTTCAAATGCCTTGGCGATATAATCATGTCCGTCTGATTTTTCTCCCTTGTATGCAAAAAAGATAAAGCCTTTTTCAACTTTTCTGGAGTCTATTGCAGCACCTGTTATCTTAGCATCAAATCCATCACCGTTAACAATGTTACCACCACAATATGAAGCTATGTTTTCAAGAGTTAATATTTCCATGTCTTTCTCCATGCTTGATATGCATTACAATTTCTTTTCTACAATTATTTACTCAACCTATTTACTATATACAAAACTTCTTATATACAGTTTCTAATGAGAACTTACTCTAATTTATTATGCATACTTTTTAAGTGAAATCTGAATTATCTGCTCGCAAAGTGTTGCGAAGTCAGTTCCCAATACTGCTGCTTCCTGAGGAATAAGTGAAGTCGGTGTCATACCGGGAATTGTATTAGCCTCAAGGCAGAAGTCTTCGTTCTTATCATTAAGAAGGAAATCTATTCTCGCATACACTTTAAGATGAAGTGCAGCGAATGCTTCCTCTGCATGCTTTTGAATCTGCTTGGTAATCTCATCGGATACTTTTGCAGGACAGGTCTCGATAGTGCTACCGGCCTGATACTTATTTTTATAATCATAGAATCCGCTAACGGGTTCAATCTCAACTATGGGAAGTGCTTTGCCATCTACAACCCCGCAGGTAAATTCTCTACCCTTAACATACTGCTCAATAAGAACATGATTGTCGAGTTTGAAACATTCATCTATTGCATTAAGCGCTTCTGCTTCATTATCTACAATGAATACACCTACACTTGATCCGCCATTGGGTGCCTTAACTACAAGAGGATATCCTATAACATCAAGTGCAGCTTTTGCTTCTTCTTTCTTATTAATATTTCTTGCAAGAGGAGTACGAATATTCTTTTGTAATAAGAAATCCTTGGTCATTGACTTATCCATGCACACAGCTGAGCTTAGATAATCCGTGCCTGTGTATTTTACTTCCATCAAATCAAGTGCAGCCTGGATACGACCGTCCTCGCCATTAGCGCCATGAAGGGCAAGGAATACAACATCTGCCTTGGTACAAGCCTCTCTGACGTTAACGCCAAAGAAATCTTTTTCGTCACCCTTTAATCTCTTGATATCTTCCTTGGTAGGATTCTTAACACCAACATTTGCAATGCCTGCTGCCCAGTCCCTTGTATCCTCAAAAAGGTTATCAAGATCCAAATCCTTGCATCCTAAATATACATCAAGAAGCACTACCTTGTGGCCCTTGGACTTGAGTGCTTCGTATACACATTTACCTGATACGAGAGATACTTCTCTCTCTGTAGAATTACCACCTGCTAATACAACTATATTCACAGTCTGTCACCTCTTTTTCATTACATCTTAAATATTTGATTAAGACATAACTAATCTTATTACTTCTATATTATTGTTGTAAGATATTCCAAATATCCAACAATCTTAACCATTATACTACTTTTGGGGGAAACTATAAACAAAAAGACATACGAAAAAGGAAGTCGCCCGGGAACTATGTTCCTAAACAACTTCCTATCCGATATTAATTAAATTCATTTTGACACCTCATCGATAATCGACTTATGTCTTACAGCTTTGAGAAGATAATCGATTGATTCCTGTCCTCTCCTTCTTTGATAATCTACTTGGCTTAGAATTCCTGCCTCAGTCTCCAATCAATCCGTCCATTTAACCTTCAACTTTCTTGTCACAGAATTTAACAAAAACCGTCACATTTTTATTATTATTTTTAAGAAAACAAGAAAATTAAATTTTAAACTTTCGGATCAAAATTCAACTTTGAACAGCAATCCTAAATCTTTCGATTCAAAGGTAAACTGTTTGTTCCTTTTGATTGATTACACTATACCACTTTGAAAAAATAAAAAAAGGGGTTTTTCATCAACTAACAATATTATGACACGAATAAAAAAACATATTTATTGACGCGTATTTTTATGCACGAAATGCCCTATAAATAGCACGTTTCGTATTCTGAGATCGGTATCGGTTTACTATAGTAATAACCCTGTATTATGTCGCATCCAAGTTCTCTTAACTTGTCGACCTGAGTCTTTTTTTCTGCTCCTTCTGCAAGGCAGATGAACTTAAGTTCCTTGGCCAAAGATACGATGTGTCTAACTACTGCGATATCCTGTTCTTTATCAGCTTCACCACCTACTTTATCAACAAAACTCTTATCAAGTTTTAATGTATCAATAGGCATCTCTGTAAGTAATGAGAATGATGAATAGCCTGTTCCAAAGTCATCCATTGAAATCAAGAATCCGTTGGCTCTTAATTCATTAAGTACCTGTATCATATGCTCAGTATCATCATACGTTGCACTCTCAGTTAATTCAAAATCAATCAAGTTATGTTCGATTCCATACGAATCAATAATACCGATTAAATGCTCGATAATATTTTCATCATAAAGACGATTTCTTGAAAGGTTAACGGATATAGGATATAAAACTTTTCCTTCTTTTTTCCATCTTGCAAAAGCTTCACAAACTTTATTCAAAACGATGTCATCAATCTTACCGATTGTTCCGTCTTTTTCGAAGAAAGGAATGAATCTTGAAGGAGGTAGGAAATCACTCTTTTTGTAATTCCATCGAATGAGCGCTTCGGCTCCCTTAATCTTTTCCTTATGTATATCAAACTTCGGTTGAAGGTATACCAAAAACTCATCATTCTTGATAGCAGTATCCGCATAAGCCTTGATGAAATTGCCCCACAAAATATCATCATGCATCTTTTCTGTATAGAAGATGATATCTGTCTTGTTGTGATTAACTCCCAGCGCCTGTGCCATCTTTCCTGCATCTGCAACACGGTTGCCGGATATAAGTGCACGCTTCATAGGAACGACGCCACAACGATAATAAATCTTATATTGAGGATCTTCATCAAGAGTCGATAACTTATCAAAAAACTCTGTTAATCGTCTAAGAGTTTCTTCTTCTGTCATGTCCTTAATCATCATTGCAAAATTGTCGTTATGACATCTTGCTGATGCATAAACCATATCTGACTCGTTCATTGCTTTTACTATATCGCAAAGAACCTTGTTGGCTGCGATATGTCCATAGACTTCATTGATGACTCTGAATTCCTTAACATCAAAATGAACAAAAGCAAAATCCTGTATGCCGTGATCCATAGGCATCTCAAGAAAAGCAACCAAATGATTCCAATTATAATGATTGGTAATGGGATCATAGAATGCCTTCTCGTACAGAGTCTTAGAATCAAATGATTGTACGTCATCATTAATGATAGGCATAGCATTATCATGTATTAATTCGCATTCGTATAGAATCCTGGTCTTTTTAAGGCTGGGGAATATACCTATAATTTCAGGATACTTCTTGATGGATAAATCGCTGTATATTCTATGCGCATCATCATCTTCTGCTATCTCTTCGAATATTTCTTTTACATAAGATAAGGAAATAGGAACATCATTCTCAATCTCAATCGAGTAAAAGAAAACTCCATCCAACTCTATGGATTGTAAGTTGGTCGGATAATTAATTCGAGAATCATTGTTTCTATACTCGATTCCGATAACCTCTTTTCCAAGAGATTCTATATAGAATAATCCCGGAGAATCATATGTTCCGAAAGCGTTGGCAAGGCATAAAATATCAGGGCGAATTTCACCCTTGTAAAATGCCTGAATGTCCTCATCGGAAGCATCCATGTAATACAATATTCTGTTGGGTTTATACAACTGATTTAACTTATTTTTTAACATAGTTTAATTGTATTATATTTTGTTATAAAAGGAAACAAAAAAGGAGATGCAATGCATCTCCTTTTTATCGTTAAACTATAGACTAGTTTGTAATAACAAGTTCTGTTTCCTTGTCGAATACGTGGATCTTCTCAACATCAAGAGCAAACTTGATTGTATCGCCAGGTCTAGCTGTAGTTCTGGGATCTACTCTTGCTGTCATAGGGAACATCTCAAGATCGAAGTATAAGAATACTTCTGCACCAAGTAATTCGTAAACCTTAATCTGTGATTCGAATACACTCATAGGAGATGTCTCAACGTACATTTCTGAATCATAAACGTCCTCAGGACGGATACCGAATGTAACGCTTCTTCCATCATAGCCACCCTCGATAAGCTTCTTTGACTTAGCGGGAGGAAGAGGAATTGAATGACCAGCTACGTTAAGGTAAGCTGTCTCGCCCTGTACTTCTACGATAGCATCAAGGAAGTTCATCTGAGGTGATCCCATGAATCCTGCTACGAAGAGGTTCTGAGGCTTGTCGTAAAGGTTCTGAGGTGTATCAACCTGCTGGATAACACCGTCCTTCATAACGACGATTCTTGTACCAAGTGTCATAGCTTCTGTCTGGTCATGTGTAACGTAGATGATAGTTGTGCCAAGTCTCTGATGAAGCTTAGCGATCTCGATTCTCATCTGTACACGAAGTTTAGCATCAAGGTTGGAAAGAGGCTCGTCCATAAGGAAAACCTTAGGGTTACGAACGATAGCACGTCCCATTGCAACACGCTGTCTCTGTCCACCGGAAAGAGCCTTGGGCTTACGATCAAGGAGGGGAGTAAGATCGAGGATCTTAGCTGCTTCCTTAACCATCTTATCGATTTCGTCCTTGGGAACATGTCTTAACTTAAGACCGAAAGCCATGTTCTCCTGAACTGTCATATGAGGATACAGAGCGTAGTTCTGGAATACCATCGCGATATCTCTGTCCTTAGGTTCAACATCATTAACAAGTCTGTCACCGATTCTCAACTCACCTGAGCTGATATCTTCAAGACCTGCGATCATACGAAGTGTTGTAGACTTACCACAACCTGAAGGTCCAACGAAAATAATGAATTCCTGGTCTGCGATTTCAAGGTTGAAATCCTTTACAGCTTCAAATCCGTTAGGGTAAACTTTGCAGATATTCTTTAAGGATAATCCTGCCATTAAAATTTCCTCCTACATTATAATCTTATAATATTCTTGGTTAAACAACCGTTGTTACTATTCTAAAGGTTAAGGGGGTAAAATACCATACCACATTTATACAAACATTTCTGTAATCCTTGTAACTATTTACACCTATATCGGTGTGGTGGGTGGCAAATTGTATGTATTTATCTCTTTCGTTTGTGCAGTCTTGTCATTATGCCGTAGAAACGCCTAAAATACACACTTTCGTCACATTTTTAACATACTTAAACATCAAAAAACAGCCCCTCACGGGACTGTTTTATTGCCCACCGCTAAGTTTAGCCTTAACCGCTTCGTACTTGAGGCCGAGGATATTGTACATCTCGAGAGTCTTCTTAGCCTCATCCTTGGCTTGAGCCATAATCTCATCATAAGAATCTATGAATACCTTGGTGATATTCTTATTGAGCTTATTTCTTGCCATCTCATCATTGAGAATCTCTATGATCTGGTCTTTTTCAAAAGCCTTTCTATAGGATCTGTCGCAGGAAAGACCTGTTACAACATCCGCAACCTGAAGAATGAACTGCTCTGTGTTCATCTCCTCTTCTCTGAGTCCCTTGGGATATCCGGAGCCGTCACATCTCTCGTGATGTGCTGTTGCAATCTTAACAACCTCGGGATCCATACGGTTAAGAAGAATCTTTTCCTCTCTCTCAACGTGAGTACGCATAAGCGCTATCTCTTCGTCTGTTAACTTTCTGGCTGCATCGATGATATCTCTTGATATGGAAAGCATTCCGATATCATGGATTAAAGATGCATAATATAACTTCTCAGAATCTTCTTCGCCAAGTCCGAGTTTTTGTGCCAAGTTTTGTGAGATACACAAACTCGATACCGCATTAACAACTTCCGCCTCACTCTTGAATCCGATACAGTACATGAGAGTCTCCATGTACTTTTTCTTTTCTTCATTAGTAAATATCATGTATTCGAGTATTGCATCGATTTCTTTTTGATATGAATCGTCGTTAAGGTGCTCAAAGACATCGTATTCTCTAACACATGTTTCCAAAAGATCTAGCGCCTGGGTGGTATAGAATGTACCTTCCTGACGTCTGAACATATTGTGATCAAACTTATAATTACCGAGTGCGAAATGATATATCTCTGCTGCCTCAGCAAGTGTAAGTAATGTTGTCTCCTGGAAATAATCATAGTGAGCGCCCTGAATCTGCTTGAAGGGAACTCTATGATAAAGAATCATTCTGGACTTGTCATCGTCAAGCGGAGTAATGTTACGAAGGAACAAAAATCCGTATACAGAATGAGGAAGAATATCTTTGAATTCGTAGTTTAATTTATTGTTGATGTTTTCAGTCTTATATACACCGATATCATGAAGCGTAGCGAGCATCAAAAAATCCGCAAGTTCGTACTGTTCGTACCCGCCCTTGCACTCAAGCATCTTACAGAGAAGATAACCCACTCTGGAACCGTGGTTCATCGGTCTTCTGTCTATTAACTTTAAAGTATCTCTCAACAAGAGAAAAATATTCTTACTGCTGATGTACTCCAATGTTACACTTCTCCGTTTTCCGAAAAATTACTTTTTCATATCCCACTTCATTGGTGTTACTATCATGCCTGAATCTTCGTACTGGCTTCCAGTATCCGTAAAGCCAATTTTATGATAAAAATCAACGGCGTAAGGAGATGCATTGACCGTCGTATACCATTCATTGTGACTGAGCATATAATCAGCGGCCGTATATATAAGGTCTCTGCCTATGCCCATCTTTTGATGCTTATCATCAACGAAAAGAAGCGATATGTGCCTCTTGGTACGAACTGAAATCATACCCACTATTTCTCTGTCTATCTCGGCAACCCATAACTTATATTCGCCAATTAGGAATAACTTGTATATACCGTTATCGGATATGAAGTCGTAAAACTCCTTCACACCCTTATCGCTGTAATCGGCAGCTACGTATTTCTTAAAGGTTCGCCACGCGAGTGCCATGGCATCTTCCCATTCGTCAGGTCTGGCAAACCTGACTTCATATCGCTTGTCCATCGTTTTTTATCCGGCTATATAATTCTTGATTGATTCAAAAAGTGTCTTGAAGAAACCTACAACTGCATCCCAAAAGCTCTGCTTAACTTCATCTGTGATGATACCGTTGAGTGCATTCTTAGCTTCTGCAAGTACTGTATCTCCATACTTGTTATATAAATCGCCTGCCTGCTCAAGTAACTTCTTGGGGTCAATGTCAAGTTTGGCAATCTGTTTCATAACATCCACAAGAGCGTTAATCTGGTCCTCTGTAAGAGTGATACCGAACTTCTCCTGTGCTTCTTTGATTACATCCTTTATATCGTCAGCATCAGTAAGACCTTTAGCAATGACCTCTGCCTTGATGTATTCGATGAGTTCCTCAACTTTATCGGAATCTGCATCAGTAACTTCATCAGATATTTCACCGATGGTAATCATCTCCGCAAGAGCTGCTGTCTTGGCATCTTCTTTTAATTCCTTACCGGACATCTCTTCGTATGCCTGCCATGCTCCGATTAAAGCCGCAGTACCTGAGATGGGGAAGGGACCTACAACAAGTACATCCGCGTCTTCAACGCCTGCTGTCAAAAGAGCATTCTTGTACATGCTGATTGTGCAGTAATTGATGTTCTTGGTAGTAACTCTGATACCAGAACCCTTGGCGTTTTGCTTAACCATAACGCAGGATAAAGAATAACTTCCGATTACTGCAGGATCTATATATGAATCAAGATACTTGTGCTCCTGATCATTGGTTATATATACAACCTTGTAGTTATCGAGGTCTTCTCTTGCAATGCCCATTTCGTTGAGAACGTATGTAAGCTGCTCCTCGTTTAAGTCCTTACCAAGTGCTAAATAAGGCTTACTCTCATTGGCAATAATACTTTCTGCCACATCTGTCTGAGATGTCTCAGTAACTGTTGTTGTATCACCTTCGGTAGTAGTGGTCTCCTGAGTCTGAGTTTCAGTCTGTGTCTGTGTCTCTGTTTCAGTGTTACCCTCACCTGTTGCAAACACTGTTAACGGTGAAGCAAGAACCATAGTAGCAATAAGTGCTGCAAATAAATGTTTTTTCATAATCTAATCAACTCCTGTATATAACTAAATGTAATTAATCCCCAATACATTATGTCCTTATACAGCATAAGATTAAATATCACTTTTTGTTTTTTTACTAGCAGATTTCTGCGCCTGAAGGCATATTCTTTTCAGGGCTCATAAGTGCAAGATTGCCATCCTGATCTTCTGCACATAAAAGCATACCTTCGGATACAACTCCTGCAAGAGTAGCGGGCTTTAAGTTAACAAGAACCATTACCTTTTTGCCTACCATCTCTTCTGCCTTGTAATACTGCTTGATACCTGAAACTATCTGTCTTGTTGTATTGCCGATCTTAACCTGTGAGCAAAGAAGCTTCTTGGACTTGGGAACTTCTTCACACTTGACAATCTCGCCAACTGCAAACTGCATCTTAGCGAAGTCATCATATGTAATCTCATCCTTAAGCTTTAACTCAATTGCATTCTCATCGTCTTCTGCTTCTGTTACTCCTGCCTGAGCCTTCTGAATCTCAGCGATTCTTGCAGCTTCTGCATATACATCATTGATATCCATTCTTGCGAATAAGATCTCGGGCTTGTCTGTAACTTTTGTCTTGGTATAAAGACCAAACTTATCAAGGTCACTATAATCTCTAATGCTTGTACCGAGTGACTCAACAATCTTTTCTGCTGTTGCAGGAAGGAAGGGCCAGAGAAGGCTTGCACCGATTACGATGCTCTCTGTAAGGTTGTAAAGAACTGTTGCAAGTCTGTCTTTTTTAGCATCGTCCTTTGCAAGAACCCAGGGCTCTGTCTCATCAATATATTTATTGCATCTCTTGAAAAGAGTGAATATCTCAGTAATGGAATCTGCTGCCTTGAGTTCATCCATCTTGGAACAAACCTTGGCATATGTTCCCTTGGCTACATTCTTGAGATCTTCATCAACTGCCTCTGCAACTCCTTTGTCTTCAACAATACCGTCAAAGTACTTGTTGCTCATGGAGATTGTTCTGTTAACGAGGTTACCAAGTACATTGGCAAGATCTGAGTTAACTCTCTCTGTCATAAGATCCCATGAGATTGAACCATCGTTCTCATAAGGCATCTCGTGAATCATGAAGTATCTTACGGCATCAACGCCAAAGAATGCTGCAAGGTCATCAGCGTAGATAACGTTGCCCTTGGACTTACTCATCTTGCCGTCTCCCGATAAAAGCCAAGGATGACCGAATACCTGCTTAGGTAGGGGCTCACCAAGTGCCATCAAGAAAATGGGCCAGTAAATAGTATGGAATCTTACGATATCCTTACCAATAAGATGAAGGTCTGCGGGCCACATCTTTTTATATAAATCCGATGAATTGCCATCAACATCGTATCCGATACCTGTGATATAGTTTGATAATGCATCAAGCCATACGTATACAACATGCTTATCATCAAAGTCTACAGGAATACCCCACTTGAATGATGTTCTTGATACACAGAGATCCTGAAGTCCGGGAAGAAGGAAGTTGTTCATCATCTCATTCTTTCTTGAAACGGGCTGAATAAAATCAGGATGTGTATTGATGTAATCAATGAGCTTATCTGCGTACTTGCTCATCTTGAAGAAGTAAGCTTCTTCTTTTGCGGGCTTAACTTCTCTGCCGCAGTCGGGACACTTGCCATCAACTAACTGTGCCTGTGTCCAGAATGACTCGCAAGGAGTACAATACATACCTTCGTATGAACCCTTGTAGATATCGCCCTGATCATAGAACTTTTTGAACATCTTCTGAACCTGCTTCTCATGATCAGCATCTGTAGTTCTGATGAACTTGTCATATGATACATTGAGGCAATCGCAGATGGACTTAATCTCGCCTGCTACTTCATCAACAAACTGCTTGGGTGTAACACCTGCTTCTTCTGCTTTTAACTCAATCTTCTGACCATGCTCGTCAGTACCTGTCTGGAAGAATACTTCGTATCCCTGCTTTCTCTTGAATCTCGCAATACAGTCTGCGAGAACTATCTCGTAGCTGTTGCCTATGTGGGGTTTGCCCGATGTATAGGCAATCGCTGTTGTAATATAATACTTGTCTTTCATCTTCTGTCTTTTCCTTCCTGGTTAATTACTTATTTGACTTGACTCCGGTAAAAGCCATAATGCTTCGGCCCATAAGGTCGGCACTTAAGTTACCATCGTATGTACTGCGCTCCCCGGTACTCATCTCCTGTTTCCACTTGAATCCTTCAGGGAGCTTGGGCATCTCTATATGACGCATTTCCCAGTGCATATTGAATAAAACGAGAACTATGTCGTCCTTCTTTTTTACACTGTCCCAACCTGCAAACATGATACCGATAACTCTGGTCTCATTGTCTGTATAATCATTCCAAGGCACGCTGTTATGAATCGACGTGTCGGGAAGACCGCAGTGTGCCTGCGTTGTCCTGCCTCTGATAACAGGATGGTTGTTTCTGTACTCAATACATTTCTTAATGAAATTGAATTGATGTTTATGTGTCTTGAGTCTGTCCCAATCAAGCCATGATATTTTGTTGTCCTGGCAGTATGCATTATTATTGCCGTACTGTGAATTACCGAATTCATCTCCTGCCAAAAGCATCGGAATTCCGCGGCTTACCATAAGTGAGAATATAGCGTTTTCACGCATTCGATTTCTCAATGCTTTTATCTCGGGATCCTGTGTATCACCCTCGAATCCGCAGTTCCAGCTATGGTTGTCATCGCATCCGTCAGTATTGTCCCAACCATTTTTCTCATTATGCTTATGATTGTAAGCATAGAGATCATGGAGTGTAAATCCGTCATGACATGTAATGAAATTAACGGATGCACTCTGTCCTCTAGACTTGGGATCATATATATCAAGCGAACCTGTGATACGGCGAATCGCTGCATCTGCCATACCTGCATCCGACTTGAGGAATCGTCTCATATCATCTCTGTAACGACCATTCCATTCAGCCCATCTCTTCCATGAAGGGAAAGTACCTACCTGGTAAAGTCCGCCCGCATCCCATGCCTCTGCGATAAGCTTGGTCTTACCAAGCACGGGATCGAATGCCAAAAGCTCCAAAAGCGGAGGTGCACTCATCGGCACGCCGTCTGCGGAACGACCGAGAATCGATGCGAGATCGAATCTGAATCCATCAACTCTGTACTCAGTAACCCAATATCTCAAGCAATTAAGAATCATGTTACGCACAACAGGATGATTGCAATTAACCGTATTGCCACAACCCGAGAAATTGAAGAAATGTCCATCGGGTGTAAGCATGTAATATATGTCCTTATCATATCCCTTAAAAGAATATGTCGGGCCGAATTCATTGCCCTCGGATGTATGATTGAATACGACATCAAGGATAACTTCTATGCCGTTTTCATTTAATTCCTTAACTAACTTTTTGAACTCGTCGCCCTCGTGGTTATGTTCTTCTTTTGAAGCATAACTTGTATTGGGAGCAAAGAAACTGACTGTATTGTATCCCCAGTAATTGAGAACTTGCTTACCGTCTACGAATCTCTCTGCTTCGAGTTCATCGAATTCAAATATGGGCATTAGCTCGATAGCATTAACACCAAGTTCCTTGAGATACGGAATCTTTTCTCTGATTGCATCAAAGGTTCCGGGATGCTTAACCTTGGAACTTTTATCCATAGTAAAGCCCCTGACATGCATCTCGTAAATGATAAGATCATTAAAAGGAATCTCAGGCTGCTTGAAGTTGCCCCAATCAAAATTGCCATCTACAACTCTGGCCTTGTACTTGATCTCTTTATCAGGTTTTTCACCCCAGATTCTCTGACCTGTAACAGCCTTGGCATACATATCAAGAAGCTGAGGGCTTCTGACTTCATTACCCTTATCGTCTAACTCGATAACTCTGTAGGCATACTCGAACTCACCTATATCAAGGCCGAAAACAACCATCGCATATGTGTGTCCGATTCTGTAAGCCTCGGGAAAGCGAAGAACCGCATAAGGTTCAAGTGACTCATTCTTGAAAAGCAAAAGTTCCATGCCGACAGCATGAACCGAGTGGATGGTGAAGTTAACACCGTCCGGCACTCTCTTGGCTCCGAATGAGAGAAAGTCTCCGGGGCATACCCAATATTTACCTATTTTATCAACATGTTTATATTCGGTACTCATTAATCGGTCTCCAGATTGGCAAAGAATTTAATAATATTTTCTTCATCGGCAGGAATGCTGCCCTGAATCATTTTATCGCTTCCGCCGCCACGGCCAGAAAGGTCGTTTCTTATCTTAGTTGCCAAATCCTTAAGCGATATATCTAATGCGTCACTTTTTCCTGTGACGAATCTAAACGAATCATTCTTGTTATCAAAACATACCGTCAATGCACATTCTTTTTTTGCGACCGTCTCGTTAATAAGATTACGTGCCATTACTTCGTCAAAAGAAGGCGCGAAGCAGACGATGTATTTTTTGTTTTCATATTCGGGATTGGAAAAAATATCTTTAAGATATATTTTCGTAATCTCTTTTTTTAGATTGTTAATCTCTTCATGTTCTTCGTTGCAATGAATGAGTTTACTCTCCAAAGAAAATGCACAGTCTTCTCTTTTTGAAGAAAGAAGTCGCATGAATTCTTTATTCTGAGTATGTAAGAATGCGTAATCTTTTACGGCATCCATACCGGCAACGAGAGTCAATCTCATGCCGCCTCTATGTACGAAGTAATCAAGAATCTTGACTACCTGTATCTCACCTGATGACTTCAAACAAGGCGCACAACAAGCGCATACATCATAGCCATCTATAATAACCAGGCGAAGATTATCTTCGATATCTATCTTGCTTCTAAAGTCTATCGACTGAGCTTCTTCGTGAGTAGGTAGTGACGCGTATATTTGTACGTTTTCACCGATGGCACGATTGGCATCCTCTTCGATCTTTTTTATCTCATCATCGTTAACAATGCCGTCTATATCCATGACTGCTTCCACACGAAGTAATGTGTCGCCGTCATATTCTTCGGATACATGAAATCCGACATTGTCGAATCCGAATCTCTTATGAAAGAGTCCGCAGATTAGATGCTCTGCGTTATGAACCTGCATGCGTCTTTTGCGAAGTTCAAAATCTATACTTAGACTTGCCTTGTCTCCGGCTTTTATCTCCCCTTCAACGAAGTGAATCAATTCGCCATCAATCGTTAAAACATCTTTTACATTAATGCCGTTGATTGTGCCCTTATCGGCATTTTGTCCGCCACCCTTGGGTGAGAAAATGGACTCTTTTGTTATAACCTCAAAACAACCCTTGTACTCTTCTCTATCTGATTCGTGTGAATCTAAAACTATCGTATCAAGTGTTGTTACATATGCATCTAAATCAAATATCTTCTTCGTCTTCATCTTCTTTTTCTTGAGGTATTGCTTCGCATACTATCTGGTTACGTCCGTTTTCCTTACCTGTGTAGAGGTTATCATCGGCCATCTTAACAACTTCATCCTGTGTTCTGCCAAGGCCACCTCTTACAAGACCAATTGACATTGTAACCTTGATAAAAGGAATAAATGCGTCGTCAACCTGAAGATACTGTTCTGTCTCGGAACCATCGTCTTCGATAATCTCAATCTCACCGGTCTTCTTGCCGGCCAAGAATTCACCGAAGAGTTCCTCTTCTGTCATATCGGATCTGTTCTCAATCTCGAGTGCACGAACATCATTGAGAATCTTTTGTGTAACAGAATATGCTGTCTTAAGATTCATATCGGTGAAGATGAGTAGGAATTCCTCACCACCCCATCTGGATGCTACACCGTTACCAACCATGTTGGTACGAAGTACTTTCGCAACTTCCTTAAGTACAACATCACCCATATCATGTCCGTATGTATCATTAACCTTCTTAAAGAAGTCGATATCGCAAAGTGCCACACAATAATTGGTGCCGAATTCTCTCTCTTCTCTGATGGCTTTTTCAAGTCTCTTGTTAGCAAGACGTCTATTGTACAGTTCGGTAAGAGCATCTTTTTCAACAAGGATATGAAGTGAGTTTTGCATCGAACGAATCGACTTACCGATGTCGCCTATCTCGTCGTTTCTTTTTAATACCTTATACTCAACTTCTCCACCAAGATCTCCCTTGGTAATCTTATATAGTGATCCCTGAATACTCTCGATATCATCTGCTAGTTTTTTGGTGTAGCTAAATGAAACGAATGCAACTATGAGTGTAAATGCTGCCAGGAATCCAATCATGGGACTGATTGCTCTTGTAACGAGTTTGTCTATTTCCTTGCAAGTCTTGGCAATAGCAATCATTCCGACTACATCGCCCGATACTTCCTTGATGGGCTCGTAATATACATAGTAATCGGTTCCGTAAATATTGACCTTCTTATAGAATCTGCTTTCTTTTCCTTCAAGGACCGCCTGCTTAACTACAGCGTTGGCACCTGTTCCGACAAGGCTCTCGCCGTTTTCTCCCGAAAGAGTGGTCAGTACTCTGGTATCGAGATAAAAGATTGATATCTCTGCACCTGTCTCTTTTTTATATCTGTCAATAATCAGATTGTCTCCGGTTATCTCTTTGTCACCTTTATAAAAAGCAGCTACGTTTCCATCGGATACAAGTTCGTACTCCCCGGGGAAACGAATATCGTATGTCAAAAGAACGCTTGATGCAATCTCTTTTAATTCTCCTTCGACCTTCTCGTACATAATTCCCGAAAAACGTATACCTGCTAAAATCATAGCAAGAACGCCGAACAAGAGAATGGGACCGCATGTCATCATGGGAATTGATGAATGTAGTCCTGCCTGCTTTTTCTTCTTTTTAGGCTTGGGGCCTAATTCGTTTTTGAAGCCTTTTTTGGATTTATCTTTAGGAGTCTCATTAACGACTTCCTTCTTTTCTTCTTTGACTTCTTCTTTTATTTCTTCTTTTTTCTCTTCGATTGTTTCGTCAATCTTTTCTTCGATCTTTTCTTCAATCTTTTCTTCTGTGTTTTCAGCCATAACTATCCCTCACAAATTTCTATGCAAAGTATTGGCAATCTAAAAATGTAGAAAAGCCGGACTATGACAGACACAGCCCGGCTTTTTTAGTTAAAAGACTATCTTCCTGTAGGAATGAAAGGTTTGATTGCTTCAGCAAGCTGAGAAACAGGCATTGTCTGTAACCAGATTTTTCCGGGGCCTGTAAGCTTGGTATTGAAGAATCCTTCACCACCAACGAGCTTGTTGCCAAGGCCGCCCTTAACGGATACTACGTCCATCTGAACTGTACCTTCCATGCAAGCTAAGGAACCTGTATCAACGATCATAACCTGACCGGGCTGAAGATCATACTCTATGATAGCACCGTCAATCTCAAGGAAGAGGTCTCCCTCGCCTGAGAACTTCTGCATAACGAATCCTTCGCCACCAAGAAGTCCTGCACCAAATTTCTTCTGGAATGTTGTTTCCATCTCAATAGTTGTAGAAGATGCAAGGAATGACTTCTTCTGAGCAACCATTGTCTTGCCGCCTGAAAGCTGAACGTCAAGAATCTTGCCGGGAACACCTGTTGTGAAAGCTATCATACCGTCACCATTGTTAGCGGTATAAATGTTCTCAAAAAGTGCTTCGCCTGTAAGAGCCTTACCGAACATCTTACCCAAGCCGCCGCTCTGAGTCTTCATCTCCATGTTCTCTGTCATCCATGCCATAGCCCCTGCCTGACACTTCACACTTTCTCCCGATGATAAGTTGCAGACTACAACGGGAAACGGTTCGCCTTTGATTTCATGATTCATAATTAATCCCCTCCTATTTGTGATACAAAGACTTTGTTTGGTATTCAGGTTCGCAGGTGAGGTTAACACCTAACTTTCTGAATACATTTTTATCCACATGTGAAAGAATCACACTTGAATGCACTTCTGCTCCTCTAAGATTTTGGAGTTGCTCCATAGCTGCTCTGGCATCGGGATCTTCTGACGCACATATTGAAAGTGCAATGAGAACTTCGTCTGTATGAAGTCTCGGATTCCTGTTGCCGAGATGCTTAACTTTTAACTCCTGAATAGGTCCGAGTGTAGCAGCCTTGATTAATTCTTTTTCATCATCAAGACCTGCGAGAGCTTTTAACGCATTAAGAAGCATTGCACTTGATGCACCGAGAAGCTCACTTGTCTTACCTGTAAGGATTCTTCCATCAGGAAGCTCGATAGCCGCTGCAGGTTCGCCTGTTGCCTCTGCCTTAACCTTGGCTGCTGATACAACCTTACGATCATCGACTGTGATCTCAGCCTGCTTCATTAAAAGTTCTATCTTTAAGCACTCTTCTTCGTCAGATATACCCATACGTTTCTGACAAAGAGCATTGTAATATCTTCTGATTATTTCCTGCTTGGAAGCTTCTTTTACTACCTCGTCATCTATGATGCCGAATCCTGCCATGTTAACGCCCATGTCAGTAGGTGACTTGTAAGGTGACTCACCCATAATCTTTTCAAACATAGCGTTAAGTACGGGGAATACTTCCACGTCTCTGTTGTAGTTAACAGTCGTCTGACCGTATGCTTCGAGGTGGAACGGGTCAATCATGTTGACATCCTTAAGGTCCGCTGTTGCTGCCTCGTAAGCTATATTTACGGGATGCTTAAGGGGAAGATTCCAAATAGGGAATGTCTCGTACTTGGCATATCCGGCCTTAATGCCTCTCTTGTATTCATGATATAACTGGGACAGGCAGGTAGCCATCTTGCCGCTTCCGGGTCCGGGAGCAGTAATAACCACCAACGATCTGCTTGTCTCGATATACTCGTTCTTGCCGTATCCGTCATCAGAAACGATAAGAGGAATATTTGAAGGATATCCTGCTATGGGATAATGCTTGTATACTTTGAGTCCGAGTGACTCAAGCTTCTTTTGATATGCAATTGCCGAAGGCTGTGATGCGAAATGTGTCAGGCACACGCTTCCGACATATAATCCGTATCCTCTGAATGCGTCGATAAGACGAAGAACATCTACATCATATGTGATGCCAAGGTCTGCACGCATCTTGTTCTTTTCTATATCTGCTGCCGAGATAACGATAACAATCTCTGCCTCATCCTTTAACTGTGAAAGCATCTTAATCTTACTGTCGGGCTTGAATCCCGGAAGTACTCTTGATGCATGATAATCGTCAAATAATTTACCACCGAATTCGAGGTAAAGTTTACCGCCGAAAAATGCGATTCTTTCCTTAATCTTTTCAGACTGAAGTTTTAAATATTTCTCGTTGTCAAATCCTATTTTTTCCATAACTGTTCCTCACATCACAATCACTATCGATTATACAATTTTTTGGCTTGATTATCAAGAAAATTAGTCATTAAAAATGGCATAAAAAAAAGACGCCAAGCGTCTTTTTTTAACAATAATCATTTGCTTAATTATTCACCGATTCCGGAATTCTTGAGAAGTTTGATAACATCTCCTACAGTCTCGATGTTTTCAAGGTCATCCTGAGGCATCTCAATGCCAAATTCCTCTTCAAAAGCCATAACAAGCTCGAATAAATCAAGTGAGTCTGCTCCGAGGTCATCCTTAAAAGATGTATCCTCTGTAATCTCAACTCCCTGAAGATTCAACTGTTCAATAATGATTTCTTTAATTTTATCAAGCATTTTGCACCTCTTAATATATTTGCATATCTTTATAATCTACTCAACGACTATGAGTATATTATCAGTATATTACTTTGTCAACAGTAAAAATTTGCAATTAACAAAAGGTTCAAAATTTAGAGTAAAGCCTTGTATACTTCGCTTTTGGATATTCCTCTGTCCTTGGCCACGGCTTTCATGGCTTCCTTCTTATCCATGCCCTTGTCCGTATATATCTTCATGTGGCTCTCAATATCAATGCTCACCCAGTCGTTTTTACGGCTTTCTTCCTCTTCTTTTCTATCGATACCTTCCACAACAAGGACATATTCACCTCTCGGTTCCTTGTCCTCATACATGGCAATCGCTTCGCCTATCGTGGTACGCACCGCTTCCTCAAACTTCTTGGTAAGCTCACGACACAGAACGATTCTTCTGTCTTCGCCAAGTGTATCTCTAAGTTGTGAGAGCGTGTTTACGAGGTGGTGCGGTGCTTCATAAAGAATTACCGTTCTATGCTCAATCTTTAACTCTTCGAGCACTGCATTTCTCTCTTTTTTATCAGAAGGTAAAAAGCCTTCGAAGCAAAATCTTCTTGATGATAATCCGGAAAGTGTAAGCGCCACTATGCATGCACAGGGTCCGGGCAAAGATGTAACTTTTATCCCTTCTTCTATACACATATCAACCAGTACTTCGCCGGGATCGGAGATAGCAGGAGTACCCGCATCAGTGATAAGAGCGATGTTGGTACCCTCTTTTAACTTTTCTATAAGAGTAATCGCTTTTTGAGTCTTGTTATATTCATGATAGCTTGTCATGGGCACATGAATATCAAAAGCATTCATTAACTTAAGCGAATTTCTGGTGTCCTCCGCTGCGATAAGATCCACGGACGAAAGAGTCTCAATCACTCTCTCTGATGCATCTTTTAAGTTACCTATCGGAGTGGGACACAGATATAAAACACCTGCCATTAGTTTTCCTCATATATCTTGCTGACTTCAGGCATATAGTTGCCTGCTTCATCATATATTATAAGCGGCTTTTCAACCTTCATACTATGATTGCCGCCCTTACGTCCTTCGATAAGAATCATACTGGGTTCGCTGTCGAGACGAGGATATACAATTCTGAGTCTCTTGGGTGTAAGCTTCCTCTCGTTCATCTTAAGCATTATCTCATCTAGTCTCTCCGGTTTATGAACCATAAAAAAGCTGCCGTTACTTTTTAATATCCAGGCTGCACAGTCGAGCACATCATCGAGGGTGCACTTAATCTCATGTCTCGCTATGGCCTTACTCTCGTCAGGATTGCTTAAAGCTTTGCCTGGAATCATATACGGCGGATTAACTGTAACAGCATCATACGAAGCAGGCTTCAATATGCTTTTAAACCCACATAGGTCTCCGCATATTACATTAATCTTTCTTTCGAGTTCATTCATTTCGACACTTCTTGAAGCCATATTGGCTATGTCTTCTTGAATCTCGAGTGCGTCAAAATGCTCCGCTTCTGTCTTGGCTGATAAAAGGATGGGGATTACTCCCGTACCCGTACAGAGGTCACAAACCTTATCGCCCTTTTTCAAGCTGACGAATTCAGTCAGTAATACCGCATCCATTCCAAAACAAAAACGGGTAGAGTTTTGTATGATACTGTACCCGTTTCTTTGCAGGGAATCTATTCTTTCATTTTCTAAAAGTAAAACTTCTTTTCCCATTATATTAATTATTCTTCAGAACCTTTTTTAGGTCTGTTTTCACGACGGTTGTTATGATAGTGTCCGTTGTTTTTTCTGTTCTGATTACCCTGGTTGTTTTGATTGTTTTGTTTCTTTTTTTCGGATCTGTCTTTATCGGGTCTGGAATCAGAATCTTTGAATTCTTTTTTATCTTTCTTGGGGCCCTTGTTATCCTGAGAGAAGTTACGTTTCTTATCTCTGTTACGATTGTTATTTCTGTCTCTCTTCTCTCCTTCGCCAAGGATCTCTTTCATCTCCTCAGCTTCTTCGCTCTCCTGCTCCTTGATATCTTCCTGTTCCTGTTTCTCAAGAAGTTCAAGTGCCTTCATATCTTCTGCAGAAAGTACTTCTTTTTCCTTACGTATACCCTTCTTAAATGTAAGTTCCGAAGCGCTGTATTCACGTATCTCCTTGTCATCCTTTAATTCGATGACAACTCTGACTTTTTGTCTCAATACGTTGATACTTACTACTTCGCCCTTACAGCCATCATTAGTGGAAACAAAATCACCGACATTGGGCATTGTCTTATTTAACTCTTCGTAAGTCTCTTCTTCATTCTTAAGACAGCACATAAGTCTGCCACATACACCTGATACATTGGCAGGGTTAAGTGAAAGATTCTGTTCCTTCGCCATCTTGATTGAAACGGGTGCAAACTCGTGGAGGTATGAGTGACAGCAGAACTCTCTGCCGCATGTACCTACACCGCCGAGAAGCTTGATCTCGTCTCTAACACCAATCTGTCTTAATTCGATTCTGGTCTTGAATACTGCTGCCAGATCCTTAACCAATTCTCTGAAATCGATTCTGTTATCAGCCGTAAAATAAAACATTAACTTCTTACGGTCGAATGTATATTCTGCCTCTACCAGTTTCATGGGAAGCTGGTGCTTGGCTATCTTTTCCTTGCATATCTTGTATGCATCTTCTCTTGCTTCGAGATTACTTTTTTCCGCTGCATCATCTTCAGGTGTTGATACTCTGATGATGGGCTTAAGAGGTCTTATGATATTCTCTTCCGCAACCTCTCTCTTTTCACCGATGACGGTTCCGTACTCCATACCTCTTGCGGTCTCCACGATAACGTGGTCGCCCTTCTTTATCTCTAAATCACAGGGATCAAAATAATATAACTTCCCTGCGGTCCTGAAGCGGACGCTGACTACTTCTGCCATTTATTACTGTAACCTTTCTATCTGGTCTCTTTTATAACTTCAAGAAGCAGAGTCATACAGGTCTCAAAATTGGCCTTGGATCTGATTCTTACTTTTGCAGTCTCGAGAGCACGTACGATATCGTCTATTCCTTCGTAACTTGTTCTCTTGGCTACTGACTTAATGTACTGAATCTCCTGCTTGAATACAAGATCATTAACATCATTAGTCGCTTTGAATAAAAGTACGTCTCTATACCATACGGAAAAGATATCGAGGTAATCGAGTTCATCGTACTTGTATTCTTTTATCTTATTGATGGCCTCCATAATATCAGGAGCATCCATCTCATTGATATGCTTAAGAAGCGATACCGCTTCAGTCTTCATCTTGTCAAAATCCTCATTCATAATGAGCATCTTGGCCTTACCGAAGTTACCCTGCGAGAAAGATACAGCAATATCTGCCTTGTAATCGGGAATCTTAAATTCCTTCATGAGATATTTCTTAAGTACTTTCTTTTCAACGGGCTTAAGAGCGAGCTTAACGCATCTACTCTGAATGGTCTGTAAAAGCTTGTCCTTGGATGTAGTAAGAAGAATAAGTACTACATATTCAGGCGGCTCTTCGAGAGTCTTAAGCAGAGCATTCTGTGCCTGCTCTGTCATAATCTCTGCTTCGTTAATAAGGAAAATCTTATACTTACCCTTATAAGGCTTGGTTGTAATCTCCTTAATAACCTGATCTCTTATATCATCAACACTTATTATGCTGGGCTTGTCATGAGTAACATTGTAAAAATCCGGATGTGCATTGTTCTCCATCTGAAGACATGACTGACATGTGCCACAGGGCTTCTCGCCCTTGCCTTCGCAAAGGAGTGCTTCCGAAAAAACTCTGGCGATAAATTCCTTACCGCTACGCATCTCGCCCTCTATGATATAAGCGTGAGCTATCTCACCGCTTTCACTGACTTTTTTAAAATATTCGGTTAAGTGTTCCTGCCCAACAATGTCTTCGAATCTTGCCATAATTCGTCACCCTACATGAATATATCCAATAACAATCCCCTGATCTCGTCTATCCTGCCGAGAATGGACAGCGCGTCCTTTTCTTCTTTTACAAGTTCCTGTGCAAGTTCATCAAGCGCTGCATCAACTCTTCTGATGATACCGTACACACGATGTCTGCCTCGTCTGTCCAAAAAGTTTTCTCTTGAAAACTCGTGCGACCTGTTAACAACTTCGTTCATGAAACTCTTGATTAATGCGCGATAATGCTTCATATCGCGAATGTCCATCTTCTTTTTCAGCCTGTCGCCCTGCATGGTAATCTCTTCCATCATACCCATCAGGCGCTGCTGAAGTTCTGCCTCCTCAACATTGGATGAGAGCACAAACTTAAAAGGTACATCCGGCGTCTCCGTCGGCTTAACACTCTCTACGTTCTGAGGCTGTGCAATTTGATTGACTTTAATCTCCATAGGCTTTTACCCTATTCTTTAACCAAGTCCTTAATCTCAGTCATACACTTTTCCAAGTCGTAATTTTCGAATACTCTCTCTATTCCTGCATTTTTAATCTTGTCTTTTGAAAAATCGTTGGAGTCTGCCAAGAAGCGGCGACACATCTCTTCGTATTTAGGGTCGCTCTGCTTTCTCTCGCGTCTAAGTGCTCTCTCGAGTCTTTCTCCGTCATCCACATCTATGAGTATCGGAATAACTCTGTCCTTACCGAAGTAATTACGAATCTGAACATATGATTCAAGCGTTCCGATAACTGCATAACTTTTTTGATCAAGATCGATGCATCCGTTATCCACTGTCATGTATTTCCAGATGCCATGTATCGTATTGTATGCTCTCGACTCAACTACTTTTCCTTCGGATGCAAGTTTTTGTGCTTCAACTTCATCTATGAAAAAGTATTCTCTGCCGTCTTCCTCGCCCTCTCTTATGGGTCTGGTTGTATATGTCACGAGTTGATTGAGTCCGAGGCTCTCGTCTGCCAAAAGCCTCTTGTATACAGTATCCTTGCCTGTGGAACTCTTACCACAGATGCAATATATTTTTCCCATTATAATCCCAATGCCCGTAGGCTAACCTTTACACTTATTTTGCGTAGAATAAAACTCCGAGAGTAGCCGGTCCGCAGTGGCTGGTAATAACGCCTCCCGCCTGTGTCTCCAAGATCTCGTCGAAGTAATTAAGTTCCTTGAGATACTCAACAACCGGTTCTACGTCTGCATGATCCATCACTGAATATGTGACGAATACTCTGGTACTGTCCGCCTGTAAAAGTTCTTCTTTCATGTCTTCAACATAATTCATAAGAACCTTCTTGGTCTTGCCACGGTACTTGGTACCTACGCCCATCTTGCCCATCTTAACTTCAATACGAGGCTTGAGCTTTAATGTATTCGCAAGAAGTGCGGTAACTGCCGTACATCTTCCGCCTCTTGCTAAGAAAGTCAATGTATCAACTACAAAGCTTGCTCTAACATCTTCTCTCGCATTCACAATCGCTTCATGAATCTCTTCGGTGCTCTTACCTGCATCTCTCATCTCAGCGGCACGGATAACCTGAAGTCCGATTCCGGTTGAAAGATTCATCGAATTGATAACGAATACTCTGTCATAATCGAGTTCATCTGCAGCAAGTCTTATTACGTTGCAGGTGGTACTCATATCTTCGGAGATACCGATGTAGATGACATCATCGCCTGCTTCCTTGTGAGGCTTGAGTGCTTCGATAGCTGTATCTATGCCTGCCGCCGCCGTCTTGGGAGTAGTCTTGTTATCATCTGACCACTTGATAATCTCTTCGGGTGTAATATCAATTCCATCAAAATAACTCTTGTCATCCATGATGATACAAAGTGGAATGGTCTCGATATTGTATTTTTCCAGTAACTCTTTCGTCAAATCGGCGGTAGAGTCAGTCATTATTATTGTTTTCCCCATACATTAACTCCTTGCAGTTATAATCGGTTAATTATAGCATTTTTCTTGCTTTTTTTCAACATTTATGAGGAATAACTCAATTAATGCAAACATAAGAAAAACAGGGAGCTTTTGCCTCCTGTTTTTCTTCATTTATTTTCTTAAGTTAAGTAACGCCACGAATCCGTTATATACGAAATCTTCTACTTCTTTTTTATCGTATGCTGCTTCTTCCTGAATGAGGAAAACAAACAATACTACCTGAGAACAAAGCACATCTTTTCTATACGCAAAGTCTTTTTCGGTAAATGCGCCTTCTTCGAATCCCTGATCAAGGAATCCCTGCAAGAGAGTCTCGACTATGTTGGAACTTTTTCCATTGATTCCGACAAATCCAAAAGTACAATCCGTGTTGCTCGAGTGATTATTTCTTATATCGTTAAGAACTCTGGCAAGTGATTGCAAAGTGGTGTTGTCCAACTTGTTATCCCAAATATAATCCAATATCTTATAGAACTTATTTTTGAAGTTGTCTTCCTGCGTAGTTATAGTCAATACGGTTTTTACTTTTTCATACAAAAGATAATGCACCGCCTTGGTAATAAGTTCCTCCTTGCTCTCAAAGTATCCGTAGGTTGTACCCTTACCGATACCTGCACGTGAGGAAATCTCGCTTACCTTAAGGGTTGATATATCTCTTCCTTCTCGTATGAATTCGCTCACCGAATAGTAGAGTTTTTTCTCTTTATCCGGAAGGTTCTCCATATGGTTTATGTATGTCATGTAATCAAATCCGTCCATTTTATAATCCCTCATATCTATCTCTTGTTCTCGTTTGCTTTGCTTATCATTAATCCATACCCTTAACTAAGGGAAATGATTCCGCCCGGATTGGTTGGTTCTTCATCAACCTTTTCACCGTACTCGTTGACTCTGACCGATTTATTTCTGTTAAAGATGTCGTAGAGACAAGGAACAATTACAAGTGTTAATACGGTTCCGTATAAAAGTCCACCAATCATAACTATTGCCATGGGCTTCATCATAGCCGATCCGCCACCGATTCCAAGTGCCATGGTTGACATTGATATAACTGTTGTAAGTGTTGTCATAAGGATGGGACGAAGTCTTGACTTAGCCGATTCAACAATTGCGTCTTTTTTCGTCAATCCTTCTTGTCGTAGCTGGTTAATATAGTCAACCATAACGATACCGTTGTTAACTATGATACCCGCTAACATTACGAATCCGAGTGCGCCGATAACCGATACGTTGTTGCCTGTGAAGTAGAGGGCAAACAAACCACCTGTGAATGCAAGAGGAATCGTAAACATGATGATAAACGGTGACAAAAGTGACTGGAACTGAGCAACCATTATCAAGTAGATGAATATTACCGCAAGGATAAGCATGAGCGATAACTGCTTCATGGCATCTTTAATCATCTCGTCTTCACCGCTCATCTTGATTGAGTATCCGTCAAGCATTTCAATATTCTTAAACTTGTTCTCAAGTTCATTACCTACAAAAGAGATGTTGTGGTCATCATCAACATTAGCTGTTACTGAGATGTACTTGGTCTGGGCATCTCTGTTGATTACATTAAGAGTATCCGTTGTTTCAAAAGTAACGATACTTGCAAGTGGAACTTCTTTTGTATTACCTTCCTGATCTGTATAAGTAAACTTAAGCTTCTTGATATCATCAAGTGTGGTATCCTTCTGCTCATCTGAGATTACGTATATATCATAATCCTTGGTATCAGCGATAAGAGAGCTTGTAGATGTCGAAGGCATCATAACCTTCATAACCTCTGCAAATACCTGTGCTGTGGTCAACTGATACTCCATAGCCTTAATCTTGTCTACGTGAATCTTAAGACAGGGTGTTGTATCACTAAGACCATCCTCGATATCTATAACACCGGGGGTCTCTTCCATAATCTCGACTACCTGCTTGGTGTATTCGCGAATCTTTTCAAGATCACGTCCTTTTACCATAATCGAGAGACCGGAACCCATCATAGACATTGTGTCATTGGATGTAGTAGTTACTGAAATCTCACACTCGAGATCGGATGTCTTTTCTATAATCTCGTTCTGGATTTCCGACATCTTTCTTTTATTGTTTTCATCCAAAAGAAGATAATAGGTTGCGCCGCTTCCGCCTCCCATACCGAGAGCTCCGAGAGCGCTTCCTTCACCGAGCATAACTCCGACTGTCTCTATTCCATCAATACCCATTACTCGCTCGCTAACCTGGTCGCATGCTTTCATGAGATCTTCATCTGTATAGTCTCCGTCCTCGGGCATGGATACTGTCATTGAAATCTGATCAACCTCTATATCCATATCAAGGAATGAGAATCCTCTTGAGAATCCAGCAAATATACTGCCTGCAAGAAGTATAAGTGCGAGGATTAAAACCAAAGGCTTTACTTTTAAGAGTCCTGAAAGTACTACTCCGTATGCGTCTCTAATCTTATCAAAAAGAAGTGTCTTCTTTTCTTCTGTATCTTTTATAATCATACCTGCCATAGCGGGCACGAATGTTAAAGCAACGATAAGGCTGGCACCAAGAGTATATGTAACTGTTAATGCCATATCTACAAATATCTGCTTGGTAATACCCTGAGCAAAAACGATGGGAGCGAATACCGCAACTGTTGTAAGTGTGGATGATGCGATAGCCCCGCCTACACCCTTGGCACCTTCAACTGCGGCCTTCTTAATCGTTACACCTTCTTTTCGTAGCCTGTATATGTTCTCTATGACAACTATCGAGTTATCAACCAACATACCAATTCCAAGCGCCAATCCTGAAAGGGAGATGATATTAAGTGTGATATGTGTAAAGTACATAAGTACGATTGCAAAGATAACACTTAACGGAATTGAACATGCAATAATGAATGTCGACTTAAAATCTCTAAGGAAGATAATAAGTATAATAACTGCAAGTAACGCACCGATTAACATGTTCTGCAATACGCTCTCTACAACGATGTCAATATAGACACCCTGGTTCATAAGAACTGCCATGTTAAGATCGGGGTTTTCTTTTTCAAGCTGATCAAACTTCTTAAGAAGTCTGTCCGTTACATCACCTGTTGAGTAACCTGTCTGCTTTTCAAAAGAAAGCATGATGGCAGGATTACCATTAATCTTGGAATATGAATCCTTGGCATTGTTAACTACTTCAACAGTCGCAACATCCTTAACTCGAATGGGTGCTATGTCTTCCATACCAAAGTCGATAAGCACCATATTATTAAGGTCTTCAACAGTGGTTACAGAATCTCCGACTGCTATCATGTACTGGTTATTGCCCTCAGTTACATAGCCTGCAGGCATGTAAAAGTCCTGTGCAATGATGAGGTTTCCAAGCATCTCTGCTGTAACAATATTGGATACATCTGCCTGCTTGATTGCAGAGTCCTTGGCATCTTCGAGCTGCTTCTCGCCCTGTTCGAGTGCTGCCTTACCGGTTGCAATCTCATTGCTGGCCTTACTAATCTCAAGGATACCATTAACGATACCCTGATTGAGTTTCTTATATGCATCGTCTAACTGAACTTTACCTTCAGCAATCTTGGGCTTAGCAGCTTCCATGGTTGCGATTGTCGAGTTAACTGTTGCAAGGGCCTGATTAATCTGCTTGCCAAGTTGAGTCATATCTCCGGTATTCGGATCTATTCCAAGAGCACTTAAATCAATACCCGCTGCCTGCATCGCACTAAGTGTTGCTAAAACAGGTGCAGCGCTAAGATTAGCCTGTTGCAATTGAGCGCTAACAGTTGCAACATAAGCGGTTAACTGTGCCCTATTCATACCTGTTTGCTCAACCAATTGTTCATCTGTTAATGCAGGATCTTGCGTTAATAAAGCTTGATACTCTGTTACAAGTTGTTGTTGTCTTTGTAATTCTGCGCTTTGAGTATTGTAGTCATTGATTGCTTTTGCCGCATTTTCAAGATAAGGCTTAATCATCTTCATTGTCTGAAGATTGGAATCTATTGAAGACTCTCCTACATACGCCTGAATCTTACCATTAACTATCTCATTGGATGCATTGGCAAGTTCATTGGCCATCTTCTCCTGGCCTTCTTTTAATTGCTTTTCACCATTAGCTATCTTGTCTTTTGCATCTTCAACTTCTTTTTCAGCATCAGCAAATCCTTCATCAATATTTCTAAGAACATCATAGTTGATCTTCTTAATCTTCTTTTCATCGAGTGTAATCTGGATAGTCTCTTCAACCATACCTGTGGTTGTAACGCTTGCAACACCTTCAACACTCTCAAGATAAGGAACGAGTGTATTGGCTACATAATCGGATATTTCAACCTGATTCATACCTTCGATATCCGCGGAAGCAACCATTACAGGAAGCATAGTAGGATCGAGCTGCATAATCATAGGGCTCTGAACATTCTTAGGAAAGTTACCTGATACCTGGTCGAGTTTTTGCTGCATCTGGATAATAATGGAATCCATATTGGCATTCTGTTCGTACTCAAGTATTACAAGAGAATAGTTGTTATATGACATTGACTGAATCGTCTTGATATTGGACGTGGTCGCCATCTGTGCTTCTATCGGAGCAGTTACATTCTTCTCAACATCTTCAGGGCTACCACCGGGATATGCGGTAATAACCAATACATAAGGAAGGTTCATATCAGGAAGAAGGTCAGCCTTCATTCTATAGAGGCTCACCGCACCAAGAACTATGATAAGCACAACTCCAACAAGGACTGTGTATGGTTTTCTAACACTGTATTTCGACATAAAAAGCTCCTAAAATCGCTATTTCTATAGTTAGGTCTAAATAACTGACCGAACGGTCGGTCGACTTTTTACATAATACAACTTTTAAAATATTTGTCCATAGTGTTTTCACTTTTTTCACAATTTTGTTCATTTCTTCACATTTGCATGATAGTATATAAGGGATTTCGAGAGGAAAATCCTCTCAAGATAAAGAAAAGAAATATTTATATAAAAATATATATTCTAAGATATAAAAAATAATAATAAATTAAAGGTACTTAAAATGGGAAAAGAAACAAAAACAAATGTAATGAGAGTATTGGAATCCAAAAAGATTGCTTATACGGGATATACTTATGATCCTGAAGTTGCTATAGCAGGAGATGAAGTTGCTGCAGCGCTTAATGAGCCGCCCGAAAGAGTCTTCAAAACACTTGTAACAGTAGCATCTAAAGGCGAACACTATGTATTCATGGTTCCTGTAAATAAAGAACTTAATCTAAAAGCAGCTGCCAAAGCTGTCGGGGAGAAAAGTATAGAGATGATAAAATCAAAGGAACTTCTTCCTCTTACAGGATATATTCATGGTGGATGTTCTCCTATAGGAATGAAGAAACTCTTTAAGACGGTAATAGATTCGTCAGCATCCAATTACGAAAAAATATTCTTTAGTGGTGGAAAAGTTGGATTCCAAGTAGAAGTTGCATTTAGTGATCTCTGTAAGGTGATACCTGTAATAACGGCAGATATTGCAGAATAAGAAGCACTAATAAAAATAGAGAATAAGAATACTAACTAAAAGAAAAAACTAACTATACAAATAAATATAAGATATTTTAAAAATATAAATGAAATATAGAAACAAAAAAATCACCTAAAAGGTGATTTTTTAATGCCCAGAACCGGAATCGAACCAGTGACACGAGGATTTTCAGTCCTCTGCTCTACCAACTGAGCTATCTGGGCGTAGCGGGGGAAGGATTCGAACCTACGACCTCCGGGTTATGAGCCCGACGAGCTTCCAGCTGCTCTACCCCGCGGTATTATTTTTCGATTTTCCCAAGGCTTTCGCCTAATGGATGGAGGTGGATTCGAACCACCGAAAGCGTCGCTAACAGATTTACAGTCTGCCCCCTTTGGCCACTCGGGAACCCATCCATAATATGTAAGTGGGGCCTACAGGGCTCGAACCTGTGACCCTCTGCTTGTAAGGCAGATGCTCTCCCAGCTGAGCTAAGACCCCACGCAAGAGTATCGATAAAAATCGATATTCAATTCGTATAGAATTGACGACCCAGATCGGACTCGAACCGACGACCTCCGCCGTGACAGGGCGGCGCTCTAACCAACTGAGCCACTAGGCCAAGTAATTTATACCTTCAAAACCAAATACAGATTCATTTCAATCAGAGTACTAACCTAACTGGATAAGCTTTCGACCTATTAGTGACCATCAGCTGAATACATTACTGTACTTACACCTTGGCCCTA
>JAEEGJ010005214.1_pt1 | contig 41579 bp, 29 predicted proteins | sample 8958761 | NCBI WGS metagenome assembly JAEEGJ01 (sample SAMN16246546, study PRJNA631951) | gut metagenome | biome: gut microbiome; feature: rumen; material: RS-attached | host: Bos | place: Iran: Karaj | collected 2018-10 | reverse complement strand
CCGTGTTGCCGGGGCTTAGAGATTCTCGCCTTGATGGTTTTTACGCACAAGCTTTGGAATACAAAAAATGAAAAAAATCATTACGCTTCTAGCTTTAAGTCTTGTATCGCTTTTGCATGCTGAAGATTCGCTTGCATTTCGGAACGATTCTGCAGCCGTAAAAGACGATATTTCGTTTTCACACTTTGCCGTGTTCTTGGAAGGCGGCGAAATTTACCCGATGGGTGATTTGATGGATGCCGTGGAAAACGCGTTATACGGCGGTATCGGCGTCCGTTACACGTATTGGGAAAATGTCGATGGCGTCGTGATGTTCCAATACACGTATTTTAAACCGGCTATTGACGTTTATATTGACGGTGTTCATCAGTTTATGGGACGTATTGGTGTCGATTGGAAATGGAATCCCATTCATCCCGTAGTGCTTGGCGGTGGCTTTACTTGCAGTTGGACCCATGCGGATAGCGAAAAGCCAAACTGGGGTGAACCCGGTGGAACTTTGACGGATAATGAAACGGAATTCGGTTGGTATGCAAGAATTAGTTTGCCCGTCTTCAAATATCAGAAATATAGCTTAGGTTTTAATGTCATGTGGGAACATCTCTGGACTCTTCCGAAAAGCTCTAACATGTTGTCTGCGGGAATCACTCTCGAAAGGAGTATTTGGTAATGAACTCCTTTGTTAATAAAATAATTGCAAGTTTGGCAATCTCTGCTTCTTTCGCTTTTGCTTCCGTTGATGCAGAAATGGAAGGCATGGAAGTCGTCTCTCGCGACGATGGAACGTTCTTGATTGGTTCCCCGACTTTCTATTTTGATCGCGCTTTGGGTGCTGGCGGAATTCACTCCGAAAGTGAATTGTGGACGCCTCGCAAGTTGCGCTATCGACTCCTTTTCGATCGCATGTCCGTATTGCCGAGTTGGGATCCGATTGAAGCACCTTCCGTTTGGATGAAATCGGGTAATGAACTTGGGGATTTGATTTATTATGATATTATAACGGATCCAAAAGAACGTCCTGTCAATAGAACCCCTATTTTGGAGGGAGGCTTCCGCACGCCGTTGTTCCATGGGCTGTGGGCTACATTCCGCTTGTTCCAAGATGATTATTACTGTTTCAGGTCTGCTTATGGCATTCGAGAGAACCAAGTTGACGGCTTTTTCTCGTTCTTTGGCGAAAACTGGCCCATGTTCAGCTCGGTTTATGGCGGACTTGGCTTTACGAATAATTTTATAGATGCTTCAGTGCTTGTCGGAATGGAATACATGTGGATCTTTACGGAAAGTTCCAGATGGATTCCTGTACAGTACAAGCCGCGTGTTGAAGCGCGTGCCGACTTTGGAAACTTCTCGACAACACTTGTCTATGAAAATGTAGAATATCAGAATAAACGAAAAAAGGAAACTGGCGAGCGCACGGAAGTGAACGGCTCCATCATTTATAAATGCGGTGAAAGTTGCCGTCGCGGTATGCTCCAGCTTTCTGCCGGACTTGCTTTCCGCTTTGTTGGTGACGATGGCGTTGTCTATACGGGGCTCAACAACGATCGCGTCTTGTGGCCGTTCCTCGAAATGAACGTCCGTCCGCAAGAACATTTGAAATTCGATGTGATGTTTGGCATCAACAATAGGGATTGGCTTGTTCAGGATAGCGTTGAGTACAACATTCCAGTGCTTGAAAAAATGAATGTTTCCATCGGTGCGAAGAACATTTCTGGAACGCGCTTGAATCCGATTGCTGACACGCACGAGTTCTTTGATGGCGATACGATTTCGCTCACTGCTGCCGGCCACATGGATTTGTTGCAAGGCTATGTCCGCTTTGAAGATTCTCTTACGAATTTCCTTGGTTTTGGCCTTCGCGGAAGTTTTTGGGCTGAATACGGTGCTGAAACATTTGATGTGGGTGAATATGTCGATGAAAAAATTTACACGTTCCGTCACGGTGATGTTGCCCGCATAAACTCCTGGATTAAAGGCGTTACGGGAGAATTCTGGTTGAAGCTTTGGCTTAAGGACCTGTTTAACTTTACTGCGTTGACGGGTTTTGAACGAATTGATGGTAGCGAAAAACGCTTCGAAGTGAATCCGGCTGAATTCTTTGTCGCTTTCAATGCAGACTGGCTCATTAAAAAGATGTTCCGCATATCGCATTCCATACGTTATAGAAGCGATGCTCAATGGAATCTCCGCTCCAGGGATCCGTTTGTTGCCAAGGGCGACTGGTTCTGGGATGCAACATTTGAACAACGTTTCCCGAAGTGGGGGCTTTCGCTGACAGGAACCATTATTCAGGCTCTTGGCAAAGATGCGATTGAAACTCCGAATGGTGAATATAGTCGCTTACGCTTCTTCTGTACTGCGAAGAAAGCGTTCTGATGACCAGGATTCCTCTTTAAAGAAATTTTTTTAAAGCTTTCAAGCTAAAGGAATTTGCGAAAGTCTCAAAGACTTTCGCTTTTTCTATCCATTTTGTTGTGTATGCTCCGCTTGTTCTAGCGTTTTTTGCGTTTACGGAGAGTTGCACATGAAGCACGTTGCATTCGATTTTATGCACTGTGATGCTATGACGGAACGTTCCGCACGGTTCAACATTTTCGACATCGTCTGCGTTGATGTAGTCTTCTGCCTTGGCCGGAAAACCGACGGTTGCTCCACGAATGCTTTCGAAGTGCGGGAGCGATAGCTGCCCATCCAAAAATTTTTGTCCATTGCCTATGGCAAGAATTTTTTCGTCAGCGCTTTCTACGACGAGAATGGTGCCGTGCCAATTTTTTTCTGTACGTTTTTTGACAGGTGGAAATTCGGCTGTTTGTCCATCAATAAATGCACGACATTCGTTGTGGAGAGGGCAGGCCTCGCAGAACGGCGATTTCGTTTTGCATACGGTTCTTCCGAGTTCCATCAAGGCTTCATTGTGCATGTACGCTTTCGGTGAATCCGCTATCTCCCGCGCATAGTTCCAATAAACCTCGGCGCAAGTTTTTTCTGTCATACCCGATCTGTCATCCCGGACCCTGTTCCGGGACGTTGGCAAAAAATCTAGCTTGTACAGCCTGCTGAAAATTCGAACAAGGTTCCCGTCCAAAATCGCTTCGCGTTTGTGGTAGGCGAGGCTTAAAATGGCGCCTGCGGTGTATGCTCCGATGCCTGGCAACGATTCCAGTTCTTTTCTCGTCTCGGGCATTTTTTCACAAACAATCTTCGCCGTCTTCAGTATATTTCTTGCTCGACTGTAATACCCAAGTCCTTGCCAGAACTTGAAAACTTCTGCTTCGTCGGCCTTGGCAAGCGTCTCCATATTGGGGAATCGTTTCATCCATCGGATAAAGTAATCCTTGACGGTCGAAACTTGCGTCTGCTGGAGCATTGTCTCACTAATCCAGACTGCATATGGATCGCGCAGTGCATCCAAATCGGCAGGCCTCCATGGAAGCTCCGCCGCGTTCTTCTTGAACCACTCGCGCAAATGTTTCAAAGAATCTGGAGTCATTGGTTGTTTGTCAATGGTCTTGGGTCAATAGTCAATAGTGGGTTTGTGCATTTCAAAAATGAGTTAAGAGCTCTGAGTTATTAGAGAATTTTATATTAAGATATTCTAATAACTACTGACTATTAACTAGTAACTGCGTCTCCGGCGCTCAAATCCCGTATGTTTCCTGCTTGAGCTTCCTGAAAAATTCGAACTGCGTCTTTGTCGAACTTTCGAGCGTGTAGCGTTCGCTGCGCTTGTGGCTGTCGATTCGCATCTGCTCATAGACTTCCGGTTTTTCGATTTTGATGGCGCGGCATTCTTCCAATGTCTCAAGCCACTTCGCTTCGTCAATCGGCAAAATCCGTCCGCAGCTTTCGTCTTGCACGATGCTTCTCGGACCGCCGTAGTTGCTCACGATGGCCGGCGTTCCCGTGGACATTGCCTCGACAACGACGTTTCCGAACGTATCCGTGGTGCTCGGGAACAAGAAAAAGTCCGCATCCGCGTAAAGGCTTGCAAGCATTTCTCCGCCTTGCTCTCCGGCAAAGCAGACACTGGGGTTGCCCTGGAATTGCTTCTTGATTTCTTCGAGATACCAGCCGTATCCGACGTACATCAGTTCGACATCGTCAAATTTCGCCGAGAACTTTTCCCACACGGAATTCAGGAATTCCAGATTCTTTTCCTTCGAAATTCGGCCTATATAGGCAAAACGCACTTTGTTCTTTGAACTGTCGTTTCCGAACTTTTCCCAAGCGCCTTTCCCGCGCAATTCCGGCGAGAACTTTTCAAGCGGGAGTCCGCGGGGGAGAATCTGCACTTGATTTGCCGGGACCTTCAAATCCTTTTCCAGAATGTTTGCGTAGTCATCGCAAGGGCTGATGACCGGACGGGCCATCCAGTAGAAAATGCGCATGAGCCAAAGCACGTAAGTGTGCATCCACTTCGCCTTCACAAGCGTTTTGGTGTAAGTGGGCACGTCGGTGCGGTAATGGCTGAACACCTTGATTCCCGCAATTTTTCCGCAAAGGCAAACGACCCAAGCGCCAGGACTCGGAGTTTCCAGCTCGATCATGTCTATCGGGTAACGCTTGAGCAAGCGGAGTACGGGCGAAATTCGGGGAATCGCGAGTTCGCTGTTTGCATATCCGAGCTGTTCCATGCTGAACAAACGCGGCAACAAAATGCAGTAGCTGTTCTCGACAACGCCGCACGGTCTTGTGTTGAACGCGCTGCCGGCGAGGTAAGCCTTCATGCCGTGATCGCGCATGTACGGAATCACGTTTCTCAAATTGTTTGCGATGCCGTTTGTTTCGTCCAGGTTGTCAGAATAAAACAGAATGCGTACGTCGTCCGGGGCTCTGCGATTGCGTTCCCTTTTCAAATAGAAACGCAACTTCAACAGCTTCGGCAAGTTGATAATCGGTGTCAAAAAGACCAGAGGAGGAATCCAGCAGGTGCGGATATTTCCAGGGGGCTTGTGGTTGAACGAGAAAAACTTGCGGAATGTACTCGTCACCTTGCGGCCAAAAATGGCCGGGCGTGTATCCAGCTTGTCGCTAGCCTTGAGCTTTGTTGAATCTGACGCAGTCGTCATACTTCACTCCTTTGCCACCGAACAAGTCCAATGCGCTCCCAATGGTGAGGTCGATCTTTCCGTTGGATATTTCTTTGCAATGCTTCAAGTCGTCAAGCGATTTCGCTCCGCCGGCGTATGTGACCGGAATGGGGCTGTTTTCGGCGAGGAACCGGATGAGGTCGTCGTCCATGCCTTGCTGCTTGCCTTCGACATCTGCTGCGTGAACCAAAAACTCATCGCAACTATTGGCGAGGTCTTCAAGCGTTTCCTTGGTTATCTCGATATCGATAATCGTCTGCCAACGGTTTGTCGCAATCTTCCATTGCGGTTTGCCATTGACTATTCCCGTGCGTTTGCAACTCAGGTCCAGAATCAAATGTTCCTTACCTACGGTCTTGACGAGTTCCGCCAACCGTTCACGGTCGAGGCGCCCTTCCGGGAAAATCCAGCTCGTTACAATCACGTGTGAAGCTCCCGCTTCAATATACTCTTGAGCGTTCTGGGCGTTGATTCCTCCGCCCACTTGAAGCCCGCCCGGATACGCTGAAAGCGCGTCCTTTGCCGCGCTTTCGTTCCCTTTGCCAAGCATAATCACGTGTCCGCCCTTGATGCCGTCTTTCTTGTAGAGTTCGGCAAACCAGGCAGACGAACGGTCTGTCTCGAAATTGGTTTGGAGCCCCGTTCCGCTATCGGAGAGAGAACTCCCGACGATCTGCTTCACTTTTCCGTCGTGCAGATCAATGCAGGGTCTAAATTTTGTCATTAATCCTTGACCCCGGTGATTGCCCAGTCGATTTTTTTGCCGAGCCCGTTCTGGCTACGGCCGCGGTAGAACAGCACTTCGCCGCCCGCAGCGATTTTCATAGCCTTCTTGGCGAACCAGCCTTCGACCTTGTCCAAGAGCGATGCCTTCTGCAATACCTTGTTCACGGGGAACACCATCGGCGGAATCCCGTTTTTCCATTCAAAAGCTAAGGTCGTCTTGGGGAACTTCTTGCCGTTGTAGTCGGTGCCACCTTCCTTGATTTTTGTCGGAATGGCGACTTTTGTACCCTGTTGGCCATTGTACAGAGCATAGCCCATCAGCTGACCGTCCGTCGTGAGGGTAAGGCGTCCGGCATACATGGAGGCCTTCTCGTTCGTGCTGAAGTTGATGGTGCGGCTAGCGATGTCTGTTGCTTGTGCCGTTTGCCATGTCTGGTCCATGTAGGCGTAACCCTTGACGGTCAAGGTGTCTTCGTTGTAGGCGATTTTACCAGTAACTCTGCCGTACGGGATGTGGATGTACTGTGCAAACTTTTCCTTGCCGAAAGTCCAGATTCCGTTTCCGGGAACCATGCCCGGCACGGCGCTTTCGAACGTCACGTCCAAAAGGAACTTTCCGCCTTTGTCGGCGCTGAACATGACGTGGTGACCCTTGCCCGGCTTGTTTTCGAGCAGGTATTCATCGGTCTTGATGGTGATGGTCGCCTTTTCCTTGTTGGCGACAAGTCGTTCGGGCGGATATTGGCGACCGACAGAATAGGTTTTTCCCTTGAAGTTCCAGAAATTGAGGTCGCAGCCGATTTTACGGCCAGATCCTGGCACGTTGAGGACGGAATAGTTCACGAAAGCACGTGTTCCGTTGTCGAATACGAACTGGTAACTCCAAGTTTCGTTATATTCCTTGGAAATTGCCTGGTGCGGCATAAAGTCGTTCACGGTGAGCGCCCTGTCAGCACCTTGTGGAGCGGTAACTTCTGCGGCGTGTATTGCCGTAGAAATGAAAAAGAGGGTACAAATCCCCAAAGCAAAATTTTTTATTTGTAATCTCATGTTCAAAAAATAAAAAAAAGCTGCCCTTGTGGAACAGCTTTATTGTAGAAATTCGCTGAACTGCGTTTTTTGAGGATGAATGACCTCTAAATTGAGCTAGTTACAGGCGCAAGTCGCGTCCCATGCCCATTTTGAGCTCCACGCGGCGGCGGACGACCATTTCGTTGAACAAGTCGGATAGGCAATCTTCCATGCAAATCATGGGTTTCCAGCCGAGACTCATCACTTTTGACGGGTCCCCGATCAGGAGCGGAATGTCGTTGCTGCGGTCGTAGCCGGGGTCGAACCTGAAATCGACGCTGACACCGGAGATATCGACAAGCATTTCGACGAGTTCGCGGAACGTGTAGGATTTTCCGCAGCAGATATTGAACGCTTCGCCCGATTCGGCTGTATTCAGAATCTGGATGGCGGCGCGCGCAACGTCACGCACATCGACGACATCGCGGCTCACGTCAAGGCTTCCCGAATAGATAACCGGTTCGGCTCCGTAATACTTTATCTTCACCAACTGGTAGGCGATGGACGGAATCACGAAGCGGCGGCTATGGTGCGGCCCTGTAAAGTGAAACGGGCGTACGAACACGATATGGAGGCCGTTCGCGTTGCGAAACTGGTTGCCGAGAATTTCCATGCACGCCTTGGATGTGGCGTACGGCGTGAGCGGGTTGGGAGGGTCGGTTTCCTTGTGCAGGTAAGTCAGTTGCTGTTCCGTGCGTCCGTAAATTTCGCTACTGCTGAGGAGCAACACTTTTGCTTTCGGCACCACCTGGCGCACGGCTTCAAGGAGCGTCTGCGTGCCGAGCAAGTTGATGTTCAGCGTTTCGTAGGGCTTCTTGTAGCTGAGTCCCACGGAAGATTGGCTTGCCAAGTGATAGATGTGCGTCGGGGAAACTTTCTGGATCATTTCCTGGACGTTTCTGAAGTCCAGCAGGTCGCCCGTCAAGTATTGGACACCTTCGACTTTTTGCCAGGGCTGCGGAAGTTCGTCACTGAAACTGTAGAGTTCGTGATTCGTACCAGTCAAGTTTGACAATATGCTGAATCCAAGCGATCCCGTACCTCCGGTAACCAAGATGCTCATCTAAACCTCACTTGCCCGGATGGCGTTCCAGGCGTTTGCGATAATGCCTTTATCAATATTACAAACTTTTTCGACCTTTCCGATCTTTGTAGGCAAAATATAAACACGAGTGCCTTTTTCTGCCTTCTTATCGACTGCCATTGCGGCCCATGCCCCTTCGACATCCACGTTGAAAGTCTTTGGGAAGCCAAGGGCATCGAGGAGGGCGTTTTGTCGCTGTTCCTCTTCTTTCGAGAGCTTTCCGAGGAGGACCGCGGCGCGTGCAGCTACTCTCATGCCAAGCGATACCGCTATTCCGTGGCTGAACAGTTCGTAATGGGTCAGTTTTTCGATGGCGTGGCCGAACGTGTGACCGTAATTGAGGATGGCGCGGAGTCCGGCTTCCTTTTCGTCGATGCCGACCACTTCGGCCTTGATTTGGCAACTGCGGAAAATCATGTGCTTCAAGACGTCAAAGTCGTGAGCCTTGATTTTTTCGACGTTGTTTTCAAGATAAGTGAAGAATTCCTCGTCGTAAATCACGCCGTACTTGACGATTTCGGCAAGCCCTGCGAGGTACTCGGTGGCCGGGAGCGTGTTCAGCACGGAAATGTCGCAGACAACCGCTTTCGGCTGGTAGAATGCGCCAATCATATTCTTGCCTTCGGCATGGTTCACGGCGACCTTGCCGCCGACGGAACTATCGACCATCGACAGAAGCGTTGTCGGGAACTGCACGAACGGAATGCCGCGCTGGTAGGTGGCCGCTCCGAAGCCCGCCATGTCGCCGACGACACCGCCGCTGAACTGCAAAAGGCAGCTCTTGCGGGTATAGCCGCGGTGCAGCATAAAGCTGTACAGCTGGTTCAAGTTGTGGAGCGTCTTGTGGCCTTCGCCAGCCTGGAACTTGAAAATCGGGCAACGGCCAGCTTGGCCGCGCAGTTCCGAAAGCTTCATGCTTTGTTCTTTTGCGATTGTCGTGTCGGTGCAAATCAGAAATTCATACGTGGGCGAGAGGCGGAGCCCTTCGAGCATGATGGCTGCGTCCGGCACGATGTTCTTGCCGATGAAAATCGGGTAGCGCCCGCCTTCGCTTGGATAGACGTCCAGCGCATGGCTTTCCCAGAACTTGAGCATGTGCATGATGCGTTCCGAAACATGGGCCTCGGAACAGTCGTTTGAACTTTCGACGCTGAAATCCGCATTGGCGTAATTTTTTTCGCGTTCCTTGAGCATGGCCTTGATTTTTTCAAGACGTTCTTCGTCCGTGAGGTTGGCAAGCAACGGACGCGTGTTCTTGCGGCCGATGCGTTCCGAAAGCACCTCGGGCCTTGCCCACAGGCGGATGATGGTCCCGTTTTCGCGGATGACCTTCAAGTTCTCGGATTGCGTGAGGGCGCCACCGCCAAGGGAAACAATCAACGGCTTTTCGCTCTGCGCGATTTCTGCAATCACTTCGCGTTCCATCTTGCGGAACGCGGCTTCGCCGTCCTGTTCAAAAATTTCATTGATGGATTTCCCGGCGCGTTCGACAATGACATTGTCTGTATCGACGAAAGGGCGTCCGAGACGGTCTGCGAGGGCGCGACCTGTGCGGCTCTTGCCGCTGGCCATAAATCCGGTAAAGTATAAATGCTTCTTCATCTTAGCCCTGCATTCCTTTGCGCATAATCGCGGTGAGTTCTTCGTTTGTCTTGTTCTCGGTTTCTTTCGGGAACCATTTCTTGAAACTTTCGAGCCCTTGGTGGACGAGCATCCCTTCGCCGGTCACTACCTTGCAACCCTTGGCTTCGGCCATTTGCAAAAGCTTGGTGCGTGGCGGCGTATAGACGATATCGCAGACGACTTGGCCCTTGTGCAAACATTCGTCTGTAATTGGGGAGGCGTCAATGTTCGGAGTCATGCCGACCGAAGTCGCGTTGATGATGATGTCGAAATTGGCGGAAATGCTCTCGAATTCTGAAAAAGTCGTGACCTGAACATCCTTGAAATTCTTGTCGCCTGCTTTGCCCGACTGGAAAAACTTGTTCAGTGAACCGGCGAGCGAGTCCCCTTTTTCTTTGGTTCGGCAAACAATCGTAAGCTCGTTTCCTTGTTCCACAAGCGTAAACGCAATGGATTGGGCGGCGCCTCCGTTTCCGAGCAGCGCAATCTTTTTGCCAGTCGGATTTACCCCGTTCTCTTCGAGATTTCGCACACAACCATACGGGTCAGTCGTCGTACCGCAGAGAGTCCCGCCGACAATCCCACCTTTCCAGTACAGCGTGTTCACACTGCCGGTGAACTTCGAAATTTCGGAAAGTTCATCGACAAGGCGCGCAGAACCGTCTGCGTTGAAAAATTCCGTCTTGTAGGGGATGGTGACGTTTGCGCCGCGGAACTTCATCGCCTTGAAGCCTTCGATGGCTTTGGCAAAATTTTCAGGTTCTGGAGCGTAGGGGAGATACGCCGCATCGATGCCGAGAGCACCAAATAGGGCGTTATGCATGGCGGGCGATTTGCTGTGTGCAACCGGATGCCCGAAAATGCAAAGAGTTTCCGTCTTTCCGTTTATGGAAGCCAAAGTAACCTCGTGTGTCCTTCCCACCTGTGGGGAAAAACTCTAAATAATACACTACAAAGATATATTATTCTTGGTTAAAAAATATGCAATAAGAAATTAACAGAGGGCAGAAGAATCACCTTCTCGTCTAAACACCCCCTAGACACAATTTCTATATTTGTGTTGATGAAATTACCTATCGTTTGCATAATTGGACGTCCGAATGTCGGGAAGTCCTCCCTTTTCAACCGCATTCTTGGCCGCAGGGCTGCCGTGGTCAGCGACCGCGATGGCGTTACGCGAGACCGTCATTACCAGAATGCGATTTACAAGGGTCATGAATTTACAGTCGTCGATACGGGCGGATTTTTGCCTGATGATTCCATCGACGTTTTGGCGGATAGCGTCCGTGCGCAGATTTTCAATGCCGTGAACGAGTCCGATCTCGTGCTGTTCATGGTCGATATTCGCGTGGGCATTACCAAACTCGACCAGCAGTTTGCACGTCTTATCCGCAAGCTCGATAAAAAGGTCATTCTCGTTGCGAACAAGAGCGAATTGCAGGGCGACCGCCAGGAAAGTTATGAATTTTTGAAGCTCGGCTTCGGCCAGCCGCGTACGATTAGCGCATTGACGGGATACGCTTGTCTCTCGCTTTTGGATGAAGTTGTTTCTGTGCTGCCGACTCCGGTTCGTGGAGAGCGTCGTGAGGAACGTCCGATTCGCTTTGCGATTCTCGGGCGCCCGAATGCGGGCAAGAGTACGCTCCTCAACCGTTTGTTGAACGAAGAACGTGCCGTGGTTTCGGACATTCCGGGAACAACCCGCGATTCCATTGACTGTGATTTTATCGTTGACGGACAAAAGTTCGTGGTGACAGATACCGCAGGCCTCCGCAAAAAGGCCAAAGTCGAAGACGAAGTCGAGGTGTTCAGCAACATGCGTACGCTCGAAAGCATCCGTCGTTCGGATTTGTCCGTGCTTGTGGTCGATTGCACTCGCGGTATGGAAATCCAGGATTACCGCATCATTACGGAAATCCGCAAGGCTGGCAAGGGTCTTATTGTCGTTTTGAACAAGTGGGACATTCTCCCGAACAAGAACGACAAGTCTTTTGACCACATGATCAGGGATCTTCTCGAACGCGAGCCGATGCTTGAATTTGTTCCGATTCTCTCGATTAGCGCCAAGGAAGGCCAGCGTGTGGGCCGTGTTATTCAGGCCATTCAGACTGTATATGCCAACTGCCGTCGCGTGCTTGGCCGTGACCGCGTTGCCGAAAGTTTCGCGAACTTCTTGCAAGAGAAGGCGCCTCCTAGCCACAACGGTCGCGTCGTCATGCTCACGCGTGCATGCCAGGTCATGGTGGAACCGCCGGTTATCGCCGTAGAGACGCGAACACCGGAGCTTGTCGATGAATCGTACAAGCGCTACTTGCTCAAAAAGTTTTATGACGAGTTCCAGCTGCAGGGCGCTCCGCTCCGCTTGAACTTCGATAGGAAATTAACTCTTAGAAAGGACGAAGAACTTGAACAGTTTACTGAGCTTTCCAATAGCGTACTTGCTGGGGTCGATTCCCAGCGCCATATGGATCGCAAAACTCGCGAAAGGTAAAGATTACGATATCCGTGACTACGGCTCCAAGAATGCGGGCCTCACGAATACGTTCCGCGTGCTGGGCTGGAAGCCTGCGTTACCTGTTGTCTTCATGGATCTCGTTAAGGGGTTCCTTGGACCGTTCATCGCCCAGAAAATGTGCGAAGCTCAAGTGGCTGCCGGAGGTGCTGATTACAGTTCCTGGGTTCCGCTTGTCGCTGGTCTCCTCGTGATTCTCGGGCACAGCTTCACCTGCTTTGCGGGGTTCCGCGGCGGTAAAGGCGTGCTCGCCGCGCTCGGCGTTTTTCTTGCGATTCTGCCGCTCACGGTGCTTTCGGCTTTCGCCCTTTGGATTATCCTCACGGTCTCGACGAAATACGTCTCTGTCGGAAGCATTTTCGGGTGCGCCCTTCTCGGAACTTTGGCAATTTTTGGATACGTGTGTCCGGAATACTATTTCGAAAGCGTGAATCTCGGGCAGATGATTCTCGCTGTGGTTGTCGCTGTGTTCGTCATTGTGAAGCACAAGTCGAATATCAAGCGCCTCCTCAACGGCACTGAGAACGGTTTTGGCAGTAAACGCAAAACAAATGCGTAGGTTGAGTGTCGCGGCCAAGCTTGCTTGGACATGACCGAAACCAGCATTTGGGACTAGAGCGTAGCGATAGTCCAACTAATGGACTTGTCATTCCCACCTTTAGGTGGAAATCTCCATTACATTTTTTGAATAATGGCGGGCGCAATTCCATAAAATATTGTAGATTATTGGAAAAATTGAATTTAAAGGATATTTGCTCATGAAAGTTACAGTTTTAGGTACTGGCGGCTGGGGACTTACGCTCGGCCAAGTTGTTTACGAAAACAAGAACGAACTTACTTTTTGGACGAATTCTCAGGCAGAAGTAGATTTGCTTTCTACGGAACACCAGTACAAGGACAAACTCCCTGGCGTTATTTTCCCGGCTGATTTTAAATATACAACGGATATGCATGCCGCATTGAACGGCTGCGATATGGTCTTGATTGTTGTGCCGTCGCAGTTTATGGCAAGCGTTGCCGCGAATCTTGGTTCCTGGACTCCTGAAAAGGGGAAGGAACCGATTGTTGTCTGCGCCACGAAAGGTATTCTCGAAGGCACGGACCAGCTCATGAGCGAAGTCATTCTCGAAAAGGTTCCCTGGTTGACTGAAGACAAGATGGTCGCTTTCAGTGGCCCGTCTCATGCCGAAGAAGTGAGCCGCCACGTGCTTACCGCTATTGTGGCCGCTTCCGTGAACGAAGATTCCGCAAAGATTGTGCAGCAGGCGATGAGTTGCTCTTATCTCCGTGTCTATACCTCGACCGACATCGTCGGTGTGGAACTTTGCGGTTCCGTGAAGAACGTGATTGCTATTGCTTCCGGCGTGCTTTACGGTCTCGAAGCGAGTGGCAAGTTCAAGATTGGCGACAATACTCGCGCTGCAATCCTCACTCGTGGTCAAGCTGAAATGTGCCGCTTGGGCCGCGCACTCGGTGCAAAGCCCGAAACGTTTGCCGGTCTTGCAGGCATGGGCGACCTCATCGTGACGTGCCTTTCGCAGCACAGCCGTAACCGCTACGTGGGCGAACACATCGGTAAGGGCGAAACGCTCGACCAGGTGCTTGCCGGCATGAAGATGATTGCCGAAGGTGTGCCGACTTGCCGCAGCACGCGCGCTCTCGCCAAAAAACTCGGCGTCGAAATGCCGATTGTCGAAGCTGTCTATCAGATGCTCTTCGAAAACCGCAAGGTCGAGGACGTGGTCAAGGAAATCTGGGGCCGCGAACTCAAGGCCGAAAACTGGGCTTAGTTCTCCTTTCGTTAGAATTAAAACAAAAGAATTAAAAATGACCCGCCATTGGGCGGGTCTTTTGCTTAAAGGTTTTAATGCTACTTACTTCTTGAAAACGCGCTGGGCGTTAGCCTTGGTCTTCAAGATGTAGGCGCCTTGGCGGAGGCTCGGCTTGAGCGTTCCGTTGTCGTTGAGGGCGTCACCCTTGCGTCCTTTCCATACGAGGTTGCCGTTCATGTCGAAAATGGTAGCTTCGGCATTGAGGTTGTTCGAGGCGAAGTTTGTACGGAATCCCTTGATGGCGTCCGTGTTTCCGCCGCAACCGACGGCAACAATCTTTGCTATGAGGAGACCCGCGTTATCGCTGTTGAACGAAAGCTGCGTGGAGCCGAAGGGGGCGCCGGTCGAGTCGATTTCGTTGTCGAGCGGGACGGATACATCGGCCCAGGAGCCTGCCGGGGCGGTGTTGCCATACTGGTAGCTGCTCCATGTGCTGCCGCCTGCGCCGCCGATGTTCACGGAAGCGTCTTCGTTGTCGATGCTGCGCATGGTGAATACGAGTTCCTTGCACTTGGTCAACGGTTCTTTGACGGCGGCTGCATCCGGGAGTGTAAAGAGGGCGTGCTGATAACCGCAGTCATCCTGGGCGCAAGCTGCAAGCGGAACTTTTACGTACTTGGAAACGCCGTCGAGAGCGGTTGTTTCGAATGTGACCGGCTTGAGCGTTTCGTCACTCTTCCATCCGGTGGCGGAAGATTCCTTTGCGTAGTCGACGATGACGAGAGTGTCAGCAAGAAGTTTCGACGGATCGATGTAAGGATCTTCGATGGGGGAGTCTTCGCACTGGAGCGCTGCTGTATTGCTAGTGGTGAAAACGACCGTCGTGATGGACTTTGCCGGGGCGTCGATGATGGCGCCTGCGGTAACCGCCTTGCTCTTGTCGCCGCTTTCGACGGACTGCACGGCAGAAACAGGATTGTAACCGTTTACAGACAGATTCAAACTCTGTGCGGAACCTTTGTTGATGGCGACAACGGTAATGGAATCGCAGTCGGCGCTACGGAAGGCGACTGTGTAGAGGTCGTTTCCGTCGCTTGTGGTGTTCACCACGCGCCAGCCCGGGTTCACGAACTTCGAATAGTGACGCATGGCGTGGTATTCGGGGTTGATGTAGAGCTTCGCTTCCTTGCAGCTACTCCAGCCTTCACCTGGGCAAACGCCGATGAGCTGGCCATTCTCTTCGCCCCAGAAAAGTTCCCAAGCGATGTAACCGTTGAGCTTGCCGCTAGTGAAGCCGACCTGCATAATGTGGGCGAGGCCGAGCATGTCCTGTGCGCGCACAGCGTTTTCCATCGTGCAGAATTCCGTCATGATGATGGGCTTGTTGTCGCTACCGTAGTTCTTGCCGATAGCTGTCATTGGTTTGCGGAAGTTTTCCGGATTCAGGTAGTTCTGGCCGGAGTTGTCGTTGCCATCGCCAGCATGGTACAGGTGGTAGGCATAACCGTCAACGTTCTTGTCATCGAAAGCCTTTGCATACTTTTCGAAATTGTTGTAACCGATGCCGAGCGGTTCCGGTCCGAGAATCTTCGGCGGGTTTGCAAGCGTACTGATGGAATCGCGTACGGCTTGGAGAGCTTGCTTGTAGCCCGCGATTTCTCCAGTCTCGGTGGGTTCAAACAAGGTTTCTTCGTATTCGGCTTCCATGTCCGGTTCGTTCTGCAAACTGATATAGTCGGGGGTGATACCCATCTGTTCGTAAGACTGTAACGAGGTTTTCCACCAGTGAGCGAATTCGCTATAGACATACTTGCCGTAGGGATCGTTGCTTGATTTTTTGAGTGACTTGTCGCTCTTGGAATGGCCCTGGTTTCCGTTCACGCTGCCGCTTGGCTTGAGGCGTCCCGGAGCAGACCAACTGGACATTTCGACCTTGAGGCGGTTGCCGAGACGTTCCTTGCCTGCCTTGACGATTGCGACATCTGCTGCGATACTTGTGGTGTCTTCTTGCTTCCAGTTACCGATACGGAGGAGCGAAAGATTGAGTCCCGTGAACGCCGTATCGTAGAAGTCCTTCTGCATCGAAGAACTCATGGCGGTAATCCAGCTCTGGTAATAGGCGGCACCGGCGCCAAATCCGACAACCTTCTGGGCTGTGGAGGCGGGGTTCACAGTGATAGTCGCGGCAAAAGCGCTAGATGCGACCAATGCCGTAGAAATCAAAAATTTTTTCATAACATCTCCTTAAATCACACACAATAATTCCATCCTTTAAGATGCAAAGATATAAAATGCAGGTGTGAAATACAAGATTTAGGCGGTAGTTATGTGTTGCGGGTTACTAAGAAATAGAACATAAAAAAAGGTATTAGGTCACGAACCTAATACCTATAGCCTACAACTTGTAACCTGTTAATACGCGCCGTCGCCTTTGAACACGACCTTGAACGTCTTGAGGATGAGTTTGATGTCGTCGCCGAGCTTGCCGTCGCGGCGGATGTAGTCGTTGTCGAGGCGCATCTGCCCTTCGAACGGGATGTTGCTGCGTCCGCTGACCTGCCAAATGCAAGTCAGACCCGGAGTCACGGAAAGGCGCATGCGGTGCCACGGTTCGTATTCGGCGACTTCTTCCGGAATAGGAGGACGCGGTCCGACAATGGACATTTCGCCTTTGAGAATATTGATGAGCTGAGGCAATTCGTCGAGACTGAACTTGCGGAGAATATGACCGAACGGATAAATTCGCGGGTCGTTCTTCATCTTGAAGGTCTTACCACCGGTTTCATTCTTCGCGAGCAGTTCTTTTTTGCGTTCTTCGGCGTCAACGTACATGCTGCGGAACTTGTACATCGTGAATAGCGCTCCGTTTCGGCCGACACGAGTCTGCTTGAAAATGACCGGCCCCTTCGGGTCGCTAATCTTTACGGCCAGGGCGCAGAACAAAAGCAGGGGAGAGAGAATAATCAGGGCGATAGAAGTACAGGTGATATCGACGGTTCTCTTGATGATATGCCTGAAACGGATCTTGTGCGGATGCTGCCAAATGTCCGAAAGATTGAGCCTGCTTAGAGTAAAGAAGCTTCCGTTTGTGCTGTTGAACTCTTTAAGCTTGTTGTCCATTTCGAGGTTATCTTTTTCTTGATAACCGGTGTAAAGGTAAGCCTGGAATATCGGAGCCTTGGGTTTGTGGCGGAGAGCCTGGATGAGCCCTGCATCGTTCAGCTTGTGCAGGATTTCCTTGCGGATTGTTTCAAGCGTGCTCATGTCCGAATTCAGGAGAATGACGCCAATACCGCTATTGTCGCTCAAGTAACCCAGTACGTCGATAAAGCGCAGGTGCGAAAACATGGTGAGGACGCTTATTTTCCAAGTATTTTCGACAATCTTGGAGGGGCGGCCCCAGCCGAGCATGTCGTACTGGTGCGAATAAATCTTGATGAATAGGAATGGCTTGCGGGTGCGGTTCGCGCGCAAAAACTCCTCGTTTAGCCTGGCCTTGAATAGCTTGACCGGGTAAACGATGTTCTTTAATTTCTGCTCGTTTAGAATCGAACCAATTGCTGGGTTTACGGCTTCCTGTTCCATATGCAATAATATAGTAAATAGTTAGCTGATTTCACTAACCACTAATTACTATATTTACCGCGTAAAATTTAAAATGGAGACGCTATATGTTGCGTATTGGTTTAATTGGCACGGGTACCGTCGGTGGTGGTGTCATTCAGATTCTTGAACAGAAGATTGCGGAATACAAGGAAAAATTGGGTGTCGAACTGGAACTCTCCTGCATTTGCGCCAAGTCCGAAGAAGAAGTTGCTCCGTATAAGGCTAAGGGCTACAAGGTTTCGACCAACGCCGACGAAATGATTGCCGGTAACGATATTGACGTGCTCGTGGAACTTGCCGGTGGCTACAACATGCCGCGCAAGTGGATTTTGGCCGCTCTCGAAAGTGGCAAGCACGTGGTGACGGCCAACAAGGCTCTCCTCGCCAAGTACGGTCACGAAATTTTCCCGCTCGCTGCCAAGAAGGGCCTGCATGTGCTGTTCGAAGCTGCCGTCGGCGGTGGCATTCCTATCATCAGGAGCCTCCAGGAAGGTTTGCTCGGTTCTACGGTCGAAAGCTTGAGCTGCATCATCAACGGAACTTGCAACTACATCCTCAGCCGCATGGCCGAAGAAGGTCTTGACTTCGACGTCGTCTTGAAGGACGCCCAGAAGCTCGGTTTTGCCGAAGCCGACCCGACTTTTGACATCGAAGGTATCGACTCTGCTCACAAGACGGCTCTTCTCGCAAGCCTCTGCAGCGGCCATCGCGTGGATTTCGAAAAGATTTTTGTTTCGGGCATCTCCAAGATTACCGCTCAGGATATCGCCTTTGCCAAGGAACTCGGCTGCTGCGTGAAGCTCCTCGGCATTTACCGCCGCGATGGCGAACGCGTGGACGCCCGCGTCCATCCGTGCTTTGTCCCGCTGGATCATCAGCTCGCTAGCGTGAACCGCGTTTTGAACGCCGTCTATCTCCAGTGCGACAACCTCGGCGAAACGCTCCAGACTGGTGCCGGTGCTGGCCGTCTTCCGACCGCATCTGCTGTCGTCGCTGACCTCGTGTCTCTCGCCCGTGCAACGGATATGGGTGACCGCAAGGCGCTCCCGATGGGCTGGTTCAACGTCGAAAATTCTGCAACGCTCGTTCCGATTTCCGAAACTAGCGCCCGCTACTACCTCCGCTTCACGTCCCGTGACGCATGCGGCGTGCTCGCGAAGATCACGAAGATTCTTGCAGACAACAATATCTCTATCGAAACCATTATCCAGAAGGATGTCAACGATCCGGGCAAGGTGTCTATCGTCGTCATTACGGAAAAGACTCTCGATAGCAAACTCACCAAGGCTGTCGATGCGGTGAACGCTCTCCCCGAAATTGTCGAGAAGAGCCAAGTCATCCGCTTCCTCGCTTAATGGACTGACTAAGGTCGTATATGATTCGCGCTACTACTTTGGAACGAATTCTCCTAGTCCTTTCTGACTTTGTCGCCTTGTCGATTTGTTTCGGCTTGGCGTTCTGGGTTCAGTTCCATAGTGGCTGGATTGTCGATAAGTACGATCCGACCAAGACGTTCGAAAGCTACTGGCAGTACGGGCTTGTCTTGAATGTCGGGTGGCTTACCCTGTTCGCTTTTGCCGGGTTGTATCGCTCTTGGTTGTTGCAATCGAGGACGCACCAGGTTTTACGAGTGCTCCGCGCTGTCGTTATCGGTGTTGTTCTTGTCATCATTACGCTATTCGGCGCCGAATTCATGGGGAAGGTTTTCACGAACCAGCCGCTCAGTGAAGGCTATCTCTATGGTTCCCGTTTCCCGTGGATTTTCATATACGGTGGACTTGCCATTCTGCTTGTTGCCGTTTTCCGCATGCTCATCTACGTGTTCTTGCGGGCCTTGCTCCGCATGGGTTACGGTGCAAACAATATTCTCGTTCTCGGTGCGACGGATGCTGGACGAAAGATTGCGGAAGACCTTGCAAAGACTCCGGCGCGTGGTCAGCGTGTCGTGGGCTTTGTCGATGAACGATTCCAGGTTCTGCCGAAAGAATTCGCGAATGTTCCCGTTCTTGGAAAGTATTCCGATTTGCCGGAACTTGTGAAAAAGTATAAGGTTAGCGGCATTATCATTGCGCACGAGAGCACGTCACCGCAAGAAATCATGCGCGTGCTTGTCTGGATTTGTGAACTTCAGTTGCATATCTACATTGTTCCTGAACTTTATAGCGTCGTGAACGGTCGGTTCAAGGCGAATCTTGTGTATGGCTTTGAATTGCAGGAACTTTTCGCTTTTACGATGCCCCCTTGGCAGGTGCAAATCAAGCGCTTTATCGATATCGTTTTTGGGCTCTTCCTTGGACTTATTTCCCTTCCGGTTTGCATCCTTGCGGCAATCGCCATCAAGTTCGAAGACCGCGGTCCAGTGTTTTATTCGCAGGAACGCATTGGTCTTTACGGCAAGCCGTTTATGGTCTATAAGTTCCGCACCATGCGTACTGATGCCGAAAAGTTCGGTGCCCAGTGGGCGACCAAGGATGATCCGCGTATTACGAAGGTGGGCAAGTTCCTGCGCAAGACTCGCATCGATGAACTCCCGCAAATTCTCTGCGTGCTGAAGGGCGATATGAGCATGGTGGGGCCGCGTCCGGAACGCGCTGTGTTTATCAGCCAGCTCCGTGAACAGATTCCGTTCTATATCAGCCGCCTCAAGATGAAACCGGGCCTTACAGGCTGGGCTCAAGTTTGCCACCATTACGATACGAGCATCGAAGATGTGCAGATCAAGCTCCAGTACGACATGTATTATTACGAGAACATGAGCTTGCTTTTGGACTTCCAGATTCTCGTACGAACAGTTTATGTTGTTTTAACCGGAAAAGGCGCTCAGTAATGTACGGCGATAATTCTACTCCAGTTTTCCCAACCGAAGATGCTTTGACCATGATCCGCCTCGCTTTGGCGGAAGACGTTCGCACGGGTGACGTGACGAGCGAATGGACTATCCCTGCGGACCAGAAACAGCATGCCCGCCTCATCGCTAAAGAAGATGGCGTGCTCGCCGGTCTCCCGATTATCGAACTCGTGTTCCAGGAACTCAAGGCAAACGCCAAGGTCACGCTCCACAAGAAAGATGGCGACGTGGTGAAGAAGGGCGACTTGATTGCCGAAATGGACGGAACGACGCACGAACTCTTGACGGGCGAACGTACGCTTTTGAACTTCATCCAGCAACTTTCGGGTGTGGCAACGGTTGCGCACACGTTCCAGGAAGCCTTGAAGGGCGGCAAGACGAAGGTGCTCGACACCCGCAAGACGATTCCGGGATTTCGCACTTTGCAGAAGTACGCCGTTCGCGTGGGTGGCGGCTCTAACCACCGCATGGGCCTCTTTGACATGGTGCTCGTGAAGGACAATCACATTGCTGCCGCTGGCGGCGTGCTCGAAGCGCTTGCTGTGGTGAAGAAGAACAACAAGCAGGGTTTGATGGTCGAAATGGAAGTCGAAAACTTCGACCAGCTCCGCGCACTCCTCAACAAGGGTGTCGATGTCATCATGCTCGACAACATGAGCAACGAAATGATGGCCGAAGCCTTGAAAATCATCAAGGAAAGCGGAGACAAGTGCCTCGTGGAAGGATCCGGCAACATGACGCTCGAACGTGCCAAGCAGATTGCGACGCTCGGTCTCGACTTCATCTCTGTCGGTGCGCTCACGCACAGCGTCAAGGCCCTCGACATTTCGATGCGCATTTAACTTCAAAGATTCCACAATGCTCTAAGTATAAACACCTACTTCCTTCAAAAAAAGTTATATTCCTCTAAGGAGACTGAGGGAGGTGGGTGTGAAAATCATTCAAATGATATTGGCGTTGCTTGCTTTGGCAGTGCTGTGTTTTGCTAATCCAGCAAGCAATGAAACTTTTTTCATAAAACAACCGGACGGGAGTTCCGTCGAAGTGCGTCAGGTGGGCGACGAGTATTTCCATGTACTCGAAACTGCGGACGGCTACATCCTGCAAAAAGATGCGCTCGGGTATTACGCCTATGCCGACGCAAAGGGCGAATCGTCGGGAATCTATGCCCGCGATGCACAGGACCGTAGCGATTTTGACGTAAAGTTCCTGTCAACGCTCGACCCAGATGCGATATATCAAAAGCTTCTGACGAATACTCCATCTGAAGAACCCCAGGATTACAGTTTTCCGAGATTCATCAAGCCGGTAATACAGAGATTGCCTGTTCCTGACAGCATACCGACTCATGGCGAATTTCATGGATTGGTTGTTCTCGTACAGTATGCCGATATAAAATTCAAGGCCGCAGATCCAAAGGCCCAATTTACCGATTTTCTGAACAAGGAAGGGTACAACGAATACCATCATCAAGGTAGTGTAAGGGATTATTTTATAAAGAACTCCATGGGCATATTTCGCCCGACTTTCGATGTATATGGGCCGATTACGGTTCCAAACACACGGGCGACTTACGCAAGTACGACGACTGGTAACAAAAATTTTGCCGCAGCAAAGACAATTTTAGCGACAGCTCTTGATTCACTTGACAAGAGAGGTGAAGTAGACTTTTCAAAGTACGATAACGATGGCGACGGAATGGTGGATTTTGTTTTTATGATTTACGCCGGTGTTGGTTCTAATGGTTCGGGAGTCGATGACGCCATTTGGCCGCATGCCAATTATTTTAATTCACAAAAAGGTCCGAATTCAGGGAAAAAGATGAGTGACGGCTCTTACATCAACTATTTTGCCTGTTCTAACGAAATCGGTACGACCGCATATAGAAACGATAAATCTACAAGCACATTGAACGGAATAGGAACGTTCATCCACGAATTCAGCCATGTTTTGGGCTTACCCGATTTGAATGATACCAAAGGAACTAATAAGACACGAAAAGACCCTACAAAATGGTCTGTCATGTCCACTGGAGTGTATAACTGTCCTAGCAATCCAGAGTATGTCCAGTGTTGCGCACCGCCGTTCTATTCAGCGTTCGAAAGAATGTCGCTTGGATGGATGACGCCGATGGAACTCAATGTCAAAGGCGAGGTGAAACTGGATAAAATTGAAGATAACGTTGCGTATAGCGTTACCAATCCGAAAAATCCAAAAGAAGTTTATTTATTGGAATACAGAAATAGAAAAAAATGGGATGCAGGACAGCCCAGTTCAGGAATGCTGATATGGCATATCGACTATGTAGATTCTATTTGGAATATTAATGCGGTTAATGCCAACGCGGCCCATATGTATGTCGATGTAGTCGAGGCCGTTCCTGCAAAAGGAACAACTGCAACGGCGGAGGATGTGTTCCCAGGAACCGGGAAGGTCACCGATTTCAGCAATTTCGTCTTTTGGACCGGTGACAGCATGAAAATAGCACTTTCTGACATTACGGAATCCTCGGACAAGGAATATGTCACCTTCAATGTGGATATGACCGTCAAATCGTCTCCGTCAGTGAAGTCCAGTTCCTCGACAAAGTCTAGTTCTTCGGCGATATCGAGCTCGTCCGCAAATTTCTCAAGTTCGAATACGCCAAGTTCGTCCAGCTCGGTGCCTGTTTCTTCGAGTTCCATAATTATGTCGTCTAGTTCGGTGATTTCGTCGTCTGCGGTTTCATCGAGTTCGAAAGTATCATCGTCAAGTTCGACGACTTCGTCGTCTTCGGAAACTATTGCGTCTAGTTCCAGCGATTATCCCGTTTTCACAATGCGTCCGGCGCAGTCGCCCAACGTTCGTGTTCAAATGCATAAAGGCTATATCTTCATTTACGCGCCACAACATGGGCAAAAAAACGTTCAAATTTTCTCGCCCATCGGAACGCTGTTGTTAGAAACGACAATGGACGGTCACGAGCTGAAAATTGAAAAACCGCGCCAGATGCAAGGCGCAAATGTCATCCTGTCCGTAACACAAGGCCGCAAACAGCTCTTCACGGAGCATCTCTTTTTGAAAAATTTTTAGTTTTCGTTTCATAGGAGATGCTTATGGAACAGCAAGCTGCAGAAGTCGTTTCGTTATTTCACGGCACGTTTTGGGCGTTGGTGCCCTCTGTCGTAGCAATTGTTTTAGCCCTCATTACCAAGGAAGCCTATTCATCCCTTTTTATCGGGGTCGTGATTGGCGGCCTTTTTATTAGCCAAGGGAGCTTTCCGCAGTTCTTGGAAGCGGTATTCAAGAATGGCATGGTCAAGCAGGTCTCTGACCCCTGGAATGTGGGCATTCTCTTTTTCCTTGTCATGTTAGGGGCGATGGTCGCCTTGATGAACAAGTCCGGGGCGGCAGCCGCTTTTGGAAATTGGTCGAAGCGGCATATCAAATCTAGAGTCGGTGCGCAAATTGTAACGATTATCCTTGGCGTTTTGATTTTTGTCGATGACTATTTCAATTGCCTTACGGTAGGGAGCGTGATGCGTCCAGTTACGGACAAATTTAAAGTGAGCCGTGAAAAACTTGCGTATTTGATCGATGCGACTGCGGCTCCGATTTGCATTATCGCTCCGGTGAGTTCATGGGCGGCGGCGGTAACGGGTTTTGTCGATGGAGAAGATGGTCTTGGCTTATTTGTCAAGTCGATACCTTACAACTTCTATGCGTTGTTGACGATTGTCGCCCTTTTTGCCTTGGTGCTCCTGAAGGTTGATTTTGGCCCTATGAAAAGTTGTGAGTCTGCGGCTGAAATCATCGATGCGAAAATGGAAAAAATAGATATTGAACAAGCTAAAGGAACTGTACTCGATTTGATTTTCCCAATTGTGATGTTGATTATTTTCTGCGTAATCGGACTGATTTATACGGGCGGATTCTTTGCAAGTGGTGATGCGCACAAAGGTTTTGTCGATGCGTTTGGCGCGAGTGATGCTTCTGTAGGGCTTGTTTATGGCAGTTTTACCGCATTTATTGTGACTGTGATTTGGTTTTTGGGCCGCCGTGTTTTGAAATTAAGAAAGTGCTTGGAATGCCTGCCAGAAGGTTTCAAGGCGATGGTTCCTGCAATTATTATCCTAGTGCTCGCTTGGAGCTTGAAGGGCGTTACCGATACGCTTGGTGCGAAAGACTTTGTGGCCGGCATCATTACGGGGAAGGCGACTGTATTGATGAACTTTATGCCCGCTATTATCTTCGTCGTTGGAATTGGGCTTGCTTTTTCGACTGGAACGTCTTGGGGAACGTTTGGCATCTTGATTCCGATTGTCGTTGCGGCGTTCTCCGGCGTGGATCCGGAATTGATGATTATCTCGATTTCTGCTTGCATGGCGGGGGCTGTCTGCGGCGACCACATTTCGCCGATTTCTGATACGACAATCATGGCGAGTGCCGGTGCTGAGTGTAATCATGTGAACCACGTCAACACGCAGTTCCCTTATGCGTTATTTGTCGCTTCAGTTAGTGTCGTTTGTTTTATTGTGGCCGGATTCCTGCGTAGTGCATTGCTGTCGCTCGCATTGGGAGCCACCCTCATTGTGGGGGTTCTCTTTATCGTCAGGGCAAAAAACAGTGGGGGAAAAAATAAAATAAAAAAGAAGAGGGAAAAGGTCAGTGCGAAGAAATAACGCTTTGGCACTTTGATGGAACGACGAGCCTTCCTCAAAGTTCTTGCCTCTTTACTATATTTCTGCTGAATTAAACTTTTTGTGGAGCTCTTATGCGCTGTTTGGTTACTGGTGGTGCTGGTTTCTTGGGAAGTCATCTTTGCGAAAGGCTTTTAAACGATGGCCATGAAGTTATCTGCCTTGATAACTATTTCACGGGACGAATGGCAAATGTCGCCCATTTGCGTGACAACCGTAACTTTGAGCTCATTCGCCACGATGTGACTGAACCGATTCTTTTGGAAGTCGATCGCATTTTCAACTTGGCATGCCCTGCAAGCCCGATCCACTACCAGTTCAACCCGGTGAAGACCATCAAGACGAGTGTCATGGGTGCTATCAATATGTTAGGGCTCGCCAAGCGTGTTTATGCCCGCATTTTGCAGGCCAGTACAAGCGAAGTCTATGGCGACCCGGCCGTGCATCCGCAGACCGAAGATTACTGGGGAAACGTGAACCCCATCGGTATCCGCAGCTGCTACGACGAAGGCAAACGAGTCGCAGAGACTCTCTTCATGGATTACCATCGCCAGAACAAAGTCGATATCCGCATCGTCCGCATTTTCAATACGTACGGCCCGCGCATGTTGCCCAACGATGGGCGTGTCGTAAGCAACTTCATCGTTCAGGCGTTGAACGGCGAAGATATCACGATTTACGGCGACGGCAGCCAGACCCGCAGTTTCTGCTATGTGGATGACCTCATTGAAGGCTTTGTCCGCATGATGAATCAGGACAAGATAATCGGTCCTGTGAACATCGGCAATCCCGGTGAATTCACGATGCTCGAACTCGCAAAGGAAGTCCTCGACCTCACGGGTTCCAAGAGCAAGATTGTCTATAAGCCACTCCCCGGAGACGACCCCAAGATGCGCCGCCCGGACATCACGCTTGCAAAAGAAGCTCTTGACTGGGAACCGACGATTCCGCTCCGCAAAGGCCTCGAAAAGACTATTGTCTATTTTGACAACCTTCTCAAGACGAAGTAGTTTAGGGATTAGATTGTAGGCTATAGGTTATAGGTCTTAGGTTATAGGAATTAGGAATAGAATTTGTCATCCTCCGAAGGAGGATCCATACAGTTCATGTATTGCGCATGAAATCATTTGTATTTAGTTGGTCGATTCCGGCTAGGTTCCGGCTCGGTGGCCGGAATGACGTAACTGTAATGATTCGTTAGGGGAATGCCGTCATGGCGGATTTAATCCGCCATCTAAGTTAAAATTCTAATCCCCAACCTCTAGCCTCTAGTCTCTAGTTTCTAGCCTCTAATCACTAATCTCTAGTCTCTCGTCTGTAGGGCATAGCCCGTTCTCTCGTCTAACTCATTGACGTTTTCCTAACATTTTACTAAGATGTTTCTATAATGAATAACATCCTTTTTCATAAGAACACAAACATCCGCACTGCGGATTTTTCGATATTGAATCTTTTACGCGAAGTGAGCATGTTCCCCGACAAGATTGCCATGTTCAACAGCTTGAAGGAACTTGGTTTAGAAAACTACGTGAAGGTTCAGGCAGCGGCACTTCTTCTTGTGAGGCGCGGCTCTGTTGATGTAGAACTGGATTTGAAACATTATAAACTCGAAGCAGGTTCTTTGTTTGTCGTTTTTCCAGAACAGGTGGTGCGCGCTAAGAATGTTTCGGAAAATTTCGATCCCATCTGCATAGCTTGTTCGAAAAACATGATCGACGAGCTGATTATACGTTTTGATGATACGACTCGCTTGATTCTTAAAATTCGCGAAAATCCGTTGATGCAATTGGAAAGAGTTGAGTTTGAACAAATGAACGCAAGCTTTGAATTCTTGAAAAAGAAGTTTGAAACGACCGATATGAATTCGTGTCGTCTGCAAATCTTGAAAAATTATCTGATCGGTCTCTTGTATGAATGCATTGGAATGAGAAGTGAACCGGCGATGACGGACGTGGTCAAGAGCCGTGGCCAGGTTCTTTTTTCGCAGTTTATCGACCTCGTTGTCGAGCATCATCGTGAACAGCATTCCGTGAAGTTCTATGCCGATGAACTCGGGATTACGCCGAAGTACCTCTCCGCCGTTGCCGAAGAACAGACCGGCAAGAACGCCAAACGTTGGATTGACGAACATATCGCGCTCGATGCCAAGGTTCTGTTGCGCTCGTCTTCCAGAGACATCCAGAAAGTCTCCAAAATCCTGAACTTCCCGGATGTATCCTTCTTCGGAAAATTCTTCAAGCGTCTCGTCGGTGTCTCGCCCAAAACCTACCGCAAAACGACTGATTAAGCGGCTAGTAAATTTTTGTCACCCCGGACTTGATTTGCCATCTTTTAAAGAATTTCTTAATTTGCAATAAACGAGTTATTTATGATTCTACGAAAAATAATTTTGGCAGCTCTCATGTACGGCGTGGGGCGATGATGCGAAAGATGCAACGTGGGGGGCCGGTTTTAATGCGGGTGTTGCCTTGAAAATCGATATTCTTCCGGTGATAACGATTATCCCCGGATTGGAAGTGGACGATCGCCGAATCGGTGAAGAAGAAAATTATTCAGATGGTTCTTTTTATAAAATTTCCTCTGATGAAACTTATGGTTTATGGTATTTGGATGTTCCTGTCTTAGCGAGAGTCAAGCTCATTCCGTTGGTCTATTTTAATGCCGATGTCCAGTTTAGTTTTAATTTGTCCGCTACTTTGGATTATGATGAAACAGAAACTTCTATTAAAACTGGCGAATCTAAAAAAACTTCTGATGACAAGAGTTATTCGAAGTTTATCAATACCATGGATGTTGGTTTGATTGTTGGTGCCGGTGTCTCGCTTTTGGACAAGTTGGATGTTGATTTCCGTTTAGTCCTTGGCTTGAACAGCTTCATGGATGAAAATGATGAAGGCTTTAAAGTGAGCATGAAGCACATGCGTATGCAGACCGGTATAATCTACTGGTTCTAATCCCACTTGAAAATCTTAGGAACTGTGCCACCCGGTACTGAAGTGCCGGGTTTCTTTATCCAAAGTTGTTTGCTATATTCCAAAATAAATTCCAACAAACAAGGAGTGTTTATGTTGAATAAAATTGTTTTAGCGGTTCTTGTCGTGGCAAGTGTTGTATTTGCTCAAGTTAACGTCAGTGGTCGAATTGCTTTCAACTACGGTACAGTTTGGGGGGATGATTCGAAAAAAATAGATTGGGGCGCTGGTTTTATTGTCGGTCCCGAAGTCAAGTACAGCTTCAATCCGGTTCTATCCTTAATATCTGGTTTGGAACTCGATTACCGTAGAGCTTCTTATGATTATCATGTAGATTACAATCCCCTTATTGATCCTGATTTGAGAAACTATACGGTCACGGAAACGACTTCTTTTATGTATTTGGATATTCCAGTGCTGTTGCGTGTTAATCCAGTCTCATTCTTTTTTGTTGATGCAGGAATTACTTTTGATTTCAATTTGAGTGCGCAAAATGTAATGGAATATGATGGCGAAACTATAAGCGATGACGTTTCTTCCGGAACGAAATTATTTGAATTTGGCCTAGCTTGCGGTTTGGGTTTTACAGTCTTTTCGGAGTTGGATTTGAGTTTTCGTGCTGTCTTTGGCATGACCAGCATGTCAAAAAAATCGGATAAACCCAAGCATTTGCGTTTACAGTCCGGCTTGACTTATTGGGCTTTCTAACCCTTAAATTGACTTGAAAATAAACGCCCGACTCGCTAGAGCCGGGTTCTTTTTATTACTTCAACTCAATCTTGAATTTTTCGGGAGAAATGAGTTTTTGCAAGAATGATTTTTCTTCGATCGTTGTGGGATTTTCCAAATCGAGCATGGCGCTGAGGTAAAGGAATATGATTCTTTGGGCTTGTTCCCTGGCGCGTTTTTTTAGCTCGTTGTAATTTGCTTGTTCATATTTCTTTTGCTCGTAAATGAAAAATTTTTTAAAGTCCTCGAATTTAATGTCGTTGAACCACCCTTCTTTTTCCATAATCACGTCAATGCTTTCAAAATCGATGCTGTGACTCAGAATTTTAGGTTCGGGCAAAGTGATGGTAATGGTCTTGGATATTTTATCGACAAAAATTTGAATGTCCTTCATGTCGTACCCGAGCTTGACATCGCCTTTGTAGATAAGGACAAACTCCTTGACGGACTTGTTGATTCTCCATGCGGGGAGCGATTCTACCAGTTTTGCGACATCCTGGTACGATGCCATTTTGCGGTACTGGTGGTGGAGCGTGGCTAGCTCCGATATTTCATGGATTTGATGCTCGATGAATTCGCTTGTAATATCTTTTTGCGTAGCTCCGAATAAATCGAACTTGTTGATCAAGAAAAGGCTCAAGATGAAGCAGAAGCAAACCGCTGCGCATAGCAGAACTATTTTAACGGGCTTTTTCATTTTCATCGAGCCTTTACTGACCAATGACTAACTATGCAAGTATTCCACAATCGCGTCGTGGATCGTGGTGAACACGCTGCGGAGTTCGTCTTCGTCTTCTTCGAGGAGCGTCACGCGGAAGCCCTTGAGGTCCGTGCAGAAGCTTGTACTCGGAACCACGCAGATTCCCTTTGCGCCCAAGAGGTAATAGACAAAGCGGTAGTCGAGGTTTGTCGTCTTGCTGCACCATTCTTCGACTTTCTTCTTGATGATCGGGTTGTCGATTTTCAAGGTTTGGTGGCTGTTGAGCACGCCTTCGCGGAAGATGATGGTGTTGTAGAACGCACCGTACGTCGGGTTGAAATACAGTTCCGGAATGTCGGAAAGGATTTCGTTGATGATGGCGCTCCTGCGGCCAATCTTTTCGTTCAAAGCCTTGCGGTGTTCTGCAAAGCGCGGGTCGCCAAGCACGCGCGGAATCGTCATCTGCGGGAGCGTTGTCGAGCAGACTTCCACCATCTTTGCGTTGTCGAGGGCACGGCAGAAAGCGTCGAACTGTTCGTCCTTGTCGCGGTTGTAGTATTCCGCCCAGCCGCAACGTGCGCCCGGCCACGGGTATTCCTTGGAAATGCCCTTGAGCGCGATGCCCGGAACGTCGCCGATGTATTCGGCAAGCGCGTATGCGTGGGCTCCGTTATACACAATCTTGTTGTAGATTTCGTCGCAAATGATGAACAGGTTGTAACGCTTGGCGATATCTACAATCTTCTGCAAAATTTCGAGCGGATAGACCATGCCGGTCGGATTGTCCGGGTTCAAAATCAAGATGCCTGCGATGCTCGGGTTGTACTTCACCTTGTTTTCGAGTTCTTCCAAGTCAGGATACCAGTGGTTTTCCGGCTGTAAACTGTATGTAATCGGGGATGTATGTGCATGTGAAGCTTCAGCGGAACTGTGCGTGCTGTAAGCCGGTGCCGGTCCGATAATGCGGGTCGTCATCGACAAAAGGCCGTAAATCGTGGCGATGGCGTCACCGAGACCGTTGAAGAACAAAATGTCATCGACGTTAATCTGTGCGCCGCCGAGCTTGTTGTTTTCCTTCACCAAAAATTCACGCGTTTCGAGCATGCCCTTGGACGGGCAGTAGCCGTAGCTGCGGTTCGTCTTGGCGAGGTCAACGACAATGTCCTTGATCCAGTCGGGCAACTGGCACTTTTTTTCAATCGGGTCGCCGATGTTTTCCCAGTGGATGGTGAGACCGAGTGCTTTGAGCTGGTTTGCCTTTTTCACGATTTCGCGGATTTCGTAAGAAAGTTCCTTAGCACCTTCGCTCAATAGTCTTCTGCGCATTTTATGCTCCTGTATGGGTATCGAAAATTCTCAAATTTACAGCGTAATTATAGAATAATATTTGGATATGTTGTTTTTGCCATGCCTGTTCAGCGTCATCCAGAACCCTGTAATGGGCGAAGTATCCAATGCTTTTAGAATTTCCGATTTCCTTTTGGTTTATGGTTGATGTTTGGGTTAAAAACGTGAGCCAAGAGCGGCACGGCGTGAGCGTGCCGTGATGGCGAGAGCTCGTGAGAAACCATAGGTCTTGTTGTTTAGGTAACGAACGAGCGGTCAAAAAAAGGCAGCCCGTGAAAGGCTGCCCTTGAAACTTTGAATCTGTGTGGCGTTATGCGTTCCAGACCTATGTTTTCTTGGACAGCCCCAAACAAGCTCGTGCTGCTGCCGGGCTTGCTGCGTTTGCCGCATTCGCTGCTGCGATGTTCTGTCCAAGAATCATTTTCATGAGCTAAAATATAGTTCCGATACGAACGAATGTCAATAGAGATTCAGCGTGTTTATTCAAAGTCCGGGGTGACATCGACTAATGACTCTTACGTCATTCCGGCCTCCGAGCCGGAACCTAGATGGCGGATGGTTCGGCCCTTCGGCGAGCTCAGGGACCTTATCACTAACCACTTACTGTTTACTAACCACTGTCTACTTCCTACTTCCTACTTCCCACTAAATCCTTCTTCTGTTCGCCGGGAACTGGGCATAGTACTGCTTTTTGTCTTCGTACATGCGAACGTCTGCTTCGTGCATGGCCGTGCGGATGTCGCCGCCTTTGTCGTCGTAATAGAACCCTAGCGAGAAACTGACTCTGTTCGGCATCATCGAATATTCGTGGAGCTTCTGGACTTTCGCTTCGAGTTCTTCTTTCGGCTTGTCTATAATGATGACGAGGAATTCGTCGCCACCGGCTCTATAGACTTCGCCGTCGTCAAATGTATCTCTCAAGATAAACGAAGCGTCCTTCAACAAATTGTCCCCGGCATCGTGCCCTTCTTTGTCGTTCACGGGCTTGAGTCCGTTCAAGTCTGCGAATACGACTGCGAGTGACTTGTGCGGAACGGAACCGCTGATGAACTGCGAAACCCTGTTGTTCATGGAGTTGCGGTTCATCACGCCTGTCAGGAGATCCATGTTGCTCAGTTGTTCCAAACGTCCCAAAAGCTGGTAGTTCGCAATTTCCGAGGCGATGAAAAAAGTCGATAATTCAAGCGTTTCCCTGATATGAATCGTTTTCGATGTATCGAAATTCGTCACCCAGATAAAACCGGATATTACGCTGTTGTATTCTAAAGGCAATAGGACGAGGCTTTCGACTTTTGCGCTTGTCAAAGATTGATACCATTGGAGGTCCTTTTTTTTGACAAATTCCAGGTCGCTTTCGTTTTTGATCATGAAACAGTTGCTTTTGTTCATGAATTTCAACCAAGTCCTTGCGTAATCGACAAAGTCGTCCGTTAAAAATTCACGGATAGAACGCTGGTTCGAACCTTCTTTGACGGAATCGCTGAACACAGAACATGTGTGCTCGTTAAAATCGGTCAACAAAATACAACAGTAGCTTGCTCCGCATAATTCTCGAATGTCCTGAATGACCTCGTCCATGGAACTTTGCAAATTTTTTGCGCTGCGGAGCTTGATGCAAGTCTTCAATACGTTCGAAGATGTTTCTGCCGATAGCTTCGACATTTCTTCGGCGTTGACTTCTTGAGACATTTCGGGCGAGAATGTGCAATAGCTTTTTTCGGGGTCGTCTATGTCCAAAGGCAGCAAAATCTGGTTGATGCAGAAGTTGAATTGCTCCGGGCGGATGTACGCATGGACTGGTTTTTTGTTGATGGCGCATTCATAACAAAAGTTTTCAAAGTTCAATTCCTTTTGCATGTAACGTTCGTAATTGCTGCCTGGAACAAACTTTTGGGTGAAAACAGATGTGCCTTCGCCAACTTTTTCCATGGATTCGATGTAAAGCTGGTTAGCGGCTTCGATGCGGATAGTCCCTATTTTACCGTCGGTGCGTTTTTCGACCGAAAGTATGCTAGTCATGTTGTTAAATGAATCGACAAATTTTTGTAAGTCCATATTAACGCTTCCTGGCTTCGGGGTGTAACTCATAAAATAACTTCTTGTCTTCGTACATGCGGGTGTCCGCTTCGCGCATGGCTGCTCGAATGTCTCCGCCATTTTCCTCGTAGTAGAATCCTATAGCAAAACTGACCGGGTTCGGGTCGTCCGCTTTTTTTCGCAGTGCTTCGATTTGCTTTTCGATTTCTTCCTTGGACTTGCCCATGGAGATGACGAGGAACTCGTCGCCGCCGGCACGGTAAATTTCACCCCCTTCAAAGCACGACTTCAATGCGGCGGACGCGTTCTTCAAGAGGGTGTCGCCAGCATTATGCCCGTCGTCGTCGTTGATGGTTTTGAGTCCGTTCAAGTCTGCAAAAACAACACCGTAACCGTTAGGCACGCGTTCACGGCCTGTCACAATCTTGAGCACGCGGTTGTTCATGGCGTTACGGTTCTTGACTCCTGTCAAAAGATCGGTGGAACTCAGCATTTCAAGTTTCTGCAAAAGCTGGTAGTTCGCAATTTCTGAGGCGATAAAGAACGTTGTGAGTTCAAGGGTTTCCTTGATGTGGTCTGTGTCTTTGGTGTCAAAGTTCGTGGCCCAGATGAAGCCGATGTTTTCGTTGTTGTACTGGAGCGGGAAAAGGACGAGGCTATTGATTTTTGCCCCTTGCATAGAATCGAACCATTTCGGATTGCGTTTTTTTAGTTCCTCCATGTCTTTTGCGCTCTTGATGATAAGGCAGGTGCTGCCGGCAATAGTGTCCAGCCACGATTTGACGATTTCAACAAATGAATCGTTGAGAAAATCCAACAGGGAATGGTGTCCAATTTCGGGAGCAGTGCTTTCGCTTAACAGCGAACAGCTGTTGGCTTTAAAGTCGGTGAGCATGATACAGCAGAAGTTTGCGCCGCATATTTTGCGGATGTCCGCGATGACCTCGTCCATCGTCTTCAAAAAGTTTTTTGTGCTGCGGAGTTTTATGCAGGTTTTCAAAACGTCCGAAATCGTCTTGGCCGAAAGGTTTGCCATCTGGTCCACGTTAGCCTTGTTCGAGAGTTCCTGCGTGTAGGTGCAGTAACATTTGTGGGGGTCGTCAAAGTCTAGCGGAACGCTAAAAATGTTGAACCACATGTCGAACCGCTCCGGGTGGATGTAGGCATGCATGGCTTTTTTGTTGACAGCGCTGCTGAGAATGAAATGTTCGAAGTTCAGGTCTTTGGGCAGGTAATGCGTATATTCCTGGCCTGGAATAAAACGATTTCGCATTTCGACGCCTTCAACGGCGTTCTGTTCAAATGTAGCACGATACGCCTTGTTGCCGACTTCGATGCACATTTTGCCGTAACTGCCGTCTGGCAATTTTTCAATAGACATGATACAAGTCATCGAATCAAACTGATCTACATATTCTTGTAAATCCTGTAATTCCATAACATCTCCTTCCTGTACTTCTGCATTGGGTTCGCTACTTACAAGATTGATAATAAAAATAGTATGAAATATTACAAAAAGTTTGTGGTTATTCTTTTTTTCTATAAATATGCCTCGTTTTTAACACTTTTTGTGACCCATGACTAACAATTAATGGCTGAAAACTATTGTGCAATGACCATATCTCGATAGTCCAGGTTGGAATAATCTATCTGTTATTATTCTTACAATAATCATACTTTAGATATAGATTAGTTTTTATAAACACCGGAGGTTTTCCATGAATACTAGATTTCTAGGCATTCTTGTAACTGTTGGTCTTAGTTTCTCAGCTTTCGCCAACGCAGGTACCCCACTCGATATCGCTAGCGATGATTCGCTTGTCGTCGATAATTTCGCAGATGGGGATTACACTTCAAATCTCGGAAAATGGGTATTTCCAAACGACAATGGGAACGGCGGCGGCTCTACCGTGAAAACGTCCATTGTCGATGCGACCACAAATATTGGCCCGGCCAAGGCGCTCAAGCTTGATTATACCTTGAGCCGGAAAAAACTAGATTACGAACCCTTTGTTGAAGCGCAGGTCTCTTTGGCGGGGGATGGTTCGGCTGTCGATCTTTCCAAATGCACAGAAATTCGGTATGAATACTATGTGGGTAAAGAGTCGTACATGAGCCGCCATTCTTTCAGGGTCATTGGCGATACAAATGTTGTTGATGTTGCATACAATTACCATCATGTGGATATGTATGGTGAGTCGATGTGGCAAACAGCCGTCATCAGGTGGGGGAATCTACGCCAGGATGGTTGGGGACTAAAGGCGGACATCGGTGTTGTTCGAAAGAATGCCGTTGCATTCAATTGGCAACTTCAAGGGGAGGATGGCGAATCTGGATCTTTACAGATTGCCAATGTGCGGTGCATGAATCTTCCCACCTATACGGTAAGATTCTATCGAGGCAAGGAATTGCTGGACAGTGCCGAATTTACCAAGGGTGAACTCCCTTCATACAATGGCCGATATCAGTTAGAATCGGAAAAGTATAACTATCGTATCGTGGGTTGGAAACCCGCAATTACCGAAGTTAAGGCTAATGTGGACTATCAGGCGGTGCTTGATAGCTCGATTCGTTCTTATGATGTTGTTTTTTATGATGCCGATGGCTATAGGTTGACGCGGCAGTTTCTGGAGTATGGAACGGTTCCGAGTTATGTCGGGATGGAACCTGTCAAGTTGCCCTCGGTTGGATACACTTACACATTCAAGGGCTGGGGTAAACAAATTTGCGAAGAAGTCGAAAGGACGTATTGTTATGATGAAGATGAAACCGATTGTGATAGATGGACTGAAAATGTCTGTCATGTGGAATACGCCAAGGAGTTGCCTCCTGTAAAAAGTGATGTGAAATACTTCCCGGTGTATGATTCTACAGCGAATTACTATACCGTCAAGTTTGCGGATTATGATGGCAAAGTCTTAAGCGAAAAACGGTATGCCTATGGCACAAAAGTGAAAGATATCGCGAAACCGAAGGATCCGAGCAGGGCCAAGGCCGATAACTTGCTATATACCTTTAGCGGTTGGACTCCTAGTATTTCCGATGTTGAAGGAAATGTGGTCTATGTCGCAGGCTATTCTGTTCAGAAAGTTGAAAATAATGATACCACATCTGTAGAACTTTATACGGTAACATTTGCAAATGGGGATTCTATTTTGCAGACAGGCGAGTATGCTTATGGCGATATGCCTGAATATAAAGGGAAAATCCCCACCAAGGATTCGACTGTAGATGTTGTCTATACCTTTGAAGATTGGCAAAATGCGTCTGCATGGTATGAAGGAATTCGTGAAGTCGAGGATAATGCTGTTTATGTTGCGAGATTCAGCGAAGAATATCGTAAGTATTGGATTGTTTTCTTGGACGAAGACGGAACGCTTCTTGATTCTGTCCAGTATGAATATGGTCAAATGATTGACGCTTACAATCTTAAAACAAGGTCTTATAAAGATGGTTATGAGCACGATTATGATGGCTGGGAACCCGCGTTGCAACGTGTCACGGGACGTGCTGTTTATAAGGCGGTTTATTCTGCGTATAGGGTGCTTTTTGTGTATGACGATGGAACTTGGTATGAAGAACAAAGGGTTGGCAAAGGCCAGATTCCAGAATGCAAATATTGTAACCCCAAAAAGGATCCGACCAAGGATGTTACATATAAGTTTGTGGGCTGGAACAAGGAACTTGCTCCTGTAACCGATACGGTCTCTTATACAGCCGTATTTGTTGCAGAACCTTTGCCCAAGGCGACGGCTGTAAATATTGCGGTCGGCGATTCCTTGCTTATCGATGATTTCGAAGATGGCGATGAAATCTCTTTGCAGGGCGGCACTTGGTTTACTTACGATGACCACGATGCTATACAAGATAATGGCAAACCGTATAATTCGCAAATTTCAAAGATGGTCGCTGTCAATGGAAATGCAGGCAATGTCTTGAACATTCTGTACAAACGCGAATGCGAAGAAGCCTATAAGTACGATAAGGAAAGTGCTGAAAGCAGCTATGGCGGATTCTATTGCGATGGCTGGATCGGTGTTGGCGTGACGCTTGCTAGCGAAGGAAACGCAGCGGACTTGTCGAAGTGCAATGCCATCCAGTATGATTATCGCGGTGGAGCGCATTTCTTTAGAATCGAAAGCATCTATGACAAAAATGAAAATCATTTGGAAAAATTCTTTGCAGCAACAGACAAGTGGACAACGGCAACTATTTATCGTAGTGAATTTATGGAAGGGACGGTCAATGCGGATCTTGCATTCGCTCATGCAACCCAATTGATTTGGAATAACATGATTGACGAGGGAACGCTTGAATTGGATAACATCAAGTGCATGAACAAGCCGTCTTATACCGTAAAGTTCTACGATGGGGAAACTTTGTTGGATAGTGCCGTCTTTGCACAAGGTGAAACGCCTGTGTATAGAGGTGAACAAAACGAGTGGATGCTTGCTTATGAACGCGGAGCTGATGATAAACAGTATGAATATGAATTTGATGGATGGTCTCCGGAAATTAAGCCTGTAACGGCTGATGCTGTGTATCAAATTCGACTGAAAAAACAACTCCGGAGATACGAAATCTGTTTCAGTGGAGAAGGTATTGATTATGATTGTCATGACGAGGAGTATGGGAAAACTCCTGTTTATAGAGGCTCTTTGACTCGCGAAGCGGATAAAGGCTGTTCGAAATACGTCTTTGATAAATGGCGCTCATACGTTTATAGCGATTATGATGATGAGACTGTTTATGGGTTGCAGCCGGTAACAGGATATAGAACTTATTATGGTGAATTTACTTGTACAGAACCGGTGACTTTTGTCGTTACATTCCTGAATGATAATGGCGATACGTTGTCTTCTAAAAAATACCCGTATGGAGAATATGTGGACTCTCCAGAGCCGTCGAAGAAATCAACTGCAAAGTATTATTATGAATTCGACGGTTGGGAACCTTATTTTGATCGTTGGGATAGTCGTGCTTATGAGGATATAACTTATACGGCACAATACGATACTTTCACTCGTCAATATTATGTTCGATTTGAAGATGCATATGGAAATACAGTCGATGTTAATGGTGATTGGGATATTGAATATCCGTATGGTACGCTCTACAGTGATATTCAAAAGCCCACGGAAGAACCAGAAAAAGATGCTGATGACGATGTTCAGTATGTGTTTGCTGGCTGGTCTCCATCATTATCCGATAAAGACAGCGTGACTGGTGATGTGACGTTTGTTCCAAGCTACAAGCATAAATATGCAGTCCGATTTGAAAATTATGATGGCTCAACGATTGAAGTCGAAGGTGCGGAAAAGCTGTTCTATCTGGAAGGAACATCTCTTAGCAATATTGTTTTGCCGAAAGAAAATCCGACTAGGGATTCTACAGAGGTTTGCAATGATGAAGAGTGTAAAAAGATCGGATACGAATTTATGGGTTGGTTGCCGACAATTGATCCTAAGGGTTCTGTGACCGGTCCGATGACATTCAGGGCGTCTTACAAGTCTTCTGCAAACACGTTTACCGTTGTCTTTATGCAAGATAATGAAATCTTGAGTGAAGTTGAATTTGCTGAAGGTGATTTAGCCGTGTATAATGGATGGTCTCTATATAAATCTAGCACAGAGGAATTCACTTATACTTGGGATGAAACAGATGGTTGGGAGCCGAAACTCGATAAAGTGACGGAACCGACTGTTTATAAAGCCAAGTTTACAGCGACTCGCAATCAGTATGAAGTGGTGTTTGAAACGAATGATGGAACAGAACTATCTCGCAAAACGTATGATTATGGTGCGAAGATAACGAATGTACCGACGAAAGAACAGCTTCTTGCGGGAATTGCTGGTGAATACAGGTATAGCGGCGAGTGGTGTAGGGTCAGTTATTGGACTAATTATAGTAAGGATAAAGATGAAAAGCCTGTTGAAGTTAAGGAGCGGTATTTATCTTGCTATGGTGATTTCGAATTACCTCTGGTTACAGGAGATGTGACTTATACCCCCAATGTGCAATACAGAATATCCTTTGTTAACGATACTGATACATTGAGGAATTATTGGTTTTCTTACGGATACGATATCGGGTGGCTAGCTGAGGAAATTGTTCGGTGGGAAGGCTATAGGGTTAAAAAACAGTCTTCTGTCCAATACGATTATACTTGGAATGGCAAGTGGGATAAGGAAGTTACGAAAGTAACAGGAGCTGTAACTTATCAGGCTGCGTTTGATAGTACGTTGCGTAAGTATTCTGTTGCCTTCGTTGATGAAGATGGAACGGTGCTTAAGGAGGCTACTAACTACGATTACGGTACTCCGGTCAACAGTATTGTACGCCCAGCGAAGGATCCGGTTAAAACTGCTACGGTGGATACGACCTATACCTTTATGGGGTGGTCTTTGGATAAAGTCACGGGAGATACGACATACGTGGCTTCTTATAAGGCCGCTCTGAGGAAGTATTTGGTGAAGTTTGTCAATGAAGATGGAACGGCTATTGCAGATTCGAATTACGCGTATGGAACGGATGCCTCTGCAATCAAGGTGCCTAAAGCCCCTGCTAAGGAAGGCTTCAAGTTCTCGGGCTGGACTCCTGAAGTTGCGGCTGTCACGAAGAATGCGACGTATAAGGCGACATTCATCGAAAATAGCAAGTTTACAGTTGTATGGCGTAACGATGACGGTACGTTGTTGAAAAAGGAAGTTTATAGCGAAGGGGAAACTCCGAAATATCCGGGAACTTCTAATCCGACGAAGAAAGCTTCTGTGGATTCTACATTCACGTTCAGTGCATGGACTCCGGCTATTGCTGCTGTGACCAAGGATGCAGAATACAAGGCAACGTATAAATCGACTGTTCGTAAGTATAAGGTCAAATTTGCGAATGCGGACGGAACAATGTTGGATTCTGCCGTATATGCATACGGGACATCGGCAGAAAAGATTAAACTTCCTGAAGTTCCTGCGAAGGCTTCGACGGCAGACTACGTTTATACCTTTGCGGGTTGGACTCCTGCAATAGAAGATGTCACGGGCGCTGTCACCTATACGGCATTGTTTGGCAACCAGAAGCGGACATATAATGTCACCTTAAAGGATGGCGATGGAAATGTATGGGAAATACGCAAATACTACTACAATGAAGTCGTTTCGCTTGATTGGGGTCCTTCGAAGTACACTCCGGAATGTCATTATGATTTCGACAAGTGGGTGAGAACTGTTGGCAAGAGCGATACTGTAAAGGCCGACATGGAATATGAGGCTGCATATTCATCGAAGTGCGATGTACGTTATTATGAAGTTAGTATCTATGATCCAATTCGCGATAAAGGCTTTAAGGATGAATTCAAATATGGTACGAAGGCGTCGGAATTGCCGAAGGTCAACGCGGCAGATACGACAATTGGTGACTGTTCATACAAGTTTATCGGTTGGACTCCTGAATTTGCCGATGTGACTCGCGATATGGATTATGATGCCGTATATGAAAAGACATGTAAGGTGCAATATACGGTTACGTGGACGAATGCTGATGGTAAGCAACTCGAAAAGAAGAAATACAATGCTGGTGAAAAGCCTGTTTACGGCGGTACGACTCCGGTAAAGGAAAGCTCGGCTCAGTTCGATTACAGATTTAGTGGTTGGACTCCGACTGTGGTCGCTGTAACCAAGGATGCAACGTACAAAGCGAAATATGATTCGACCTATCGCAAGTACGCTGTGACGTTCAAGGACAGTCTCAAGCACAAGGGATTTGTCGATGGCGAAATGACGGCCATGTACCGCTATGGGACGAAGGCTAATGCTGTCCAAGTGCCGACGATTGCGGACACGACGATTGGAAAATGCACTTACGTCTTTAGCAAGTGGGATAAGGCCATTGCGGATGTGACTGCCGCTGCGACTTACGAGGCGATTTACACTTCTAACTGCGATGTTCCGCCGGTAAGCAGTAGTTCTGTGACATCGAGCAGCAGCGTTGCGAAGTCCAGCAGCAGTGTTGCAAAGTCTAGCAGCAGCGTTAAGCCTGCAAGTAGTTCTGTGACTGTGTCTAGCTCCAGCGTGAAGCCAGCAAGTAGCGCGGTAGTGAAGTCTAGCTCCAGCGTTAAGCCAACAAGTAGCGCGGTTGCGAAGTCTAGCTCCAGCGTGAAGGTGACAAGCAGCGCGGTTGCGAAGTCTAGCTCCAGCGTGAAGCCAGCAAGTAGCGCGGTTGCGAAGTCTAGCTCTAGCGTTAAGCCAGCAAGTAGCGCAGTTGCAAAGTCCAGCTCCAGCGTGAAACCTGCAAGTAGCGCGGTTGCGAAGTCCAGCTCTAGTGCTAAGCCGAAATCTAGCAGTGCGACAGCGAAGTCTAGTTCTGGTGCGAAACCGAAATCGAGTAGCGCCACGGCAAAATCGAGCAGTGGTAAAAAGACTTCTTCGTCTAGCAAGAAATCTGACTTTGTGATGGATAATATGAATAACTTCATGAAGTTCGGTTACGAAAACAACACGCTGACGATTTCGCTTGCTGTTCCTTCGATGGTCCAAGTGCATGTATTTGATATGAAGGGCCAGTTGCAAGAAGAGTATAGCGAATACGTCTCAGGTACTAGAGCCTTTGATTTTGATGGATTACGTCGCGGAAATTACATAGTGCGTGTGACTAGCAATAGCATGCAGAAAACAAGTAGAATTATGATAAAGTAAATTTTACTGAAATCTGAATAAATCTATGCCCGCTCACTGTGAGCGGGCATTTTTTTTTTGTTATTGTCACCCCTGCCTCAGTGCCGGGGC
>JAEEGJ010005208.1_pt1 | contig 41633 bp, 34 predicted proteins | sample 8958761 | NCBI WGS metagenome assembly JAEEGJ01 (sample SAMN16246546, study PRJNA631951) | gut metagenome | biome: gut microbiome; feature: rumen; material: RS-attached | host: Bos | place: Iran: Karaj | collected 2018-10 | reverse complement strand
AGCCTTCCAAGCTGACCACGTGGGTTCGATTCCCATCACTCGCTCCAGGGTCATTAGCTCAGCTGGATAGAGCAACAGCCTTCTAAGCTGTGGGCCGGAGGTTCGAGTCCCCCATGGCTCACCAATTTAAAAAGAAAGACCTCTTTCAGTCGCAAGACGAAAGAGGTTTTTTATTGCCCGTTTTCTGTATGTTAAAATGAATTATCACATGTGATAAGGGGGGATTTGATATGAATTGTTATAAGTGCGGAAAGCCGATGGCTGATGATGCGAAGTTCTGCATGTCATGCGGATCGCCTGCTGCAGTACAGCCGCCGGCAGAACCTGTAAGAACGGCTTTTCCTTATATTCCTCCAAGGATGGAAGGCGGTAACATCATAATCCCGATCGGCAGAAAATACCGCGTACGTTGTCCGGATTGCGGAAATGTCTCGGATGACCTGAAAAGGGACGAGTCGGCGGGGTATCCCTGTCCGGTCTGCAAAAAGGCTTATGCTTATGCAGGACAGCTTCTGATATACAGAATTGGCAGTTTTCATCCTTTGTATGTAGCAAGGCAGATAAGCATAACGGTCGACGGTTGTGATTATGGTCTGATCCAGAATCAGGATTCCGTAAGGGTAATGCTCGCCCCGGGTTCGCATGTCGTAAGCTGCGACAGTTACGGCCTTCGCAACCCGATGCAGTATAAGATCGATATAACTCCGGAATTCAATACGTACGCGTTTAAGTTTAATCTGATCTACACCGGTCCTTTTACATATCCGGGAAGAGGCACGACCAACGAATTTAAGCAGTGTGCGCCCGAGGAGATACCCAACATCTGAGTTTTTTAGAAATTCGCCGTTTTGAGGTTGTCCGTTTTTGCGGACAACCTTATTTTTCGTGCATTTTGGGCTTGAAGGATATTGAAATCTTTGTGTTATAATCGAACAAAGCATTAAATAATTAATAAAAAGCGAGGAAGAGGCGATATGCCGAGTAAGAAGGATTACGGCAATGAGAGCATCTCGATGCTCAAGGGCGCTGACAGAGTCAGGTTAAGACCAGCCGTTATTTTCGGATCGGACAATCTTGAAGGATGCATCCATTCCTTTTTCGAGATCCTGTCAAATTCGATCGATGAAGCAAGAGAAGGTTACGGCGACAAGATAATAGTCACAAGGTTCCCGGACGGAACGATCGAGGTCGAGGACTTCGGCCGCGGTATCCCGCTCGACTATAACGCAAAGGAAGGCCGTTACAACTGGGAGCTCGTTTATTGTGAGCTTTATGCGGGCGGCAAGTACAATAACAACAGTTCGGGCGATTATGAATTCTCATTGGGCCTTAACGGTCTTGGCGCATGCGCGACACAGTACGCATCCGAGTTCTTTGAAGTAACCGTTTTCCGTGACAAGACCAAGTATTCCATGTCCTTTGCGAAGGGCAATCCCGTCATGGACCTTGTTTCCGAGCCTTACAGGTATTTAAGGACCGGTACGATCCAGCGCTGGAAGCCTGATACGGAAGTCTTTACCGAGACGATAATCCCGCTTGAGGTCTTCAAAGAGATAATCAAGCGTCAGTCCGTTATCAACAGCGGAATAGAGTTCGTCTTAAAGGATGCCCAGACGGGCGAGGAGTTCTCTTACATCTATCCCGAGGGTATCAAAGGGTACGTCAATGAACTCTCCGACATGAGAGGATTTACCGACGTTTATTCTTTCTCAGGCGAAGGTAAGGGCAGAGACAAGGAAGACAGAGACGAGTATAAGGTAAGGGCGGAAGTCGCATTCTGCTTCAATAATGAAGTAAATGCCCTTGAGTATTTCCACAACTCGAGTTTTCTTGAGCACGGCGGATCTCCGGATAAGGCCGTCAGGAATGCTTTTACCGCTGAATTTGACAAGCAGATCAAGTCCAGGGACAAGTACAAGGCCAACGAGTCAAAGATAATATTCCAGGATATCGCCGATTCTTTGATCCTTGTCACGAACACGTTCTCAACGCAGACTTCCTACGAGAACCAGACCAAGAAGGCGATCAACAACAAGTTCATCCAGGACTTCATGACGCAGCTCATCAGGGATAACCTTGAGGTTTGGTTCATCGAGAACAAAGACCTGAGCGACAAGACTATCGACCAGATCCTCGTAAACAAGCGTGCGAGGGAGAATGCGGAGAAGACCAAGGTCAACATCAAGAAGAAGCTTATGGGTTCTCTTGATATCAATAACCGCATCAAGAAATTCGTCGACTGCAGGACAAAGGATTCCGACAAACGTGAGCTTTACATCGTTGAGGGTGATTCCGCTTTGGGTTCGGTCAAGCTCGGCCGTGACGCCGAATTCCAGGCTGTCATGCCTGTAAGAGGTAAGATCTTAAACTGCCTCAAGGCTGATTACGCAACGATATTCAAGAGTGAGATCATAACCGATCTGCTTAAGGTATTGGGCTGCGGCGTTGAGATAAGCAACAAGCACACAAAGGATCTGAGCGCATTTAACATCGAGAACCTGCGCTGGAACAAGATCATAATCTGCACCGATGCCGATGTTGACGGTTTCCAGATCAGAACGCTCATTCTTGCGATGCTCTACAGGCTTACTCCGACGCTTATCGAGAAGGGTTATGTTTATGTAGCCGAATCTCCGCTTTTCGAGATCACATACAGGCCAAAGGGTAAGAATGCAAAGGAAGAGACTTTCTTTGCGTTTAACGAGAAGGAAAAGGCCCAGATCTTATCCAAGGTCGATCCCAAGCTCTGTACGATCCAGAGATCGAAAGGTTTGGGTGAGAATGAGCCTGAGATGATGTGGCAGACTACCATGAATCCGAAATCCAGAAGGCTTATCAAGGCTTGCCCCGAAGATGCAAAGAGGACCGCTGAGATCTTTGATCTGCTCCTGGGCGACAACCTTGCGGGAAGAAAACTCCATATCGAGACGGACGGAAAGAAATACCTCGATATGCTTGATTTAGGGTGAAGAAGATGGCGCGAAAGAAGAAAGAAGAGATTAATCCAGATTCACTTAAGGCAAGGCTGACGGACAGCTCTGCCAAGGACATGCCGGCTATGGACCAGCCGATAACCGAGATGCTCGAGATCAACTACATGCCGTACGCGATGAGCGTCATCGTGTCACGTGCGATCCCCGAGATCGACGGCTTCAAGCCTTCGCACAGAAAGCTCCTTTATACGATGTACAAGATGGGACTTCTGGGCGGAAACAGAACGAAGTCTGCAAACGTCGTAGGACAGACCATGAAGCTCAATCCTCACGGCGACCAGGCGATCTACGATACGATGGTCAGACTTACAAGAGGCAACGCCTCATTGCTTCACCCGTTCGTTGATTCAAAGGGTAACTTCGGTAAACAGTATTCAAGGGACATGCAGTGCGCTGCGCCCCGTTATACGGAAGTAAGGCTTGAGAAGATCTGTGAAGAGATCTTCAAGGGAATCGATAAAGATGCCGTCGATATGGTCGACAACTACGACGGAACTCTCAAAGAGCCCGTCCTGCTTCCGACGACTTTCCCTGCGGTACTCGTAAATGCAAACCAGGGTATCGCCGTAGGTATGGCATCAAACATCTGCTCGTTTAACTTAGCCGAGGTATGTGCAGCTACTGAAGCGTACCTGAAGGATCCCAATGCGGATCTGCTCGAAGTAATGCCTGCGCCTGATTTCTCCGGCGGCGGACTCCTTCTTTACGACAAGGAGCAGATGCGTCAGATCTATCAGACTGGTAAGGGAAGCTTTTCGTTGAGGAGCAGATACAAGGTCGACAAGTCGAAGAACATCATCGAGATCACCGAGATCCCTTATACCGCGAGCGTTGAAGCCATAATCGACAACATCGCAGATCTTGTTAAGGCCGGAAAGGCAAAGGAGATCGCTGACATCAGAGACGAGACTGACCTTGACGGCTTGAAGATCACGATCGACTGCAAGCGTGGTACTGATCACGAACAGCTCATGACGAAGCTCTTCAGATTTACGAAGCTTCAGGACACATTCTCCTGCAACTTCAACATTCTGATCGACGGTTCTCCGAGAGTCCTGGGTGTTCCTGACATAATCAGCGAATGGCTTAACTGGAGAAGAAAGTGCATTTCAAGAGAGCTCTCTTTCAATCTCGCGAAGATGAAGAAAAAGCTCCATCTCCTGGACGGTCTCGCCGAGATCCTTCTCGATATCGACAAGGCGATCAAGATCATCCGCAACACCGAACTTGAAGAAGACGTAATCCCCAACTTGATGAAGGGATTTGCGATCGACGAGGAGCAGGCTGAATACGTTGCTGAGATCAAGCTCCGCAATATCAACAAGCAGTACATCCTTAACAGGATCGCAGACAGGGAAAAACTCAAGGAAGACATCGCTGACACGGAGGATATCTTAAGGAGTCCCAAGCGCATTGATTCCATTATCGTAAAGACGCTCCGCGAAGTCGCTGCAAAATACGGCCAGGAGCGCCGAACTGAGATCGTTGCTAACGAGGAGACTCATGTATTTGAAGAGTCGCAGATAATACCTGATTACAGGCTCCATCTTATGCTCACTCGTCACGGCTACCTCAAGAAGCATACGATGAATTCATTGAGGAACGCAGGTGATCTCAAGACCAAGGAAGACGATGAGATCTTCATGGGCTTTGAGGCGGAGAACAAGAGCGACCTCCTGGTCTTCACGGACAAGTGCAACCTCTACAAGGCGCACGTCTATGATTTCTCCGACACGAAACCGGGTGAGCTCGGTCACTTCCTTAACAGCGAGCTTTCAATGGATGAAGGCGAGAAGCCTATCTTCATGATCTCAACAACTGACTATAAGGGCATTTTGTTCATTGCTTTCGAGAACGGAAAAGCGGCAAGATTCCCGATCAGTTCATATGAGACAAAGCAGAACAGAAAGAAGCTCTTAAACGCGTTCTTCGACGGCAGCAAACCTGTCGGATTCAAGTTCCTTTCAGAGGATGAGGATCCTGATATGGTCGCAACGAGCAGCATTGACAAGGCGGTTGTTTTCAAGTGTTCGCTCGTTCCGCTTAAGACGACGAGGACTACGCAGGGCGTTCAGCTCCTGCTCTCAAAGAAGGGTTCAGTATTAAGAAGCCTTTCGCTTCTTGCAGAAGTTGAAGTTGAAGATCCTGAGTATTACAGGATACGCAAATTACCGGCTATCGGCTATTACATAAGGGAGAAATCCCTCGAGGCAAAGCAGCTTAGCTTTGATGATCTGAAGTGACAGGATTTTCTGCAGGCTATCATATAAGTGACACCGATAAACGCGGGAACAGCGGTTTCCGCTTTGCGGCGCTGGCCTGCGGCGTAGCGTTCGTTTTTCTTGTGGTCGTTATGGCGATACTTGCAAGGATGAACGCGTATGAAGACAGTACTATTCCTGATTTCAGCGAAGCTATCGAAATGGGAAATTACGATGAGGCTCTTTCGATATACAGAAAAGTCCAGGACCAGGTCTTAGCCGACAATCCTGATGCTAATGACAATACGCATGACGAGAGGATCAAGCTCTTAAGCAGCATGGAAGCGATCGTCGAGCAGAAGGTCGATCTCATTTTTGACAGGATCGTAACCAACAGATATGCGCCCCAGCACAGCGACGTCCAGTTCCTAGATTCCATGAAGGAACTTACGGCTTCTGTCGTTGCAAAAAGACTGAATGCTCTTTGCGTCAGCTATATGCTGGGTGAGATTGAAAAGCCTGACCTGACTTTTGTTTTCGATCAGATCTCACCGATAAGTAACTTCTCGGCGATCGCGGGACCGATGCTGCGTGAAGTCGATTATATCGAGACCGCTGCAGGAGACGTCCGTACGGCGGAAAAGGCACTTGCCGGCGGAGACTACGTGGAGGCCGTGCAGAGATACCAGAACGTCAACGCTCATTATGAAGGCTTTGTAGGTGAATATTCCGCTAAGAGGATCCAGGAGATCAAGACGGCGATGTATGAGCCTATGATGGCCGAGGGCGAGCGCATGCTCGAAAGGTACAAGTTCTATTCTGCCGAGAAGCTCTTCTCCAACCTTGCCGCGATCTTCCCCGAAGACGATAAGATAAGATCAGACCTTCTGGTCGCGACAGGTCATACGGCCAAGACGGTCGAATACAGAGGACACGTTGAAGTCCTTTGCGTAAGGTCGCTTATCGCAAATACGGATACGGCATTCGGTGTTGAATTCGGTAAGGGCGATACGGGGCTTTACCTGACCGCGAACGAGTTTAATCAGATCCTTGAGAACCTTTATCAAAAAGGATACGTTCTTGTAGATCCCGAAAACATGATGTCAGCTACCGATCCGGGATTCATTCTCGAAAGAAACCTGACCATACCTGAAGGAAAGAAGCCTTTGGTGATCATAATCGAGAACCTCAGTTATGACCCGACGGCATACGTCTGCGGAACATGCAGAAGGCTTGTCTTAAACGACGAGAAGCAGGTATGCGGAGAATACACGGTCAAGGGAAAGGACGGTGCTGAAGATGCAGTTGTCAACAGGACTGCGGAAGCCATCGGAATACTTGACGTATTTGTAAGCAATCACATCGATTTCACATACGACGGTTCAAAGGGGATCGTATCGATCGGAGGTCACGATTCGTGCTTCGGCTACGTCGTTGACCGTGAGCAGATCAAGGTAAGAAATGCCCAGCTCCATACCGCAAACCTTCCTCAGGAAGAATACACGGATGCTGAGATCGAGAACAACAGGAATGCCGTAAAGGCGATAGTTGAAAGGCTTAAGGATACCGGATGGAAATTCGCTTCATGCACTTACGGTTATCTGCCCAATGCCAGAAAAGCGGACCTCGCGGCGATCAGGGAAGATACTGACAAATGGATGAAGCAGATCGGTTCGCTGATCCCTGACACGCACATGATCTCTTATCCGGGCGGCAACTACATCTACGGTACCGATGAACGTGCAGAGTACCTGAAGAGTAACGGATTCAGGATCTTCTTTGGTGCAGGCCCGAAGCCTTATCACATCTACGGCAGTAATTATCTGTATTTCGACAGGTGCATCATCTCTCCGAATTCAATGAAGAACTACGATTTCTCCAGACTGTTTGACAAAGATGAGATCCTTGATCCGGCTAGGAAGAACCGCAAACAGTGACGCAATATTATAATTGTGTTTCATTTTTCGAAAATTGACTCTAATATCAAGATTTTATAATATATTTGATATTAGCATCAGTGTTTCCGCAGATGCGCATTGTAGAAGCGGAGGATTCGGTTATGGCGAAGATCGACAGGCTTACTAATCTCACAGAGAATGAAGAGATCCTTTGGCAGGACCGCAAGAGATATCTGGGCCTTCCTTTGTCTTTTACGATCTACAGTTTCAGTAAGAACAAGTTCTACATGAAAACGGGAATCTTCAATACCAAGTCTGAAGAGATCCTGCTTTACCGTATTCTTGACATTACTTATAAGCAGACTTTCGGACAGAAGATCTTCGGCGTCGGTTCGGTGATCCTTAATACCGCCGATAAGACGACGCCCGTTCTTGAGGTAAAGAGCATCAAGACACCTGACAGGGTACGCAAGGCTTTGAGTACGTTGGTTGAACAGCGTAGGGATGAAAAGCGCGTTACCGGTAAGGAAATGTTCGGAGCTGCAAGCTCTCATGACTTCGGCGATGCAGATCTTGATCTGGACGGAGTACCGGATTATCTTCAGTAATTAGGCTTGCACAGACAAGAACAGCGAGGAAGAAATAGTGGAAACTAGGATTGACAGACTGGGAACGGTTAGAGAAGACAAGCTGAGGCAGCTCAGGCAGATCATTGCCGATTCTGAATACATTGTCTTTCTTGGCGGTGCAGGAGTCTCTACGGAAAGCGGGATCCCTGATTTCAGAAGCGGTACCGGTATCTACAATTCCGACAGCGGAGTGAAATACAGACCGATCGACATTATCGCCCACGATTTCTTCATGGAGCATCCGGAAGAATTCTTCGATTTTTACAAGCGTAAGCTTATCTATCCCGATGCAAGACCGAACAAGGCTCACAAAGCTTTGGTAAGGCTTGAAAAGCAGGGAAAGCTCAAAGCGATAATCACACAGAACATCGATAATCTTCATCAGGAAGCGGGAAGCAAGTGCGTCATCGAACTGCACGGTTCCGTCTTCAGAAATTACTGTATGGACTGCGGCAAGAAATATGATCTCGAATACGTTGTTGCCCAGGAGGGCGTTCCCCACTGTCAAAAGTGCGGAGGTATCGTCAGGCCTGACATCGTTTTGTATGAAGAAAACCTCAATCACAAGGATGTTGACGATGCGATCAAGGCGGTGAAGAAGTGTGACCTTCTTATCATTGCGGGTACATCTCTTACGGTTTATCCTGCAGCCACATTCGCACAGTTCCTTAAGCATGACAGGATCGTAATTATTAATAAGAGTTCTACTTATATGGATCTTAAGGCGCTTCTCACCATTCACGACAACGTTGGTGAAGTCCTTGATATATGCGTTCCCAAGCGCAAGCCGAGCGCTCCGAGAAAGAAGACCGCCGCAAAGTCAAAGACAACTTCCAAGACTGCTTCCAAGACAACGGCTAAAACAAAGACGACCACCGCTAAAGCTAAACCGGCCGCAAAAACTGCTACCAAAGCAAAGGCTGCCACTGCAAAGACCGGTGCCAAGAAAGCGGCTTCTAAAAAGCCTTCAACTTCCAGAACAGCGGGAAAAGTGAATGACGGCAAGTCCTAAACTTTTTGAAGAAAACAATCAGAAGATCACAGAATCATTGAAGCTGTATGACAGCAGGAGCACTTTGCTCAGCGTCATCCGCTTCATATTGTTTTTGTCGGGGATCTTCTGCTTTATCTGGGCAACCATAAGGAAAATGCCTGTGTTCTATCTGATCTTTGCGGTCCTGTTCATTTTGTTTGTTATTATCTGCATCATCCACGGTAAGATAACTTCCAAGCTCAAGTACTATGAAGCGCTCCTGAACGTTAACTCAAGATACATCGCAAGGATCAAAGGCGATTTTGATGAGCTTTTCAAGACTGTTTGCGATGGACTGAAGAGAAGGGACGAGATCGAGGAAGCGCAAAGATACGCAAGCGGTATCGGTTTTTACACAGACGATCACGATTACTGCATGGATCTCGATCTTTTCGGAAAGAAGTCTTTGTTTTCACGTCTTAACGTCGCTGAAACTTCATTCGGAAGAAGGGCTTTTGCTAACGAACTGTTAGGCTCGGGCGATAAGATAAGGTCCGCTTCAGATATCGTTAAAAGACAGAAAGCCGTTAAAGAACTGGTTTCAAGACCTGAATTTCTCGAGCAGTATCAGGCGACTGCAATGCTCGGAAACATGAAAAAGGACCCGAAGGCTTTGATCGATTTTGCATCAGAGAAAAAGCCTGCAAAGCCTTCTCTTGTAACTGTTGCGGCGGTACAGATCTGCCTTTGGCTTATACCTTTGGCAGCTTTGGTGGTTTTCCCCGATAACGTCAGAGTCTTTGTTCTCGGCGTATTGGCTTTTAATCTTCTTGTCTGGGCTTTTGGCGTCAAAGCAAACGCATATTACTTCAAAGCGGCTGACGGCATGCCTTCCCAGGTTTCTACGATCTATAAGCTTTATTCACTTCTCGAGTCTTCCGGCCTCAAAGACGAATATCTCTGTTCTCTGATCTCAGGCAAGAAAGGGAAGACCGTAACGGGTTCTTTGTCGTCATTGTCAGTCATCCTGTTTTTCGCAGGACTCAGGAGCCAGCCGATATTTGCGTTCCTTATAAATGCAGTATTTCCGCTCGATAATCTTGTCTGCTTTTTCATGGGCAAATGGGCGGTGAAATATGGTGACAGCCTTTACCAGTCTGTAGCAAACCTCGCAGAGATCGAATCACTCATGTGCGCATCGCAGATCTCGTTTGTCAGCAGCGTGAGTTCGTTCCCTGAAATAGAGGAAAGCGATTCAGCTGACGACAATGCATATTTCGAAGGAAAGGATATTTGCCATCCGCTTCTTTCGCCTGATTCAGCGGTCAGCAATTCAGTTACTATAAGGTCTGACATCGCCCTGATAACAGGTTCAAACATGTCCGGAAAAACGACGCTAATAAGGACTGTCGGAGTTTGTTCGATACTTGCATACATGGGTTCTGAAGTTCCTTGCAGTTCGTTGAGACTGGGAAGGATGAGGATAATGTCTTCGATGAGGATAACCGATAATCTGGGCGAGGACATGAGTACGTTTAAAGCTGAACTTGTCAGGATATCCGAGATAATCAAGTGTTCGAAAGACGGCACGTCTGCGCTTCTTTTCCTTATCGACGAGATCTTCCGCGGAACGAATTCGGATGACAGGACAGAAGGTGCGCTCATCGTTTTGAAGAATCTTTCAGCTAAGAGGATCTGCGGTCTCATGACCACACACGACTATGCGATGATCGATCACACGGTAAATTCTTTCAAGAATATTTGTTACTATCATTTTTCTGAAACATATACGGACACAAGTATCACTTTCGATTACAAACTTTCAAGTGGAATCAGCAGGGAATCTAATGCAAGATATCTCATGAAGCTGGTCGGAATTGAGTAAAAATAACAGTATTTTCACAAATTGACATATTTTTTCAAGATTTTGTTGAAATCTATTGAAGAACGCATTAGATTAATGTATGAGAGGTTAATTTGGAAGGTGTTATATGTTAGAAGCGCTTACTGGCTATAAGTCTCTTTTTTTGGATTACTCGGTCTTGCTTGAGTATTCTGCTGATGGTCCTGTCTTCGAAGAGCTCTTGAGGCTGCTCGCGACCGGCATTGACGTTTATGTCGATAAATCTTTTAAAGCTCTACATTACTGCATACTTCACATAAAGGATCCTAAGGACAGAGCGGCAGCTGCTGCTATGAAGAGGATCTGTGCCGGTCTCCTTGCAGAAGGCAAGCTTCATCTCATCAGAGAATTAGACCTGGACAAAGTTGCCGTCAGCATTAATGAGATATCTGACGGTTGCTGCGTTCTTGCTACAAGAAACTCGATCTTCACCAAGAGATTATATGAGAAGAATCCTTATATCGCATGTGATATCGCTATTCTTGCGAACGGTGTATTGAACATCTTTGATTCTTCCGATTCTCTTTTCTTCAATTTCCCTCAGCAGGAAACAAGCCGTCTTGCTTATAACAGTTCATACATCGAGACTTTCGGAAGCGCGAGCATTTCTGATATCGTCAATACCGAGTCAGGCGAAAAGTATGAGCTGGTCAAGCGTTTGAGCGGCGGCGCCGAGGGCATGGTCTTTACGACAAACGTAAACGGTTATATTGCAAAGATCTATCATAAGGGAATCATCACTCCGCTCCGTTGGGCAAAGCTCAAAAAGCTTACCGAACTTGGTATCAGCGGCAAGGGTTTCTGCATTCCGAAGGATCTCGTATTCTTCCGTAATTCACCCGTAGGCTATACGATGACACTCGGTAAAGGAACAACGCTCGGAACCGTTTTCGACGGTCCTGACGCGATGCTTGAGCATTTCCCGAACTGGACTAGGACCGATGTAGTCAAGACACTCCTTGCATTGATCGAAAAGTATCTCTATCTGCACATGCATGACGTCATCGCAGGCGACATCCAGCTGAAGAACGCTTTGATCGATACGTCTTCTGATGTTTATCTCATCGATATGGACAGCGTCCAGATCGGAAATCTTCCTTGTCCTGTCGGTACTGAGGAATTTACTGATCCGAGACTCTGGGGCAAGAACTTTGCCAAGTTCTTAAGAGGTCTTCGTGATGAAGACTACTCTATCGCTATGCTCGTATTCTCAGTCCTTTTCTGCGGACTTCATCCTTATGCTACGAGGAACGGTGCTGAGACGTTAAGGGAAGAGATCGTAAATCACAATTTCCCTTACAACTATGAGAATGAATCTGAGTTCATCCCGGTCGGCGGTTATGACCATATTTGGGAATATCTTTCCGACAGGCTCCGCACCATGCTCTTCGAGACGTTTAAGAACGGTTGGTCTTACGACACTCTCGAATGGCTCGATGCTGTTGTTAAGTACAAAGAGGATCTCGAGAATTTCGTCTATGATGATCCTGAAGCATATAAGCTTTTCCCGAAGTCGGAGTACAAGCAGGTATCTGTTGACGTAGAAGCTGAAAGGGAAGCATTAAAGGCTGAAGCAGAGAAAAAGAAGGCTGCTCCGGCTCATGTGCCGTCTCCTGCTGCGGCTGCTCATGCTGCTGCCGTACAGATCAAGCAGCAGGAAGCTCCCGCAACTGCAAAGGAACCCATAAATTCCGCTTTTGCAAAGCCGGCAAATCCCGCTGCTGATACTTCCAAGCCTGCATTTACCAGAGATCCGTTTGCTCACGTTCCTACCGGCCGTTACATTCCCAAGGACCAGCTTGGTGAGGATGACGAGCCTGCAAAAAAGAAGAAGTTCTTCGGATTATTCTGATTGTTTTCTGACAATTTAATATATAATTAAACTGTTCAGATTTGATGTTTGGAGGGTCTATTTACTATGGGAGAGGTGTTTAGTTCTTCGGATTTCGGTACGAGCACAAAGAGAAGGCTTCCTATCTGCTTCGCACTCGATACTTCCGGTTCAATGATGGGTAATCCGATAAAGCAGCTCAACATGGGCCTGCAGAATTTCCTTGCATCCATCAAGAATAATGATGATACCCGTAATTCAACAGATATCGCCATTGTTACGTTCGGTTCCAAAGTCGAGATCGTAATGCCTTTCGGTAAGATCGCAAAAGACAAGGGAATCCCTGAGATCACGGCTTCTACGACGCTTACTCCTATCGGTGAAGGCGTTCTCACAGCTTTGGAACTTCTCAACGCACGTAAGGAAGGCTACAAGCAGATGGGCATCAAGTACTATCAGCCCTGGCTCGTAGTAATCACGGACGGCGCTCCTCAGGGCCCCAATGCCATGCAGAATATGGAACTTGCCATTAAGGCCTGCAACGAGCTCGAAGCTAATGACAAACTCGTCGTATTCAACATCGGCGTAGGTTCAGGCGTTGATTACGATATCTTAGGCCGTCTTTCAGTTAAGCGTGAGGAGCCGATCTCGGTCAATTCAACAGACTTCGCGAAGCTTTTCGAATTCCTCGGATCGTCTTCATCGTCGATCGTTTCTTCCGGAATGAGCGATGATGCTCTCTATCATATCAACACTACACCTGAGGGTTCTGCCGTTGGTGTTGACGACTTCATGAACTTCCTTAACGAGGACAACTGATGTATTCCGGTATAACCGTCGGCTGCGTAACCATAATCGGTCAGAAGCATATAAGCAGGCAGGTGCCTTGCGAGGATGCTTCTTTCGCATTGCAGAAGAACGGTGTTTCGGTCGTCTGTATCGCTGACGGTGCAGGCGGAAAGAAATATACTCACGCGCGTTTCGGTTCGGCATGTGCCGTTAAGACGATAGCTGAGATCCTGACCGATCATTTTGATGCTCTTTACAGCGAGAACCGTGAAGCTGCCGTCAGATCTTACCTCATGGCCAAGATCAGGATCGAGTTTGCGGACATTATCGCCGAGAAGGAACTTGATACCCTTGACCAGCTTTCCTGCACGCTCCTTTTTGTTGCGGTAAAGGACAGGAGAATGATAATCGGTCATTTGGGAGACGGACTTGTAGTAAGGATCTCTCCCTCAGGACTTTCACCGTTTTCGATGCCGCAGAATGAGAAGGACGGAACAACGTTTTTCATCACTGCAGGTCATGCCGCAGATTACATGAGGTTCATTAAGACGACAGTAGATGACTGTCATGCCGTTGCTCTTATGACTGACGGAGTCCAGGACAACGTCTACGATGAAGATGCAGGCCTTGTTAAGCCCGTAGTCGCCAAGATGGCTGAGACTTTCGCAGACGGAAGGGAAAAGGGCGAAGCCGCTATCAAGGATATCCTTGAGAAGTATATCGTCGGTTCTTCAAACGTCAGCGACGATTCATCGTTCGGCGTCCTTCTGTTTGAGGGTACGAATGCGCCTGACGCCTCTGCTCTTGAGAGCAGTGCCGCAAAATTCGGCACGTCTGAAGAGAACTTCAAGACCGTTGCAATGTCAATCAAAGAAGACCTCATGAAGGCTTCTGAGATAATCAGTTCAGCGGCTTCAAAGAGCGAAGAGGATAAAGAGACAAAAGAGAACGAAGAAGATAAGAAAGAACCTGTTAAAGAACCTGAAAATGAGAATACCGGAACCGCTCCGGAATCCGAACCTGCAGTTGCGGAGAAGCAGGCCGGAAAGATAAACATTCCCGCCCTGGCGCTGGGGATTGCCTGCGCTGTTGAACTTGTCATCATTGCGCTGTTGCTGATTTTTTGAGAGGTGACCTTATGAGCGAAGAGAAAAAATATGACATTCTGCCCGGTGTGGAACTGCCTGACATTAAGTCGATCAAGGCTGCGGCTTCTGATTTTTCCGTTTCCAATGTTTCAGATGTCAAGATCGATACTCCTAAAGTAACGTTTTCTTCCGATGCTGATTCAGACGGATTTACCGCAGAAGAACTCGCTGCTTTGCAGGCACTCGGCGATAAGGTTGCAGCTGATGAAGCTCTTGCCGCTCTTGAAAGCCGCAAGCGTATGGATCAGATAATGAGTACTGCCGTAAAGGCTCCCGAATCGATCGTCGATCTCTTAAACTATAACAGGGACAAGGTTTCTGAGGAGCGTATTAGAGAGAAAGAAGAAGAGTTGAGGAAGGCCGAGGAACTTAAGCAGGCCGAGATCGAGAAGGAACGTCAGAGAGAAGAGAGAAGGCAAATGCAGCAGCGTCTTCTTGAGGAGGCTCGTGAGCGTGCAGCTGCCATGAGAGAAGCAGAAAAACGCGGCATCAAGGCTGACGAATCGCTTCTCGACAAACCGGCTGAAGACGAAACTGCTGACGAAGCTGAGGCTGCTGTTAACGAAACTGCTGTTACTGAGGCAGCTGTCTCTGAACCTGTTAAGGAAGAACCTGTCAAGGAAGAGCCTGTTAAAGCTGAACCCGTTAAGGATGAGGCTACTATCAAGGCAGCTGAGATCAAGCCTGCAGAAACCAAGAAGCCTGACGAGCCCGTTCAGCCTTCGATCGCTACCGCTGAAGAGACTTTCGATGACTTCAGTGAATTCCTTGATGAAGGAAAAAAGTAATCCTCTCTTTGAAATAACGCAAAAGTTAATATTATTCGAATAATACCTGTTGACTAATTAAAACGGTGTGATACAATAATGCACGTTGCGTTAACGCACCTCTAGCTCAGATGGTAGAGCAACTGACTCTTAATCAGTGGGCCCAGGGTTCGAGTCCCTGGAGGTGCACCAAAGAAGACCGTGAACCTTGGTTCACGGTTTTTTATTTGCTTTTTTTGCTTCAAATACAGTAAAATCAGTAGTGGCAACCGCGGGTTGACAAAGTTCAAGCCGCAGTTGGTCGCTTTTTTGAGGGGGATGTCGCATTATTTTGACATCTAACCAAGGAGGGATAGAAATGATGAATATAGCAGATAGAATTCAGAGTTTAAGAAAACAAAAAGGAATGTCACAGATCGAACTTGCTGATGCGATCGGTGTATCCCGTCAGGCTGTTTCCAAGTGGGAGAGCGAGCAGGCGATCCCGGATCTCGATAAGATCATTGCCATGAGCGAGATATTCGGAACTACTACTGATTATCTTCTTAAAGGTATTGAGCCTATTGAAGGCGATCCTGATGCGCCTGTCGCTCCCAAGCCGAAGATGTCCAAGGAAGAGAGCCTCGCCCTTGCAGAAAAGCTCACTCACGAGTACAAGGCTTTGGAGAAGCTCAGAACGCAGATAAGTGACAATGAGACGATAATCAAAAGACCTGTTGACGGTTCATATGCCCGGCATGCCGCTTTCAAGTTCTTCTGGCCGTTCTTTATTTATGCTGTTCTTTCCTACATTCTTATGCTGATCATTACAGCTATCTTTGTGGGAGGCACTCGTGGTGACGGTGTTGTTTTTGTAATTCTTTGCTATGCTGTTCCTATCGGAGTGCTTATTGCAGGTGGTGTGTACGCGTGCAGGAAGAGAGATATCCTGAATGCTGAAGCGTCAGAGCTTGCAAGAGCCAGACGTGACAATGCTGACAAGCTCAGGAAGGAAACAGAAGAGATGAAGTCCAAACTGAAAACGCTTGAGACCAGGGTGAGCAAGATGGATTCAGCCATTCCTTCCCAGCATAAGAATTCAGGCCACATGGCCAAGGCCAAGACTCTGATCGAGGCGGGAAAGGCAGACAGTCTAGAGGATGCGCTCGCTTTGTGTGAGGCTAAGAAATAAAAACCAAGGGGACCGGAAACGGTCCCCGTTTTTTATTTACTCGAAATAACCCGTCATGTCGACCGTGCTGAAGTCTTCCGTAAGAGGCAAGGCGATCTGGCGGTTTTCTTTTGCGGATCTGTAGATTCCCATCATGGTATCGACTGAAGAATAACCGGCATATGCGTCAGCTATCGGCTGCTTGTCGTTGATCACCGCGTTGTAGAGATCATTATAGATACCCATGTGGGGATTTAACGCGCACTTGTATGAGAACATTCCGCCTTCTTTGAACTGGCGGCGGATGTATTTGCCGTTGAGCTTTTTGACTTTGCCGTTCTCATTCAGAGAGAAGATCTTTATGTGCGGCTTGTTGGAGTCTATGCCCATAGAGATCATGCCCTTTTCGCAGAAGACGGTGAAGTCAGCCATATGCTTTGAAGGGAAGGTGGCAGTCGTACCCTCGATCGATGCGAGAGCACCGTTTTCCAGTCTCAAGATGGCCATGCCGAGATCTTCTGCTTCGATGTTTCTGAGACGCTGTGAGATCATGGCCTCTGCGGAAACGGGTTCTGAACCCATGAGCCAGACGAGAAGGTCGATCGCGTGGATGGTCTGGTTCATCAAAGCGCCGCCGTCGCTCTTCCAGGTTCCGCGCCAAGAGGCGCTGCCATAGTAGGCTTCATCATGGCCCCAACGGACGTTGATGTTTCCGTGCGTGACTTTGCCGAAAACGCCTTTGGCGATATCGTCTCTGACTAATCCGACGATAGGGAAGTATCTGTAGATATGTCCCATTGCGATCTTTTTGCCGGTCTTCTGCGCAAGGTTATAGATGTCTCTTGCTTCGAAAGCGGACATTGTCATGGGTTTTTCTAGAAGGAGATTGCTGCCGTGCTCCATGGCATAGGAAGCGATCTGATAGTGAAGGCCTGAAGGAACCGTGACTGAAGTAATGTCAGGCTTTACCTTGTCGATGGCCTCTTTATAGTCGGAATAGACGGGAGTGTCAGCAAATCCCTTTACGGAGCCCAAAAGGCGCTTTGCCGAATCGGCGTTGGTATCTACAACAGCTGCGAGCGTAAGTCCCTTAAGCTTTGAGATAGCCTTGAGATGCTTGACCGCAACACGGCCGCATCCGATGATTATTACTGATAAAGGCTTGCCGGTCTCCGCCATCTTGTCCTCCGTATCATTCTTTCGTCTGCAATAGTTTAGCACTTTGACGCGTGTTTGGGGTATTCTTATTTATATATAAAGACATGCGGGGTATCGGTATGAATATTCTGGATATTATTCTTGAGAAAAGATACGGCAGGGAACTTTCCGATGAGCAGATAGCTTTTTTCGTAAAGGGTGTCACGGACGGCTCGATACCCGATTATCAGATATCCCCGCTACTGATGGCGATCGTCCTGAACGGCATGTCAGAGCGTGAGATGACGACGCTTACGCTTGAGATGGCCAGATCGGGCGATGTAAACGATCTGTCTTATCTCGAAGGCGTTCCCGTAGATAAGCACAGCACGGGCGGAGTAGGAGACAAGATCACGCCGTTGCTCCTGCCTCTTCTGGCGACTTACGGCATCCAGAGCGTAAAGCTCAGCGGCAGGGGCCTGGGTTACACCGGCGGCACCGTAGATAAGTTTGAATCCATCGAAGGTTTTGACTGCGAGATCGCAAGAGAACGATTCCCCGAACTAATAAAGAAGACGGGCATGGTCATATCGGGGCAGACGCCTGATCTTGCACCTGCGGATAAGATCTTGTATTCACTCAGGGACGTTACCGGAACAGTCGATTCTATCCCGCTTATCGCATCCAGCATCATGAGCAAGAAGATAGCGGGCGGAGCAAAGGCTTTGGTTTTGGACGTAACCTGCGGATTTGGCGCTTTCATGAAGGAAGAGAGCCGCGCCAGGGAGCTTTCCGCCGCCATGATCAGGATCGGTGAGGGAGCGGGCATTAAAACCCGTGCGGTAATAACCGATATGGACCAGCCGGTGGGCAACAGGGTAGGAAACACCCTGGAGATGCAGGAGGTCTATGACACGCTTTCCGGCAAGGGACAAAAGGACGTTGAGACCGTCGTTACCGCTCTTGCGTTCCAGCTCGTAAGACTTGCGGGAAAAGCAACGGATCTTGACGACAACGAGCTTAAAGAGGATCTCCTGAAAAGGCTTACCGACGGAAGGGCACTGGAGGAGTACAGAAAACTTATCAGATCGCAGGGCGGAGTGATCGGCGAGGACGGTTCTCCAAAGTATGTTGACTATCCTTTCGATACGATGCACATCAACGCGGCTGAGGACGGATATATAACGAACGTCCGCGCCAACCTTATTGGACGCGCTTCCTGCCAGCTGGGAGCCGGAAGATTTGAAAAGACAGATAAGATCGATTTCGGCGCAGGAATAATCTTATGCGTCAAAAAGGGCGACAAGGTCAAAAAGGGAGATGTGCTCTGCGCATTGTGCAAAGGCGAGAAGGCGGAACTTTCCGATGAGCGCCTTTATGCTGCGTACGATCTTGCGAGCGCTGCCTTTGAGATCGGACCTAATCCTCCCGAGGAACGTGATCCCGTATTTGCGGTATTGCCTAAAAAGCCTTTTGGTGTAAAATAAGAACAAATGTTTTACAAGGAGTAATCAATGCCGGAGAAGAAGACCACCAGAATTATCGGGATCGACCCGGGATACGCGATCACGGGCTACGGGATAATCGAAAAGTGCGGCAACAAGTTCTCCGTGATCGATTACGGCGTTATAGAGACAAAGCCTAAGACGGATTTCCCGTTGAGGCTCCTTACGATCAGCGAGAAGATCAAGTTCCTGTTAGAGCAGTTCAAGCCCGATTACATGTCCATAGAAGAGCTCTTCATGGGCAAGAACCATACGACCGTCATCGGCACGGCGCAGGCCAGAGGCGCGGTCCTTGTTGAGGCTGCAAGAGCGGGTCTTGAAGTCTTTGAGTTTACTCCCGGCCAGGTCAAGCTTGCGATAACGGGCTACGGCGTGGCAGAAAAGAAGCAGGTTCAGCTGATGACCAAGTCGATATTGGGACTTAAAGAGATCCCCAAGCCTGATGATGCCGCTGACGCGCTTGCTCTTGCCATATGTCTCGCCAATACGGGAACGATGTTTGCAGAGAAGGCTGTCTCAGGATATCAGTACGGACGCTACGGTTACACCAAGCGCAACGAATTCGGTTGAATTGCGGTTTTATGAGATAATAACTTCCGGAGGAAGTATAAATGTACGCATATATAAAGGGAAAGATAATTTCAAGGAACGATACCCAGCTCGTTATCGACAATAACGGCATCGGTTATCTGATAAACTGTCCGTTCGCTATCTCTTCAACGCTTGGCGCAAACGGAGATGAAGCCACTGTCTATGTATATCAGAGCGTCAGGGAAGACGACATATCGCTTTTTGGTTTTGCTTCCGCCGATCAGAAGGACATTTTCCTGAAGCTTATCACCGTTTCCGGCATCGGCCCGAAGGTCGCACATAACATCTGCTCCGCGCTTACGCCCGAACAGATCGCCCTCGCGGTTATGGGAAACAACGTTTCGATCCTTTCCAGCGTTAAGGGTCTGGGCAAGAAGAGCGCAGAGAAGATAATAGTTGAATTAAGGGACAAGCTCAAGGGACAGACAAAGGGCAGCAGCGTGACCGCAACGGTCATTCCCGCTGCTTCTTCAGGCAAGGCTGAAGCTTCGGCAATGGGTTCTGTTGCTGATGACGCCATAGGAGCCCTTATGGTCCTCGATTACAGAGAGCAGGAGGCGGCAGAAGCAGTTGCTGCCGCATATGAGGAAGGGATATCTTTGGAAGCCCTTATCAAGAAAGCACTTAAGATCGCTTCAGGGAGTAAGTTCTCATGATGGACAATTACGGTTACGAGTCTGAGGAAGACCGCATCATAGGAAGGGTCAGACAGCCCTCTGATGTTGATGAGAAATCGCTCCGTCCTTTAAAACTTGAGGACTATTCAGGTCAGGAGAAGATTAAGAAGAACCTCAAGATCTTCATCGAGGCCGCCAAGAAGCGCGGTGAATCTTTAGACCATGTTCTTTTATACGGTCCTCCGGGACTTGGAAAGACCACGCTCGCAGGTATTATCGCAAACGAGATGGGCGTCGGAATGCACATCACCACGGGCCCTTCGATCGAAAAGACCGGTGATCTGGCTGCTCTCCTTACCAATCTTGAAGAGAATGAAGTTCTTTTCATAGATGAGATCCACAGGCTCAACAGGAACGTTGAAGAGATCCTTTATCCCGCGATGGAGGATTACAAGCTTGATCTCATGATCGGCAAAGGTCCTGCCGCAAGGTCAATGAGACTCGACCTTCCGCATTTCACGCTGATCGGAGCGACGACCAGGGCAGGCATGATCTCATCTCCTTTGAGGGACAGGTTCGGAATGATCCATCACCTGGAACTCTACGAGACGCCCGAGCTCATGCAGATCCTTAAGCGTGACGCGGGACTTTTGAATATCAACATCAGTGAAGACGGACTCAAAAACATCGCATCCAGATCCAGAGGAACTCCCCGTATCGCGATCAGGCTCCTCAAGAGAATGCGCGATTTCGCCATGTATATGGAAAAGGACATCATCGATAAAGAAGTCTCTGATTTCGGCCTTAAGCAGCTCGATATCGACGAGATCGGCCTGGACAATATTGACCGCAAGATGCTCATGACTATCGCAGACATCTTCGCAGGCGGTCCCGTAGGACTTGATACGCTTGCTGCTACCACAGGTGAGGATCAGGTCACCATAGAGGACGTTTATGAGCCATTCCTTCTTCAGAATGGATTCATTCAGAAGACATCAAGAGGAAGAATGCTTACTATGAGAGCTTTCAGGCACTTGGGCATGACGCCTCCGCCGTCTTTTATTCCCGGCGGTAAATCCGCTCAGGCTAATGCTTCCGGTCAACAGTATCAGAATATTTCCATTGAAGACTGGCAGAATACCAACGGAGAAGAGGAATAATGGAAGGATTTCCCGATACTCTGGAGATACCTTCTTTAGATCCTGCGGATTGCGGCAGGCTTTTGCTTCATTGCTGCTGCGGTCCCTGTTCAATGTATCCGTTAAAGCTTTTGACCACACAGGGCATTGAACCTGACTGTTTTTGGTTTAATCCGAATATTCATCCGCAGTTTGAGTGGGAAAGACGCAGGGATAACCTTCAGAAAGCTTGTGATTCCTACGGCTTGAAACTGATCAAAGAAGGAGAAGCCTGCGAAGAGGAATACTGGAGATCCAAAGAATACCTTGAAAAGTACAATTCCCGCTGTGAGATGTGTTACGACAAGCGTATGGAAGAGACTGCGAAGTACTGCGCAGATCACGGATATGATTCTTTCTGCACTACGCTTCTGGTAAGTCCTTACCAACAGCATGACAGGATTTCGGAAATATCGCGCGAGAAGGCTTCAAGATATGGGGTTAAATTCTATTATCTTGATTTCAGACCGGGATTCTATTTTGGCCAGAGACTTGCCAAAGAAATAGGACTTTACAGGCAAAAGTACTGCGGCTGCTGCTTTTCTTTGGATGAATCGGAATTCAAGGATAAGATTATAAAGAGCTTTGATTCTTAAGATAATTGTTCTTCAGGCTCTTTTGAATCAACAAGAACAGAGTAGTAGTTCTCGTAAATGACCATACCGGGTTTGGCTCCCGGTATTTTCTTTACATGGGAAACCGGGCAGTAATCAACTTCTGCTTTCAGTTTGCCGGCACGGGATCCTTCAGCAGCGTTGTGTTCCTCGAGGATAATGCTTTTCGAGAAGAAGGCGGCAAGGGAGGCTGCTTCAAGTATTGAAGAGTCGGAAGGCATGTCTTCATCCTGAAAAGGTCTTAAGATTACGTGCGTACCGGGTAATCCTTTAACGTGGAACCACCAGTCCGTTTTGCGTGAGGCTACGGTAAAAGTAAGCTTGTCGTTCTGGATGTTGCTTCTGCCGCAGATGATCTCGTGTCCGTCTGAAGACTTATATCTGCGGAAGGGCAGGGCCTTTTCGTTGTTCTTGGTGCTTTTTCCGGACTTTTTAGCATTTGCGCGTTTTGCCGCTTCGCGAAGGGCTCTGGAAGATGCTTTGCCGGATTTTGCTATTCCGACCATCTTGTTGGGATCGCCTGATGAGTGCTCTTTGGAGACGCGTCTGGTTGAATGAGACCCGTTAACTTCGGCTTTGATCTCTTCATTGATTGCGTCAAGATCTTCCTGCGTGGTTGCAGCTTCTATGGCCGTTTTGACGGATCTTAAGTAATCGATGGCAAGGTTGTCTTCCTTTATGTATTCTTCGGACATTTCGGCCTTGCGTTTAGCTTTGCGGAATCTTTTATAGTATTCCTGGGCATTACCGGATGCGTCCAATGAAGGATCTAAGCTGATGGAAATGACTGAAGGAGGGTCTGTTGTATAGTCATCAGTATTGAGAATAGTATCCTGAGGCTTGATCAGGTATTTATATGTAAGTATCACATCGCCGCAGTGCTTGTATTTGTCGGCTTTTGCACCTTCGGCGCTGTCTGCTTCATGAACTTCTTTTTTCTTGATGACTTTAGACAGAGCGCTGTCTATAATCTGTCTCAATCTGTGTTTTCCGGAATCGAGATCCATTTCAGAGAATTTGGCATCGTAATACAGACTTATGGCATCTGAAATCGTATCCATTTCCTTATGACTGCTGTATCCCGACAGTTCCATGGGAGAGAATTCAGCGGGTATCCTGCATTCATCGAAATAGACTCTAGGGGTATAAGATCCGTCGGTTATCTCGGTCAAAAAGGCCTCGAGCCTGATGCGCAGCCTGGTTTGTGCAGAATCATCAAGAAGCTGGAGCGTTTTACGCTCATCAACATCAGACTGAAGACAGAGCTGTCTGGAAAGGATTGGAGACAGACCTTTGATCGAATTGATGAGAGCCTTGCCTATAGGGCGGGAACGTTCTTCGTCGATGAGCGGAATGTCTCCGTTTTTGACTATTTTCAAAGCTTCATCAGCGGACAGCTTATTCTGTGCGGGCGGATAACTGTAGATTCTGGCAGGCATGACTTCACGAAGTTTGGATACGTCAAAATCAACGTGAATTGAAGAATCAAGTATCTTACCGCTGCCGTTAACCAAGATTATATTCGAAAAGCGGCCCATTAGCTCAACGATGAGCCTGTAATCTTTGATATCGCGTAATTCATCTGTGTTTGTGCAGTTGAATTCGATAACGCGCTCATAGCCCGGATCCGTAACAGAAGTTATACGGGCTCCTGCGAGGTATTTGCGAAGGAGCATGCAAAAAGAGGGCGGAAGGGCAGGATTATCCTTAACATCCTCGGTGAGCATGACTCTGGGCAGACTGGGGTCAGCACAGATGAGGAGCTTTCTGATCCCGCTTTGAGTTCTGATGTGAAGAACGACAGAATGCCTGTCAGGCATAAAGATCTTGTCGATCCTGGAGCCTGACAGCTTATTGTTCAGGTCATCTGCTAGAAGCTGGCAGGTAATTCCGTCGAGAGGCAAAGTTTTATACCTCGGTTACGGTGTTGTCCGTATCATCTGACGACTTTGACTTGTTGAATACTAGTTTAAGGATCCAAACTACGACAGCTACAAGAAGCTCGATTCCAAGAATTTTGAAGAATCCGCTGAAATCGTTCCAGGACAGCAAGAGATCAATGCCGACAATTACGAGTATCGCAGCGATAAAGATGATAGGCATTGACATGCGTCTCATTATCGAAGTTGAGACAAGTTTCTCGAGAAAACTCTGATTCTGGACGGGCTGAGTCTTGCGTGAAGACCTGCCACGGCCGGAAGAAGCCTGCCTGCCGTTTCCGGAAGGTCTTCTGGATGTAGATGTTTTCCTTGATCCTGTTGCCATTTCTATCAACCGATATTCTCTTTTTCTTTGAGGAGTTTCTTGATCTTCTCGGTAGGATTGATGAGGTTGGACAATGAAGCGTCGTGGTTAATGGCATCGATAAGGAGAGCAACGAACTTGCAGAGATTAACGTCTGCAAACCAGGGAGCCTGAAGTAGCTCAGGACGTCTGTAGATGAGGTTTGTTGCGAAGACCTTTGTGATGATGCCTTCCTCATATGCTTTGTTGAATTTGTCGATACCTTCCGTGAAAAGACCAAAAGTAACAGCGCAGAGAACTCTGTTAGCGCCTCTCTGCTTCATTTCGCGGGCGATATCGAGGATAGAGTCACCGGAGGAGATCATGTCATCGATGATGAGAATGTCGCAGCCTTCAACGGAGTCACCGAGGAACTCGTGTGCAACGATGGGGTTACGGCCATTAACAACGGTTGTGTAATCTCTTCTCTTATAGAATGTTCCGAGAGGCACTCCGAGGATGGAAGCATAGTACATAGCTCTGGAGATACCGCCTTCATCAGGGGAGATGATCATGAACTTGCCGTTGGAGAAGTTGAGATCGGGGATCTGACGGTACATTTCCTTGATGATCTGATATGTGGTAGGGAGGCTCTCAAAGCCTGCAAGTGGGATTGCGTTTGCTACTCGCTCATCGTGTGCGTCGAATGTGATGATGTTTGCAACGCCGAGTTCGTAGAGCTCTTCGAGAGCGAAAGCGCAGTCCAAAGACTCTCTTGCGTTTCTCTTGTGCTGACGGCCTTCATAAAGATAAGGCATGATGACGTTGATGCGTCTTGATTTACCTGAGCAGGCGAGGATGACTCGTTTCAGATCCTGATAGTGATCGTCAGGACTCATTCTGTTGTCCTGGCCAAACATCTTATAAGTGCAAGAGCAGTTCATAACATCGCTGATGAGGTAAAGGTCATGACCTCTGACTGTATTCTTAACAACGGCCTTACCTTCGCCGGATGAGAATCTCGCATTTTCAAGCGGGATCGTATAGTCTTCTCTGAAGAATCCGGGATAAGTGTTGACGAATTGCTCCTTCTGATACTCAGAACGTCTCTTGTGCAGATAGAAGTTGACCTTTTCGGTGAACTCTTCGCTGCCTCTGAGCGCTAAGAGGCCGATAGGACCAACCGGCGCCATCGGGTTGTCACCGTATTGATCGTAACGTGAATAAGCTCTTTCATCGGATGCTGAGGTCATAATGTGCAGCCTGCCTTTCTTATATTGCTGTTACTTTAATCTTCTTTAAACTCAAGAAGGTCACCTATTCTCATCTGGCTGGCGAGGTCGGTAAGTCTTGAGGTTGAGTTAATGAGGTCATATATCGATTCATCGAGGTTAAGTGCATCGATGATCCTTGCGACATAAGGGATCATATTAGCGTCTATGTACCATTCGCGATCGAGCAGTTCAGGGGTTCTGTAGATCAGATTGGTGCAGCATACGGCCTTGAAAATGCCTTTCGCGTAGGCTTCGTCAAAAACATTGAGTCCGTTGGTGAATAATCCGTACGGTGCAAGGCAATAGATATTGGCGGCGCCATAACATTTGAGCTTTTCGGCTGTGCTGAGCATGGTGTTGCCGGAATTGATCATGTCATCGATAAGAAGAATATCTTTGCCTTCAACGCTGTCGCCAAGGTATTTAAACTGCTTGATCGGGTGCTCGCCGTTGATCTTGATCGTATAATCTCTGTCACGATAGAAGATGCCCAAAGGCAGATTAAGGTGAGAAGAGTAAAAAATGGCCCTCGAGACACCTGTCTCGTCAGGGCTGACAACGATCGTACTGTCTTTATCCAGTTTGAGAGAATCAAATCTGTTGAGAAGGGAAGCGGTCATCTTAAACTGGCATCTGGGGTACTCGATGCTCATGAGAGGAACCGCATTCTCGATCCTGCCGTCATGAGGGTCAAAGACTATAAGGTTTGAAATGCCGAGTTCAAACAATTTCTGGAGCATTTCGGCACAATCCCAGGATTCGCGGTGTGAATCGAGCTTCTCGCGCCTTCCTTCGTAAACAAAAGGCATGATAACGTTGATTCTCTTGGCTTTGCCCTTAAGAACAGTGATAATTCTCAAAAGATCCCTGTAATGGTCGTCAGGGCTGATCACATGATCGCCTTCAACGAGATCATAGCTGTAGCTGTGGGCGAGAACATCTGTAATTATGTACATATCATGACCGCGGACGCTTTCAAGCATGGAAAAGGTGCCTTCGCCGTTGTCATATCTGTTGAGAATTGAATCGATAATATAATCAGATCTGCAATAACCGGGGCTGTTTACAAAGGAATTGCTCATTTTCTCGACGCGCACAGACCTTTTCTCGAAAAGAACGTCTGAAACGCTCTTGACGAATTCTTTATTAGCGGTGTGAGAAATTATACCAATCGGTCCGAAAGGGGGCATTGAAGAATGATCGTAACCTGAACTGACATACAGATCGCTCATCGCAGACCATAACCCTCCTTGTTAATACTTTAAATATTATAAGAAACTTCAGGTAATTCAAATAAGATTAATGTGAATTTTTGCACGAAAAGAAAAAGAAAAGTTGTATCTATTTTTGTTATTGCTAAATAGAGTTTGTAATTGCTATATGAGAATTGCCATGTTCAACATGAAAAAGCCCCGTGGCTTAGTACCACGGGGCCTGAATTTGTAAAATTTATTTTGTAACTTTGATCTTAAAGGTAACAGTCTTTTCTTGGGCTTCGTATCCGTAATTCATGTTATCGCTGATACTGACTTTAACCCTAACGCTGTAAGTCTTCTTCTTTAAGCCTTTTTTCTTTATCGTTATCTTTCCGGTATCAGGATTAACGCTGATAGCTTTATCGCCGCTCTCCTTGGTAAAAATGAATTTACCGGTGCTGCCGGACGTGCTCACACCGGCAATTGCCTTGGACACAGCGAGGGTTTGGGCCTTTTTCTTAAGTTTTTTGTAGCTGACCTTAGCAGTATTGCCTTTGACAGCTGATAAATCTGCAGGTAACTTCTCTAAAGAATATGGCAAGAATAACTCTGCTATTTTTTGATATTTATAATAGGCAATCAGTTTAATAACATAACCGTTCTTGGAAATAAATCCGCGATTGATACTTGTACTGAGATAAGCATTCATATCAAATGAGTTTGATTTGATTTCGCAATTAATCTCATTACCGTTATTATCCATGACCTGAATGCCGTAGGATGCAGCTTTGGGGACTTTTGTCCATTTAATAACGCCGCTATTAATTGAAATGTCGTCATAGTCAAAATCATAATACTTGATAGGAGTTGCCTTTGATTTGTATTTATAGGTTTTAGACCATTGATCAACAGGCTTGCCGGAAGCAGTCATACCTATGATCTTTATGGTGTATTTATTGGAAGAAGCTTTGGTTAATATGCCGCTTTCAATTGACCAATTGATTGAATATGGCAAATTGAATTTCCAATAACCGCCCTCAGTACTGGAGCATTCAATGCCATTTATATAAAGAACATAATACATGGCACTTTTATGCGCTTTCCATTTCAAAAGGCCTTTTTTATTAATTGAAGCATTTTTTACCTTGGCAAGCTTCGATGCAACAGCATTCGAAGCGTAAGTATACGTATAGCTTCCTTTTGCGATAGGTGAATAATCACCATCTAACGCGGTTATATCGATCTTGTAAGCAGATTTTTTGCTGATGGCACAGTTTCTGATAAATTGATCGATCTGATTGTTGATGTTATCTGTAGAAAGACCATTTCCGTAATAAATGCAATTTCCGTAAGCGGCAACAAAATATATTTCTGCACGGTCATAACTATCCCAAGTGAGCTTACCGTTCTCATCGATTTTGATACCGGTTATTGTTCCGGTGTTAACGTGTAAGTTCTTAGGCTTACTTGAAGCTGAAGCATCGGGTTTCTTAGGAGTTTCAGCTTCCTTAGGTGTTTCAGATTCCTTCGGAGCTTCAGATTCCTTCGGAGCTTCGGTTTCTTTAGGTGATTCAGACTCCTTCGGAGCCTCAGGTTCCTTCGATGTTTCTGGTTCCTTCTGTTTTTCGGGCTCAGCTTCGCTGGTAACTTCAGGAACATCTGTTTCTGTTTCGTCGGCTAAAATCGTAAGACCGGTTGCCGGAGACAGACTTAGACCAACAGCTAATGCCATAATAAGTGAACTGATTTTTTTGGAAAACTGTTTCATATTTTTCCTCCGCCGAATTAATGCAACATAATGTTGCCGGATCTAAAAAGCGAATTCCGTCGTCTTTAAATCTTAAAGATATTTTACCACGATGTGTTTCAGTTGACACAGATGATGTCTGAAATGGAGGTTTTAAGGTCAGATATACCTTTCTTGTCTTTTGAAGAAACGGCGAAGACCATTGAATCATCAGCGAAATCAAAGAACTCGGATAAATAACCGAGCTGCTTTTTGATCTCTGCGTTTGAAAGCTTATCGCATTTTGTGAAAACGATGATGTAGGGAATACCTGAATCATTAAGAAAATTCAGCATCCCGATATCTTCTTCGGAAGGAGTTCTTCTGATATCCATTAGGAAAAGAACAAGAGATATCTTTCTTCCACATCTGAAGTAATTGTCGCAAAGATCGGAAAATTTGGCGGTTATTGCTTTTGAGGCCGCCGAATATCCATATCCGGGAAGATCGGCTACCAAAGCCTTTCCGTCAAGGTCAAAGTATATGATCTCTCTGGTTTTTCCGGGCTTTCCGGATACTCTTGCCAGTTTATTGTTGCCGGCCAATGCATTGATGAGAGAGGATTTGCCGGCATTTGATCTTCCGGAAATAACGATTTCAGGGCAGCCTTCACCAGGCAGATTTTTAACGTCTGCACAGGTTATCTTGTATTTCATGTTGTTGAAGTTAATGTTCATAGCGTTCATATGAGTGTTCAAATTGTCGGTTTTTGTCGGTTTTTGTCGGTTTTTTGACGCTGATTTCCAGCGGTGCAGCCATTAAAATCAAATCATGACAGATTTTAACAGAATACAAACTATTATTCCAAGTTTTAGGGCAGGGATTACCGTTCGTGAATTGGCAGAACGCTTTCACAGAAGACCTCTCATGGTTCCTGCGGCTATGCTTTTCGCATGTTGTTGTTTTACCTGCATAACTGTATCTCTAATTCCTTTCCTGACAGTTGCTGCTTTGACTGTCATTGGAAGTATTTTTGTTATCCGTAAACGTTATTTTTCTTTTCTGTGCGGACTTTTGTTATCGTTACTGCTGACGGCTTCTTGCAGTCTTAGGATCTTGTCCGCTCTGGGAGCTGAAATGCCCTATTCCACAGACGGTTCTTACAGCGGTATCGTCATATCATGTGAACGGAAACTGTCGGGAACAGAGCGTATTACGGCTAAGATTGGCGGTGTTTATGCTGAACTCCGTTTTGATGATGGTCTTGAGAAGACTGATATTACCCCCGGTGCATCTTTTACGGCCACGGGCAAATTCAAAGAACCTGTTTCTGCAGGTAATCCCGGGGAGTTTGATTATCAGGAATACCTGAAGAGCAAAGGTATCAGGTACTTGTTCTATGCGGATTCGATTGCTATAACTGATGGACCGTCGAAGACAATAAAGAAGTTTCTGTCATTCCCGGAATTTTGTTTTAAGATTCGCAAGTCTCTGTTTGACAGGTTTACTTACGGCAGAAATGACGAAGATAAGGGTTTGTTGGCTGCCGTGTGCCTTGGCGATACTTCTTTGGCGGATGACAGTATTAGCAGAGATTTCAAGATGGCGGGATGTTCTCATCTTTTGGCTGTGTCCGGAACTCATTTTGCCGGTTTTCTTATAGTATTACCTTATGTTCTTGCAGCGATTTGTCCTGACAGGAGAAAATCATCGGTAATCTATACCTTTTTTGCATTTCTGACAGCCTGCATCACCGGATGGAGTGAATCGGTTACAAGATCGGCGATTATGTCGTCCTGTGCTTTTACAGGGAAGGATTCTGTTTCTGCCATGTCGGCTGCGGCGATGGTAATGCTTGCAGCCGATCCTTTCTGCTCATGCAGGACAGGGTTTCTGTTAAGTTTCTCGGCATGCATTTCCATAAAGCTTTTATCCGGACGGATAAGAGAAATACTATCTTTTATCAAGAGTAAAAAGACGGTTGTCTTGGCCTTGAGTGCACAAATAGCCGCTTTAACAGGAATAATGCCGTTTACAGGCAGTGCTCAGAGAAGTATTGGACCTGTGCAGTTCATTGCTCAGGCTTTAGGCAGCCTTCTTGCGAAGAATGCCTGCATGATGTTTGTTCCCGGACTGATATTGTCTTTGGTATTGCCTAAGCAGGCAGCTTTAGCGGTTTCTGCTCCGTCAAGCTTTTTTCTCGTGCTCCTTAAAAATGTCGTCATTACAGGTGCCGATTATTCTCTTAAAACAGCGGGGAAGCCCGCGGGAATGCTGGTTATCTTATGTTTATGGCTGTTTCTTGTTGTCAGACTGTTGCCGCGGTTTGCTTTCAAAACAGTACTGAATAAGGCCTGTTATTGTCTGATGGCTGTCTGTTTGGGATTAGTGTTGGCAGATATAGTGAAGCCGGTTAAAGCCGAGATCATTTTTGCCGATGTTGGGCAGGGAGACTGCTGTCTGATAATAGCAGATAATAAAACTTGCTTAATTGACGCCGGAACATATGAGAAAGGGGTTTCAAATGTATCGAATCTGCTGGATTACTACGGAATAGATTCGGTTGACGTAGCCTTCATGACTCATTGGGATCAGGATCATGCGGGCGGTATTGCCGCACTCAATCAATCCGGACGAATCAAAAAGATTTATACAGGTTTTACCGGAATTGACGAAGATACTGATGCTTTCGAGAAATCACTTGTTTACCGAAAATGCGATCCGTCTGCTTTTCGAAGTTCAATTAACATGACAAGGACAGGGGATGTTTTCGATTTGTCTGACAACGTAAGCCTTAAGGTAATATATCCCGAAGAATGCAAGACCGGAGGCAATCCTGGCAGTCTTGTTATTATTCTTGACTGTTGTGGTAAAGAGATACTCTTTACTGGTGATATAGGACTTGAGACAGAAGATCTGTTGGTTTCAGAGGGCATTATTCACGATATCGATATCCTCAAGGTGTCACATCACGGCTCGAAATACGCCAGCGGAAGCGCATTCCTTAATGAGGCAAAGCCTGAGCTCTCAGTCATTTCTGCAGGCAGGAACAACATTTACGGTCATCCTTCACCCGCAACACTCAGCCGACTGAATGAATCCGGCAGTAAGGTCTACAGGGTTGATTTAGAAGGCGCAGTTATAATGGAATTCTACTGATTACCTGGATGTATAAAGCTTCAGCATGAAAAAGAATGCGAAGAACATCATTATGACAACGAGCGGATAAGGAGCTGTCTTAATTGCTTTGAAGGCTTTTTTGCCGGCAAGGCCGGTCTTTTTGCCGATCAGCCTTATTGCTTTGCCCAGAAGCATTGCAATAAGAGGCAGTACAGGGAAGAAGTAGTGTCCCTGTATTCCCAATATCTCTGAAGAGCCTACCGGAGTCCAGCTCAGAAGCATTGCCGGGGTTGTAAGAAGTGCGATAAACACGACAGAAAGCATTACGATAACATCTTTGGCCTTCAGAACATCCGTTGCTTTAACGGTTGAAGCAATGATTATCAGAAGAATAAGCATAATTACAGTGAAAGCAAAAGGGATTGTGTTTTCGCCCCAGCAAAGCTTGGAACCGAACAGGTCGGAGAGCATATCACCGGCAAATCTTGCGTATGACCTGACAGTCATTCCCAGATAAGACACGGGATTCTGCAGTGCAAACGATGCTGTCATATATCCGTTGCCTTCGCTTCCCAATTGGAAAAGAGCATCGCGGGGAAGGAGCATGTCAAAGATATATACGGATAACAAACCGCATATGAGGGGAATGATCTTTACGAAGACCTTCAGGCCTTTCTTTGCCTTCGGAATTATGAAGATCAAAGGGAGGAGAATAAGATATCCGCCGCCTTTGACAGCTCCCAGGATGAAAGCCCATACAGAAACGAATGCCAAATATTTCTTATTCTCAGGATCCGATCTGAGAAGAAGGACGGACGAAATAAAGTTGAGCGTAGTGATTATAACCATCGGGTCGTACGAGAAAGCGCTGCTCATCATCAAAGATGAGGGCAGGATAGCGCAAAGAGCAATTATCTCTTTGGCAAAGGGAGCTTTCTTTATGGCTCTGTAGCATAAAACGATATAGAATGCGGCAGTCATGATCTTGGCCAGATAGCAATTGACTACCGGACCAAAACCGATCAGACGGCCAAGAATAATAGCTGCTGTCTGCGGAATATAGCAGAAAGCGGAATAGTAATTCATCTTCTCTGACGTGGAGGTCATGTTGATTAAAGAACTGTCCTTCGCGAAGAACTGAAGATTTCTCTTTAAGATCTCATATCCTCCGGTAGAAGGGGGAGTTGCATTCCACCATGTGTTCTTGAAAAACAAAACATCATCAGTTCTGCCTAACCATTCTGAATCACCGCTTGAATCCAAGAACAGGTTTGAGAGACGGTAGCAGGCTTGATAGTGGGCTTCGCTGTCACCGGTGCTCCAGGGTGGTATCATCAGAATAAATGCAGCGCAAAGAGGGATAGCAGTTGCTAAAAAGAGCTTTTCGACTGGTACAGAGGACTTAAAACCGTCTTTAAGGTAAACAGCCGTGACCAAAGCAAGAAATACGAAAAGCAGCACACAGACCATAGCCAATACAAACAGTCCTGATGTATTAGAAGCGAGAAGCCTTACAATGAGTGAACCGTCTTTTCCGACAGCAACGGATACCGTTTGGTCAGGATTGAAATCAACTAAAATTATGCTGTAACGTCCTTTCTCGAATCCCGAATTGCTTCCGGCAGTCAGTTTAACAGCGGTGCTTTTGCCTTCTATGGTGCACATATTGTCTGTTATGTGAACATTTTCGAGGAGTTTTTCGCCGTCTTTGTAAAGATAGACCGAAAGGTTTTTCGCGTCTCCGCCCATAACGAAAAATACTATGGAATCAAAAGAAGATCTGGAATATTCAATATGGTATGTTGTCTCGATACAGGGTTCGAGTTCTTCCACGGTATAATCAGTAAAACCTTTAACTACGGATTCTTTTGGGATCTTCGGGGCAATACATGTTAATACCAGTACGGCAAATACCGCTGCAAGAACGAATGCCGCAATAACAGTAGTGGTCTTTGTCTTATTCCGGATTCTCATATTAACCCCCGAATAAGTATAGCATAGTTAAGAATGCTTAACGGTTTCCGCATTTTTCTTGAATTTAAAAATAGATATCTTTGATATAATTAGTCAGTAAACAAATTTTGGAGCCGAATATTAATGAAATTAAGCAAAAAAGTCAAAGCAACTTTACTTTTGTTTAGCATGTCTGCAACGGTGTTGTCTCAGGGCTGTATGCTGAACATGAATGAATACAAATACCAGTCTTCGGAGTCTTCAACCACGGAGACGATCGTAAGTTCTGATAGTAAAACGGGTTCGGAATCAGATTCAGAATCCGTGCCTGCTGATACTACGGAAGAGACCATTCCGTCTTCGCTTCACATGGATCCGCCTGAAGTTGATACTGAAGCGCCTGTATTTATAAGTTATCCTCGTACTATAAATCTTCTTAAAGGTAAGGAATTCATACCCGGTGACTATGTCGGATATATTGATGATGTTGACAGGGATGTAGATTTTAAGGTTACGGGTGATGTCGATGTAAATGCTGTCGGAAGTTATCCTATCCAGATGACGATCACTGATGATGCCGGCAACAGCAAAACAATCGATGTTACGGTCAAGGTTTATACAAAGAAGCCGACACCTACAAAGAACCCGGATGCCACATCGAGCAAGACGAGTTCTAGCACCACAAAAAAGCCTAAAACTACTTTTGCCGATCTCAAAAAGAAATACGAGACCGGAAATGCTTTTATTGGAATAGATGTATCCAAGTATCAGGGGAATATCGATTTCCAAAAGGTTAAGGACGCCGGCTGCCATTTCGTTATTTTGCGTGCAGCCATTTATAACAACGGTAAATTCGGAATAGACAGCAAGTTCGAGCAGTATTACAAAGACGCAAAAGCTGCCGGATTGCTCGTAGGTGTTTATTACTACAGCGTTGACAATACAACAGAGCTTATGAAAGAGCACTGTGCAGAGCTTGCTAAAGCTTTGAAGGGCAAGGAGATCGATTTTCCGGTTGCTTACGATTTCGAGAAGTGGAAGGGTTTCCAGAAGCTCAAGATGAACTCTTCGGATCTCAATAACATGTTTTATCTGTTCTGCTCTGAGATGGAAAGCTACGGCTATGAAGCCATGATATATGCCAATCCTTATTTCTTGAGGAACTGGTTCAGGCCCGGCGGACATAAGATCTGGCTTGCTGACTGGAAGACCAATCCTTCTTATGTAGGAAAATTCTATTTCTGGCAGTTTAGCGCTTCTGGCAGGATCGCCGGTATTCAGGGTAATGTTGACGTTGACGTCTATTATCCCAACGGAAGAGTAGTTGAAGCCAAGAAGGAGGATAAATCCAATGGCTAAAGCCAAGGCGCTTCCAAAAGGTGTCATCGGATATAAAGAGTTCTTCAATAAGCTGAAAAATCAGCCCGATTCACTCGGGCTCATTTTGCTTTATGGCGAAGAACAGTATTTGATTGACGGCGCTTTGAAAACTGCCAAGAAGAAGTTTATTTCGGATGGCGGTGATACTGTTGATTTCAGCCTTATCGATACAAGAAGCGATGATGATTTCAGCTTTGCCAAGCTTGAAGAGATGACTTCGATGCCGCCGTGGATGTCTTCCAGGCGTCTTGTTGTTGTCAGACAGTCCGGCGTGATGGGCAAGGACATTGATGAAAAAGACATAGAGATTCTCAAAAACATTCCCTCTTCATCGGTGGTTATTTTTGTTGAGGATACTGCCGATGCAAAGAGAAAGATATTTAAAGCCTTTGTACAGTATGGCACTGTTGTTCAGATGTCGGAAATGGAAGAAGACGACATTTCTACAATAGTTGCCAAAATGTTCAGCAGATATAATCTTTCCATAGACTCAAGGGCTACCATGTCGCTTATTTCAAGATGCGGTTCAGATATGCTCTGTATTTCCGGCGAGATAGCGAAAATAGCTCTTTATTGTCAGAATGCAGGCTTTACCAGAGTCGATGAGGCGATTATCGAGGATTGCTGCCCGCCGGATCTGAGCGGACGTATCTTTGACATAATGGATGCCTGCGGCAGCAGGGAACCGGCAAAGGCTCTGGGCGCACTCAATAATCTGATCTTGACCAGGGAGCCGGTTATTACTATAAGAGTTCAGGTCTTAAATCATCTTAAGAGGCTGATAATGGCCAAAGAAGCCGGTGATGCCAGAAGACTGGCTTCTGAGACCGGAATCAAGGACTTTTATGCAGGGAAGCTTGTTAATCAGGCAAGAAGCTTTTCGCTGAGCCGCCTGATTACTACGTATCTTGCAGCATGTGCTTCTGATTCGGACGTAAAACACGGACTGATAGATGAGAGGCATGCTCTGGAAATTATATTGGTAAAGGCGTGTACAGGGGAAAAGTAACATTGACTCGAATTTGGTAATGACCTAAAATCGCATATTGGATTTTATTGTTTAAGGAGAAATATATGAGCAGAATCGAGATGAAGACACCGCTCGTCGAGATGGACGGCGATGAGATGACAAGGATCATCTGGAAAGAAATCAAAGATATAGTCATCCTTCCGTTTGTTGATCTGAAGACTGAGTATTTTGACCTCGGACTTCCCAACAGGGATAAGACCGAAGACAAGGTTACTATTGATGCGGCTAACAGGACCAAAGAGCTTGGTGTCGCAGTAAAGTGCGCGACAATCACGCCTAATGCGCAGAGAATGACTGAATACAATCTTCATTCTATGTGGAAAAGTCCTAACGGAACTATCAGGGCTATTCTTGACGGTACGGTTTTCAGAAGCCCGATCCTGGTAAACGGCATCAAGCCGTTCGTCTCTTGCTGGGAAAAGCCTATTACTATCGCCCGTCACGCTTATGGCGATGTTTACAGAAACACGGAATTCCTTGTTGACGGCCCTGCCAAAGCGGATCTTGTTGTTACATATCCTGACGGAAGACAGGAGAAGCAGACCATTTTCGAGTATAAGGGCGGCGGAGTTCTTCAGGGTCAGTACAATACAGACGCTTCGATCACTGCTTTTGCAAAGTCTTGCTTCCAGTATTCTCTTGATACCAAGCAGGATCTTTGGTTTGCCACAAAGGATACCATCTCCAAGATCTATGACAGGCGTTTCAAGGATATTTTCGAGTCTGTTTATAAGAATGAGTATGAGGCTAAGTTCGCTGATGCCGGAATCACATATTTCTACACGCTCATCGATGATGCGGTAGCTAGAGTAATGCGTTCCAAGGGCGGATTTGTCTGGGCTCTCAAGAATTATGACGGTGATGTCATGAGCGACATGCTTGCATCCGCATGCGGTTCTCTTGCCATGATGACCTCTGTTCTCGTATCACCTGACGGTAAATATGAGTATGAGGCTGCTCACGGAACAGTTACCAGACACTATTACAGATATCTTAAGGGTGAACAGACTTCAACGAACCCGATGGCTACGCTCTTCGCATGGTCAGGAGCGCTCAGAAAGCGTGCACAGTTAGACGGTCTGCAAGATTTGGAGAATTTTGCGGCAAGACTCGAAAAGAGCGCCGTTTCAACAATAGAATCGGGTATAATTACTGGTGATCTTGACAGCCTTCTTGCTCATCCTGATAAGAAGGTTGTCAATACGTCTGACTTCTTGGCGCAGGTCGCTTCGAATTTGTAATTCATTAGGAGGGAACATAAATGAGCTATTATACGACATGGATCGAGAGATCCGAAAACAACTCAAATGAGCAGGAATACATTGAGTATGTTAACCGTTACTATCAGTTGGAGAAGGGTGTATACGAGAAGATCCTCGGCGCATATCCTGACAACTCTGAATATCTGAACGGCCAGCTGCTTGCTTTGTCCAGAAAACTCGGCTTCAATGCATCCAACATGGAAGTATATGTCGGATTCCTTGACGGTATCAAATCCAGCCTTAAGAACGGCGATGCTCTTGATCTCGAGTCTCTCAATGACGAGTCTGAGATCAGCCTTGATATCGACTATGAGAAGCTTTATTACAACATGCATGATGCTAAAGCTGATTGGCTTTATAACATCCCTGCATGGAAGAATGTCTTGACCGAAGACAGAATGAAGGAAATTACTCACGATTACCGTGTGGCCAACATTGCTCATTCCGATAAGATCGGCAGAAATGATCCTTGTCCGTGCGGTTCAGGCAAGAAGTACAAGAATTGCTGCGGCAAGAAAGCTTAATGGCTTAAGGAGCGTACAGATTGAAGAAGCTTTTGACTTCGAAGTGGTTTATCGTTCTCTCGGTATCACTTCTTCTGATTGCAGGTATTGTTCTCAGCTTCCTTCCCGGAAGTCCGCTTAAATCTGTGGTCGGACTTGCTTCTAACGCTGTTTCTCCCGCGCAGAAGACTGTCAAATCAACCGGAAATGCCTTTTCGGATTTCTGGGCTGCAATTGCTGACGGTATAGCGATCAGGGAAGAAAACAAGGCTTTGAAGGAAGAGATCGCCGACCTCAAATACAGACTGAATCAGTATGAAGAAGCTGCTATCAGATATGAAGAGCTTAAAGCAGCTTTCCATATCAGAGATACGTTCAGCAATTATGATATCTACGGTGCGAACATCCTTTCAAGAGAAGCCGATGAGTGGTTCTCGGTTATCAGGATAAATGCCGGTAAAAACGAGGGCATCAAGCTTGAACAAGGCCAGTCTTATCCGGTCGTTGACGTTGAGATGAACCTTGTCGGACGTGTTATTGAGACTCAGGGCTCCAATTCCAAGGTCCTTCCGCTTCTTCATGAAGGTTTCTCCGTTTCCGGAAAAGTCAACGAGGTCAACGGTGCTTCCGTTATCGTAAGCGGTGATTCTGTTCTTAAGAGATCCGGTTTGTGCCGCGTTAAATGCTTTGATAAGGGCGTTAAGCTCCAGCAGGGTACCGTTATCGTTACTTCCGGTGAAGGCGGTCTGTTCCCGGACGGTATCCCGATCGGAACTATCGTTGAAGTCGATTATTCCAGTCCTACCGAAGTTACTGCTACGCTTAAACCTTTTTCTGATATAGGTGAACTTGAAGACGTCTTTGTAATGATCCCTTATAACGCAGACGATAAGAAGGAAGGAGTACCCGGAGCTTCTGAATCATCTGCTCCTCAAGGCCAAGGCGGACAGGGCTAATGGTCAGACGCAAGCTGATACGTAAGATAGTGGTATATGCCATTTATATCCTGCTCCTTTCGTCTGTGCAGGTATCTTATCCGAACCGTATCGGTTTCGGCGGTCAAACAGCTGACATTACCTTTGTTTTCGTTGTACTTACAGGTTATCTTTACGGTTTTACTGACGGTGTTGTTGTAGGCATAATCATGGGTCTTGTAAGAGACTGTCTTGCCCCCATAGCGGTAGTCGGCATTGACGGAACCGTTCATGTTACCGCAGGAATAGGAATGCTTGTGCTTTTCCTGGCCGGTGCGGTAGCCTCATCGTTTTTTACAAGAAGGATGCACAGAAACATTCCTTTTGCGTTCGTTTCAATCGCTTTTACAACGCTCCTATATAAGATTTCAGGACATTTTCTTGCATACAGCTGGACCTTCATCGTGCCTGCTGCAGGCAGCTATGACCTCGGTATGTATGAGATAGTCGTAAGATCTTGTCTTTTGCAGACTTTATTGAATCTGATAGCGGGCATTCCGCTATTGCTACTTTTGAAATTTGCAGGTCCGGTCGGACTTACTGAACAGAGGAATACCTCTGATGATGTTATTAAGAGTACTGAGGATACTTCATGGCTACAGATCTGAAGATCGAAGATTATAATGCATTTGACCGTAATTCGGACAATAGCGGGAATAATGAAAAGAATAACCTTTTTAAGAGGTTTCTTTCCTTGTTCGGCAACCGCTTTCTTGTTCTTGCGGTGATCTTCTGTTCTTTTGGCGTTGCTATCCTTGTAATGACGGCGCGACTTCAGTTCTCCGATTACCAGAAGACGATTTCCGAAGGTTCTACGGGTGTATTGAGACAGTATGTGTCTGAAGCACCCAGAGGAGATATTTTAGACAGCAAAGGCCTTAAACTGGCGTCATCTACCGAATATAACACCGTAATGATAGCTAATGCCTATCTTAGTGACAATGAACTAAATTCTCTTTGCCTTGAACTGAGCAATCTTTTCGAAAAGTATCACTGCATTACGGTTTCCGAGCTTGATCAGTATTTTACGATGGATCCGAACCCCACATTCCTTAAGGAAGAGGAGAAGATAAGGATCTGGCAGAGCAATACGAACCTTTTCGCTCTAGAAGACTATGCCCAGGGCGTTATTGTTACATATTCCGATAAGTATGTTAAGACTGATCCGAACGTCTTTTTCCTTTATCTGAGACAGAAGTTCAATCTTGATAACAGATATACGATTGAGGAAGCGTATAAGATCGTAAGGATAAGATATCAGATTTTTACCGATAACTGGGCTTTTATTAAAGGAACGCCTATCAAGATCGCAACCGATGTTCCTGAAGACCTTATCAAGATATTCGCAGAAGAGAATTATCACTACATGGGCATCGTCTGCGGAAAGGGTTATGCGCGTACATATTCGCCTGAAGCTCTGTACTCATGCCATGTTTTGGGTTACGTCGGTCGTATTTCTGAGGCTACATTCCAGGACCTGTCGAGATTCGGTTACACAAATGACGATATGGTTGGCAAGTCCGGCGTTGAGTCTCAGATGGAGAGATATCTGCATGGCGACAGCGGAATAACTCCATACAATATATGGACAAAGCAGGGAGAAGAGGGCATGTTTGTTCCGTCTGATTATGGTGTTAAGCCAAAAGCGGGCGCAACTGTACACCTTACCATCGATTCCCAGCTGCAAAAGACCAGTACAAATGCCTTGAAACAGTACATCAACGATGCCCAGCAGGAAGAGGCGCGTAACCATACCGGTTTTAAGACTGCAAGTTCCGGAGCCGTTGTTGTTATGAACGTTAAGACCGGTGCCGTTCTGGCCATGGTCTCGTATCCAAACTACAATCCAAACGACTTTATTCTTGCCAACTACGGCGATCCTCAGGCTACGGAACAGGTTAAGTACTATCTCGGACTTGATGAGTATGCTGAGATGACGGCGTCCGATCTCCCCCTGTGGAACAGAGCCATCATGTCAATGTACGCTCCGGGTTCAACTTTTAAGCCCATTACGGCTCTTGCCGGTCTTGAGAGCGGCACCATAACACCTGAATCCAACTGGATCACATGCATAAGCCCTTTGGACGTTGACGGATGGATCTTCAGATGCCTCGAGTATCCGTATGGCGGTCATGGTCCGCTTAACCTCGACAGCGCCATGGGAACATCCTGTAATATCTATTTTATGAGACTGGGCGTTAGTACCGGTATCGATAACATATCGAAAATGGCTAAGCGCTTTGGTCTCGGCGTAAAGACGGGAATAGACCTTCCCGGTGAGATCAAAGGCGTTATGTCGAGCAGAGAGACAAAGAGACTCCTTCATGAATCCGAATACGATAAGATCTGGTTCCCGTCGAATACCGCGCAGGTATCGATCGGACAGTTCGATAACTGCTTTACGATCCTTCAGCTTTGCAGATTTGTATCCGGCATAGCCACCAATAAGCTTGTAAAGCCTTATATCATTGACAGTGTTGTAGCCAGTGACGGTTCGATCCTTTATAAAGGACAATCTGAATCTGTTGATATTGGTATTCCTGAGGAGAATATCGTTGCCGTAAGAAATGCCATGACTTGTGTTACTGAAGGTTCTAAATACTGGAAAGGCACGGCCCAGGGTAAATTTGCGCAGTTCCCGATAAAGATCACCTGTAAGACGGGAACGGCCGAGACGGGATTCGAGAAGATCAGAAAAGAGTATTCAAATGGTCTGTTTATTTGCTATGCACCTAAGGATGATCCCGAGATAGCCATCGCTCTCGTTGTAGAACGAGGAGAGTGGGGATCTTCAACAACGGTCATCGCCAGACAGATAATCGCAAGATACTACAATACTACGACAAACAAGGCTGATCCTGTCTATATCAATACGCCTTTGCCCGGAGATCATCTGGCCTGATACTTTAACAAGCTAAATTGACATATAGACAGTTTTTTCGACTTAGTTTTGTATCAAAGGGAAATTGTCCGCATACTGATAATACGATAAAATTTTCACAGTATCTTTAATGGGGGCATGTTGATGAAAATCGTACTGATGGCTGACAATAGGAAGACGGAGCTTC
>JAEEGJ010005207.1_pt1 | contig 41635 bp, 38 predicted proteins | sample 8958761 | NCBI WGS metagenome assembly JAEEGJ01 (sample SAMN16246546, study PRJNA631951) | gut metagenome | biome: gut microbiome; feature: rumen; material: RS-attached | host: Bos | place: Iran: Karaj | collected 2018-10 | reverse complement strand
CTGCTCGATGGTTTCCTTGGCTGTCGAGAGTTCAGGTTCCATCAGGTAGTGGCCGCCGTCGGGCACGCTGTCAAAGTCGTAGTTCAGTACTGGCAGCGGCTTCAGGCACTTGATGAAGCACTCTGGGTCGTCGTTGAAGATGACGCCTTGGTTCAACAGGCCCTGCGGGTCGAAAATGTCCTTCAACTCCTTCATGGCCTCGTATGCTTTCTCACCCCACTCGTACTTTACGAACGGAGCCATGTTACGTCCCGTGCCATGTTCAGCCTTCAGCGAACCGTCGTACTCCTCAACCACCAGTTTAGCCACGTCGCGCATCATCTCGGCATAACGCGCCACCTCATGCTCATCGGCAAAACTCTGGTTCAGGATGAAGTGGTAGTTGCCCTCAAAGGCGTGACCATAGATACAAGCGTCAGAGTAGCCGTGGTCAGCAATAAGTTTCTGAAGCTTGACCGTTGCTTCCGGAAGGCTCTCGATAGGAAAAGCCACATCCTCAATGAGACACGAAGTCCCAACAGGGCGCGTGCCGCCCACAGACGGGAAGATGCCCGAGCGGATGGCCCAATACTTGCCATAGACGGCTGGATCTTCAGTAAACTCTGCCGGAATATAGAGCCGGAACTGGCCTAAGCACTCCTTGATTTTCGCTATCTTCTCCAACAACTGTTCGTGAGTCACTCCCTTCGTCTCCGTGAGGATAGCCGTCAGATTGTGGTAGTCGCCAGGCTTCACGCCTTCTATCCTGCCCGCATCGACATCCTTTTTATATTGCAGAAAGACGGGATCGTCAACAGAGTTGAGCGACATGTAGTCAAGCATCTCGGCACTCTTCACCATGAGGTTCTCGGCACTCATCTTCAAATCCTCATCGCCAGCCTTCAGTTTCTTCATCGCCACGACAGCCTCGCAACTCTCCTTCATTGTCAGGAAGTAAACCATCGCTGAAGCCTTATACTTGTAGTCGAAAAGCGTTTTCATGGTTACCTCAGCGAGGAAGGCCAGCGTGCCTTCAGACCCCACCATTGAGTGGGCGATGATGTCGAAGGGGTCGTCGTAGGCAATGAGCGGACGGAGGTTCAGGCCCGTCACGTTTTTTATACTGTATTTGGTACGTATGCGCGAAGCCAGTTCCTCGTCGGCGCGCACCTTGTCGCGCAGGGCCTCAATCTTGGCAATAAACTCCGGATGCGTCTCACGGAATTTCCTGCGACTCTCTTGCGAGCCTGTGTCGAGCATCGTACCGTCTGTCAGGATGATGCGTGCCGACAACAGCATACGGTCACTATTGGCATGAACGCCGCAATTCATTCCTGAGGCATTGTTGATAACGATGCCACCCACCATTGCAGAGCCAATTGACGCTGGGTCGGGCGGGAACACGCGCCCATGAGGCTTCAGAATCTCGTTCACCCTCGAGCCCACAATGCCGGGCTGCAGCCGGATAGTGTCCAGGCCCTGACTGAGTTCATAGTCCTCCCAATGCTTGCCGGCCACAATGAGCACTGAGTCAGTACAACTTTGTCCGGAAAGAGAGGTCCCTGCTGCACGGAATGTAAAGGGAAGCTTGTGCTTGCTGCAAAGCTTGACGATCTGGCTCACTTCCTGTTCGCTGTCACTACGGACAACAACTTTCGGAATCATGCGATAGAAGCTGGCATCAGTACCCCATCCGAGCGTTCGCAGCTCGTCGGTATAGATGCGGTCAGCAGACACCATCTTCTTGAGTTCACTTACAAAGTTAGTGTAGACTTGATTAGTAATAATAGATTCAGCCATAGTTCCATATATTTTCCGCAAAGATACACATTTTTTCTGATATTTTGCTTTTTTTCGGCAAAAAATAATGATTATCCCAAAAAAATTTGTATATTTGCAACGGATATATAATAATTACCTTATTCAACTACTAATCCTATGGCAGCAATCATCTCCGTAGTACCCATTATTCTTCTGTTCGTCTTAATGATGGGTTTCAAGGTTTCAGGCTGGAAGAGTGCCCTTGTCACGCTCGTCGTCACCATCATGTTGGCATTGTTTGCAGCGCCCGCATTAGGCATCATCCCTGAGAAGTATGCCGGCATCAGCATCTATGGTATCACGCTCTGGTCTGTCGTCGAAGGTTTCCTCAAAGCCTGCTTCCCCATTATCCTGATTATCATCTGTGCCATCTTCAGCTACAACATCCTTTGCGAGACGAAGGAGATTGAGACCATCAAGACGCAGTTCATACAGCTCACCTCCGACAAAGGCCTGCTGGTGCTGCTGCTGACGTGGGGCTTCGGCGGCGTGCTCGAGGGCATGGCGGGCTTCGGCACGGCTGTGGCCATTCCTGCGGCCATCCTTATCGGGTTGGGCTTCAAGCCGATGTTCTCGGCCGTCATCTGTCTGGTGGCCAATACAGTTGCCGTAGGATTCGGTGCCGTAGGACTGCCGGCTACGACGCTTGCCAACGAGGTGGCTGGCGAACTGACGGGCGGCATGGCGAGCCACGAGATGCTCTGCGAGGTTTCCACCTATATTATTATACAACTGTCGCTGATGTTTTACATCACGCCGTTCCTGATTCTGATGATGACTGACAAGACGAAGGTGCTGAAGAACCTGACGTTAGCCCTGTTCGTCGGCACATTCAGCATTCTTATCCAGTTCAGCTGTGCCTACTTCCTCGGTCCTGAGACGCCAGCCATCTTAGGCAGCGTGGGCAGCATCATTGCCATGCTCATCTACAACAAGATCTTCCTGCGCCATGAAGCCGAGAAGGACATGGTTCATGTGGAGAAGAAGAAGTTTGGCGCCGCCAAGACCTTCCGTGCATGGAGCGTCTACGGCTTCATCATCTTCTTCATTCTTATTTCGAGCAAGATTTGTCCTGACATCAACGCTCTGCTGAAGTCGACGCTGGTGACGAAGTTCGATATGCCCGTCATCGGCAACACGTTCTCATTCGGCTGGCTGTCAAATGCCGGACTGATGGTGTTTCTCGGAGCCATGATTGGCGGACTGATACAAGGACTGAGTTTCGGACGACTGATGAAGCTTCTGGGCAAGACGGCCTACAACCTTCAGAAGACGGCGCTGACCATCTGCTGCCTTGTTGCGCTGGCTTCGCTGATGAACAACACGGGCATGACCTTGGCCATCGCCACAGGACTAGTGGCTATGACGGGAGCAGCCTATCCGTTCTTTGCGCCGCTCATCGGCTCTATCGGCACGTTCGTCACAGGCTCGGCCACTTCGGCCAACATCCTCTTCGGCAAGCTGCAGGCAGCGGCAGCCGGACAGCTTGGTTTGGTCAACGATGCCCAGTTCTTTGGCGTCAGCGGCAACGAGACCAATTGGCTGGCGGCAGCCAACTGTGCTGGCTCGGAGGGTGGCAAACTGCTGTCGCCGCAGTCGATTGCCATTGCTACTGCCGCCTGCAACATGGAGGGCCAGGATGGTGACATCATGCGCAAGACGCTGCCCTTCGCCGTGTTCTGGATTCTGATGAACGGACTGATGGTGTTCCTCGGGCTACATGTGATTTAAGAGCCCACCCAAGCCCTCCCAAAGGGAGGGGTGTCTGAATAGACAAAAGTGGACTCGCATTAGAAATTAAAGACAACAAATTAATAACAATAAAAAAAGGAGCACCCAATATGCAAATAAACATCCCTCCCTTGGGGAGGGCTTGGGTGGGCTAAATTATGAAGATCGGACTATTTATTCCCTGCTACGTTGACGCGGTTTACCCTGAGGTGGGCGTGGCAACCTACAAGCTGCTGCGGCACTTGGGGCTCGACGTGGAGTATCCTGACAACCAGACGTGCTGCGGCCAGCCGATGGCCAATGCGGGATTCGAGAAGCAGGCCATCCCACTGGCCAAGAAATTCGAGGAGAAGTTTAAGGGCTACGACTATGTGGTGGCGCCGAGTGTGTCGTGTACGGCTTTCGTGCGCATCAACTACCCGCGACTGCTTGACCACGAGTGTGAGACGACGAAACGGGCGATGGACGTGGTGGAGTTTCTGCACGACGTGGTGAAGGTGAACCAGCGCTTGGGCTCGTTCCCCCACAAGGTGAGCCTGCACAATTCGTGTCATGGTGTCCGCGAGCTCGGACTCAGTTCGCCCAGCGAGATGCACGTTGGGAAGTTCAACAAGATTCGCGACCTGCTGCAGCTGGTCGACGGCATCGAGGTGGTTGAGCCTGAGCGGCCCGATGAGTGCTGCGGCTTCGGCGGTATGTTCTCTGTCGAGGAGACCGCCGTCTCGGCGCAGATGGGCAAGGACAAGGTGGAGCGGCACATTCAGACTGGTGCGGAATACGTGACTGGTCCCGACTGCTCCTGCCTGATGCACATGGCCGGCGTAGCACGCAAGCAGGGGCTGAAGATAGAGTTTAAGCACGTTGTAGAAATATTAGCAGCAGGATTATGAGTACACAGCATAGCAAAGCAGCCAAGGAGTTCCTGAAGAACCAGGAGTATGCCAAGTGGCACGATGCCACGTTCTGGGCCGTTCGCACGAAGCGCGACAACATGGCACAGGGACTCGACGAGTGGGAACAGCTCCGCGAGAAGGCCTCGGCCATCAAGCGCCACACCATCACCCACCTCGACGAATATCTTGACCAGTTTGCGACCGCCGCCGAGAAGAACGGATGCGTGGTACACTGGGCGAAGGATGCGCAGGAGTTCAACGAGACGGTCTACGACATTCTGATGCAGCACGACGTGAAGAAGATGGTGAAGTCGAAGTCGATGCTGACCGAGGAGTGCGAGATGAACCCCTACCTGGAGGCGCGCGGCATTGAGGTGGTCGAGACCGACCTCGGCGAGCGCATCATCCAGCTGAAGGGTCAGAAGCCAAGCCACATCGTGATGCCCGCCATTCATCTGAACCACGACGACGTGGGCGAGCTGTTCGAGGAGAAAGGCATCAGCGACGAGAAGGGCAACCACGACCCGACGTACCTGACTTATCGTGCCCGATTAAGTTTGCGCAACGAGTTTCTGACGGCCGACGCCGGCATGACGGGCGCCAACTTCGGCATTGCCGAGACGGGCGACATCGTGGTATGCACCAACGAGGGCAATGCCGACATGTCGACCTCGTGCCCCAAACTGCACATCGCCGCCATCGGACTGGAGAAGGTCATCCCCAACTATGACTGCCTGGCCGTCTTCCAGCGCATGCTCTGCCGCGCAGGCACAGGCCAGCCCACGACCACCTACACCTCGCACTTCCGCAAGGCGCGCCCCACGGCTGCGAAGATGCACATCATACTGGTCGACAACGGCCGCTCGGAGTGGATAGGCAACCCCGAGCATTGGGAGGTGCTGAAGTGCATCCGCTGCGGCTCGTGCATGAACACATGCCCCGTCTACCGCCGTTCGGGCGGCTACTCCTACAGCTACTTTATACCAGGGCCCGTAGGCATCAACCTCGGCATGCTGCGCAACACGCAGCAGCACTCGGGCAACGTCTCGGCCTGCACGCTCTGCCTGAGCTGTCAGACGGTCTGTCCCGTGAAGATTGACCTGGGCGACCAGATCTACAAGTGGCGCCAGCAGCTCGATGAGTTTGGCACGGCCAATCCTGAGAAGAAGCTGATGAGCCGAGGCATGTCGATGCTCTTCGGCAGCCCAGCCCTCTACAAGATGGCAACGGCCGTGTCGCCGATAGCCAACATCATTCCGCCGTTCATTATGAACATGAAGCTGAACCCCTGGGCCGAGGGCCACGAGATGATGAAGTTTCCGAAGAAACCATTCCATACGCTTTATAAAGAATTGAAGGATTGAAATTATGAGCACCAAAGAAGAGATACTGAAACGATACAGGGCGAACGTCAGAGAGCAGTTTGACATGCCCGACCTGAGCGACATCGCGGCCATCACCTACCCCAACCCGCTGGAGCAGTTCATCAAGATGACCGAGAGCGTGGGCGGCCACGTGGTTGAGGTGAAGGCCGGTCAGGACATCAACACGCTCATTCGCGAGCTGTACCCCGATGCTAAGGAGATTGCCTCGAACCTGCCCGAAGTGACCATCGCCACGCGCAACCCCGACAGCGCTGACAGCGCCCAGTCGCTGAACGGCACAGACGTCGGCGTCATTCGCGGCAGTTTCGGCGTGGCCGAGAATGCCTGCGTGTGGATTCCCCAGACAATGAAGGAGAAGGCCGTCTGCTTCATCTCCGAGAACCTCGTCATCCTGCTGCCGAAGACTGAGATTGTGAACAACATGCACGAGGCCTACCGCCGCATCGCGTTCAACGACTACGGCTACGGCACGTTCATCAGCGGTCCCTCGAAGACGGCCGACATTGCCCAGGTTCTGGTGATGGGTGCCCAGGCGGCGCGCAGTGCCACTGTCCTGCTGCTGCCGTAAAGGGGCGTTTTTGGACATTTTTGCGCCACTTTTCCCCGTTTTGGCCAGTTTGAACGGCTTTATCCATAAGAAACGTGACACTTTTTGCCGTTTTTCTTTGCCGACTCCGATAATCATCGTAACTTTGCATCGTCAAACAGAAAAAACAACTAAAAAAGAATACGATTATGAAAAAGTTAATGATGATGGTTGCAGTCGCCCTGATGACTGCCGTAAGCGCAAACGCACAGAGTGAACTGCCCAAGAACGAAATCGGCATCAGCTACGGTCTGGGTGTATCGGCTATTGGCGACGGCATCGGCAACGCCATCGGCACCGGCTTGTTCGACAGCATGGCAGGCCGCAAGTGGACGAACGAAAAGGACTTCGGAACGCTGGGCATCGAATACTTCCGCCGCCTGGACAACACCCCGAAGCTGGCCGTCGGCGGCATTCTGACCTACGCTCGGATGGGTGAGGACGTGGAGTATAAAGGCACGAAGGAGGGCGAGCGCACCCGCACGTGGATGTCGCTGATGCCGGCAATGAAGTACTACTGGACACAGAGCAATAACTTCGCCTTCTACACGAAGCTGGGCGCCGGCGTGATGATGCTCCACAGCAAGAACGAGGACCTGGTTGACCACATGACCGACACCGACAGCAAGTTCTACTTCATGTGGCAGGCCTCGCTGCTCGGTGCTGAGGTAGGCAGCAAGAATCTCCGCGGCTTTGTTGAGCTGGGCGTCGGCGAGCAGGGTATCGCTCTTGCCGGTCTCAGAGTCAAGTTCTGAAAAAATAAATAGCCGCGCTGTCATCGGTGTCATCGTCATTGCTGTTATCGGTGTAACAAAAGAACCGTCCCTCTGTTATAACAAAAGAACCGTCCCCCTGTTACAAGAGAGTATCTCTCAAGCCGCATGGCTCGAGAGATACTTTGCTGTTTTGTGATACTTCTTCCCAACCTCGTCGTAGGTAATGAATCCGCGCTTGGTCCATTGCGCCAGCTGGTCCTTCGGATTGGGGTTCTTCTTGCCCTGCTGAATGCGCACGGAGCGGCATTCCTCGCGGGTGAACGCATTAGGCAGCAGGTCGAGCATGTTGGCAATGCCGCCGCGAGCCACGCGCTCCTCCAGCTCCCTGTCCTCGTCGAGGGCCTCGCTGAACAGGCTCATCTTGCACCACATGTCGTAGTCGAACGTCCAGCGGCAGAACTCGTCAATATCCTTGCTCCACTTGCAGCCGTTCATGACGTAGAGTATGCAGGCCTTGCGGAAGGCGATGACCGCAGCACGGCGGGCCAGCACGCGATAGCCGTCGTCGTCGAACAGTGCTGCACGCTCTACACCCAGCTTGTTCAGCTCAGCAGCCATGCGCTTAGCCTGCTGACAGACGATGAGCCCACGCTCCTTGGCATCGTCGAGCAGTCCGAGGTAGGCCATCATCTGCTGCTCGTACTTCTCTTCGTAGCGCTTGTAGACGGGAATCTCGCCGTTGTCCTCAATGTCGGGAATGGTGCAGAAGTTCAGGCGCGAGACCGTACCATCGTTCACATTCTTGCGGAAGAACCGGATAGCCGATGCAGGCGTGGTCGACGCATTCCAGCACCAGCGCATCGGTGCACGGGCCGTCACTGAGAGGGCACCCACGCGCTCCTGGCCGTACATGTCGGTATCGAAGTTGCGGCAGATGATGCGGCTCACCATCTCGCGCGAGCTGCCGCCTGCCATCTTCGACAGCATCTCAACCTCGTCCATGCGCGTGTAGAGACATTTGTGGCCTGCACGCTCGGCATCGGCCAGTCGCTGGGTGAAGGCGGCGTTGGTCATGTCCGAGTCGACCACCTGGATACAGATGTCCGTGGGGCGCGCCGAGCCCTTCTTGTTGGCCGACTTGCTGTTCTGCTCGTCCTTCCACTCCTGCTCCTGCTGGCGGCAGAGGGCGTCGCGGGCAATGATGTCCTTCAGGCAGATGTCGATGGGCTTCTTGATGCACGACTTGCCCGTAGCCATCGGCGCCACCAGCACGTTCATCAGCGTGGCCTCCATATCCGAGTTGTCGGCATACTCCAGCCTCACGCCGCCCATACGCGTGGCCCATGCAGGGAATATGGCGTTGGCCATAGCCGGGCGGCAGTGATCGGGCACCTTCGAGATGGCAATGCGGATGGGCGCCGGCAGACGGCTGGGCATCACGGGTTCGCGCATCAGCGCCTCGCGGTTCTTACCCTGCTCCATGTTCAGACGGCGGCGGCAGAGGTCGAGCGTCAGCACCATCTTCTGGCTCATGGCGCCCGACTGCTTGCGCTTGCAGGCATTCTGGATGGTCTCGGTCACGCGCTCGTGCTGCTCACCGTAGTCGGGCAGAATGGTGCGAATCCAGCGCGGGTCGTCGTTGCAGACGTGGCGCAAGTGGCAGCTCATCCTGAAGATGAAGTCATTGCGGTTGCCATGCTCAGGGGCGCCACCAAGCTGGTCGGCCAGTTCCTCAACAATCATCGCGTAGGGGATTCCGTTGTAGTCCTCCGGATAAACAGCCCCGCTGTAATCGGTGTCATCGTCATCGCTTCCTTCGCTGGCTGGCTCGCTCTCCAGTCGGCGGCCGTCAATCGTTAGTCCGCGCTCCTCGTAGGCCTTGCGGCGCTCGGCCAATTCCTCATCGCTCAGTCGGGCCTGCCAGTCGTCGCTGGTATAGAGCTGCGAACTGGCATCGGTGATGTAGATCATGCGCTCGGGCGAGCAGCAGTCAGCATCGAAGTCAACGCCCAGCGCCTTCGTGTAGGCACGCTGCGCCTCCTCAATGGTCATGCCCACGGGGATGCGGATGTCCAGGTGCAGCTTCTTCGAGGCCGAATACTCAGCATGCAGCAGCTTACCCTTCCACTCGCCCTCCACCGTATTAATATGGTACGCGCGAGCCAGAGCCATCGACACTTGGCTGGCATCGTCGATGTCGACGCACGTCTGGAACGTGAACTCTTCGGGCAGAATCGAGTCCTGCGAGCGATGGTTGTCGCGGAAACGGAAGTAGTGAGGACAGCGGAAGGGAAGCATACCCTTCAGCCGGCGACGCTCGTCCTTGTCTTCCGTCTGGCGGATTTGGGTTATCAGACTTGTCACCTCGTCGGTCTTGGTGACGTTAACAAACTCCTCGAGCCTTTGCTCGAACACTTGCCCCTTGGGGGCCTGAACCATGCGGTTCATTGCAATCAGTCTTTCGGTATTCATCATGCGTAATTTTAAAGGTGAAACTTAAATTTGTCACCACAAAGTTACGCATAATAATAATGTATAGCAAGCCTTCCACCCCGCTTTCACCCCGTCGGAACAACGTTGGAAAAACTTCGGAAAACCTCGGAAAATCTTCGGAAACCTCAGGAACCCTTTAGGCCAAATGTTGGAAAATGTAACAGCGGGACGGTTCTTTTGTTACATCAATGTAACAGCGGGACGGTTCTTTTGTTACATAAGCCATCAGAAAATGGCTGCTATTTGGCGGATTTTCTCCAAACGCTTCATGAATGTTTTGTCTTGCTTGGCCTTCTGCATATTGTATTCCGCCTGCAAACCAATCCAAATATTGGCATCAGTACCCAGAGCAGCCTCCAACAGCAGCGCTAATTCTGTTGTTACAGGACGTTTTCCATTCAGTATCTCATTGAAAACGGTATATGAAACGCCCATTTGCTGAGCCAGCTCTTTCTGTGTAATGCCACGTGCAGCTATCTCATCCTTAATCATCTCACCAGGATGAATCAGCATTGACGACATCATTTTATTCGCTGTTCTCTCTTCCGTATTATTATTGAACTCAGACATACCTTACTTATTTATAATGATTTGACAATTCCATGATGTTGCAAATAGTGACTCTTGGCTCGTCATCTGTCTCTGTCAGTGTGAATTCGATCCGATACTGATCATTGGCTTTGATTGAGTAACGACCTTCTTTATCACCATGCAATGCCTCGAAATGGAGCGACTTGAACGGGAACAAATCCTCTAACCGACGTGCTTGAATCAAGTATTTCACACCTTTCTGATAGCCTCTCACTATCTGAGGCTGAAACCTGTATTTCTTCCCACCTGTCTTCCCCTTTGTATATAGGTCTTCCAGATACTCTTCGTTGAATGTAACTTTCATGTTGATTACACATTTCGGTTGCAAAGATAATCATAATTTATTGAATTCGCAAAAAATCGAATTGTTTTTTTCAATTACATGTAACAGCTGGACGGTTCTTGGACAAGCCAAGCGGGCCGGGCCCGAGCGCTTTTGTTACATCAATAGCACAATTCTTGGCAAAAGCATTGTCAATTCCAGAAAATGTCGTATCTTTGCAGGCAGGAAAAAATATTGAACGCATATGAAAAGAATCGTTTTACTATTAACCGCAGTACTTGCCCTGCTGTCGACAGTCAAGGGCAGCAACGACGCTGACGCCGTACTTGGCAAACTCTATTTCGTCAATCTCAAAGAGGGCGAGCAGCCCGTCATGAGCGGCCTGAGCCTGTTCGGCAACCGTTGCGGCAGCGAAGATTTCAACCATAAACCCTGCGCCGCCGAGGGAATCCGTTCGGTCTTTGAACTCGACGAGTGGATAGAGTTTCATCCGCAGGCCAGCGCAAAGACGGGCATCAAGGTGATGGTCTTCAAGCACAATGCCGACCAGGGCTTTTACCTGAAAAACGCCTTGAACGGCGACACCCCAGGCTACATCCAGGAATGCGAACTTAACAGAGACCCTGACGCAGAAGAGGCCGACCAATGGGGTTCGTTCTACCTGCATCCCGAGGAGGTTGCCCCAGGCTACTATGACTTCGTCTTTCTGTACGGTAACAAAGTCATCGCCACCATGCTGACGAAATTCTTCAAGCCCGACGAACTCTTGGACATGCCCGATTCGCAACTGGAGAAGCTTATGAAGCAGCCGGTCAGGCAGTAACTACACAAAGGTACTCTTTTGTGTACATACCATTGGTTAATATGGCATTGATTAGTGTAACAGCGGTTCTTTTGTTTACAAAAGGCGGTTTTTGTTGTTGAATTACACCTACCAATAACATTATTCTTGGCAAAAATGCTGTCGATTCATAAAAATGTCGTACCTTTGCAGGCAAGAAAGGATAGGAGATATTACTATGGCATTAGCAATTAAAGCAATTCCCACGCTCTACGGTAACGAAGCGCGTCGCTTCCGAGAGATGGCAGACGAAACGGAGCGCAAGTTTGACATGCGCCCAAAACGGGATCTTACTGCAGATCCCCGATATAAGGCTATGCGCAGAATTCTTGAGAGGTCGAATATCAACTTTTAACTGATAAGATGGCGTTTCTCGAAGAATACTGCGTACTCGATATCTTGACTGATGGCATTCTAACAGAGTGCCATCCTTTTGTGTGCGGCGATGATGATATGGACGAGTTCTTCCAGAAAGATGCACTTGACTATACCCGTTACCGTATGGGGAAATCATATTGCTTCCGCATGAAGGATGATTTGCAGACTATTGTTGCATGCTTTACCGTTTCAAATGACAGCATCCGCATCTACGACCTGCCAAGCAGTCGCCGAAATGCCATGTGGGGTATCACCAATCGCGAGAAAATGCTGACCCGCTATCCTGGAGTGCTCGTTGGTCGTTTGGCTGTTGCTTCGCAGTTTTCGGGTAAAGGAGTTGGTTCTGAGGTAATTGACTTTATCAGAATGTGGTTTCTCGACGAGTCAAACAAGACAGGATGCCGATTCGCTATCGTTGATGCAAAAAATGAAGCTGCCGTTTTGCACTTTTATGAACATAATGGCTTTAAGACTCTATTCCCTCGTGAGATTGATGAGGACTTCTACACCAAGCCGCCTAAAGACAATGATGAGCGTGAAGAGCGAATGAAGAATCCTCGAAAACTCAGAACCCGATTGATGTTCAGCGACTTACTTGATGAATAATTGAGCTCATGTAACAGCGGTGTAACAGCGAGACTCTTTTGTCACACGTAGTTTCATAAATAAATACCCACGCTGTCATCGACGTCATCGTCATCGATGCATCGATGGCGTCAGAACTCGACGTGGATTTTGCGGGTGAGGACGGGGGCGAACTCGAGGGCAATCTGGTTGCAGATGGAACGGGCGGCGGCGAGCGCGGGATTGATGTATGACTGGTTTGGCCAGAAAGGCCACGATTCCTTCTGCGCCATGATGTAGTCGTAGTCGCCATGCTTGCGGACGGTGTCGCGGCCCTTGCCGGGTATCATCGAACAGATGAGGCTGTCGAATTTATTGCTTGAGACACTGAAAATGATGCCCTCGTCGGTCATGACGCGCATGACGTGAGCCCAAGTCCAGTTCTCCTGCTTCGTGGCGATGACGTCGTCAATATGGCGGACTATCTCAATGAGCCGAGCGGCCACCTCGGGCTGGCGGAAGTGTGGCTGGAACTCGTGCGGCATGCTGTGAGGGTCAATCTCCTGACCTTCGCGCAGCCGCCTGAGCAGCTGGAGGGCTTCATCGGCACGGTTCGTCTCGTCGCCCCACCGCTTTATCAGCTCGATGTAGGGGCGGCGCTGGGCAGTGGTAGCCTTCGTCTGCGCAATGCCGAGAACAAACTCTACGGGTATGGGCTCAATCCCAGTCAGCGTCGTCGTCATGTGTGAATCCCTCAATGTGTTGGTCGGCGTTCAATCGGTTGATCACATTCAGCAGCTGTCCGTCGTTAGTCTGGAAGCGGATGCTGATCAGGTCGTCGAAGAAATGGCCCTGATAGACGCTCAACTGAGCATGCAGGTCGTAATAGACCTCTTTGGCAGTGCCCTCTGACTGGAAGTAAAAGCCCTCCCAGCGGTTGCTGCGGACGCGGTAGACGGCATCGGCCTCGCCGCTGAAGCCATGGGTGCACCATACTTCGAGCGTAGCCTTATAATCCATCTTCTGAAACTCCTCACCATCGGCATTCTTCTCCGTGGGCATCACAATCTTGCAGCCCAGTAGCTTCATGCGCTCCAGGATATACTCTGCCCCTGCGGGCTCTATCTGCTGGAAGTCGTACTCAATCATCTTGGCCACCCAGTAGAGGTTGGTGCCGCCCGGAGGGCAGATTACGCGGCAGTCGTGCAGCTCGGCATCGCCGCAGAGCGTGCCGGAAGGGAATTCCTCACCCTCGTCGATGACGGGGTACGAGGCGCAGTCCATGATGCCGCCCGCAGCGTCGTCATCGTCGTTCCAGACCATCAGCGTGGCAATGTGCCTGCCTACGCGGCCCCCAGCGTAGATGACGTTGTAGGGGGCGTCGAGTTTCATCAGTTTCGAGTTCATGCTGCAAAATTACGGCTTTTTTTCCAATCCGCCAAAACATTTCCGGTGTTTATCGATGACACCGCTGACGATGACACCGCTGACACCGGCCTATTTATCGTCATGGATAAACCGAAAAGGTGGTCATTATATATATTATTATATATAATAATATATATAATGCTCTGCAAAGAGCAACTGCTTCAGAAAAATAAAAGCCCGCGCTGTAATCGCTGTCATCGTCATCGCCGTCATCGCTTGCGCATTTATTGCATATTTATGCGGTTTTCGGCCACCGCAGCAAAAAGGCAGGTTAGTCGTACCAACCCGCCCAGTTAATCGGCTCAACCCGCCGTTTTGCCCGTGCAACAGAGGGACGGTTCTTTTGTTACACCGGGACTCCGTAGGCATTCCCCTCCCTTGTAGGGGAGGGGTAGGGGTGGGGTCAGTATCATCATCATCGGCGGTCGAGTGTAACAGAGGGACTCTTTTGTTACACGGCGGTCGAGTTACTCACCCCACCCCCAGCCCCTCCCCTACATGGGAGGGGAAGGGCTGCGCCGTATGTAACAGAGGGACGGTTCTTTTGTTACACAGCACTTTCCATGCTACCGATGGTAGCGATGACGATGACAGCGATTACAGCGAGGGTATTTATTTTCCAGCGAAGCTCTGGCTACGCCGCCTCGTATAACAGAGGGACGGTTCTTGGACAAGCCAAGCGGGCCGGGCCCGAGCGCTTTTGTTACGCGGAACAACGCGGAGGAACACTGTTTGCGGGACTCCGTCGGCATTCCCCTCCCTTGTAGGGGAGGGGTGGGGTCAGTATCATCATCATCGGCGGTCGAGTGTAACAGAGGGACTCTTTTGTTACACGGCGGTCGAGTTACTCACCCCACCCCCAGCCCCTCCCCTACAAGGGAGGGGAAGGGCTGCGCCGTATGTAACAGAGGGACGGTTCTTTTGTTACACAGCACTTTCCATGCTACCGATGGTAGCGATGACGATGACACCGATTACAGCGAGGGTATTTATTTTCAAGCGAAGCGGTTGAGGGCGGTGATGACGGTCTCGACCTCGCCGTCGGTCATTGCCTGATGGCAGGGGATGGAGAGCTCCTGGGCTGAGATTTGCTCGGTAATGGGCAGGCTGAGGGTGCTCCATTCGCTGTAACAACGCTGGCGGTGAGGCGGTATGGGGTAGTGAATCAGCGTCTCGATGCCGTTGTCCTTCAGGTAGGCCTGCAGTTCGTCGCGACGGGCTGACAGGACTGGGAAGATGTGGTAGACGCTCTCTGAGGGTGTTGGGAGCACGATGGCAGGGTTGTTCACCTTATTTATATATAGGGCGGCTATCTGCTGGCGGCGGGCGTTATCGGCATCGAGATGGCGCAGCTTCACGTCGAGCACGGCGGCCTGCAGCTCGTCGAGGCGCGAGTTGTAGCCCTGATAGTCGTGGACGTACTTCTGGTGGCTGCCGTAGTTGCCGAGGGCGCGGATGGTCTCTGCCAGCTGAGCGTCGTTAGTGGTCACGGCGCCGGCGTCGCCCAATGCGCCGAGGTTTTTGCCGGGGTAGAAGCTGTGGGCGGCGGCGTGGCCGAGGGAGCCGGTTCTTGGCTGCGGCAACGCCGCAGCACAGCCGACATTGCAGCCGTGAGCCTGCGCATTGTCCTCGATGAGCAGGAGGCGGTGCTGGCGGCAGAGGGCGGCTATGTGGTCGGTATATGCGCAGCGGCCGTAGAGGTGGACGAGCATCAGGGCGCGGGTCTTGGGAGTGATGGCTGGGGCTATGAGGCGGTCGTCAATCTGCAGTGTGTCGAGGCGAGGCTCTACGAGCACGGGCTTCAGGCGGCAGTCGGTGATGGCGAGAATGGTGGCGATGAAGGTGTTGGCAGGCACAATGACCTCGTCACCCTCGTGCAGCCGGCCCATCTCGATGTAGGCGCGCAGGATGAGCCTCAGCGCGTCGAGACCGTTACCGCAGCCGATGCAATGGGCGGTGCCGATGTACTGGGCGTAGTGCTGCTCGAAGCGGCGGGTAGCTTCGCCTCGGAGGTACCAGCCGCTCTGTAGCACACGGTCAATGGCCTCGCGGATTTCGGCATCGTAACGGGCGTTGATTCGCTTCAGTGGCAGGTATTCTATCATAGCTCGTATTCGTAAGTATCGTAACAAACAGCGCGTGCGCCAAAACCCTCCTTCTGGAAAATCAGTTGCTCGTTGAGGTCGGCTGAGTCGCTGACGGTGGATTTGCCGAAGTCGATGTAAGGGTAGCTGGCATATATATTATTAATAAGGTGGTCGAAGAGCAGGTCGAGCGCTCCGTGCTGCTTGCCATAGGGCGTAGCCGAGATATACTGCGTGTGGAGCACCTGGGGCGTGAGGAAGAGCAGCGTGCCAGCAACGGGCGTGTCGCCGTCATAGACCAACCAGAGCTTAATCTCGTCAGGGAAGCGTGATTGCAGCAGGCGCAGCTCGTCGGCAGTATGGACGGGACGGACGGCGTACTTCTGCGTGAGGTTGTCGTTGAGGATAGGCCAGAAGTCGTCGACAATAGTCGACTCACGGAACCGGAGGCCTGCTTTCTGAGCCTTGCGGAGGCCGGAGCGGCGCGACTCGGTGAATTTCAGGCGGCGGCTGGCAACGATGGTTGACGAGATGTCGCGGATGGTGAGGCGGGCGCGGCAGACGGCGGTCAGCGCATAGAGGTCTTCCTCGGCGGGCAGCTGGTGGTAAATCCAGGGGATGGCCTTGTAGACGACGTGACGGAAACCGGCAGCGCGCAGGTAGTCGTTGATGGCCGTAAACGTATCGAGCACGCCCTTGGCCGAGCAGCGGCTGTCAGTCACCAGTCCGCCGTAGGTCAGTCCGCCATGCGAGACGAGCGTGTCGCCCTTCTCGTTGGCAGGCAGCAAGGCGTAGAGACGGCCATCGCGATAGCACATCAGCGAGTGGTCGCTGAAGCGGTCGCTGTGGTAGTCCATGAAACGGCGGTCAAAGAGGAATGTTCCGTTCTTCGACGCCCTGACGAACTGGTTCCACTCGTCGGCCATTGCTGGGGTGTATCGCCTTATTTCGAACATCCTACGTATTTCAGGAATTCATCGTAGTCATAGATATAGTCGTCCTCCTCATAATGCTCGGAGGCCAAGACGAGGCAGACGGCTCCCGACGAGAAATCATCGAGCGTGCGCCACGTGTTGACATCGATGAGCAGGCCCTGCCAGGGGTGGTTCAGCAGCACCGTTCGGCGCTCGTAGCCGTTGTCGAGGGTGACGGTGAACGAGCCGCTCAGCGCCACCACAAACTGCTTCAGCCGCTTGTGGGCGTGCCCTCCCCTACTCTCGCCTCCCGGCACGTCGTAGACCCAGTAGGCCCGCTTGATGTCGAACGGCACCATCGACTGCGCCTCGGCAAACGTCAGGTTGCCACGAGGGTCGGTAATTTTGGGCAGGTCTATCAGTTTAATGTCTAAGGTCGGCATAAGGATCGGTTCCAAGAACGGTTTTTGCCAGTCGCTTGGCTTTGTCACGAAGGGCATTCACGTCGTCAGTAGGTTCGCCGTAGCAGAGCACGACACCCATGCGACGACCCTTGTGGGCCTCGGGCTTGCCGAAGATGCGGATGCGGGTGCGGTCTTCTTGCAGGGCGGTCTCCAGGTTGTAAGGCAGCAACGAGCGGTCGACGGGCGTAGAGGCCTCCGTCGGCGACAGGATAACCGCCGAGGCTCCGGCATGCTCCAAGTGGATGCCAGCGATGGGCAAGCCAAGCACAGCGCGCAGATGGAGCTCGAACTCCGAGAGGTTGATGGTGTGGCCCAGCGTCACCATACCCGTATCGTGCGGACGCGGCGAGAGCTCCGAGAAGATGACCTCGCCCTGCTTCGTCAAGAAGAACTCAACGCCCCAGATGCCGGCTCCCGTCAGGGCGCGCGTCACCTTGTCGGCCATCATCTGGGCCTGCTTCAGGGCCTCGTCCGAAATCTTGTAGGGCTGCCACGACTCACGATAATCGCCCGACTTCTGCACGTGCCCAATCGGCGGACAGAACAATGTGGGCCAGCCGTGCTGCTGGGTGACGGTGAGCAGGGTGAACTCGGAGTCGAAGTCGATGAACTCTTCGATAATGACTTCCTTCACGTCGCCGCGCGAGCCTTCCATTGCCTCGCGGAAAGCGGTTTCAAGCTCGCCCTCGTTGTGGACGTAGCTCTGACCGTGACCCGACGACGACATCAGGGGCTTCACCACGCAGGGGAAACCGATTTCGTCAGCCGCAGCCTTGAACTCGTCAAACGTCTTGGCGTAGAAGTACTTAGCCGTGCGCAGCCCTAACTCCTTGGCAGCCAGGTCGCGGATGGCGCGGCGGTTCATGGTGTAGTTGACGGCACGGGCCGACGGCACCACCTGAATGCCCTGCTCCTCGAACTTGAACAGCCTCTCCGTGCGGATGGCCTCAATCTCGGGCACGATGATGTCGGGCTTGTGCTTGTTGACGACTGCTTCGAGGGCATCGCCGTCGAGCATTGAGAAGACCTCGCGCTCGTCAGCCACCTGCATGGCCGGCGCATTATCGTAGCGGTCGCAAGCTATTACATACTGGCCAGCCCTCATGGCGGCAATTACAAACTCCTTGCCCAGTTCGCCTGAGCCTAACAAAAGTATCTTTTTCATAGAGCCTCCCCAAGCCCCTCCAAAGGAGGGGGTGTTTGGTTACATAATTTACGACAAGTCGCCTCAAGTTCCTCCGAAGGAGGGGATGTTTGGTTGCTTGTTTTTGAGATTAATGATTTTATTATTTTTGACATGACGGACTCAATATCCGTTTCGACTTCTTGATTGGTAAATCTGATGACCCTAAAGCCTTTCCCCTGGAGGTATCTTGTGCGCTCAGCATCCAACTGCTGCTGTTCTGGTGTGGAATGATACTCACCATCCACCTCTATAATCAGATGATTCTTGAGCGACACAAAGTCGGCAATATACATCCCTATGACATGCTGACGACGAAAACGCACCCCAAGTCGATTGCCATGAAGTTGTTCCCAAAGAGTCTGCTCGGCAACGGTCATCGTCTTCCGGTTCTTGACAGCGTTGTTTTCAACAGTAGTATAAGCCTGAGCGTCAGCAGTAGCCCAGCGAGGAAGAGAAGAAGAAGCAGGCCCTCCCAAGCCCTCCCGAAGGGATGGATGTTTGGTTACCTGTTTTGGGGTTGAAGAGCGTTGAGGAACGAAGTCCTGCAAATCTACAACTTTTTTCATTCTATCTTGCTTCCTTTCTACCTCTTTATCTATATAAACACCCCCTCCTTCGGAGGGGCTTGGGGTGGCCTTAGCGGTTGTTGTACATCTTCTCGTAATACTTCTGATAGTCACCAGAGGTCACGTTGTCGAGCCACTCCTGATTATCGAGATACCAGCGGACGGTCTTCTCGATGCCCTCTTCGAACTGGAGCGAGGGTTCCCAGCCAAGCTCACGCTGCAGCTTCGTGGAGTCGATAGCATAGCGCAGGTCGTGGCCGGCACGGTCGGTAACAAAGGTAATCAGGTCCATATCCTCACCCTCCTTGCGTCCTAACAGACGGTCGACGGTGTTGATGAGCACGCGGATGATGTCGATGTTCTTCCACTCGTTGAAGCCGCCGATGTTGTAGGTCTCGGCAATGAGACCCTGATGGAAGATGAGGTCGATAGCTCGGGCATGGTCCTCGACGAAGAGCCAGTCGCGCACGTTCTCACCCTTGCCGTAGACGGGCAGTGGCTTGCGGTGGCGTATATTGTTGATAAACAGCGGAATCAGCTTCTCAGGGAACTGGAACGGGCCGTAGTTGTTCGAGCAGTTGGTCACGATGACGGGCATGCCGTAGGTGTCGTGATAGGCCCGCACAAAGTGGTCGCTCGAAGCCTTGGCGGCCGAGTACGGCGAATGGGGATTATACTTCGTGCTCTCCAGGAAGAACTTGTCGCCATAGGCCAGATGGTGCTCGGCGCTGGAGGCAGTCGTGGTGAACGGCGGCTCAATGCCCTCAGGGTGCGTCAGCTCCAGAGCGCCGTACACCTCGTCGGTCGAGATGTGATAGAATCGCTTACCCTCATAGCGCTCAGGCAATGACTCCCAATAAATCTTGGCGGCCTGGAGCAGACTCAGCGTGCCCATGACGTTGGTCTTGGCAAACGTGAAGGGATCCTTGATGGAGCGGTCCACGTGGCTCTCGGCAGCGAGGTGGATGATGCCGTCGACCTTCTTCTCCTGCATCAGCTTCAGGAAAGCATCGAAGTCGCAGATGTCCATCTTCACAAACTCGTAGTTCGGACGGTCCTCGATGTCCTTGAGGTTGGCCAGGTTGCCGGCATACGTCAGCTTGTCGAGGTTGATGATGTGGTAGTCGGGGTACTTGTTCACAAACAGGCGCACCACGTGGCTTCCAATGAAGCCTGCGCCACCCGTGATTACAATCGTTCTTTTCATTTCTTATCGCTTAGTGTTATTACTTCCAAATCCTTAAATTCGCGACCGTCGATGGTCAGCCGCACCAGCGTGCGCTCAGAGTGCCAGCCCTGAATGCCTGCTGCTCCCGGATTGATATGGAGCAGCCCCAGCGTCTTGTCGTACTTCACCTTCAGAATATGTGAATGGCCAGCAACGAACAGCTGCGGCGGGTTGGCGAAGAGCGTCGAGCGGACAGAGGCATCGTAGTTGCCGGGATAGCCGCCGATGTGCTTGATGAGCACGTCGACATCCTCGCATTTGAATCGGTTCAGCTCGCGGTACATCAGCCGCAGGTCGCCGCCGTCGCAGTTGCCATAGACAGCACGGAACAGGCGGAAAGCCGCCAGCCGATCAGCCACCTCGACAGAGCCGATGTCGCCTGCATGCCATATCTCGTCGCACGGTTCAAAGTAGTGCAGGTACTTATCGTCCCAGTAGCCGTGCGTGTCGCTGAGAATGCCTATTCTCTTCATATCTTGAAGCGTTTATGTATGAACTCGGCTATGAGCCGTGCCGTCTCTTCTGCGCCAAGAATGCTGGAGTCGACGCAGAGGTCGTAGCTGGCAGCATGGCCCCACTTCTTGCCTGTATAGTAGTTGTAGTACGAGGCCCGCCGGCTCTCGATGTGCTCAATGCGCTTGACGGCCTCGTCGTGGCCAACGCCCTTCTCCTTCATGAAGAGGGCTGCACGTGCTTCGAGCGAGGCGGTGATGAAGATGTTGACCACGTTGGGGAAGTCGCGCAACACATAGTCGGCACAGCGCCCCACAAAGACGCACGACGACTCCTGGGCGGCCTTGATGATGGCGTCGCTCTGGAACTTGAACAGACTCTCCTGCGAGAAATTGTTCTGGTAGAAGCTGTCGCCGTCCATGGTGCTGGCTCCAGGCAGGTGAAGAATGGTGCGGAAGAAGCCCTTGCGCTCGTCGCTGCGCTTGAGAAACTCCTCCGAGAAGCCACTCTCGCGGGCTGCCAGGTTGAGCAGTTCGCGGTCGTAGTACTTGGCATGAAACTCCTCAGCCAGCAGCCGGCCTATTTCAAGGCCTCCTGCACAGACCTGACGGCCTACGTTGATGATGATATGTTTACTTTCCATAAGCTTTCAGTTTCTTGAGATACCACAACAGCAGCGGCCACGTCATGACGAACGAGCCGAAGTCGCTGGCGGGCATTGAATACCAAACGCCGTCTAAATCCATCCACAAGGGCAACAGATAGGCCAGCGGCAGAAGCATGAGCAGCTGGCGCGTCAGCGAGAGGAAGATGCTGATTTTCACCTTGCCGATGCATTGGAAGAAGTTGGTGATAACGGCCTGCGAGGCAATGATGGGGAACACCAGCATGTCGAGACGGATACCACGTGCCGACATATCGAGCAGCGTCGGGTCGGTGGTGAAGATGCGGGCTATCTGCCACGGGAACAGCATGGCCAGCGCCCAACCGACCAGCAGGATGGATGTTGCCACCGCAATGGCCAGCCACAGGCAGCGCAGCATGCGGTCGAACTTCTCGGCGCCGTAGTTATAGCCCACGATGGGCTGCATACCCTGCGTAACGCCCATGACGAACATGAAAAATACCATCGCCATCGAGTTGGCTATCGAGTAGGCACCAACGGCCATGTCGCCGCCGTAGCGCACGAACTGGTTGTTCATGAAGATAACGATGATGCACGACGTGACGTTCATCAGGAACGGCGAGATGCCGATGGCGATGATGTTCTTCACCAACTGCGACTCCAGCCTGTAGATGCCCCGCTTCAGGTGAAGCAGCTCGCGCTTGTCGGAGAACACCCACATCTGCCAGCACAGGGCCAACGTCTGCGAAGTAATGGTGGCCAAAGCTGCTCCGCGTATGCCCCAGCGGAACCACCACACGAAGGCCACGACCAGCAGGATGTTCATGCCGACGGTAAACAGCGTGGCATACATGGCGTGACGGGGCTTGCCCGCCGCTCGCAACACGGCGTTCATGCCGAAGTACATGTGGGTAATCATGTTGCCCAGCAGAATGATGATCATGAACTCGCGGGCATAGGGCAGCGTGGCATCGGAGGCGCCGAAGAAGCGGAGGATGGGATTGAGGAACACCAGACAGACCACCATGAACAGGAAACCCACAATCAGGTTCAGCGTCACCGTGTTGCCCAACAGGTGCTCTGCCGTCTTATAGTCCTTCTGCCCCAGCTTCACGCTGATACACGTTGAGGAGCCCACGCCGACGGCAGCACCAAAGGCGGCACTCAGGTTCATGAACGGAAAGGTGATGCCCAAGCCGGCTATTGCCTCAGGCCCCACCACCTGACCAATCATGGCCCGGTCGATGATATTATAGAGGCTCGAAGCGGTCATTGCCACGATGGCCGGCAGGGCATATTGCCACAGCAGACGGCCTACAGGTTTGGTGCCCAGTTCGAGCGTTGCTTTCATATTATCCATATTCAACGTGCAAAATTACATTTTTTTCCGCATTCAGCCAAATTTTCCGAAAATAATTCTTACCTTTGCACTGTGATACGCATCTTTACCTTAATTATCGCCCTCCTGTGGGGCCTGACCGGCCATGCTGCCACCAAGAAGAAATACCCTGGTGGCAAACAATACATGTACCGCCTGACGCTGACCGACAAGCACGACTCGCCCTACTCGCTCGACCATCCCACCCGATGGCTATCGAGCAAGTCGGTAGAGCGCCGGCAGCGGCAGGGACTGGCTCTCGACTCTACCGACCTGCCCGTCACGCCGCGCTACCTGAAGACCATCGGAGCCGTGAAGGGTGTCAGCATCGTCGCTCAGAGCCGATGGAACAACACCGTCGTGGCACGCACCGCCGACACGCTGACCGTTCAGCAGCTGCGACTGTTGCCCTTTGTCAGCAAGACCGAGCTGGTGTGGGTGTCGCCCGACTCCATTGAGAAAGAACTGCCACGATGGAACGTCCACGACCACTACAACCCCTGGGACTCGGTGAAGAACGAGCGCTACGGCTACGGCAAGGACCAGATTGAGGACCTCAACGGCGACAGTCTCCACGCCGCCAGCCTGCGCGGTAAGGGCATGACCATCGCCATCTTCGACGGCGGTTTTCAGAACGTCAACCGCATTCCGGCATTCCGGCACACCCATATAGCAGGTACGCACAACTTTGTCTGGCACAACCCGCAGATTCCCCAACGCGACGAAGACAACAATGACATCTTCAACGGAGCTGATCATGGTACCCGCGTGCTGTCGGCTATGGCCGCCAACAGTCCGAAGGTGCTGGTTGGCACGGCCCCTGAAGCGCGCTACTGGCTGCTGCGCTGCGAAGACCAGACAACGGAGCAGCCCGTCGAGGAAGACTACTGGGCGATGGCTGCTGAGTTTGCCGACTCTGCCGGCGTCGACGTCATCAACAGCAGTCTGGGCTACAACGACTACGATGAGCCCCACCGCAAACTCCTGCTGAACGACCTCGACGGACAGTCGACGCTCATTTCGCGCACGGCCTCGATGCTGGCTGGCAAGGGTATCATCCTCGTCAACTCGGCCGGCAACACGGGCATGGGCCCCTGGAAGAAAATCTGCGTGCCCGCCGATGCCCGCGAGATTCTGACCGTCGGAGCCCTGAACATTCACGGAACAAACGCCCCGTTCTCGTCGGTCGGACCTTCACAGGACGGACGGGTGAAACCCGACGTCATGGCCATCGGCTCGCCGGCTGTACTCATCTCTGGTCGCGGCTCCCTTGTCCGCGATATGGGCACATCGTTCTCTACGCCCATCGTCTGCGGTCTCGTCGCCTGTCTGTGGCAGGCATTCCCTAACAAGCGCGCCACCGATATCATCGACCTCGTCCGCAAAGCCTCCGACAACTACCTGACACCCAATAACATCTACGGCTACGGCAAGCCCGACTTCTGGCGGGCATATATGATAGGGAAACAGCCCACCCAAGCCCTCCCAAAGGGAGGGATGTCTGAATAGACAAGCCCCGCTATTGCAAATCACAAAACCACCTATGCAGATGAACGTAGATAATAAATATGTTACTAAACATCCCTCCCTTGGGGAGGGCTTGGGTGGGCTTTCCCCTCTCTCCCTCCTCGAACTCAACGGCCTCGTTCGCGAACTGATTGAGATGGAGATGCCCAACGAATATTGGGTAGAGGCCGAACTGTCGGAGTGCCGCGAGAACCGAGGCCATTGCTACATGGAACTCATACAGCGCGACGACCGAGCCGCCACGTCCGTTGCACGTGCCTCGGCCAAGTGCTGGGCTTCGAAGTGGATGATGATTCGCCCCTACTTCGAGCGCACCACGGGTCAGCAGCTGCGCGCCGGCATCAAGGTGCTGCTGAAGGTCTATGCCCAGTTCCACGAGGCCTACGGCTTCTCATGGATTGTTACCGACATCGACCCCAACTACACCCTCGGCGACCAGGCCCGCCGCCGTCAGGAGATTATCCGCCAGTTGAAGGACGAGGGCGTCTTCGACCTGCAACGTGAGCTCCGACTGCCCTTGTTCTGCCTCAACATCGCAGTCATCAGCAGTCAGACAGCAGCCGGCTACGGCGACTTCGCTGCCCAGCTGGCCGACTCTCCCTTTGCCTTCCGCACCCAGCTCTTCCCAGCCACCATGCAGGGCGAAGGCGTGGAACAGAGCATCATCGCCGCCCTCAACCGTGTCTTTCTATGCATCAACAGTTTTGATGCCGTCGTCATCATCCGAGGCGGCGGAGCCACCGCCGACCTCTCCGGCTTCGACACCCTCGCCCTCGCCGAGAACGTCGCCAACTTCCCCCTGCCCATCATCACCGGCATCGGCCACGACCGCGACGAGTCAATCCTCGACATGGTCAGCCACCAGCGCGTAAAAACCCCAACAGCTGCCGCTGCCTTCCTTATCGACCACGCACAGACGGTGCTCGACGCCCTCAACGACAACCAACAGCGAGTCGTTCATGCGGCTCAGCACAAGCTCTCTTCCCTCAACGCCCAGTTCTCTATTCTCCAAGCCGCCATCCCCCGCTTGTTCTCCATTGTTAGGACTCGCCAAGAGGCCCGCCTCGACCAGCTGTTCCAGCGCCTGACCAGCCTCATGCTGCAGCTCACCACAAGCCAGCAGGCCCGCCTCGATACCATCGGCCAGCGGTTGCCTCTCATCGCAGGGCGCAGGCTGACCACCGAGCAGCACCGCCTCGAACTGGCCGCCGAGAAGCTGAAAGCCCTCGACCCCAACCTGCTGCTCAGGCGTGGTTATAGTATCACGCTGAAAGACGGCCACGCCGTGCGCGACCCCAAGACGCTCCGTCAGGGCGACGTCGTGGAAACCCGTCTCGAAAAAGGAACCATCAAATCCACCGTTATATGAAACAGGAAATGAAATACGAAGCCGCCTTCGCGGAACTCCAGTCTATCGTTCAGCGCATGGAGAACGATGAGCTCGACATCGACCAGCTGACCACTCAGCTCAAGCGTGCCCAGGAACTCATCAAGCTCTGTCGCGACAAGCTCACCAAGACCGACGAGGAAATCAAGAAAATACTGACCGAGGAGTCATGAAGACAATAGCCATCTATACACTCACGTCAGAGCTGCACGACGAGGCGGCTGTGGCAACCGTAACCAAGGAATTCTTAGCAAGCCTTGAAACCGATTATGACTTCAAGGGCAACGACTACACCGACTACGGCCGCCATGCGCTGAGCCTGATTTATGTTCGCACGGGGGGAACGGAGGGCATCTTCCTAAGGCTCTTGCCGGAACTCCTGACGAAATCACAAAAGCCCTTCTACCTGCTGACATCGGGAAAGAGCAACTCGCTGGCCGCCTCGATGGAGATTCTGTCATACCTGCAGCAAAACAACCTGAAGGGTGAAATCATTCACGGCCCTGCGGAATACATCGTCCGCAGAATCAAGGTGCTGGAAAAAGCCAGCGAGGCGCGTCAATGGCTTGACGGCTCTCGGCTCGGCGTCATCGGACGTCCCTCTGACTGGCTCATCTCCAGCCACGCCGACTACGACACGGTCCGCAAGCAGATGGGCATTGAGTTGGTAGACATCTCCATGCAGGAGCTGCTTGATGCCGTCGCAGCCAACGACATCTACGGAGCCTTGAAGACGCTCATCGCCCGCCACCGGCTCAAAGGCTTCACGCTTCGCTGCTTCGACTTGCTGACAGCCTTGAAAGACACGGGCTGCATGGCCTTGGCAAAGCTGAACGCTGAAGGCTATGTTGCAGGTTGCGAGGGCGACGTGCCCGCTATGCTGTCGATGATGGTGGTGCGCTCGCTGTCAGGCGTTTCAGGCTTTCAGGCCAACCCCGCCAGCATCAACCCGGAGACTGGTGAAATCCTCTTCGCCCATTGCACCATCCCCCTCGACATGGTAGAGCGTTACGAGCTGGACACCCACTTCGAGTCGGGCATCGGCACTGGCATCCGAGGCTTTATGAAGGAAGGTCCCGTCACCATCTTCAAACTCTCGGGCGACCTCAAGCGCCACTTCATTGCCGAAGGCCAATTGGTGCGCAACCAGTCGAAGCCCGACCTCTGCCGCACGCAGCAGGTCATCCTGCTCTCCGACAAGTCTCAAGCCAACTACTTCCTGACGCAGCCCATCGGCAATCACCACATCATCATGCCCGGCCACCAAAAGGCTTTCTTGGAAAATATCGTCGTGTAGTGTGACTACTTTTTTGTACCTTTGTAACCGTTTTATAAAAACGTAAATATGAAAAAGATTGTTTCCTTATTCCTGTTCGGCATGATGCTGAACACCGTTTGTGCCCAAGATGACACAACTGTCGATGCTTATTTTACCACGGGTGAGATGCCCGACATGCTGCTTTTCATGCCCGGACCTCCCGACAGCACTTCTGCGGCATTCGCCAACGACGTGACCCGCTATTTCTGGGGCAAGGAGATGCGCAAGGACCCCGAGCGTGCTGCACAGGCCGCCCGCGACGCCGTATATGGACTGGCAACCATCCTCACCGAGTTTGAAGAGGCTTTCGGCATGAAGATTACGAAGGAGGACACGCCGGAGATTTACAAGGTGCTGCTCGAAGGAACAGCTACTTGCGACAGTATCTGCACGCTGCCCAAGACCCGCTATGGCCGCACGCGACCGTTCGTCCGTTTCAACGAGCACACGCTGGTGCCGGAACTGGAGGAAGAACTCAATCCTCACAAGTCGTTCCCATCCGGCCATACGCTGCTCGGTTGGAGTTCGGCCCTCCTGATGATGGAGATCAACCCTGACCGTGCCAACGAGATACTTGCCCGAGGATACCGCTACGGCGAAAACCGTGTCGTGTTGGGCGCACATTGGCAGAGCGATACCGATGCCGCACGACTGGCCGCCTCTGCGGCTTATGCTCGTCTGCACACCAGCGAGCGTTTTCTCGAGCAGATGAAGAAAGCCCGCGAGGAGTTCAAGCGGCTGACTGATGCCTCTCCCGTAAACCCCACCCGCGCACGGCAGCAAACTGAGAGCGCAACTATCTATGACCTCCAAGGCCGCCAGGTAAGCACACCGCCTCAGGGTGTCTTCATCCAAGGTGGTCAGAAGAGAATCAGATGAACAGATAGGCGAAGAGTTCCTATGGGTTCTTTTTCTCTACTGACGAAGAAGCCACATTGAAAAGAATTTGTCATAGACTTCATAGACGCCCAGGGAAGAGGTGACGAAACTCTTTTCAAGTAGTCCCTTGATGGCTGACTGGACGCTGCTCGTTGACGGGAGATGCCAGCGGCGGATGAACGCTGCCGACGTGAGTGCGGTGGCCTTGCCTGCCTTACAGATGGCAACCAGCAGCATTTTCTGTTTGGGCGGTAGTTGGAAGAGCAGCGACTGGTAGTTGAATTCGTTGGCACGCAGGATGTCGTCAATGGCAATGTCTATCATCTCCTCCGTACAAGTTGAACCGGGCGAGGATATGGCAAACAGTTCGTTCATCACCCGCTGTACATACCATGTGACGCCCTCAAACCGTTGGTACACCGTCTGGAACACATTGGCGGGAAGTGTCTTGTCAGCAGTCTTGAAATGCTTTTGTGCAAACAGGCAGTACTTGTCCATCGGGATACAGTCGAGATTCATCATCGACGTGCTCTGATAGAAGGGACGGGCCGGGCTATTGAACATCTCAGCCATCATAGAACGCTGTGAACCGGCAAAGATGAAGTTGGCGTTGCGACAATGCTGGACGTGGGTGCGGAGCAAGGCTTCGGCGTTGCCGTCAGGATACTGGCTGACGGCCTGGAACTCATCAATCGCAACAATGCATGGTTTATCGGCAGACTCAATGTATTGAAAAATCTCTTCGAGCGTCACTCGGGGTGTATGGATATCACCCACCTCTACATTCCACGAAGGATTACCCATGTAATCGAAGGATATGCCACTGCGTAGGGAAGTCAGTACGTCAGTGAACTTCTTCATAACCTTCGTACCCCAGGGCCGCAGAGACGAAAGCATACTACTGCCCATAGCCATAATCATGTCTTCCAGATTCTTGGTGGCATAAATGTCAATCAGGAAGGTATAGTATTTCTTTCTTACTTTAGGCTGGTGATATAGATTTTCTATCAGCCCGGTCTTCCCTATGCGTCGCGGTGCAATCAGCGCCACGTTATTGCCATTCTCTATCAGACTGAGCAAATGGTCAGTTTCTTTTTGACGGTCGCAGAAATACGCTTCCGACTCGTAGCCGTAAAGGATAAAAGGATTGCTTACCATACGTCTTGCCTTTTTGCCCACAAAGATAATTATTATATCTCAATTATCATGCTATAATAATCATCTTATAATAATCTTTAACAGAAAATCCTCTCTCACGGATGTCTTCTGTATCTTTTTTAAGTGCAATGCTACAAAAGACATCTCATTTTTCCCCTTTTATTCTAAAAAATAAGAAGAAACTGGCATAATCTCAGGATTTATTTGTATTTTTGCAGCAATCTTTGAACCATCTAAGGCAAAAAGTATGATAGAACTGAAGAACAACGAGCTGACCATCCGCGTCGCTGAGTTAGGAGCTGAGCTCCAGAGTATTAAGGACTGTAACGGTCGGGAGTATATGTGGCAGGCGGGACCTGAGTGGCCGAGACATTCACCCATACTGTTTCCTATTGTCTGTAGTGTGAACGATAACACCTACGTGGTCGATGGACGGGAGTATCACCTGCCGCGTCACGGTTTTGCCCGCGACACCATGTTTACCGTAATCAGTCAGACGGAGGAGCGGGTGACGCTGGCTCTGCATGAGTCAGAAGATACGCTGAAGGTGTATCCCTTCTGCTTCAATCTGGCCATTACCTACCGGCTCGAAGGCAACAGGGTTCATGTCATCTGGCATGTGGAGAATACCGACAAGCGTGACATTCATTTCCAGATTGGCGGCCATCCGGCATTCAACGTGCCGGGTGGTAAACTGGAGGGAATCATCAAACTGGATTATGAGGAACCGATGGATGCGCTGAAGAGCTATGCCGACGGTAGCCATGACATGGTGGAAGTACCCTTGGAGGCAGACAGTGGCATCATGGAAATCAGCAACGATTTCTTCCGTAACGACAGTGTGAAGATTCACAAGTGCCAGACGCGACGCGCCGTGCTGATGGATGTCGATGGTGAGCCAGCCGTTACCGTCGACTACAAGACGCCCGTCTGCGCTTTCTGGAGTCCCTACGGCAAACAGGCGCCTTTTGTCTGCATCGAGCCGTGGTACGGCATTGGCGACCCGCGTGGTTTCAAGGGCGAGTTCAAGGACAAGCCGCTGATGAATCACCTACAGCCCGGTGCCTCGTTTATGAGCAAGTACACCATTACTATCGGTTAGCGAATAAAGTTCATTCAGCATTTTCCAGCCGTCTCTTTCGTCTGTTTCCAAATCTATTTGAACTTTGCACCAGAACAAACAAAATAAACGTTGCTATGAGCTATGATGTACTGGTTCTTGATAAGCGCAAGCGTTTCCAAACATGTGATGAGTTCCTGAAATGGTACCACCAAGTGACGGAGTGGCAGGAGGACATTAACTACAATGACTACCGGCACGCTACGCCCAGCTTGCAGTCGTGGTTCCTGGAGATGAAGGACATCGCCTGTCCGATGAACGGTGAGTTTGCGCGACCTGATGATGAGTTTGACCGTGGCGACTATAAGGAGGCTGACTATGGTATTGGCCGTGAATGTATCTATGCGGCTTTTGCATGGTCGGATACTGAACGTGTCTATCCGTTGATAAAGGAACTTGCAAAAAAACATGATGTAGCATTCTATGACGTCAGTGGCAGTGGCGACGTCATTTATCCTGATGGTACGGTACTTAAAACAATATCATCAAGGCCTCATGAGAATATTGAAACTGACTTCATGAAAGATTTTGCCCAGAAGGTAATACAGCACTCGCAGCCTTCCAGAGAAGACTTTGATAAAGAGCGAAAGCGCCGGAACAGAATTTGTACGGGCATCGTTGTGCTCTATTCGATAGTTTTTTTAGGCTTGACGTGTATCTTAATTGAGGTGGGGTTGTTCCCATCTGGCAAATTCCTTTCTTTTTTTTGTATAGCTTGTCTTATTGGTTTATTGATACTCGCCTATAAATTAAAAGAATGGGGGGAGAATGCCGATGACGATGTTCGTGAAAGATTCAAGTCTGAAACTGAGACAATAGAAACAAAACCGTCGGAGAGTGAGACGGTGGTTGATGACGATATCGTAGAGCACTACCCTAAGCCCAGCGCTCAGTTGCAGGCAATCATCGACCGTGTTCCGTCTACGCGCATTGTACTGTATTACCATGCTATGCAACGTGGCATCAACAAGGAGTGGAAGTCGTGGGCTTGCGAAGTGATGGAAGCTGGCTATTCCCAACCATCTATCGTCCAATTGGCAGGTGAAGACCTGACGATGAATCCGTTTGAGTTTTCCGCGCTTGTAGAAGCTATCTTCAAGGAATTAGCGGTGGAGTGTCCCCCGATAATAGCTTATAGTCAGTACGCCTTAGGCATAGCTCACAAGGTGATAGATGGTGAAATCACGGCAGAAAAGGGCTTCACCATCCTTTCAGATGCAGCCATAGATACAGACTACCATGAAACGCTCAGTGAATTCTATTATCTTCAAGAGAATGCAAACCTCTTACGCGACCATTATGAGGGATGTTATGGCGATGGAAATATGCGCGAGGACAATATTGAGGAGTGGATGGCATTGTACTTCAAGAAACTGATTGCAGCTAATGAAATTGAGGAGCACTACCTGGGGCAATCATCATAAACCGGAGGTCTTTTCTGCCAAACCAAAGGTACAGATTCTGTTTGATTCCTAAAAAATCAGATCTGGCCCCATGATTATGCAAGAAAGTAAACAAATCCATCATATATTATGTGATTTTCACGTTCTGATGCACGAGAATTGAAGATTTTTGTGTAATTTTGCAACGTTCTTCGGAACAAATGACATTGCGGGTTAAGAAATGGCATTCGGTACCGAAAGGACTGGTGTTTAATTCGTCAAAAAAAGTAGTAATGGAAGGATAGAACATGAATATTCTAATAACTGTTGTTGTTTTTATACTAATTTATTTGTGTCTGAATATATTGGTATTTGGAATCTTTGCTATCTTAGGGAGGGAGGCATTAATAGATGAAAGAATGCGCGTTTTTGTTATCATTTGCAATCTTGGTATTGCGTCATGCTTAACATGGCTCTATTCCAATTACCGAGAAAAAAGAAAGACATTGGAAGAAGATCCTAACTTAAACATCGACGATACGCCCTCCAATGATGATGAGAACCGTTTTATTGAGCCTATAGGAAAGGACTATACAGTTCTTCTGTCTGAAGAACAGTTTGACAATATAAAAAAAGTAGTCGATGCCGGATCTCGTTTTGTGAAGAGACTTGGAGAGATGCCGGAATACATCCAATTCCATCTCGAAAAGTCGGGCGAAGATTACGACATCCCATTCAGTCTTCATAATATGTATGCCGCTGACATACTGAGAAATTACAAGGAGTTTGGCTATCCGTTAACAATTGAATTAGACTCTATTGTTGGACAGAGCCTGTATCACGTTGTCAGGTCACTCGTTATAGAAAATGATAAGGAGTACGAATACAGCTATTTTGAAATAGCAGTGAAAAACGGAGGGTACTTTGGTGATGAGAATCGAAGTCCCGTAAGAGAGATGTTGGACCATTATAAAGCGACAGAGATTAACATACGGGCAGAAGGAACCCCTGATGACTATTGTCTTTGTACTATTCTGGGATGCTTCGATGATGAATACGAGAAGAGGTATCGTGAGATAATAAGGAATTTTGCAGTAATCATCTCTAATCTTGACAATCAGAATTTCATCAAGAAGACAAAGTGGCTTGCTGAGATAGATAAATGCAGAGATTTCTGGGATAATCTCTATAACACTGTTGGCAGAGCCTCTGGTATAGAATCGCCAGAAATAGACAAGGATTATCTGGCAGAGGTGAAACCTCAAAAGACACCTCTTGACGAACTTACTGAGTTAATTGGTCTGACAGAGACAAAGAAGGAAATCGCAACCCTCTACAATTTCATCCAAATGAAACAGAAGCGGGATGAAATGGGAATGAAATCACCCAATATGTCATTCCATTGTGTTTTTACAGGTAATCCGGGCACAGGGAAGACGACTGTGGCTCGTATTCTTGCCGGAATATATCGGGATATGGGAGTTTTAAAGCGAGGCCATTTGGTAGAAACCGACCGTTCGGGTCTTGTTGCAGAATATGTGGGGCAGACAGCCGTTAAGACCAATAAGATTGTAGATGACGCACTTGATGGCGTACTCTTTATAGATGAAGCATACTCGTTAGCGCAAGGCGGAAGTGACGATTACGGCAAGGAGGCCATAACCACTTTGCTAAAGCGGATGGAGGATGACAGAGACAGACTTGTGGTCATCCTTGCTGGCTATACCTATGAAATGGAGAACTTCATAAACTCCAACCCAGGATTACGTTCACGATTCAATCGCTACATCAACTTCCCCGATTATTCTGCAGAAGAACTTTACAATATCTTTCTGTTGAATGCTAAAAAGAATGAGTACACGCTGACCGAGGATGCCTTACAGTATCTGAAAGAGCGGTTGGCGGCCATCGTGACAGACAAGCCAAAGGACTTCGGCAATGCCCGATATGTCCGCAACCTGTTTGAGAAAGCCATAGAAGCACAGTCGAACCGTTTGGCTTCAAAAGCAGAAGTTACCAAGGAAGACTTGGCCCAGATAACAAAAAGCGATTTGCTCAATGGTTCAAAACAGGGAGATAGACCTAAACGAATAATTTAACCAAAAGGTTAGTTAGTTATCTCGCTAATGACGGAAACAACATCTGTGATGTCGACGTTGCCATCGCCGTTCACATCAGAACTTGACTCACTAACAATAGCAGAACCGAATATCACGCTTAAAACAGATTCAATGTCAGCAACATCAACTATTCCGTCGCCGTTCACATCACCCTTTATTACAGTATCTACTACATCCATTACCCAGCAGTCATCAACATATATAGTCGTTCCAAAGTAGCTGTTGACTCCAAATACGAAGTAATGGGCTGTGGGGGGAACCTCTACCGTCTCGTCGAATGTCTGCCACACATTCAGGTCACTCGGGAAATAGGTCTTTCCAAAACCGCCACCACGAATGATGTAGTATTTGTCTTTTCCATAAAAGGCTTGCAGATCATCTGCAGAAATATCATATTTCTCTGCAGCATCAGTCCTGAAATAGCAATAAGTGCGTGCTCCTTTTGTCTTCCATTGCTCCACATAATACTTGAAACGTATCCTTATCTTCTGGCCAGGATTGACCGCTATACGCTGGTCTATCCGCGCAGTAGACCCTTTCTCTTGTGACTGCATCTTAGCAGAAAATCTGCCTTCGCACACAATTTTGGTATCTTTCTTCACATTGGTGTTATTATGACAGAACCATCCTTTTGGCATATCCAATGGATATGTCAGTGGAATCCATTCTTCCAACCCTCCATTCTTCAGCAAATTCACTTCTTCCGTAGCAGTTAGACGGCTTACACTTGATGTTTCACACCAAGCAATGGAAATGATGGCGATTACCAATAACGATAATATACGGGATGTTGATTTTAAAGTCATATAATTGTTATGCAATAGGTCGTAACTCAACAGCCAGTCCCATGGCTGCAGCTATGCGGTAGAGGGTTGAGACAGAAGGGGTGACAAGTCCTCGTTCCATACGTGACACATAGCCTTTATTAGCGCCAATCCTTTCTGCTAACTCTTGTTGGGTAAGGCCTGCATTCTTGCGGGCATCCAAAAGTATTTGGGCATTGTACTCTTCCCAAGTTTTATCTTCAGCAGCCTTGCGGCTTACAGAACCCTTAGGGCCAAACTCCTTTTCAAGTTCAGCACTAACATCGTAAATCATTCGTCTCATCGGCTGCAAAATTACTAAAAGTTATACAACTATACAACTTTGGGGGCGTTTTTTTTTGCTATCATAATCATTTTTAAATTAATCATCACATCCATAGGACTGAGAAAAGACGGATGTTCCTGTATTCAAACAACTATAGAAACCGTTCACCGCAGCAGTCAACTCATTGAGAGCGTGACTGTTGCGGTGAACGGTTTTGGGGATGGAGACGGTCTACAGTGCGATGACACTGTAGAGGTTGCCGGTGTGGCAGTGGTCCTTGGGGATGTGGAGGCGGCGGAGCATCGTGCCGAAGGTTGTCTCGGAGACGGTGCGGAGCAGGGAGGGACTGCGGCGCTGGAGCTGGGCCATCAGCTGCGAGGCCGAGAGCTGCAAGGGCTGCTCACCCTCCTCAGGGGCACGGAAGAAACGCTGGAAGAGCTCCTCCAACGGATTCGGACGGTAGTACTGCTCGTTCGTGCGCTGCATCTCCTGCTCCTCTTCCTTCGTGTAGTAGTAGCGCTCGCCCTGCTCCACCTCGCTGACCAGCTGGGCGTAGAGCTGGCGGTGTTCGATGCCCTCAACGCCGATCAGCCCGTCGGGTTCCAGGATAAGGAACCGGCGCGAGCCTGAGCGGTCGCTGAGCAGCTGTCGGCTGTTGCTCGTGCCGACGAACGAGGCGATGCGCGGCAGTTGGTTGAAGTTGGTCTTGTAAGCCTTGACAAACGAGGGGCGCAGCGTCTGCATCAGCGTCTTCAGGTCGGGCATCTTCTTCACCGGCAGCTTGTCGAACTCGTCGATGTTCACCAATGCGAACTCCACCAGTTTGCGCTCGGCATTGCCTTTCGAAGCGAGGTTGAAGTCGTCGGTATAGTACGACTCCAGCTCGTCGGGCAGCAGTTCGTGGAAGAATGTGCTCTTGTGCAGGCCCTGCTGCGGACTGACCAACAGCAGCATCACGGCATTGGCGTGACGGTCGTCGATGCCAAGCCACTGGGCAACGACGGCGCGCAGCCAGATGCGAAGCATGCGCTGGCAGTAGTCCGTGGAGTTGATGCGCGCCGCCAGGGGTCCGACGCGGTCCTCACCGTCCCACGTGCCGCGCACCGAGTCGAGCCACTCGGCCACGGGGTGGTAGTCGCGGGCCATCTCAGAGCGGATGCGCTGCTGGACGAGGCTCTTCAGGCAGTAGACCCGTCCGTCGTCCTGCACGCGGTTCATGATGGTGTTCATCTGTCGCTCGTCCACGGGCAGCCACTCCCCCGTCCCGTCGCCCCGTCGGCGGTACTCGTAGCTGTCGCGGATGACGTTGTGGCGGAACTCGAACTCCCGGCTGACGAAGTCGGCCATCTCGCGGATGGGCCGAAGGAAACCCATCTTGCGCTGTTCGTAACGTGACTGCTCGCCGGCATCCTTCGTCGTAGTGGCGAGCTCCAGATTCTGCTGAAGCAACTGGTTCTGTGCTTCGAGCTGCTGAATGAGCGTATTGCACTCCACCAGCTTCTTTGAAATGTTGAGTAAAGACATCATACAATAAAGGTGTTTTTAATAGGTTTGCGGCTGCAAAGTTACATCGCAAGAAGGCTTTTTGCAAGCGTTTTACCACTGAAAAACAGCACTTTAGGGCTATGTCGCAAGCGCGCCACTCTACCGTTCTCACGCGCCGCTTTTTCGGTCGCAAGGCGGCGGTGTAGGTTTTGCTGACCTTGGTCAGCAGCATTGCGGATGTAGGTCGGTGATGTTGCTGACGTAGGTCAGCAAATGATAAAGCGTACTTTTGAGACAAAAAGCTTGCGGGTTTCAACAAAAAAACGTACCTTTGCAGCAACAAACCAAAAGCCCTAAAAAAGATGAAGAAAGGAAAGGCCATTCACTTCAGCGTTCACCCGACGCCAATGAAGCCAGGCGACACGCAGCAGACCTACCACGTGCGCCACTGCCAGGACTACGTGATGCACAGCCGCGAACTGCGTGAGCACATCAACAGCTACACTCTGATCTCGGAGGGCATGTTCGAGATGTTTCTCGACACGCTGAAACGGGAGATTGCCGAACAGCTGCTGATGGGCCACGGCGTACACTTAGACGGCATCGGCCGGTTCTGCCTGCAGCTCGGTACCAAGAAGACGAAGGACGAACAAGGGCGCTGGCGCACAAAGACCTACACCGCGCCCAGCCAGCTGACGGGCCACGAGGTGACAGTGGACGGCATCTCGTTCGTGCCCGACAAGGAGATGCTGAACCGCCTGCAGGACGGTGCGCCCCACTTCGTGCGCGACAAGGGAGAATACGAACAGGAAGTGCCTCGCGGCGAACTGCTGAAGACGCTGGCCGACTACTGCCAGCAGCACGGTTCGTTCACGCGCCGCGTCGTCCAGCACCTCTTCTGCCTGTCGCGCTACAAGGCCGACCAGCTGCTGACCGACCTCGTCAACGAGGAGTACCCCAAATACTACCGCCAGAAGGCCGGCACCACGTGGGTGTATCGCAAGACGGGTACATGACGAAACGACGCTTCACCACAAACGGCTGGCGGTCAGTCGGTTTGTAGTGATGTGAAGACGTGATGACCACGCAAAGAAGGCTCAGCTCAAGCATGGTCACGGTAATTCTGAAATAATCCCTCCCGAAAGTTTGCGGATTCAAAAAGAAATTCGTACCTTTGCAGTCGTTATGGGTAAAGGAAAATTAGCGAAGTTTGCGGATATGGAGACCTACGGGAACGTGTTCCAGTATCCGTTCTCGACCTACGAGGAGCATCCGTTCACGATGCAGGGCCGCTGGCGCAGCGACTACTTCGGCAACGACAACCCGATAGTGCTGGAGCTGGGCTGCGGCAAGGGGGAGTATGCCGTTGAGCTGGCGCGCAACTACCCGGAGAAGAACTTCATCGGCGTCGACATCAAGGGCGCACGCATGTGGACGGGAGCCACACAGGCCCTGAACGAGGGACTGATGAACGTGGCCTTCCTGCGCACGAACATTGAGATTATCGACCGCTTCTTCGCACCCGACGAGGTGCAGGAGATATGGCTGACGTTCAGCGACCCGCAGATGAAGAACCCGCGCAAGCGGCTGACGTCGACCTACTTCATGGAGCGCTACCGCCGGTTCCTGACCGACGGCGGCACGATTCACCTGAAGACCGACTCGAACTTCCTCTTTACCTACACGACCTACGTGGTGGAGACGAACGGGCTGCCGGTCGACTTCAGTACCGAGGACCTCTACCACGACGCGCTGTCGGCTGAGAACGTGGAGCCCGCCACGCTGGCCGTGCAGACGTACTACGAGCAGATGTGGCTGCAGCGGGGGCTGAACATCAAGTACATGCGCTGGCACCTGCCCCACTCCACCCCGCTGGCCGAGCCCGACGTGGAGATTGAGCTCGACGAGTATCGCTCGTACCACCGAACGAAACGTAGTTCACTTGACAAAGCAAAATAACCAAATGACTGACGATATGAAGAAGCTTATAACTATCATTGCATTCCTGCTGCCAATGGTGGCACAGGCTCAACAAATGAACGTGAGTGTTGACTCAGTAGGCATGCTGGGCAAGGAGCTGCCCGACAGCGTGCGCTTCAAGGTGGCCGAGCTGAAGATTACGGGACCGCTGAACGGTGCCGACCTGAAGCTGCTGAGCCAGATTGTCACGCGCACGCGTGTGAATAAGAAGATGCCGGGCGAGTGCCTGGTGACAAGTGTCGACATGAGCGAGGCGGTCATCCGTGAGGGCAAGGAGGGCATGCGCACCGAGAACAATACGATGCCCAACGGTCTGTTTGCCGGTGCCAAGGCGCTGGAGAAGGCCATCCTGCCCGAGAACATCATCAACATCGGGCGCAACTGCTTCGACAACTGCGAGAGTCTGAAAGAGGTGACCATCCCCGAGACGGTCATCACCATCGGCTCGAACGCCTTCAGCGACTGCCCCGCCCTGGAGGCCATCAGCCTGCCGAAATCGCTGACGAAGATTGAGCACGACGCCTTCGAGCAGTGCACAAGCCTGAAGGAGATTGAGATTCCCGAGAACGTGGTCGAGATTGAGGGCAACGTGTTCACGGGCTGCAAGGCCCTGACGAAGGTTGTCATCAACAGCAACAGCATGACCGCCATCGGCACGGCAATGTTCATGGACTGCGAGGGACTGGCCGAGATTACCGTGCCCGAAAGCGTCAGGTCGATAGGCAACAACGCCTTCCGCAACTGCAAGAGTCTGGAGACCATCTCGCTGGGCGACAACCTCGAGATGATAGGCAGCTCGGCCTTCGAGGACTGCGCCAGTCTGAAGAGCATCGGCATCAGCGAGGTGACGAAGATCGGCTCGAGTGCCTTCGAGGACTGTGCCAGCCTGGAGGCCATCGAGGTTGACAACCTGAAGACGCTGGGCAACGGGGCCTTCATGAAGTGTGTGAACCTGAAGAAGGTCGACCTGCAGGGCACGCTCACCAAGATTGGCAGCAACACGTTTGCCGACTGCACCAGCCTGGAGGAGGCCAACATCTCGGGCAGCATCCAGGAGATTGAGAGCAACGCCTTCCGCAACTGCAAGAATCTCACGGACATCGAATTGCCCACGGCGCTGAAGGAGATTGAGAGCCACGCCTTTGAGAGCTGTGCCAGCCTGAGGCGCATCGTCATTCCCAGCAACGTGAAGTCTATGGGCAGCAGCGTCTTCGAGGAGTGTACGGCGCTGGACACCGTGCAGATCAAGGGATTCATCGACGAGATTGACAGCGAGACATTCCGCCACTGCCAGAGCCTGAGAAGCATCGAAATTCCCGTGTCGGTCAGGAAGATAGACAGCAAGGCCTTCGAGGGCTGCGCCCTGCTGACGTCGATAGCACTGCCCATCACGCTGCAGAGCCTGGGCAGCGACGCCTTTGCGGGCTGCTCGACGCTGGCCAGCATCGTCATTCCGGCTGCCGTGAAGGAGATTGGCGCCGACGCCTTCCGCGAGTGTAGTGCGCTGAGCTCGGCCGAGCTGCCCGTGAGCCTGAAGAGCATCGGCAGCGGCGCCTTCGCCAAGTGCGTCTCGCTGCGCGAGGTGGTGGTGAACGCTCCCCTGCCCCCGAAGATGGTGAAGTCGTCGTTCAAGGACGTCGTCCTCGGCGCCTGCAAGTTCTACGTCCCCAAGGGCTGCAAGCCCCAGTACACACAGGACAAGCAGTGGCAGAAGATGCCCCAGCTGATGGAGCAGCCCTGAACCGATAATAGTAACAAATCCGAAAATCGAAAATCGAAAATCCGTAAATCGTAAATATCAACAATGTCCCTGTATCCTAAACTCATTATGGACGCGCTGGCCACGGTGACGTATGCCGGCACGAAGAAGAATCTGGTAGAGAGCGAGATGGTGGCCGACCAGCCCGCCATCAACGGCAACCGGGTGAAGGTGGTGCTGGAATTTCCGCGCGACACCGACCCCTTCCTGAAGTCGACCGTCAAGGCCGCCGAGGCAGCCATCAAATACCACTGCGGCGAAGACGTCGAGGTGGAAATCGTGACGGAGTTCAAGTCGAAGCCCCGCCCCGAAGCCGAGAAGCTGCTGCCCGGCGTGAAGAACATCATCGCCGTGAGCTCGGGCAAGGGCGGCGTCGGCAAGTCGACCGTCGCTGCCAACCTCGCCATTGCGCTGGCCCGGCTGGGCTACAGAGTGGGACTGCTCGACTGCGACATCTTCGGCCCGTCGATTCCCAAGATGCTGGGCTGCGAGGATGCACGCCCCTACGCCGTCAAGAAGGACGGCCGCGACCTGATATGCCCCATCGAGCAATACGGCGTGAAGATGCTCTCCATCGGCTTCTTCGTATCGCCGTCGACGGCTACGCTGTGGCGCGGCGGCATGGCCACGAGCGCTCTGAAACAGCTCATTGCCGACGCTGACTGGGGCGACCTCGACTACTTCATACTCGACACGCCGCCGGGCACCAGCGACATTCACCTGACGCTGCTGCAGACGCTGGCCATCACGGGTGCCGTCATCGTCTCGACGCCTCAGCAGGTGGCGCTGGCCGACGCCCGCAAGGGTATCGACATGTACCGCAACGAGAAGGTGAACGTGCCCATCCTCGGACTGATTGAGAACATGGCGTGGTTTACGCCTGCCGAGCTGCCTGAGAACCGCTACTACATCTTCGGCCGCGAGGGCTGCAAGCAGCTGGCCGAGGAGATGAAGGTGCCGCTGCTGGCTCAGATTCCGCTGGTACAGAGCATCTGCGACAGCGGCGACCAGGGCACTCCCGCCGCCCTCAACAGCGAGACGGCTACGGGGCTGGCCTACATCAATCTGGCGCAGGCCGTCGTCACCGTCGTGAACCGCCGCAACAGCGAACTGCCCAAAACTAAGATTGTCGGGGTGAAATCATAACTGAAGACTACGAATTACACGAATTATACGAATACACCAAGCGCCAATTCGTGTAATTCGTGTAATTCGTAGTCGTTTTTTTTCCTTTTTCTTTCGCTTCTTAAATCTCAAACGACCGAACACATTTGTCACAAACAACCGAACAAAATCATCACAAACAACCGAAAAGTTGCAAAACAATTTGGAAAATCCAATATAAACCCAAATCGGTTCATAGACTCAAAAAGACCCTAAATCTGCCATAAATCTTACACAAATAGGAGAATCCGAAAAGATTTCTGTAAGATTTTTGTAGATTTAGGGTTCAATGGCCTTTATGGGATAAATCGGTAACTTTGTACAGGTCGCATCGGTCCTCTTCAGTGGCCTGCCTTAGCTCGATGGTCTCTCATTTCAAGGTTTCCATATATGTATTGGTCAGGAGCAGGATCTTCTCCTCCAAACGGAACATCGACGTGACACGCTCATGCAGCCATTCCTCCATCCTGCGATGCACGACCCACAGGCGCAGGTCGCTCTTGTACAAAGCATCCTGGCACCGTCACCAGTTGTAAAAGCATCCAGTTTGTCGAAGGTTATCGGAAGAGAGTAGAACACAGATATGCATTGTTCAAATTCTTGGTTGAGGTTTTCGACGCAGTTGTCATCATCGAGGAACAACAGGGTCATGTGGTAATGGAACATCTGCCATCTTACAG